>Ga0209373_10002487_pt1 | contig 18430 bp, 14 predicted proteins | sample Higcelweek5metaG_FD_187173 | JGI IMG/M metagenome (GOLD analysis project Ga0209373, IMG submission 187173) | Freshwater pond sediment microbial communities from the University of Edinburgh, under environmental carbon perturbations - High... | ecosystem: Environmental > Aquatic > Freshwater >... | reverse complement strand
CAGCTATTCCCCGGCAAGTGCGCACATGCAGTGCGCTGTCCAGTAATCTGTCCAGTAATCCGTCCAGCAGGCTGATTCAACGGGCGGATTCATGTCGGGCGGATAGCCCCTGCTCGGAAGTCCTCCCCGCCATGAGACCCCGCACGGCCTGAACAAACAAGCCCCCGCATCCAACCAGGACGCGGGGGCTTGTGTATTTAGCCTTTGCTCTTTGGACTATGCCGCTTTGGCCTGACCCTGCGGGCCTTCGTGTCCGCCGTCGGTGCTGTCGCCGCCGGTGTGCCCGTCATCGTGGCTGCCGGGGGCGTCCAGGCTCAACATGCCGACGGCGTTTTGGCCTGCGGCCAGCGCCGCCTTGCCCGCTCTGTCGCCATGCACTATGCTGGCGTAGATGTCCCAGGTCTTGAGGAAGGCCTGATCAAAGGAGGTCTGCGCCGCGAACTTGCGCGCCAGTCCGGCCATGCTCGCCAGCCGTTCGCGGTCGAGCATCAGATCGAGCACGCTCATGGCCAGGGCCTTTGGATCGTACGGGGCCACCACCAGGCCGGTGCGGCCGGGCTGCATGGCCTCGCGCGGGCCGCCGGAGCTCGTCACCACCACGGGCAGGCCGCTGGCCTGGGCCTCCAGCACCACGTTGCCGAAGGTGTCCGTGGCGCTGGGGAAGACGAAGAGGTCCGCCCCGGCATAGGCGCTGGTGAGCGCGTCGCCCTGAAGATAGCCGGTGAAGATCACGGGCAGATCCGCCGTCTGGGCGCGCATTTCCTCCAGGTACGGGCCGTCGCCCACGATGACCAGGCGGGCGTCCGGCCTGTGCCGGTGCACCTGGCGGAAGGACTCGGCCAGCACGTCGAGGCTCTTCTCTCGCGAGACGCGGCCCACATAGAGAATCTTGAACTGCCGGGCCAGGCCCAGATCCTCGAAGAACCGGCCCTCGCTGTCCGGGTGGAAGCGCTCGGCGTCCACCCCGCGCGGATGCACCACGATGCGCTCGGCCTTGATGCCGCGCTCGGTCAGGTCCTGGGCCGTGGAGCGGCTGGGCGCGTAGATGGTGTCCATCTGTCCGTAGAACCAGCGCATGTAGCGCCAGGCGGCGTCCTCCATGGCCGGGTCCTCGGTGAACATGCGCACGTATTGCGGGAAGGCCGTGTGGTACGTGCCGTGGACCGGGATTTTGAGGATGCGCGCAATGGCGAGCCCCGCAAGGCCCATGGGACCAGGAGTGGCGGTCAGGATGCAGTCGAAGTCCTGCTCCGCGCACCAGGCCAAAAGCTTGAGGAAGGGCGGGTAGTGCAGGGTGATCTCCGGGTATTCCGGCATGCTGAAGGAACCCACCGGGGCGAAGCGGGCCGCGCCCTTCACTACGTCGTCGCGCTTCAGGCCCTCGGTGCAGGTGACCACGGTCATGTCCTTGCCGTGCTTGCCCGCAAGCTCGATCTGCTGCTGGATGGTGCGCGCCACGCCGTTGACCTCGGCGAAGGTGTCGGTGAAGTGCGCTATTTTGAGCCCTCCGCTCTTGCTCTGCGGGGCGGTCAGGCCAAAGCGGCGCAGGCACTGGCGGGCAAAGGCGCGCTCGCTGGCGAAAAGCTCGCAGGCCAGGAAAAAGGGCGAAAGCATGGCGTAGAGCGAGCCTGCCGAGGCGACCTCGTGGAAAAGGCCGAAGATGTCCGCGCTTTGCACGGCGGCGAGGGTGCGACCGGCGAAACGCGCCAGCATCCGGTCCGACACGCGGGAGACGAAGCGCCGCCAGGTGTCCTCCGGCGCGGCCCCGGTCTCGCGCCCTCGGGAGGCGTCCATCATGTTCGCGTCGGCGCGGATGACCTGGCTGGCCTCGGCAAGCAGCATGGCGCTGGTGGCGTTCTTGTCGGCCACCAGGGAGTAGAGGCCCAGGCGCGTACGGTCGGCCATGGAGCGCAGGGAGGACCGGAGCCCTTTTTTGCGCGGCGCGGCCGGGTCCAGCAGGGCATCGGCGAAGCGCACGCAGATGTGGCTTTCCGGCAGGCGGCCGCTGCGGCTTTTATAGAACTGGAAGGCGATGCCGCAGAGGTTGTGCGCCATGTTCCAGGGGCTGGCCGGTTCGCCGGAAATTTCGCCCTGACCTGCGGGAATGGCCTGCAGCAGCCGCTCCACCGTGGCCGGACCCCTGAAGCGCGTGTGCATGCGGGCGATGCCCAGGGACGAGTGGTCGTCGCTGCCGGCCACCAGGGCCTTTTCCCACGGCGCGGGACCCACCGGGGCTATGCCGTGCTTGTCCGAAAGGCGCTCCATGGTCTCCGGCGTCAGCGCGGCGATGATCTGCCGCAGGGAGCTGTTCTGGAACGCGTCGCGCGAGCCGTTCAGCTCCAGAGTGTTGAAGAGCAGCAGCGCCTGCTCGAAGTGCTCCGGCGTGAGCTTGCCGTTGACGGCGAAGAGCGGGTGGGCCAGCACGTGCACAATGCCCTCGGCCCGCAGGTAGGGCGCAAGCTCGAAGACGTTGTCGCGCAGGCGCTGGAACTCTGCGTGCTGGGCCTCGGTGATGTTGTACGCCAGGACGTGGAGCTTGCAGCGGTCCTCGGGAAAGTAGGTGGTTATTTCCTCGCTGACGAAGGTTCCGGGCAGGTGGGCGATTTCAAGAGAGCCCGCGATGGTGTTGTGGTCGGTGATGGTGACGAGGCTCATGCCGCGCGCTTTGGCGATGTCGTAGATCATGCGCGGCTTGGAGAAGCTTTCCGGGCAGCCCATGCGCTGGAGCACCCACTGGGAGGGACGGGTGGAGTGGCGCGAGTGGACATGCAGGTCGATCGCGAAGGTGTCGCTGGCTAAAGTGTCATTGGCGAAGCTGGCGCTGGTCATGTTGTCGTTGGACAGACTGGTTTTGCTTGAAAAGTCGTCGCTCATGGCGTCTCCCGCGTTGCCTGTTTTGGCCATGCTACGCGCACCTAAGGTAGGGGGAGCTTTCGCGGTCGGACTGGCAGTTCACGCACAGCCGCGCCGTGGGCGTGGCCAGAAGCCGCGCTAGGCCGATGTCCTCGCCGCAGTCTTCGCACACGCCGTAGATGCCGGTGTCCATGCGCGAGAGCGCTTCTTCGATTTCAGCCCGGCGGGCTTCCATGCGGCGGCGCAGGGCCAGTTGCATGCCGACCTCCACCACGCGGGAGGCGTATTCGTTTTCGTCCGCGCAGGCGTCCAGGCGCGGGGTGTCGTCCATTTCGGCGTCCGGGCAAACAGGCGGGGTAAGGCCGCTCAACGCGTTCAACAGCTGCTGGCGCAAGGTTCCGTGCATGGTGTCCTCCAGTTGCAGTGTTCCGGAACGGAGTGTTCCCTGTTGGAGGGAATAGCTAGCACGGCAAGCAGGGGCGCGGGTTACCGGGGTGTGACGGCAGTGGAACAAGTGCGATATGCGCGGGGAAATAATGGGTGGCGGAAAAATGGGGGAATAGCGATGGCGGTGGGTGCCGGGCGGCGCGTCCTGAAGACACTGGGCGTAAGGCGCGGTTGCGGTGAGGGCGGCTGGGAGCGCCCAGATGGGCCGGGGCTTGCCGCCCGACGCTGGCGTTCGCTTGGGGGGCCTAGGCGCGGAAGCGGTAGCCCACGCCGCGCACGGTCTCGATGCAGTCTGCGTAGCGGTCGAGCTTGGCGCGCAGGCGGCGCATGTGCGTGTCCACCGTGCGCGAGGCGCCCTCGAAATCCGTGTTCCATACGGTGTCGAGCAAACGGTCGCGGGAGAGCACGCGGCCCCGCGCCTGCACCAGCTCTTTCAAAAGGCGGTGTTCCGTGGCGGTCAACTGGCGCTTCTCGCCATCCACCTCCATCTCGTGCGCTGCGAAGTTCACCACCAGGCCTTCAAAGCGCCACACGTCCTCCACGCCCGAGGCTTCCCCCCCCGCACGGCGCAGGGCGTTCTTGATGCGCAGGAGCAGCTCGCGCGGGCTGAAGGGCTTGACGACATAGTCCTCGGCCCCGAGCTCCAGGCCCACCACGCGGTCCACCTCGTCGCCACGAGCCGTGAGCATGATGACCGGCACGGCCCGCAGGGAGGGCAGCTGCTTGAGCCTGCGGCACACCTCAAGCCCGTCTATCTCCGGCAGCATGAGGTCGAGCAGCACTAGGTCGGGCCGCCAGCGGGTCATGGTGTCGAGCCCTTGCTCGCCAGCGCTCGCGGTGCGCACGTCGTAGCCTGCGGCCGTGAGGTTGTACTGCAAGAGTTCCCTGGTCTGGGCGTGGTCTTCAACCACCATGATGCGGCGCTGTTCCATGCGTGTTCGCTCCCTTGGCCTTGTCACGGCCTGGACCTGCCCTTGCGGCCTTGCCGCCATGGGCAGAATGAACCCTAGCGTTACCGGGCGACTTGATTGTTACTGTGGGGTGACGGCATGGAAAAGGTTGCGCAACAGGGCAAAGGTGAGCCAAAGCAGAGTTCTGGGCGCATAAATGAGCCATTCGCCCTTGCCTCCCGCAAAACCGGCATTACAGTAAACAAGCTCGGTATCGTGGACTCCTGTCCCCGGTGCACGCCAGAGGGCAAGGAGACGTGAACTTGAAACGCAAGAAAGCCCTAACCAAACCGGTCCGCCTGCGCCGTCGCAAAGGCGCCCCCACTGCGGCGCAGCGCATGGCCCAGGCGGCCAATGGAACACATATGAACGACAAAAAATTCCTGCACATGGCCGGAGATCTGGGCGACAGCGGCATCCCCGTGGGCGGCCCCGGCGGACCCGAAGGCGACGCGGCCCAGCGGCCGGAGATCCCCTCGGTGATGCCCGTGCTTCCCGTGCGCGACATCGTGGTCTTCAACTATATGATCCTGCCCCTGTTTGTCGGGCGGGAAAAGAGCGTCAAGGCCGTGGACGCGGCCCTTTCCGGCGACCGCTACATCCTCATCCTTTCGCAAAAGGATGAGACCGTGGACAACCCCGGCCCGGACGACATGTACCAGGTCGGCACCGTGGGCATGATCATGCGCATGCTCAAAATGCCCGATGGCCGCCTGAAGGTCCTGGTGCAGGGTCTTTCCCGCGCCAAGGTCAAGCGGTTCGTCGCCGCCGAGCCCTTCCACCTGGCCGAGGTTGAGCCCCTGGCCGAGGCCGAACCCGTTGAACTGACCCCGGAGCAGGAGGCGCTGGTGCGCTCCTCCCGCGAGCTTTCGGAAAAGATTCTGACCCTGCGCGGCATTTCCCCCGCGGACATCATGGGCGTGCTGAACTCCGTGACCGAGCCCGGACGTTTGGCCGATCTCATCGCGAGCAACCTGCGCATGAAGGTCGTCGACGCCCAGGGCATCCTCGAGTGCGAGGATCCCGTCGAACGGCTGCGCCTGGTGAACGGGCAGCTGGTGAAGGAGGCCGAGGTCGCCTCCATGCAGAACAAGATCCAGTCCATGGCCCGTGAAGGCATGGACAAGGCCCAGCGCGACTTCTTCCTGCGCGAGCAGATGAAGGCCATCAAGCGCGAGCTGGGCGACGCCGAGGCCGAGGACGAGGAGATCGAGAATCTCAAAAAGGCCATCGAAAAGATTGGCATGCCCAAGGACGTGAAGAAGGAGGCGCTCAAGCAGTTGAGCCGCCTCGAATCCATGCACCCGGACTCCTCCGAGGCCACGGTCATCCGCACCTACCTCGACTGGATGACCGAGCTGCCCTGGAAGAAGCAGTCCAAGGACCGCCTGGACGTGAAGGCCGCCAAGGTGATTTTGGACGAGGACCACTTCGACCTGGAGAAGGTCAAGGAGCGCATCCTCGAATACCTCTCCGTGCGTCAGCTGAACCCGAAGATGAAGGGCCCCATCCTGTGCTTCGTGGGGCCTCCGGGCGTGGGCAAGACCAGCCTCGGCCGGTCCATCGCCCGCAGCCTGGGCCGCAAGTTCCATCGCCTGAGCCTGGGCGGCATGCGTGACGAGGCCGAGATCCGCGGCCACCGCCGCACGTACATCGGCGCCATGCCCGGCCGCATCATCCAGGGCCTCAAGAGCTGCGGCACGCGCAACCCGGTCATCATGCTCGACGAAGTGGACAAGCTCGGAACGGACTTCCGGGGCGATCCCTCCTCCGCGCTTTTGGAGGTGCTTGACCCGGAGCAGAACTTCAGCTTCACCGACCATTACCTGAACGTGCCCTTCGATCTTTCCGGGGTCATGTTCATCTGCACGGCGAACACGCTCGACACCATCCCCGGCCCGCTTCTGGACCGCATGGAGGTCATCCGCCTCACCGGCTACACCGAGCAGGACAAGGTCAAGATCGCCCGGCGCTTCGTCATGCCGCGCCAGATCAAGGACAACGGCCTCAAGGCTACGGATATCAAGCTCAATGACGAGGTGCTGGCGCAGATCGTGCGCGAGTACACCCGCGAAGCGGGCCTGCGCAATCTGGAGCGCGAGATCGGCTCCGTGTGCCGCAAGCTGGCGCGCAAGAAGGCCGAGGGCGAAAAGGGCCCCTTCACCGTGACCGACAAGAACCTGCACAAGTACCTGGGCGTGCCGCGCTTCCTTGAGGACGAAAGGGAGACGACCCTGCCGCCGGGAGTGGTCACCGGCCTGGCCTGGACCCCGTACGGCGGCGAAATGCTGCACATCGAGGTTTCCACCATGCCCGGCACCGGCAAGCTGCTTCTCACGGGCAAGCTGGGCGATGTCATGAAGGAATCGGCCCAGGCCGCGGTTTCCCTCTGCCGTGCCATGGCGGGGAAGTACGGCATCGCGCCGGACTTCCACGAAAAGCGCGACATCCACATTCATGTGCCCGCAGGCGCAACGCCCAAGGACGGCCCGTCCGCCGGCGTCACGCTGGTCACGGCGCTCATCAGCGCCCTTACGGGCAAGGCCGTGAGCGCGGACACCTGCATGACCGGCGAGATAAGCCTGCGCGGCCGCGTGCTGCCCGTGGGCGGCATCAAGGAGAAGATCCTGGCGGCGGTGTCCCAGGGCATGAAGCGCGTGCTCATCCCGGCTCAGAACAAGAAGGATCTGCAGGACATCCCCGAGGACCTGCGCAAGAAGATCAGCATCAAGTTCGTGGAGCGCGTGGACGAGGTGTGGCCTCTGGTGATGGGCGGCGCAAAGGCCGCCAAGACCGAAGCCGCCCCGGAACCTGCGAAGGCCTCCGCCAAGGCCCCGGCCCAGGCGGCAGTGCGGTCCACGGTGAAGGCCGTGGCTGCGAAGCCCGCGCCGAAGAAGCCGTCAGCCAAATCAGTGGGCAAGCCGGTTGCCAAGCCAGGGGGCAAGACCCCGGCCAAGAAGCCGGGCGCCAAGAGCAAGTAGAACACGACCGGGGCTCGGGCGGCGTTGCCAGTGCGCGTGATTTGCGCTACGAAGCAACCCGTCCGAGACCCGTAAAGAACGCATTGCGAGGGGAACCCCATGCCCATATTCGAATATACCTGCCGCGACTGCGGCAAAGCCTTTGAGGAACTTGTGCTTGGCCAGGACGAGACGGTTGCCTGCCCGCACTGCGGCTCCGCCAAGACGGAAAAGCTGATGAGCTGCTGCCGCAGCAAGGTGGGCGGCGGCGCGGATGCCGACGCCTCCATCGGCAGCGCTGCTCCCGCCCCTTCCGGCGGCGGGTGCTCCGGCTGTTCCGGCGGTTCCTGCTCCTCCTGCCACTAGGCCCGGGCACGATGAAGAAAGTCACCATCGCCACCCGCGGCAGCCAGCTGGCGCTCTGGCAGGCCGAGCACATCTCCGCGCTTCTGCGGGAACGCTACGCCGGCCTTGAGGTCGAGCTGCTCAAAATCAAGACCACCGGCGACAAGATTCTTGACGTCCCACTGGCGAAAGTCGGCGGCAAGGGCCTTTTCGTGAAGGAGATCGAGGAAGCGCTGCTGGACGGCCGCGCCGATCTCGCCGTGCATAGCATGAAGGACGTGCCGACGGAGTTGCCGCCCGAGCTCGTGGTGGGCGTGAACCCCGTCCGCGAGGCGCCCACGGACAGCCTGCTTTCCGTCCAGTACAACGGGCTCGACGCGCTGCCCAAGGGCGCCAAGGTGGGCACCAGCAGCCTGCGCCGCCAAGCCCAGCTCATGACCCTGCGCCCCGATCTCGTCATCGAGAGCCTGCGCGGCAATCTGGACACCCGCGTGCGCAAGCTCTTGGAGGGCCAGTTCGACGCCATCGTGGTGGCCACCGCAGGCTTGAACCGCCTGGGGCTCACCGCGCCCAAGGTTGAAATCCTCGGCCCCCCGCGCTTTTTGCCCGCTGTGGCCCAAGGTGCGCTCGGCATCGAGTACCGCAGGGACCGGCCAGAAATGGCCGAGTTGCTGGCTTTCTTGAATCATCCGGAAACCGCCGCCCAGGTGGCCGCCGAACGCGGCTTCCTCACAGGGCTCGACGGCGGCTGCCAAGTGCCCATCGCCGCTTGGAGCCAGCTTGACGGCGACAGCCTGACCCTGACCGGCTTTGTGGCCGGAGTGAACGGCGAGAACCCCATCCGCATCAGCGCCAGCGGCGCCACGGCCAAGGCCTGGGAGCTGGGCGCGGACCTTGCGCGGCAAGTGCTGCGCGCGGGCGGCAAGGCTATTTTGGACGAAGTGTACGCGAGGAACAGCTAGGCCGTGACGGCGCACTTGGCGGAAACTCCAGATCCGCAGGTTCTGAAAGAGCTGCAACGCATCCCTGGCGTGGGCAAGGCCATCGCCGTGGACCTTTGGAATCTTGGCCTGCGTTCGGTGAGCGATCTGTGCGGCCGCGATCCGCAAGCTCTTTATGAAAGCCTGGAAGCCTTGGCGGGCAAGCATGTGGACCGCTGCATGCTCTACACGCTGCGCTGTGCCGTGTATTTTGCCGAAACGCCCGCTCCCGACCCGGAGCGCCTCAAGTGGTGGGCCTGGAAGGATTGAGCGGGGAAGGGCGGCGAGAGCATCCCCCCGAAAAGACGCATTGAAAGCGAAGAAGGCCCTGGCGCGGAGACATCCACGCCAGGGCCTTTTGTTTTGTTCTCTGCGGGCCGAGGCTTAAGGTCCTTTGCCAGTCCGCACAACCTCATGCGGTCATGATTGGCCTTCGCGCTTCAGGTCGGCCACCAAGGCGCGCAGGTTCTCGGCCTGCTCCGCCAGCTCGTGGATGGCGATGGTGGTCTGTTGCATGCTCGAAGCGGTTTCGCTGGCGATGTCGTTGATCTGGTCCACGGCCTGGTTGATCTCCTCGCTTGCCGCGCTCTGCTCCTCCGCGGCGGTTGCGATGCTCTGCACCTGCAAGGCGGTGGACTCGCTCATGCGGACGATCTCGTCCAGAGCCTCGCCCGACTGGCGCACCAGGGCCGTGGAGTCGGCTATGGCTCGTCCAGCTTCCTCCATGCCGTGAATGTTGCTGACCGAAACTTCCTGAATGCCGCGCACTGTTTCGCCCACTTCCTTGGTGGCGGTCACGGTCTTCTCCGCCAGCTTGCGCACCTCATCGGCCACAACGGCGAAGCCACGCCCGGCGTCGCCTGCCCGGGCGGCCTCGATGGCCGCGTTCAAGGCCAACAGGTTGGTCTGGTCGGCGATGTCGTTGATGACGTTCATGACCTTGCTGATGTCCTGGGCGCGCTGCCCCAGGATGTCCATGTTGCCCTTGAGGTGGGTGGACAGAGTGAGCAGGGCCTCCATGGCGGCCACGGACTTGCCCACGACGGCGTTGCCTTCTGTGGCGCGGGTGCGCGCGGTGTCCGCGCCGTCAGAGGCCTGGGTGGCGTTCTTGGCCACCTCGAGCACGGTGGCGTTCATCTCTTCCATGGCCGTGGCGGTTTCGGTGATGCGGCTCTTCTGCACATCCGTGGAGCGGCCGATGTTCTCGGCCTGGCCGGAGATCTCCTCCGAGGCCGAGGAGAGGCGCTCCACCACCGCCTCCAGGCGCTCGGCCGCCATCAGCAGGCCTTCCTGGCGCGCATGTATGGCTTCCGCCTTGGCCGCATTGGCCTGCATGGTGGCTTCCTCGGCCGCATGGGCCTTGTCCTCGGCTTCGCGGGTCTTGGCGGTTATCTCGGCCATGTTGCGGCGCAACGTCTCCACCATGGTGTTCAGCGAAGCCTCAAGCTTGGTGATTTCATCGCGGCCGACGACGGCGAGCGCGACGTTGAGGTTGCCCGCGGCCACGTCCTCCGCGGCCTTGGTGGCGTCGGTGAGGGGGCGCACGATGCTGCGGAAGATCATGACGGAGAGCGGCAGAACGCCGAATGCCAGCAGACAGAGAACGACGATGGCGATGAGCATCGTGGCCTTTCGGACCATGCCGGAGATGGTGGCGTCGATGGCGGACTTTTCCGCGTCGATGTTGTCGATGTAGACGCCGGTGCCTATCCAGTACTTGGTGCCGGGAATGAGGGTCGCGTAGCTCAGCTTCGGCTGCACGCCCTTGCCCGGCTTGTCAAAGACGTACTCGACGAAGCCGCCGCCCTTTTCCGCCGCGTCGCGCAGGGCCTTGACGAAGGAGACGCCGTTCTTGTCCGTCAAATGCCCCAGGTCCTTGCCCTCTGTTTCGGGCTTGATGGGCATGGAGGCGCACGTCGTGTCCTCGTAGATGAAGAAATATCCGGACTGGTCGCTTTCAAAGCGGATGGGGTAGGTGCCCTTGCGCAGGGCGTCCAGCCGTACCGTCTTGTCTTGCGGCAGGCCCTTGATGGTTTCACCGAGGGATATGGCCAGGGCGTCCACGGAAAGCTTGAGCCTGTTCTTGTCGCCCGCGAGCATGACCTCTTGGGTTTGCTGTATGGAAAGGCTCTTGAGTTGTTGCAGCTCATAATAGAAGCCAGCTCCGACGAGGCTTGCGAACGCGACGGCGATGGCGATGAGCAGAATGATGCGGGTGCGGATGGTGACATTGCGCATGGCTGCTCCTCCTGGCACGCGGCTGGGGGGGACAGCAGACATCCAGATTTAAACTACGACATAAGCGCAGTATCGATCATGCAGCGCAAAACGCAAGGAAAAAAGTAAGCATCCGCTCACATTATCCGAAAGGCAGCCGCGGGCTATTCGCCTTCTTGATGGTCGATATCGGCGCAGAGGATGCAGGAGCGGTTGTCGCGGTCTTTGTAGGAGGCGGAGATGGTGATGCAGCGGTTGCCGGAAGCCAGGGATATGTAGGGCTGGGTGGTGAACTTCTGCAGGCCGGCGCGCAAGGGCAGGTAATATTCCTTGAGCGAGTGGTCCGCCCCAACGCGGGCCGGTTCGTAAATGAAGCGCTTGCGCTTGCGCAGCTTGGCCGGATTGCACACCGTGCCGGAAAGCTGCACTCCCTTGGCGTTCAGCACATACAGGCACTCAATCTGCTCCTGCTCGTCGATGAAACCGGTCAAGGCTTGGTCGAGCCCGGTGGAGCCAAGCTCCGACAGGCGTTCGCAAAGGGAGAAGACCAGGGCGTCGTGCCGGGCATAGAGCGCTTTTTGCGTGGCGAAGCGCTCGGTCGCGTTTGCGCGGAACTTCTGCGCCAGATAGTCGATGCGGTCGGCGATGATTTCGGCATCCGGCATTTGCCGGGCGGGTTTGCCGAAGTAGAAGCCCTGGAACACGTCCACGCCGACTTCAAGGAGCCGCAGGATGTCCTCCTGGCGCTCCACGCCTTCGGCCAGGGCCAGGGAGCCCAGGCGCGAGGCCATCTGCACGAAGCTCTTCACGACCTCGAGGCGGGTCATGTGCCCGGCCACACCTGCCACCAGGCTGCGGTCAAGCTTCAGCACGTCCGGCCGCAGAAGGGGAATGCGGTCCAGGTTGGAATGCCCCACGCCCACATCATCGAGGGCGATCAAAAATCCGTTCTTGCGGTAATAGCCGACAAAGTCGGCCAGGGCGGCAGTGTCGCGCGCGCGGGATTCCACAATCTCGATGAGCACGTTGTTTGGATTGACCCCATGGTCTTTCACCGTGCGCAGCAAGTAGCCGGAGCGCGCCACGTCGGAATCGATGGAGTGGCCGTCCACGTTAAGCGACAGGATGAGCCCTCGGTTCTTGGCATGGATGGGCGCAAAGGCTTCAACGGCCTTTCTGCGGCACAGCCTGTCCAGTTCAAGCAGGCAGCCCGCTTGGTCCGCCATCTGGAACAGATCGAGCGGGGGGATGTCCTCGCCCGGGGCCGTGCAGCGCGTCAGGGCTTCTACGCCAAGCAGAGCCTTGCGCTTTATGGAGACCAGGGAATGGAACGCGGTGCTTATCCATTCGCGTTCGATGATCTCCTGAATCGTGACGGCTTCCGCAGAGTTGTCCATAGTGTGGGTGTCCTCTGAGCAAGACTTGGGCCAGAGGCACAACCAAGTGAATTGTTGCGTTTTTGCGGATTAGCCCGAGCAAGACTGTAGGATTTGTGGACAATTTTGTGCAAACATTCTGGGGAACCTCTACATAAATGGACAAGCATGAAAAAAAACGGAAAATTGAAAAAAGTATTGACAGACCCAAAGGGCGCGGGTAAACACTCTCCCCATGAACCTCTCCTTTGCCAACAATACCTCTTTCTCCTTTAGCCAGTACTGGTATTATTGGTTTAGCTGCGCCTGCGGCCAGGGAGAGGTTTGTTGACGGAGACAGGACGTTAACCAAAGCCTCTTCAGGAAGGGCCGCAGGCGAAAGCCGGCGGCCCTTTTTTAATATTCTCCGCCGGCTAACGCCACCCGGTTCCGCTTGACGAGACGCAAACCAGTCCATCGGAGGACGCCATGCACATCGGAAAAGCCATCAGACTGGAACGCATTTTCAATCGCGACACGAAACGCACCATCATTGTGCCCATGGACCACGGCACCACGGTCGGCCCCATCCCCGGCATTGTGGACATGCGCGAGGCCGTGGGCGCGGTGGTTGCGGGCGGGGCCAACGCCGTGCTCATGCACAAGGGCCTTGTCCGCTGCGGCCATAGAAGCCAGGGCAAAGACATCGGCCTCATCGTCCACCTCTCCGCCAGCACCACCCTCTCCCCCTTCCCCAATGCCAAAACTCTCGTCGGATCCGTTGAAGACGCCATCCGCCTCGGCGCGGACGCCGTGAGTGTGCATGTGAACCTGGGCGACGAGACCGAGGCCAAGATGCTTTCCGACTTCGGCCAGGTGACGAGCACCGCCCAGAGCTGGGGCATTCCGGTGCTGGCCATGGTGTACGCCCGCGGCCCCAAGGTGCGCAGCGAGTTCGATCCCGAGATCGTGGCCCATTGCGCCCGCGTGGGCGTTGAACTCGGCGCCGACGTGGTCAAGGTCCCCTACACCGGCGACGTGGACACCTTCGGCCATGTGGTGGATTCCTGCTGCGTGCCCGTGGTCATCGCCGGCGGCCCCAAGCTCGACAGCACCCGCGCTTTCCTGCAGATGGTGCATGACTCCATCAGCGCTGGCGGCTCCGGCTTGTCCGTTGGGCGCAACGTGTTCCAGCACAAGAACCCGGCCATTTTGTGCCAAGCGCTTTCCAAGGTCGTGCACGAGGACGTGGAAGTGGATGAAGCCCTGGAAATGCTCGCGGGCAAGGAATAGGCGAAAATGAAGAAGATCATCTTCAAGGCCGTGCCGTTCCAGAAGGATCTGGTGACGCTGGCCCTCGAATCCGGCGTGGACGCCGTTTTGACCGAGCCAGCCAAGGCCGACGCCGTGCGCGCTTTGGGCCGCGTGGAGGTGCTGACCGAGGCCGAGCTGCCCACGCTGCCGCTGGACTCCAAGGCCGACGAGGAAGCCGCAACCGCCCAGCTCCTGGCCGGACGGCAGGTTTCTTTGGCCAAGGGCTGGGAGATCATCCCGGTGGAGAACATTCTGGCCCAGGCCTCCGGCCTGGGGCTGGAGTGCGAGAGCTTCGACCGGGCCGTGCTGGCCGCTGGCATTCTGGAGCGCGGCGCGGACATGATCGTCGTGCTGCCGGAAGCCGCAGCCGACCTCAAGGCCATCGTGGCGGAGCTCAAGCTCTCCCAGGGGCGCATCGACCTGCAGCAGGCCGTGGTGACGGAGATCGTCTCCGCCGGCCTGGGCCACCGCGTCTGCGTGGACACCATCTCCATGCTGAAGCGCGGGCAGGGCATGCTTGTCGGCAACTCCAGCGCCTTCACCTTCCTGGTGCACGCGGAAACCGAATCCAACCCCTATGTGGCGGCGCGGCCGTTCCGCGTCAACGCGGGCGCGGTGCACGCCTACGCGGTGCTCCCCGGCGACAAGACCTGCTACCTGGAGGAGCTTTCCGCCGGGCGCGAGGTGCTCATCGTCGGCGCCGACGGCAAGACGAGCCTGACTGCCGTGGGCCGCGTCAAGGTCGAGGTCCGGCCCATGCTCAAGATCACCGCCAAGGTGCAGACCGCGGACGGCTGCGACGTGATGGGCCAGGTGTTTTTGCAGAACGCGGAGACCATCCGCGTCACCGGCGTGGACGGCAAGCCCATCAGCGTGGTGAACCTGAAGCCCGGCGACGAGATTCTCTGCCGCACGGATGTGGCTGGCAGGCACTTCGGCATGCGCATCTGCGAAGACATCAAGGAGGGCTAGGCGTGAGCGAGAAAACGATGCCAACGCCGGATCTCGGCTCCCTGCGGACCGAAATCGACCGCCTGGACGACGGCATCCTCGACCTGTTGAACCGGCGCGCCATCATCAGCATCGGCGTGGGCCGGGCTAAGAAGGACTCGCCGGACTCGGTGTTCAAGCCCTTCCGCGAAAAGGAAGTGATGGACAGGCTGGCCAAGCGCAATCCCGGCCCCCTGCCGGACAGCCACCTGCACGCCATATACCGCGAGATCATGAGCTCATCGCGCCGGTTGCAGCGCCCGGAGCGGGTGGTCTACCTGGGACCGGAAGGCACCTTCAGCTACTTTGCCGGGCTTGAGTACATGGGCCGCAGCGCGGAGCTGGCGCCCAAGGCCAACTTCGAGGAGATATTCCGCGCCGTGGCCGACGGCGAGGCCGAACTTGGCGTCATCCCTCTGGAGAATTCGCTCCAGGGCACTGTGGGCCAGGTGGTGGACCTGTTCATGCTCTTCCCCGTGTACATCCAGGCCGAGCTGTTCTGCCGCATCACCCATTGCCTTATGGGCAAGGCCAAGACCCAGGCCGAGGTGAAAGAGGTGCACTCGCACCCGCAGCCGCTGGACCAGTGCTCCGACTGGCTCAAGAACAACCTGCCCGGCCGCACCCTGGTGCCCACCAGCAGCACGGCGGCGGCAGCGGAGATAGCGGCGGCGCGCGGCCCGGAGGTCGCTACCATCGGGCACATAAGCCTTGCCGAGCGCTATGGGCTGAACATCCTGGCCGCGCACATAGAGGACCTGCCCGACAACTGGACGCGTTTTCTCGTCATCGGCCCGCGCGTCAGCGAGGGCGGCACCCGCGACAAGACCTCGCTGCTCTTCACCGTGCCGGACAAGCCGGGCGCGCTGGCGGGCGTGCTGGAAACCTTCGCGGGCCGGGCCATCAACATCACCAAGCTGGAGTCGCGCCCGTTGCGCGGCGAAAAGTGGAAGTACGTGTTCTTCACCGACCTTGAGTGCGACCTCTCGCGCATGGAATACGACAGCTTCCTGGCGGATCTGCGCGAGCAGTGCCACACCCTGCGCATTCTGGGTTCGTACCCCTCCGGCCCGCACCTCAACGCCGGCGGGAGGCAGTAATGCCCAAGGCTCTGGTCAGCGTCCAGGCTCCGGCCTCCAAGTCCCTGTCGCACCGAGCGCTCATCGGCGCGGCCCTGGCGAACGGGGAAAGCCGCCTTTCCGGCGTGCTGGAGAGCCAGGACACGGCGCGGACCATGGGCTGCCTTGCGGCCTGCGGCGCGGGCTTCGTCCGCATCACCGAGGGCGAGTACGTGGTCAAGGGCATGTCCTCCGGTCCTGTCGGCGGCCACGCTGGCGGCGCGCCCGCTGACCTGAACGTCGGCGAGTCCGGCACCACCTGCCGCCTGCTCGCCGGAGTCGTGGCCGCAGGGCAGGGCGCTTTCCGCATCCACGGCGAGGGCCGCATGCACGAGCGGCCCCTGGGCGAACCCGCCCGGGCGCTCGCTCCCCTTGGCGTGCGCTTCCGCTTTGAGGAAAAGTCCGGCTACCCGCCGGTGGTCGTCGAAACCACGGGCCTGCCCGGCGGCGTCATCGACGTGCGCCTGGAGGAGAGCAGCCAGTATCTTTCGGGCGTGCTGCTCGCCGCGCCCCTGGCGCGCGGCCCCCTGACCATCTCCATCAGCGGCTCCAAGGCCGTGAGCTGGCCGTATGTGTCCCTCACCCTGCAGGCCATGGCCGACTTCGGCGTGCCCGCCGTGGTGGAGGCCTTGGTTGAGGGGCGCTTTCAGGCCGTGGACCACGCGGGCGTGACCAGCGCCGCGCCCGGCCAGCTGCGCTTCAAGGTCGAGCCTGGACGCTACCGGCCGCGCACCCTCCTCGTGGAGGGCGACTGGAGCAACGCCTCCTACTTCTTGGCCGCCGGGGCCGTGGGCCGGACGCCCGTGCGCGTCACCGGTCTGCGCCAGGGCTCGCTCCAGGGCGACCGCGCCATTCTGGACATCCTGGCCGCCATGGGCGCGCGGGTTGCCTGGACCACGGAGGACGGCGTGGAGGCCGTCACCGTGTCCGCCCCGGCGAGCGGCCAGCTTCGCGGGGTGCATGTGGACATGGGCGCCTGCCCGGACCTGGTGCCCACGGTGGCCGTGGCCGCCTGCTTTGCGCAGGGGCCCACCACCATCGTCAATGTGGCGCACCTGCGCATCAAGGAAAGCGACCGCCTGCAGGCCCTGGCGACGGAGATCGCCAAAACCGGCTGCGGCACGGAAATCCTGCCCGACGGCCTGGTCATTACGCCCGCGCCCCTCAAGGCCGGGCAGCGCATCGAGTTTTGCGCCTACGCCGACCACCGTTTGGTCATGGGCCCGTCGCTGTTCGCCCTGGCGGGCATCGAAACGGTGTTCGACAATCCCGGCTGTGTGGCCAAAAGCTTCCCCGGCTTCTGGGACGCCTTCGCGCCCGTGGCCGCCGCCTCCAAAGAGGCCGCGGAATGAGCAGCAGCAAGCGCAGCAACGCCGTCCGCACCATTGCGGTTGTCGGCGCCCGCGGCCAGATGGGCGCGCTTTTCGTGCGCTCTTTCCACAAGGCCGGCTACGCGGTGGCCACCCTGGACCGGCCCTACCGCCCGGATGGCACGGACGAGGCCATCCGCGCGGCGCTGCAGGACGCCGACCTCGTGCTCATCTCCGTGCCGGTGACGGCGACGCGCGCCGTGGCCGAGACCCTGGCGCCGCACATGCCCCAGGGGGCGATCCTCTGCGACGTGTGCTCGGTCAAGGTGAACCCGCTGGCCCAGATGCTGGAAGCCTATGCCGGGCCTGTGGTGGGCACGCATCCGCTTTTCGGCCCGGTGATTCCGGAGGGCTTTGAGCCGCGCGTGGCGGTTGCGCCCGGCCGTGGTGAAGGCGCGGCCGAGGCCGTGAGCGACGTGTTCGCCCGCGCGGGCTTCACGCCCTTCGCCAGCACGGCGGAGGAGCACGACCGGGCCATGGCCGTGGTGCAGGGGCTTAACTTCATCACCACCGTGGCCTACCTGGCCGCCGCCCGCCAGACTCCGGGCATTGAGAATTTCCGCACGCCCTCTTTCGAGCGCAGGCTTGAGGCGGCGCGCAAAATGCTGACGAAAGACCGCGAGCTGTTCCAGCTCATCGCCGAGGACAACCCCTTCCTGCAAGAGACCGTGCGCCAGTTCACGGCCTACCTGGACCTGGCCGCCGGGGGCGATCTTGACCTGCTCTCCGCCAGGGCTTCCTGGTGGTGGCGCGACATGGCATAGGGACGCGGCTTTCGCCTGAGGGCGAAGACGGACGGTAAGTGTTGGCCGCGTCCCAAGGTGGGGTGCGGCCATTTTTTTTACGAAACGGAGGAATCCATGGATATTCATCTGAAACATTACGGGAAGTGGCTCCCGGCCGACGTGCAGACGCCCATCAGCCTGTACCTGGGCCTTGTGGGCGACCAGCCCGGCATCCTGCTTGAAAGCGCCGAGGTGGACGGCCGTTTGGGACGCTACAGCCTGATCGCCTGGGACTTCCGGCTCATCGCCACCCAGAAGGACGGCAACCTCGCCCTCGACATCCGCGACGAGCGTTTGGCGGGCTTGAAGCCGCTCGCCGGGCTGCCGTTCATGGAAGGCCTGCGCAAGCTGCTGCCCCAGGTGGAGATAGAGCAGCCCGCCCTGAAGGAGCCGCTGCCCGCGCTGACCCGTGCCCTCTACGGTTACCTGGGCTACAGCGTTGGCGGCATGCTGGAGCCCAAGCTTTTGAAGGCCCTGCCGCCCAAGGACGCCGAGGTGCGCCTGGTGCTGCCTGGTCAGGTCGTCTTGTACGACCACCTGCGCCACCGCTGCTGCTACCTTTCCCTCGACGACAACGGCGGCCCCACGCCTGCCAGGCTCGGCGACGTCGGCTCCTTTGAGCTGGAGACCGAGGAGCCCACGGCCACGCCGGGGCGCGAGGAATACATGGAGATGGTGCGCGAGGCCAAGCGCCTCATCACCGAGGGTGAAGGCATCCAGCTCGTGTTCTCCGTGCGCTTCAAAAC
>Ga0209373_10002486_pt1 | contig 18451 bp, 15 predicted proteins | sample Higcelweek5metaG_FD_187173 | JGI IMG/M metagenome (GOLD analysis project Ga0209373, IMG submission 187173) | Freshwater pond sediment microbial communities from the University of Edinburgh, under environmental carbon perturbations - High... | ecosystem: Environmental > Aquatic > Freshwater >... | reverse complement strand
TAGGCGTGAACTGCGTTGTGGTGTTTTTGGTGTCTTCCATAAGTTTTTATTATCGCTTGCCGGATTGCAGCTTTCGCCCATCCGGGCTTTTGATTAGCAACCAACCAACTTTCGAAACCTATAAGAATGAAAAACTATTTTGCAATGATATACGCTTCTATTCCTATATATTCATCGACAAGGTGCATACCGAGACGTTCGAAGAGCTTTTCGCTGCCATAAAGGACATTCCATTTGGTGCGATCGAAATCGAAATGGAGCCTGGCTTTGAGCACTCCGCCTTCGACGATTTCCATAAGCGCGGGAAAACTGATTTCATTCGTGACATCCTTTATCGTCATGTCAGCAAGCACTTTATAGTGCGGGGAATATTCATCCGCTCCCTTTCTCGGGGTCATGCTTTTGATTTTTAGCGAACTCTCCGGATATTTTTTGACATCGAAGAAGTCATCTGATTTGAGATGAGAGATGAGGATATCGTTCCACTTCGGATCTTCAAGGTCGGTGTCTTTTATGGAATCCATGTCAATCACGAATTCGCCGGAAACTATTTTCCCATCCTCAACCATGATTTCTCCGCGGCTCAAGCTGAGCGTTCCGATGTGTCTTGAATTGACATTGCGGCCGGTCCAATAGATAACGCTGTCAAAGGTGTCGACGGTATATTTCTTGTCTTCAAGTTTCAGCTTGGGAAGGATATTGATATCTTCGCTTTCAATGTCATATCCGGCTTCTTCCCATTCCTCCAGCCCTCCTTCAAAAAGCAGCACGTCGTCATATCCGGCCGCGATGAGCCTTTTGGCTGCGATGGAAGCCGCTAGGGATTTCTTTTTCGTGGCATGAACGACGATCGTCAGGAGCGGATCCGTGACAAGCTTCTTCATGTTATCAAGAAAAGCTATTTCATATACGCAGGCGTTGACCGCTGTCGGGATATGCTTATGGTTATAGAATTCCGGGGTCACGACGTCGAGCAAAATGAAAGACACTTTTCTGTCAATCAGTGATTTGAGCTTCTCGATCGATATTTTCTTCATTTTCATAGGTGCAGTTGATCATTGATTATTATTCGAAATAACGAACATTGATAGCCAACCTATGGAGATTCTCCCGTCCGAGCGTTCGGCGCGGGAGATTTGCTGCCGGAATTTTAGAAGTGCGCGATAGGAATTTTCCTCCCCTATCTGTTTCTGTGCTTATTCTAGCAGAAAAAAAGCCGGATTGCAAATCTGGATTGACATCCGGAAGATTATGGTTTAGTTTGGATTCATGAAGAATATCGCAACCACAATCAGCTTCCCGCGACCGACATATCCCAGATCCTTAGGCTGCTTGTGCGTGTTCGAAATATAAGAAAAAGAGATATCTTTGATACTCAGAAGCAGCCTAGGAAGATGGCTGTTTTTTAGTCTCGCCTTCCCAAATACCACCGCATATACTACACTTAACATATTAAAATCAAGCAAAACCATTATGAAACAATCACAGCTGTTCACCAGAACCCAGAAGGAGATTTCCAAAGATGAAGTCAGCATCAATGCTCAGCTTCTTATCCGTGCCGGATTCATCGACAAGCTCATGGCTGGCGTGTATACTATTCTGCCACTCGGCTTTCGCGTGATGAAAAAAATCGAGCAGATAATCCGCGAGGAAATGAACGGCATCGGAGGTCAGGAAATTTTCATGCCGACGCTTCACCCAAAGGAGAATTGGCTCAAGACCGAACGATGGGACACGTTGGATGTTCTGTATAAAGTGAAGGATCCGACCGGCCGCGAAATGGCGCTCGGACCGACCCATGAAGAAGTGGTGGTTCCTCTCATGAAAAGATTCATAAGCTCATACAAGGATCTGCCCTTTGCCGCATACCAATTCCAGAACAAGTTCCGCATGGAACTCCGTTCGAAGTCGGGAATCCTTCGCGGGCGCGAATTCATGATGAAGGATCTCTATTCGTTCCATGCCGATGCAGGCGACCTTGACGCATATTATGAAAAAGCCAAGCAGGCATATCTCAATGTGTTCGAAAGAGTCGGACTCAAGAACGAGACATATCTTACCTATGCTTCCGGCGGATCCTTTTCAAAATATTCCCACGAATTCCAGACGCTGACAGAAGCTGGGGAAGATTCGATCTATATCTGCGAAAGATGCCGCATAGCCATCAACAAGGAAATCATCGACGATTTGAATCATAGCTGTCCGGAATGTAATGAGGGCAACCTGGATGAGAAAAAAGCGATCGAAGTTGGAAATATCTTCAAGCTGATGACGAAATTCAGCGCTCCGTTCGATCTCAAGGCGAAGAATGAGAACGGCGAGGATATTGAAGTCGTCATGGGTTGCTATGGCATAGGGCTGGGTCGCCTCATGGGAACGATCGTCGAAGTGCTCCACGATGAAAGAGGCATGATGTGGCCTGAAGCGGTCGCTCCGTTCAAGGTCCATCTCCTGAGCCTCGGAGAAAATGAAGAGGCGGAAAAGATATACCGCTCCCTTACAGAAAAAGGAATCGAAGTCCTCTATGACGACCGCGACACGAGCGCCGGAGACAAGTTCGCCGACGCCGATCTCATCGGCATCCCCTATCGCATCGTCGTCAGCAAGAAATCATTGGCGGGCGGTGGAGTGGAAATCAAGAAAAGGAACGAGAGCGAAAGCAAGATAGTCGGAATAGAAGAGATTTTAAATATTCTAAACTAGAGCTATTGCCGCATATCAAAAAACGCCCGCAATAAATAGCGGGCGTTTTTTGATTTTATTTATCCTTCCTAGAACCGCTCCTCTTTCTTGATGAAAGTCATATAGAGCGTCGGGATGATGAAAAGGGTGAAGAATGACGAAATGGTGAGGCCGAAGATGACCGCGCTGCCGAGGGCTGTCCACATCGCATTGGAAAGCGTTATCGGGATAAGCCCAGCGATCGTGCAGACGGAGGTTATGAATATCGCTTCCAATCTCGATTTGCCGGCATCGATTATGGCCTCTTCGAAAGGTATCCCCGCTTCTATGTTGAGGTTTATCTTGTCGATGAGGATGATGGCGTTCTTCACTACGATTCCGAAAAGCGCCAGGATCCCGATGAGGCCAGGAAAGCTCAGGGCGACTCCGAACAGAGCCAGCCCGAAGAATGTCCCGATAAGAGCCAGCGGCAGAGTCACAAGGACGATAGCCGCCTTCTTGAACGAATTGAACTGGATGACGAGGGTCGAGACGATAAGGACGACTGCGATGGCCATCGCGCGGACGATCGAAAGCACCGATTCGGCATTCTGCTCGTTCTCTCCGCCATAGCTTATCGAATAGCCTTGAGGAAGATCATATTCCGCAGCCGCCTTTTTCTGGAAATCGGCGACCACTTGGTTCGAGCTGGTCTTCCCTTCGACATCCGAAGAGAGGTATACCGTTTTCTTCTGATCAAGGCGAGTGATCGATTCGACCGACGGAGTGAGCTCTATCTTGGCTACATCCTTTATGAACACCGGATTCTTATCGGAGTTGAGAATCTCGAGATTCTCGATCGAATCAAGCGTCGGGATATCCTTGTCCCCGAAATCGGCGACCACGTCGACAGTCTTGTTCCCGCGGATGACCGTGCTCACCTTCGTTCCGGAGATGGCGGTACGCAGGGCGCTTCCGATAGTCGAGGCATCGAGGCCGTAGAGTTCCATCTTGGAATAATCGAGCTTGAAGGTATATTCGGCCGGAGCGTCGCGCAAGGATATGTCGCTGTTGACCACTCCCGGGATCGAATCCAATATAGGCTTCAGGTCGGTCGCTATCTTGTCGAGAGTCTGGAGATCGTCCCCTGATATCTGCGCTTGGAAAGCGGATCCTGACGGAGGGCCGCCTCTCGGGGACGATACGGTTATAGTGGCTCCTTGGATCGGAGCGACATCGTTGCGGATGCTTTTGGCGATGTCGTCCGAAGTTATCTTCCTCTCTTTCGGATCAGTGAGCTTTATGACGATCGAAGCCGTATTGGAGGTGTTCTGACTCGATCCGCCGATCCGATCCGCCGATCCGGGATTTCCGACAAGGGTCGAGAAATTTATTATTTCAGGATATTTCAGCAGGTTCTTCTCGACATCGGAAGTTATCTTGTCCATTTCGGAAAGGATCAGCCCCGATGGAGCGCGCATGCTGATGTTTATCGTATCCGCATCCTGAGCCGGGAAGAATTCCGACTTCACCACTCCCGTAATAGGAAGAGCGGCGGCGGCTATGAAAAGCAGAAAAGCGGCGGCTATGACAGACCAGCGCCTTTTTTTCGTCTTAGTGATCATCCTGATATATTTCTCATATACCGGGAGCATGCGATCGAAATGGATTATGCCGTGGATTATCTTTCCGGCGAAAGTCGATTCTTCCCTATTGCCTTGTTTCCTCAGTTTCTCCTTGATCAGTTCGTCGTCATGCCATTCCCTGTCTGAAAGGCGCTTGTTCTCATCAAGCGCCCTTTTGCCTCTTCCGAAATACCAGGACATCATCCAGACGAGAATGAAGAAGGCCGATGTTCCGAAAACATAGCCGCCTATCGAATGGGTAGAGACGGAAAATATTCCCGCGCCGAGGAGAAGGATGATCATCATGAAGAAGAAATTCCTAGTCAGCCTGATTCGTTCCAGGACTGCTGCCAGCGGATGGTTTATCATGAGAGCGACCAGAAGGGACGACACCAGGGTGACCGATACCGTGATCGGAATCGATTTTATGTATTGCCCCATAATGCCGGTCGAAAAAAGGAGTGGCAGGAACGCCCATACCGTCGCAAGGGTCGTCGAAGTCAGCACGACCTTGAAGTCGTTGAGCACCAGGAGAACCGCTTCTTCCGGAGTGAATTTTCCGCTCTTCATATACTGTTTGGTAGCGGAAACGACCACGATGGCATCATCCACCAGAAGCCCGAGCGAGAGAAGAAGCGAGAATATCGAAAGGAAATTGAGGGAAATTCCGGTTGCCTGCATGATCCCGAAAGTGACGAAGAATACCAGCGGGATGGCCAGCCCGGCCACGAAAGCCTCTTTGAGCCCGACGATAAGCAGGAGGATCCCGAACACTAGAATGAAGGTCAGGATGAAATCATGGATCAGCTGGTTGAAATCGGTATTTATCTTGTCAGCCTGGCTTACCGTAACCTTGTATCCTATGCCGGCTGGGAAAGTCCTCACCATCTCGCCGATCTTCTTTTCAGCCAGATCGACAGTCTCGATGATATTCCCCCCCGTCCTCTTTATGACTTGAATGGAAACCGCATTCTCGGGACTCTTTCCGTCAGATGAGAAACGCGAGAATACCGTCTTCTTGATAGCGCCTTCTTTCACATCGGCTATATCTCCGAGATAGACTATCGAACCGTTATCGGCATGCTTGACCGGAATCTTAGCAAGAGCCGCGGCATCGAAAAAACGCCCGTCAGTCCTGACCGGATAATTGAACTCGCTCCCTTCGAAATTCCCAGCAGGGATTGCCTTATTAGTAGCCGAAATAGCTGAGTTTGCTTGGTTTATCGTTATTTGAAACTCAGCAAGCTTCTTCGGATCATATGAGACCTCGAATTCGGATTCGTCCCCTCCTGAGACATCGACTTGCCTGATTCCCTGGATCTTCTCCAATTCGTCCTGGATATCCTCGGCATGGCGGCGCATGTCGAATCCGTTATACGGACCCGTTATGACGAAAGTGACTATCGGGGTATCGTCGAGCGATATCTGAGTGACTTCAGGATCGTTGGCATCCTCAGGGATGTCGTTCTTTATTTTCGAAAGCTGATCGCGAAGGCGCCTCACTGCATCGTCTACATTCTGATCGGAAGTGAACTGGACCGTCACCGCGGAAAACGAGTTGGAGCTGGTCGAGCTTATCTTGTCTATCCCGCTCACTCCGGAAATGTCGGTCTCTATCTTCTTGGTCACCAGCTCTTCCATATCGGACGGCGAAACTCCCGGATATGAATCCGTTATCACCGCCACAGGGATCTTCACTTCCGGATCGGATTCCCTTGGGAGCTGGGAATATGAATAGATCCCCCATCCTGAAAGAAGGACTATCAGGAGAACGACCACGCGGAAATTGGTGACGAAGAAATTAAGCCATGTGCGCCTCAGTTCCGGTCTGAATTCAAGCCGGTCAAGATAGGCCGAATCGGATGTTTTTGCTGGAGTGTTTTTTTCAATATCCATTGCTTGGAAGATTATTTTAGAATATTCGTGATTATAGGTTCCGCCTTGAGCACTATTCCTTGATTGCTATTTCTCCGCCTTCTTTCACTAGTTTGCTGCCATCCATAATGATTGCCGCATCGCTAGGAATATCCCCCTTTACCTCGGCGAATTCTCCGGAAACGCGAACGACCTGAACGGTGACTTTCTTGGCACGGCTTCCATCCGCGACGAATATATAGCTTTCATTCTGACCGACGGTTATGACAGCGAGAGGCAGGATGAAATCGGATTGGTCAGAAACGGTTTCCGACATGCCAAGCGAAATGGATGCGACCGTTCCCGAAGCGAAGGATGATTTGTTGGCATCCTTAGGAAAAGCTTCAACAAGAAACCTTTTGGTTTCCGGATCAGCCGAAGGAGAGATATTCTTGATGACAGCCGCTTCGCTGTCTCCGGAATTATTCGAAACGATGATTTCCTTCCCCTTGGAAGCGGATGACATCTGGTCATCGCTCACGAAGAACCGGAATTTGATATTCTTCGTTTGGCTCACGGTCGCGATCTCTTGTCCGGCAGAAACATAATCCCCGACAGAAATCGCCATGCTGGTCACATATCCGCCTATGGGGCTGGTTGCCAAATGATCATCCAGTGTCCCCTGCAGCCCGACATTGGCACTGTCGAACTGTATCTCGGCTATCTGCATCTGTTTTTTGGCACTATCCACCTGAGCTTTTGAAACTGTTTTAGCAAGCGATGAGTTGTCCTCTTGCTTGTCATAGGCATCTTTCAGATTCTGGTAGTATTTCTTCGCTTGATCCATCGCTTTCCTGGCCTCGTCTTTCGAAAGTTCGGATTGCTGCACCTGGCTTGAACGGAAATCGTTGCCGCCTATCCCGAGATTGCTTCCATTGTCATCTATTTTCGCCACAAGCGAACCAGCTGGAATGAAACTGCCAACGCTATACGGCGAGACTACTGCAGTCCCTGAAACTCTGGCTATTATCTTCACTTCCTGGTCGCCCGCTACCGAAGCTGGAAAATCCAGGTTTTTGTTTATTTCCTTGCTGTCTTTCGCCCTTTGGACGGTCACGTCCGTAGGCTTTTGCAACGGTTCGGCTTCCGTTTGGGTTTTGCCCTTGGAATGAACGGCAGCAAAAATGAAAGCAGCCGCGATAACAAAGATTGCTATGGTTTTTTTGATCGTATTGTTCATGTGTGGATATCGGTTTAATGTCTTAATAAAAAAAATTCGCCGCTTATCTGACAAACAACTTCTTCAGTTCTGAATCTGGCAGATTAAGGATTGAGATCATTTTGGCGCAGAAATGAGCGTTAGCCTCGATTTCTTTTTCGGAAAAATGCGCTCTAATCGACCGCCTCATCTTATCAAGGCTTTTGGTCACTTCCAAGAAAGCATCCTCTCCGTTTTTGGTTATCCTTATGCTAACTTTGCGCTTGTCTCCTGAAAACTTATCGGACTTCCTTGATATATATCCCCTTTTTTCCAGATAATTGAGCCGCTGGCTGATGTTGGATTTCGTTCCGCCGACCGAATTCATGATATCAGTCGGAGTGGCAGCCTTCATATGGGACAGATACCCCATGATCTTCACTGACATGAACGAAAGCCGCATGGAATGGAAGATATACCTATTGACTATGACCTCGAATTTCATGGCCGTTACCAAGATATATTCCTCCGGCGAGAGATCGCATTTCTTGCATTTCATATGTGGTCAATTATTGTTTATGCCTACATAGTTTATCAATTAACCAAAATTTGTCAAGCGCAAAAACCCCGCATTGAACTGTTCGGTGTTTTGACGGATTATGAATGAAGAAGCGGCCTATGTCCCAGGCTTTCAGCCTATTTGTTGAATTCGCGGAGCTGCGTCTTGAATTCCAACGCATAGATATCCCAAAGAGAAACGAAAAGCGACATTATGACCGGTCCGATAATGAATCCGGTGACCCCGAAAATGGCGATTCCTCCGAGAGTGGAGAATATTATCAAAAGCGGATGAAGCTCCGTATCTCTCCCGACAAGCTTCGGCCGGATGAAATTATCGATGGTGCTTATGACCAGCATGCCGAAAAGGATAATGCTTGCTCCCTCGCTAATATGACCGAGAAGAATCATGACAATGCCTATTGGAAACCAGACCAGCCCGGAACCCACCGGCGGAATCACGGAGGTGATCATCATAAGCATTCCGAAAAAAACAGGAGACGACACTCCGGCGAAGAAGAATAAGATGCCTCCGAGAATTCCCTGCCCGATAGCGATGAGGATGCTCCCCCTTATCGTGGCCCGAGTAATCGAATTGAATCTTGAGACTATCATGCCTTCATATTTGTTTTCAAGAGGACTCAATTCCATGATTCTCGCAAGCAGTTTCTTGCCGTCGATAAGAAGATAGAAAAGGGAGAAGAACATGATAAGCATGGCAAACAGGAAATATGCTACGCTCGAATAGGCGCTCTGCAGGACAAAAAGGATCGCCTGCGTCGAATTCTTGAGAGCCGAGACTAGGGAGTCCTGACTCACGGCATTCTTGAAATCTATATACCCAGGCAATGAGAATCTCGAAAGACTATTGGAAATGTTATCTAGCACTCCTTTCACTGAATCAGGATTTTTCACGAAAAGATTGATCATTCCCTGAATTTCTCCGACAACCAGCGAAAGCACGAAAACCAATGGCAGAACCACGATAAGGAGAGCCACGATGCACACCGCAGCGGAACTCAATCCTTCCATTTTCATAAACCTGAGGAAGAACCTGTATAGAGGATAGAAAATCTGAGCGAAAATGACAGCGATCAAGAAAATGACGAGAAAAGGCTTCAGGATCAGATACGCCAAAGCAGTCACTCCGAGAAGAACAGCGAAAAAGAAATATATGTTGTAGTTTTTGAGTTTCATAGTCGTCTGTTTTTATTTATACCGCAATTCTAGCATCAACTGGGATTTCTATCAAAAAACCGCCTGCTTTTTGCAGGCGGTTTTTCCAAGCGATGCTAGCCGTCGGTCTTTTTGGTTATCTCGTTCGAGAAGGACGAATATCCGCTGTCCGAAGTTTTCTTGACAGCCGCCTTGATCGAATATGAAGTGTCGGAAGACAAGCCTGTCAGGGTTATGGTGTAGTTCCCGCTCTTGTCCAGTGTCGGGGAGAACATCCTCGTTTCGACTTTGTTAGTATCATTATTATGCAGCCTGACTTTTATCTTGACCTTCTTTTTCTTGAGGCTGGACGATGCGAATTTCAGCTTTATCGATGTCTTCGAAGAATCCTTGAGGCTCAGTTTAGAAGAATAGCTTTTCGATCCGATCTTGTTGAGCGATGCCGCTTCCGAATAGTCGGAATAATTGGTCTCCGAGGTTTTCCTTATGGATGCCTGGAAAGAATATTCAGCTCCCTTGGAGAGCCCGGTGACGCTTATCTTGGCGATCCCGTTCTTGTCCAAAGTTTTTCCGAATATCCTGGTTTCGACTGTGTCGGTGTCCTTGTTCTCGATCCTCACTTTTATCTTCACGCTTTTTTTCTTGAGACTTGTCGAAGTGACTTTCAAAACAGCCAAGGTGTCGTTGTTGCTGTTGATTGAAAGCTTCGGAGCCGAAGAAGCGAAAACAAAAGCAGGAAAAACCAAGGACAGGACCAATGATCCGCCCGTCGCTGACAATATCGTTTTTTTCAATATCGTTTTCATTTTTTTATTCATGATTAATCATTAAGTGCGCTTCTTTTATAATTATATACGCTTGGCTGATTTCGTCTAGCGCCAGGTTGGCAACTCCGCGCAACAAGGAATCAGCAAGATTTTCCCCTTGCTGATTATTAATAATTCATCCTCTGTCCTGGAATATGAAAAAAAAGCGCAAGCCCTGGTTTTCCTTATTTAGCTAAGAATATCGATTAACTCATGGACTTCTTTGATCGACTGTAAATCGCTAGGAATTTCATCTGGCATTTTTGAAACTCTGTTTTCTATAAAGAAAGCATCCACCCCCATATCTTTGGCTGCAAGATAGTCGTAAAAATAACTGTCCCCAACCATCAGTGCATCTTTCTTATCAAGCCCCAAAGAAGATAAAATCTCCAAAATGATTGATGCCTTGCCGTTTGGGTCGCTTCCTGCCGAAGATCGGTACGTATAAAACAAACTCGCCAATCCAAAATGCTCAAGCCTCTCTTTAATTTCTTTAATAGCAACATCTTCGGCATACGGGTTTGCCGAAAGAACCACGAGCAGTAATCCTTTTTTGTTCAAGTATTCCAAAGTTTCTTTAGTCCTTGGCGTCAACTCGAGATGCTCCAAATAGTTATCCTTGGTTTCCGGATCATGATAAATCCAGTGAGGCTTTTGCGTCCGTTTAGTCGCTTTGGGGTACCACAGTGTTCCATCACCATCTAGAAAAACTATCTTCTTATTCATTTTCATATGATTCTCAATTGCCAATCCAATTCAATTAAATATCTAACTCCTCAACTATCCTCCCTGCCGACTTCAGCTTTTCCAACTCAGATTCAAGGTTATTTTTTATCGCCTTGATTCTTTCAAGTTGCGCAAGCCGATAAGTATTCGCATTTCGCGATTCAATCCTTTTTTTGAGTTCCTCTTCAGAAATCTTCAAATAAATTATGACGTCGGAATCTATAATCGTGCTTCCGAAGGCGGGCCGTCCGGCCTCAATATTTATTTTACTCTGCGTATATCCTGCTAATAATTCAGTTGTCCTTTTAAGATGTTCTTGATGTTCAGAATTATTAGGATCGAATTCCTTTTCGGTGTACTTTAAAGTTTTCTTATCACCATCGATAAACATGAACGGATTTTCGTGATGCAATGCGTATCTCTTGGACTCTTCTGGCATGTCGTCAAATACTATATCTAAATCAATACCCTCTTTGATATGTTGCAGAATTGTGCTCTTGCCAAGACTGGGTGGCGCAAGAACCAGCACCCTTTTATTCTTGTATTTTTCCAATAACGATTCCAGAGTCTTTGCATGCTCTTTTCCTTCCTCAGGATTCAAATGCATGTCTCTAAAATCTTTTTTATATTCTTCGAATGACATTGTTTACATTTTAATAACTAGGGCTTATTTTTCATTTGTCAAAAATAGATCGACGCAGACTTGATTCGTTTTAGTTCGAATCCCGAACTCTAGTCCCCTTTTTTGAAGGAAAACGCTCTCGAAAAAAAGGCTGAAATAAGCCTCTCGGGTCACCCTCGATACTAAAAGATTGACGTCACCTACGCAACCTTGGCGGACTTTGTCACGCCAAAGGTCGCTTCAACGACCGAAGGCGGAGAGACAGGGATTCGAACCCTGGAGCCGGTTTTACCCAGCTAACACATTAGCAGTGTGCCCCTTTCGGCCACTCAGGCATCTCTCCGGAAAATCATATTCGATTTTAATCCTCTTTTCTATGCTTATTCAATATACCCAACTTCGCGAGCCTTAGTGAGTAGATATCTCCTTCAGCGACCGAAGGCGGAAGCGGTGAGATTCGAACTCACGGTACCCTTTCAGGTACGACAGTTTTCAAGACTGTTGCCTTCAACCGCTCGGCCACGCTTCCCTGGAACTTCTTTCTGATTATTATATTTTTCAGCCGTTTTGTCCAGCAAATCGGAATCCGTGCTATAATTCCAACATAAAACATATCCGACGAAACAAAATGTATATCGAGAATTTCCATCCGGATAAAAAGGCTGCCGACCAGCCAAAAAGCCAGGAGCTTATCGAAAATGACGAGATCATGAATGAGAAACTGATTGAGACCCCGCATGAAGGCATCATAGAAAAGCATCCATATGACACTCTCATCCATTGGAGAGCGCCGGAGTTCGAAATCATCGAGCGCGACAAGCAATGGCTCGTCTATGTCACCATAGCGCTGGTCCTCATCGTCGCTTATGCCATATATACCAACAGCATCATCATGGCCATAACATTCATCCTGCTTGGGATCGTCGGATATATGCACCTTGAGCGAGAGCCGCGCACCCTCACCTTCCGCATCACGCCGGACGGAGTGGCAGCCGGAAAGGAAATATACCTTTTTTCCAACATCAGCTCGTTCTGGATATTCTATGAACCGGAAGGCAAGAAATTGATCAGCCTCCACACCAACAGCTACCTCGCCCCCTTCGTCCACATGCCGATTCATGAAGAAGATCCCGTCGAGATCCGCGAAGTGCTTCTGAAATATATTCCCGAAGTGAAGCAGGAACCGGGAATCGTCGACGCCTTCGAAAGATTGCTGGGAATATAGCTCTCTTGCTGAAAATATGAAAATAGTCCCGCCTAGGCGGGACTATTTTTTGTGTCCTCGGGAGGAATCGAACCGCCGACCTTCTGGACCGCAACCAGACGCTCTATCCACTGAGCTACGAGGACTAATATTCAACTTCATCCATCCTACCCTAGAGCGCGGATAAAATCAATACTTCCTACTTTCCGTCGCCTGTTTTATACTTAACCACATGAGAAAGACTGATCAAAAACTGAATTCGATCCTGCGCCTCACGCCACGGCAAGAGAAGGCCCTTCAAAAACTGCGACTCATTACGGTCCGGGATCTTTTGCTGCACTTCCCTTTCCGCTATGATGATTTTTCCAATATCGTCACTGTTTCCGAGGATTATATCGGGCAGATCATCACGGTCGAAGGAACCGTTTCGAAAATCAAGAGCCGACGGATATTCCCCCGCCGCATGACAGTCACTGAGATATTCATCCAGGATTCCAAAGGAAACACCCTCAGATCGGTTTGGTTCAACCAGGCGCTTTCGCTTTCAGGAATCAAGGAAGGCATGACCATCCGGGTTTCCGGGAAACTGGCTATCGATCAGAAATATTTTTCCATGTCCAATCCGTCATTCGAAAGGGCGGGACGCGCCGCGACCAACACCGGATGCCTCGTCCCGGTATATCCCGAAACTGACGGGATCACTTCCAAATGGATCCGCTGGCAGATGAAGAACCTTCTTGGATATGCCGCATATCTGGATGATTTCGTTCCGGAAGAAACCAGGAAGAAACTTCATCTTTTCAGTTTCAAATCAGCACTGAAGCAAATCCATTTCCCGGACGACGCCGAAAAGCTCCTGATCGCTCAAAAGACGTTCGCTTTCCGGGAAATGTTCCTGGTGCAAACGAAAGCGCTCCAGACAAAAATGGCATGGGACGGGAAAAAAGCTATCACGATCAGATCCGATGGGAAAGCAGCCGATGATTTCTTGAAAAGCCTGCCTTTCGAATTGACCGGCGCCCAAAAAAAAGCGTCTTTGGAAATATCGAAAGACCTGGGAAGGCCCGTTCCTATGAACCGGCTTCTGAATGGCGATGTCGGATCAGGGAAAACGGTTGTCGCGGCCATTGCCGCATTGGAAACCGCCTCATCGGGACACCAGGCCGCCATCATGGCACCCACCGAGGTGCTCGCGCGCCAGCATTTCGAAAGTTTCTGCCGAATATTCAAGGACCATGATTTCAATATCGCTCTCCTGACCGGTTCATACAAACTGGTTTCGAAAAAGGCGGCTGGAAGCACTCGCAGCTCTGTGGAAAAGCTGACCAGGAAGAATATCCTGGAAGAAATATCTTCAGGGAATATCGATATCGCTATCGGCACGCATGCCCTCATCCAGAAAGATGTGGATTTCAAGAATCTCGCGCTGGTCATCATCGACGAACAGCACCGCTTCGGAGTGGCGCAGAGATCAGCCCTTCAAGATGAAACGATGGAGCTGAAAGATGGAAACGGATCCGCCAGCCGACGGACTATCCCCCATCTTCTCACTATGACTGCCACGCCCATTCCGAGAACTTTAGCCATAGCGTTTTTCGGAAGCCTCGAACTTTCCATCCTGGATGAGATGCCCAAGAACAGGAAACCGATAACCACGAAGATCGCTCAACCGAAACAGCAAAAAGAAATCCACGATTTCATCCGCAACGAAGCCGCGAAAGGCCGTCAAGCCTTTATCATCTTCCCTTTCGTTGAAGAATCGAAAGCGATGACGGAAGTCAAAGCCGCTGTCAGCGAACATGAAAGGCTTCAGCGGGAAATATTTCCCGAACTCCGACTCGGACTCCTTCACGGGAAAATGAAAGCCAAAGACAAAGAAGAAGTGATGACCCAATTCAAAAACAAGGAATATGATATCCTGGTGTCCACTTCGGTTGTGGAAGTCGGGATCGACATTCCTAATGCGACTGTAATCCTGATCGAGAATGCGGAGCGTTTCGGATTGTCGCAGCTCCATCAGTTCCGCGGACGAGTCGGGAGAGGAGAGCATCAATCATATTGCTTCCTTTTCACTGATTCAGCCAGCTCGGAAAGGCTCCGTGTCCTGGAAGAAACCAACGACGGATTCAAGATATCCGAGCGCGATATGGAGCTTCGCGGACCGGGACAATTCTTCGGACGCGTCCAATCAGGCCTTCCGGACATCGCCATGGAAAACCTCGCCAACGTGAAACTCATCAAAATATCCAAAGAAGAGGCCGAGGCGGTCTTGTCGAAAGATCCGCAACTCAAAAAGCACCCCGCTCTTCGGGATGCCCTCAAGAAATTCCAGGAAGATGTGCATATGGAATAGATCAGCGGCTGCCATATTCCCTGATCGCTTTATCATACATCTCAAGCATCATATCAGCCGAAACCGAAGCGGTATATTTCTCCCTGGCAATCGCCGAGGAAGCGGCACCGAAACTTCTGCGAAGATCCCCATCGACAACAAGCCTTGATACTCCCGCTGAAAAATCATCTTCTCTTTCTTTCACCAGAAAACCGTTTTTGCCGTCTTCCACCAAGCTGCTTATTCCTGTCGCCGAAACAGCCACGATCGGGAGCCCTGAATACATGGCTTCCGTTATTATCATCCCCTGCGTCTCGCTTTTCGATCCATAGACGAAAATATCGGAAGCGGCATAATAGTCCTTGATTTCATTCTCTTCGACGATTCCCGCAAAAGAGACTCTGCCTTCCATTCCGCTCTTTTTGGAAAGCTCCCTGAGACTGCCAGCAAGATATCCATCACCTGCGATCAGGAACCGCGTCCGGCTGTTTTTTTCAAGCACTCGGAAAACAGAATTGAAAACGAATTCGACATTCTTTTCCAACGTGAGCCTGGAAACCAAAAGGAGGACCGTCTCATCATCCTGGATGCCGTATTCGGCTCTGATTCTTTTTCCATCAGGATCCTTGAACTGATCTTCATCCACTCCGGTCGCGATCGGTTTCATCTCTTTCCTGACTCCCCATTCGCGAAGGATCGGGATTATCGAATCCGTCGGCACAACGACCTGGTCTGCCTTGTTCGCATAGCTGACCGCTTTTTTGGTCATATATTCCATCACTAATTTCTTCGGCAGGAAGGGAACGAAAGCGGCATATTGGTCATAGAGGGTGTGCCAGGTGAAAACCAGCGGGATCTTTTTCTTTTTCGCCCATCTGGAAGCAGAGAATCCCAAAAGATTGGGATGCTGGGAATGGATGATATCCAAATCAAGTTTTTTTATTATATTATCCATCTCTATGGAATGAGGAACAGCCAATGGGAAGCGGAAACGGAACTGGGTATCGATTGAAGGATAGCGGAAAACGTTCGGATTCCCGTCAACATGCCCTTTCCAAGCAGGCGCGAAAATAAAAACGCTGTGGCCGCGTTTCTCAAGTTCCTTCCTGAAAGATTCCACCGATTTGGAAACCCCATAGGGGTTGGGAAGATAGTTGTTAGTAAAGATGGCTATTTTCATAGGCGTTCTAGTTTTCATCGATGAACCCAAGGATTTCTTCAAAAACGTGCTCATTCCTGATATCGGAAATGAAGGTGTGGTAGGCGTGTTTGATATGTTTCTTTCTCTTTATCTTCGATCCGATGCGCGCATGAATCTCATCGGCGCTTTTCCTGTTGATGATATTGTCCGCTTCGGACTGTATGATGAAGCTCGGCTGAGTCACCTCCGGCAATTTTTCCCTGGCATGCCGCACAAGACGGAAAACTTCCAGAACGCTCGCTATTGGATATCTTCTGTATGCGGTACGCCTGGTTATGTTCTCGGAAAATCCGAAGGAGGGAGGATATGCCTTTTTCGCATATTTCTTGAAAGGCGCTATTGCTCTCAAGACGAAAAACAGGAACTTTTCCATCCGGAGTTTGTATGGCATAGCCATGAGGGTAAGGGATGAAATCGCTTTTTTATCCCTGGCCACCATCATCGCCAGAACGGCTCCGATCGATGTTCCGATGATATGGACCTTTGCATATTTATCTGCAAGCTCAGAATAGGCGTCCTCGACACTCTTGAGCCAATCTTCCCATCTGACATCCGCGAGATCCTCCGGAACCGTGGCATGACCCTTGAGAACGGGACCTGAAACCGCATATCCGTTTTCATTGAGATATGTTCCGAGACGCCGAAGCTCATATGGGACGGCTGTCCAGCCATGAACAAGCAGGACCGCCTTGCCGTTGGTCCCCTCAAAAAAGAACGGCTTATCAATCAGATGCTTTTCTTTTTCATACAAATATTCCGGGTCCTCGAAAGCATCTCCGCGATCTTTTCCTGTTATTATTTTCGCAATTTTCCCCAGTTTTTTTATCATCTGATCCTTACTGATAACACAAACTCAATGCCTTTCAACTCTAGCCCTTTTGGCGTGTTTTTGCAAGAAAAAAGGCACTTCTCTATTTTCCGTTCTTATCGAAGAAACTGCCTGACTGTTTCTTCTTATATAGGCTTATGACAATGAAAGACCCGATTGCCACAATGAAGATGACCCAACCGACCCAGCTGATATATTGCTTGATTTCCTTCCAGAGATAGCCATAGAAATATCCCATGGCCACCAAGGCGCTGCTCCAGACCACTCCTCCCAGAAAGGAATATTTCACGAATTTCTTGAAATCCATCTTGACGATGCCGGCTGCAGTGAACGTCGCCCAGCAAAGCCCGGTCGTCGCCTTCACCGCGAAAATAGTCTTTCCTCCATGATGCTCGAAATACCCTTCCATTTTCTTGACCAACGATTCCGTTATCCCCATATACTTTCCCACATTCCTTACGAATCCCAGCCCCCATCGATATCCCAAACCATAGAAAATGATGTCGCCTATCATGTCCCCTGCAATCGAAAAAGCCAGCACGATCGCAAAATTGAAAGCGCCGAGCGCTGCAAGCATGGCAGCGATGATGGTCACCACCGGCCCTTCTGCGATCATGAGCGGCAGCATGCCCCAATATCCGTATTGCTGGAGGAAATGAAAGATTGTCTGTCCTGTCTGTTCCATATATGATTCAATTCTATCCTATTTGGAAAAATTATCAAACAAAAAGACACCCGAAATCGCAAGGTGTCTCTTGAATCGTACCGCGTATGGGATTCGAACCCATGATTTCCAGGATGAAAACCTGGCGTCCTAGACCAGACTAGACGAACGCGGCATCATTAAAGCAAAAAGACGATCAGTCCTATTCGCCTTAATGGATGATAACACAAAGAATAAATATGTCCAGCCTCCTGTCTCCGCCCTCTTGCTTTTTTATAGATTTTTTTTTGCAATTATCTTTCCGATATAGTAGCCTTAACTAGGACATATACTTATCTTTGAATATCTATGATAATACTTGGAATCGAAACTTCATGCGATGAAACAGCTGCGGCCGTTGTCGACGCGTCTGATGACGGACTTCGGGTCGTTTCGAATATCGTCTCTTCGCAAGTGAAGCTCCACGCCGAGTGGGGCGGGGTCGTCCCGAATTTGGCCGCGCGCGAACATCTCAAGAACATATTGCCAGTGATAAACGAAGCGCTCGAAAAAGCGTCCGTCGTTCCTGAACAAATCGAGTTGATCGCTGTCACCAGCGGTCCCGGACTCATCCCTGCGCTTCTCATCGGAACGACCGCCGCCAAGACGCTCTCCTATCTCTGGGAAAAACCGCTCATTGGAATCCATCACATAGAAGCGCACATATATGCCAACTTCATTGGAAAAAATCCTAATATCGCTTTTCCTGCCCTTGCCTTAGTCGTTTCCGGCGGACACACGCAGCTCGTCCTCATGCGCGATCATCTCGAATACGAGATTGTCGGACAGACGCTCGATGACGCGGTCGGAGAGGCCTTCGACAAAGTGTCTCGCATTCTGGATTTGGGATATCCGGGCGGGCCGATCGTTTCCGAATATGCCAAGCGGTTCTCGGAAAACACCGATGGAAAAGAAGGAATAGGGCTGAAATTCCCTCGCCCGATGTTTGATTCGAA
>Ga0209373_10002485_pt1 | contig 18453 bp, 14 predicted proteins | sample Higcelweek5metaG_FD_187173 | JGI IMG/M metagenome (GOLD analysis project Ga0209373, IMG submission 187173) | Freshwater pond sediment microbial communities from the University of Edinburgh, under environmental carbon perturbations - High... | ecosystem: Environmental > Aquatic > Freshwater >... | reverse complement strand
CGAAATCACTGGTTGTTTACAATTGTAACAATCGATAATTCACATTTGTATCTCAATGGGTAACTACTATAGGTATATCATAATCACTGTTCTTTTAATTTTTTTTTCATATTCTTCTATTCTCCAGAGGAAGCACAAAAATGATTTTGGAGAAGGTAATTTGAAATTTTCATTAAATCAACGAATTCATAATGAATTATCTGATTTTGGATCATCTGAATCGATTGATAATCAGGTTCAACGATTTATTGAAAAATATGAATTAAAAGGAGTTTCTATTTCAATTGTAAGCGATGAGAAGCTGGTATATTCTAAGGGATACGGATTTGCTAATAAAGAAGACAGTATTTTAGTTTCACCAGGTCAATTATTTCGGTTAGCCAGTGTTTCAAAATTGATTACAGCTGTAACAATTTTGAAATTAGTTGAACAGAAGAAAATTAGGCTTGATTCTAAAGTTTTTGGTCCGCACGGTTTCTTTAATGAGGAAAAATATTTGAAGTTTGAAGATCCTCGACTGTCTGATATTACCGTATTGAATTTGTTGAACCATTCTGGGGGTTGGACTCAGCGATATGGTGATCCAATGTTTAATCCCCTTTTAATCTCAACTCTTGTTGAAAAAAAATCGCCTGCTACCGTTGACACTTACCTCAAGTTTGTAACCACTAGGAGGCTACATTTCACTCCCGGAACCATGTATAGTTATTCAAATATGGGCTATATGTTTTTAGGTGAGATAATTACGAGAGTGACAGGAATGCCTTATGAAGATTATATAAGAAAGAACATCCTTTTCCCAATGGGAATTTATGATATGCATTTGGCACATAATCATTTCAAAGAAAGATTTTCAAATGAGGTAAGATATTATGTTCCTGTGGGAGATACCCTTGTTTATTCCTATACAGGTGATTCACTTCTGGTTACTAAACCATACGGTGGTAATGACATTCGACTTTTGGGTGGAGCTGGAGGATGGGTTGCATCTTCACCAGAATTAGCTAAATTATTAGTTTCCATTGATGGATTCCCTAAAAAGAAAGATTTTCTTTCAAAAGAAAGTATCAATCTTATGACCGGTGAATTAGGGAAATTTTTAGGTTGGAAGCAAGAATATGAAGATGGTTGGTTGAGAACGGGAAGTTTTGCTGGGACGAATAATGTTTTATATCGTGGAAATGATGGATTTGAATGGGTTGTTCTTTGTAATACAAGTAGTTGGAAAGGCCCATTTTTTTCGTATGATATCATTCGGTTGATGAAAAAAATCTCCAGAGAAATTCCCGTTTGGCCAGATAAAGACCTTTTCAGTTATTCCAATAATGAAACATTAAGTCTCAATTTGCCTTATTAATCAAATTTCGATTAAAAAATATAATAGAATACTTGAATTTTTTAGAACATTCGCTACATGTTTCTGTTAATATGGTAAGAATTTTAAAACCAAATAGAACATGTCTGAATTTAAAGTACTCATGCCCAAAATGGGTGAAAGTGTTCAGGAAGCAACAATAACAAAATGGTTTGTTAAAGAGGGTGATAACATAAAAGAGGATGATTTACTTTTTGAAATAGCGACTGAAAAAGTAGATTCGGAGATTCCTTCACCGATAGATGGGATTATATCAAAAATTCATTTTAATGTAGGCTCTGTTGTTCCTGTCGGAGAAGTTGTTGCTCTTATACAAACAGTTGTTGAACAGAGTGTTCCTGCTGATTTGAGAGGTGAAACAAAGAGCGAAGATCTGGTCGTTTTAAAAACTGGGAATGTCGATATCACAAATACTAAATCCACTCGTTTTTATTCTCCGTTGGTTCGGGCAATTGCAAGGGAAGAGAAAATACCGATTTCTGATTTAGAGTCAATTAAAGGGAGCGGTGCAAATGGAAGGGTTCAAAAAAATGATATTCAATCTTATATTCAAAAGAAGAAAACTTCAGATAAACCACGTTCAATTGATTTAGTAGGAAACAAGGGTGAATCATTTCCAACCAAAGTTTCAATTTCTATTGGAGCTGAAGATCAGATTATTGAAATGGGGCGTGTTCGAAAGCTGATTGCTGAGCACATGGTTCATTCCGTTCAGGTTTCACCCCATGTTACTTCTGTTGTTGAAGCCGATGTTACAAACCTTGTATTATGGCGAAATAAAGTTAAAGATGCATTCCTTCAAAAATATGGTGAAAAGTTGACATATATGCCGGTTTTCATTGAAGCCACAGCACAGGCATTACGTGAATTTCCAATGGTAAATGCTTCTGTTGATGGTAATAACATAATACTCAGGGGAAAGGTAAATGTTGGCATAGCTGTCTCTAAGCCTGATGGTAATTTAATTGTCCCGGTTATTATTGACGCCGATAAAAAGAACATTGTTGGTTTAACATCTTCATTAAATGATTTGGCCAATCGAGCAAGGAGTAATAAGTTATCACCCGATGAGATTAATGGCGGTACTTTTAGTATTACCAATTTTGGTTCCTTTCGAAACCTGATAGGAACACCCATTATAAATCAACCTCAGGTTGCAATTTTAGCAACGGGAAGCATTGAGAAAAAACCCGCTGTAATGGAAACACCTACAGGTGATGCTATTGTGGTTCGTCACAAAATGTTTCTTTCATTATCTTACGATCATCGTATTGTTGATGGAGCTTTAGGTGGCGCTTTTTTAAGAAGAATTGCAGATATCCTCGAAGAATTTGATATTAACCGAAAATTTTAATGATCCATGATTAATAATTATCCAACAATTTATTCAATAAAAACTGTTGATAAAGCAACATTAGAAAAATGGTATTCTACCCTTGTCGTTGGGCGGAAGTTAGATGAAAAGGCTCCAAACTACCTTAAACAGGCTATTGGATGGTCGTACCATGCACCTTATGCCGGACATGATGGGATACAATTTGCAATAGGACAACACTTTGATCGCAATTTTGACCATCTTTTTCCCTATTACCGAGATTTGATGACTTGTTTATCTGCTGGTTTAACTGCTGAAGAGATTATTTTAAATGGTATTTCTAAGGCAACAGACGTTGCAGGAGGAGGGAGGCACATGTCGAACCATTTTGCAAAACCTGTCTGGAATATTCATAATGTTTCATCAAGTACTGGAAATCATGATTTACATGCAGTTGGAGTTGCCAGGGCCATGAAATATTATGGACAAAAAGGAGTTTCCATTACCTCACATGGTGAATCCTCAACATCAGAAGGCTATGTTTACGAGGCAATTAATGGGGCTTCGCGTGAAAAATTGCCAGTAATTTTTGTTCTTCAAGATAATGGTTACGGGATTTCGGTACCTAAAAATATGCAGACGGCTAACCGTAAACCAGCGAATAACTTTAGTGGGTTTAAGAATCTTCGAATTATCCATTGCAATGGCAAGGATGTTTTTGATTCGATGAATGCAATGGCTGAAGCTAAAAAACATGTTTTGGAAGTAGGAGAGCCTGTAATTCTTCATGCAAACTGTGTTCGAATGGAATCACATTCAAATTCTGACCGACACGAGTTGTATCGAAGTGAGAATGAGCGTAATTATGTGCGGGAATATGATCCTTTTGCCAAATTCAGGAGAATGTTGTTACGTTATAACCGGTTCGACGAAAATGAGTTAATTCAAATTGAAGAAAAAGCACAGAACATTGTAAAAGAGGCGCATAAAAAAGCCATTAGTGAACCAGATCCAGATCCTGCAACAATATTCAATTTTGTATCTCCTGAGCCATACAAAGCAGAAAAATACCCGGATGGTTTACATAATTTAACCGGTGAAAAAATTAAACTAGTTGAAGCCATTAATAAGACTTTAAAAGAAGAGTTTCGTAACAATCCAGATACTTTTATTTGGGGGCAAGATGTTGCAAATAAAGAAAAAGGAGGAGCTTTCAATGTTACCAAAGGAATGCAACAGGAATTTGGTGAAAAACGAGTATTTAGTGCTCCGATTGCAGAAGATTATATTGTTGGTACGGCCAACGGAATGAGCCGGTTCAGTGAGAAAATTAGAATTGTTATTGAAGGGGCTGAATTTGCAGATTATTTTTGGCCCGCAATGGAACAATATGTTGATTCAAGCCACGATTATTGGCGATCAAATGGGCAGTTCACTCCAAATGTCACCATTCGCTTGGCGAGTGGCGGATACATAGGTGGTGGGTTATATCATTCGCAAAATATTGAAGGTGCATTGGCCACAATACCAGGTGTTCGGATTGTTTATCCAACATTTGCTGACGATGCAGCAGGGCTTTTACGAACTTCTATTCGATCCAAAGGAATGACCGTATTTATGGAACCCAAAGCATTATATAATTCACCGCTGGCAGCATCTTCAATTCCAGATGATTTTGAAGTGCCATTTGGAAAAGCAAGAATACGTCGATTTGGGAACGATCTTACCATCATTACTTATGGAAATACCCTGATTTATTGTTTAGAAGTGGCAGAAATACTGGCAAAAGAATCAATTGATATTGAAGTAATTGATCTGAGGTCATTGATTCCTTTGGATAAGGAAGCCATTTTGAATTCAATAAAAAAGACCAACAGAGTTCTGGTCGTTCATGAAGACAAAGTTTTTGCTGGTTTTGGTTCCGAAATTTCTTCAATGATTATGGAAGAAGCCTTTGAATTTCTTGATGCACCCGTAAAACGTGTTGGATCAACTTATACTCCCGTCGGATTCAACCGTATTTTGGAAAAGGCAATCCTTCCTAATACAGAGAAGATTATTACTGCAGTAAAAGAGTTATTAGCTTATTAAAAAAATGATGATGAAAAGTATAGGGATTTTTTATAGTTTCAAAACAACCAAAACAGCAAAATTAGGTGAAAAAATCACTGATGCTTTTGGAAATGAGAATATTGAAGCAATCGATGCGGAAACAGTGACAGCTGAAAGTTTTATGAAATTTGATAATATTATTGTTGGTGTACCCACTTGGTTCGATGGGGAACTTCCGATTTATTGGGATGAGTTTGTACCTGAGTTGGAAGATTTACAGTTAAGCGGGAAAAGAATTGGGATTTATGGATTAGGTGATCAAAAAGGTTATCCTGAAAATTTCAATGACGGAGTTGGAATTTTTGCTCATATTGTTTCTGAAAGAGGCGCAGAAGTTGTTGGCTACACTCAGGCTGATGGATATGAATTTGAAAGCTCGAAAGCACTGAAAGATGGGCAATTTTGTGGGTTATGTCTCGATCAGGAAAATCAAGCCAGATTAACACAAAAGCGTATTGTTGATTGGGTTGACCAATTAAAATTAGAATTTTATTAATCTTATTTTTGTGAGTTTAAGAATACAATCAAATTGTTATTTATATTTGTTTAAACCTGAAATATATTCTTTGTGAAACTTCAAGCTCTTAAATATTTGTTATTGTCTTTGATGATATCAATTATTTTTGCTTCTTGTGATGAGCTTGATTACCGTTATGAAGTTAGGGTTCAGAATATACATTTGGATAGTTTATCCCAAATTATTCCTGTTAATGATTCTATTGTAATTCCAGCGCTCTACGATACTCTGTTAATTAATGATTTACTGACAATTTCTGAAAAAAAACAACAATTTATCAATCAAATACTTCCGGCAATTTTAATCGTAAAGTTCAAAGAACAACAGAAATACGATAGAATAAATGCTATAATATCAATAATTTATAAAGGTGATGGGATTACTAAAAATGATAGTTTATTCTTAGATAGCCTGGTTATAAGGTATGATGCAGGTACTTATGAAAATTTATTGTCAAGATTGAAACCGCATCCAACAAGTCTTGTATTGGCGCAAGCAGCCTTTGAATCAGGATGGGGGCAATCGAGGTTTGCCATGGAAGGCAATAATTTATTTGGAATTAGAGCAACTCCTCACGATAAGGAATTTCAAAAATCGTTATATGATAGGAGAGGGAGTCGTGTTTCAGTAAAACGGTATAACTCAGTCAGTGAATCAATTGAGCATTATTTCTTCACAATTGGGAAAAATCAGGCCTATCGAAGTTTTAGGGCGAAAAGATTTGAGGAAGCAAATATATATCAGTTGATAGATGAACTACACAAATATTCTATTAAAGGTGACGATTACACAAAAATGTTAAAGCAAATCATTATTTGGAATGATTTATTGAAATATGATTCATACAAAATTGATGAAAACTTCATTTCAGATAAAAAATGTTTGTGTTATTTTACAAAAAAATTAATAGAAGTGATTTCTTTAAAGATAAATAACGAATGAAAAAGAAAAAAGTAATTGCACTTGTTGCGCATGATAACAGGAAACCCGATATGGTTGAATGGGCCGATTTTAACTGGAAAGATTTATCTTCACATGATTTGGTATGTACAGGAACAACGGGTTCAATGGTTGAACAAGTAATCATCAATAAGTGTCAGGAAAATGACACAGTCCCTCCATTTATGTTGAAACTTAAATCAGGTCCTTTGGGTGGAGATCAACAGTTGGGAGCTATGATTTCAGAAGGGAAAGTAGATATGTTGATATTCTTTTGGGATCCAATGGAACCTCAGCCACACGACGTAGATGTAAAAGCATTATTAAGAATTTGTGCGCTTTATAATATTCCTACAGCGACGAATCGTTCTACCGCAGATTTTGTCATTTCAAGTTCTCTTTTTCATAAAGATTACAAACCGTTATTGAAAGATTATTCAGGTTACATTAAAAGAAAAATTGATCACTGATTTTTAGTATTTTTAGAATAAATCATTTGTCTTATAATTGATATTATGTTAAATAATATATGTGAGAAAAAACCGGAAAATGTATCCGGTTTAATTTCTTTATTATTTCAGACTTTGAATCTTTTTATTCACTTCCAGATATTTATCATTCATTTGTAAACGATAGTAAACTGTTTTTAAAGATTCTAAAATGGCCATTTCTGTTGAATCTATTGAATAGGCTTTTTCTATGTACGGAAGAGATATTCTGAAATGTTCTTTTGCTTTTTCCATTTCAGCATCATATTTAGCTGTTTCAGTAGCAGGGAGTTGATTGGCAGAATTAACAACTTCAACCCCTCGATTGAAGAATATAACACTTAAGTTATAATACGGCGTAAACTGAGAACTGTCTCTTTCAACCGATTTTTTGTACATTTGAATCGCTCCTTCAACATCGCCTAATTTTTCTAACATTGCACCTTTGGCAGTATAAAGAGTCGCATTTTCAGGTTTTTCAGAAATAGCCATATCAATGTATTTAATGGCTTCATCGGACCTTCCTTTGCTGATATAAAAATTTATTATTTCAACTAATAGAGATTCATCGCCAGGATATTTCAAATGACCTTCCTTTAAGGTAACAAGTGAATTCAAAGTATCGCCTTTTGCCTGATAAGCTTGGTAGACAAAATTATAACTTGAAGGACCATTGTAATCATTTTTTGCAGCAGTTTTAAAATAGTCAACAGCTTTATCCCAGTTTTTTGCTTTAAAAGCAGCAAGTCCCGCATTATAAATAATCGCTGTATCAATAACATCTTGACCGGCTGATTTTTTCATAATTGGCAATTGGTTAATAGCCATATAGATCTCGAAGCATTTTAATGAAATATCAAATCTTTGTTTTTCATAACTTGTTATTGCATAATTTGATAAATCAGTCTGTAAAAAAGTAAGATCAATAATAATACTCTTTGAAAATTTACTTCCTTCATCCAGTTTGATAGCAACTAAAAAAGAATAGTATGCAGCAAAAAGAGGTTCTTTAATATTAAAAACATCGTCTGTTTCGCCAGACACCACCCCATTGATGGTCTCCAATCCTACTCTTTTTTCTTCTTTTCCAGAAGCATTTGCTTCTTTTGCTTTTAAATAGGCTTCATAGGCCATGTTATAAGACGAAATAGATAATGGTTGTTCGTCAACAAGAGTTATATCTTTTTTATATACTTCTTGTAAAATCTGACCTCTGACTTCCCATGTTCTTGGCCAACTTAATGAATTTTCACTTTTTTCATTTGCCGGATCAATCGCTTCTTTTATAGCGGTATAGGCTTTTTGAAATTCTCCTGATTCTTTCAGGCTCAAAGCGCTGGTTACTTTTCCTTTTTGAGCAAAAATTGTTGTAGCAACAAATAAAAAGGCCAACAGTGTTATAAACTTTCTCATAGTAATTTTTATTTTTTTTTCAAATTTAATTAAATCATCAAATATTCTTCACTTTATTGAATTAATCTAGAACATCTGTTTCAGAATTTTCAATTTCAGATTGTTCGTCAAACATCTCTTCTTCAAGTATCTCTTCGTTTTGACTAACCCTTGCTATGGATGCAATTTTTGAATTTTCCTTTAAGTTAATTAATTTCACTCCTTGAGCAGTTCTTCCCATTAACCGTACAGAATTTACAGCAAGCCGAATGGTCATTCCATTTTCTGTAATTATCATCAGGTCATCGTTATCCGAAACACTTTTTATAGCTACAAGATTGCCAGTTTTTTCTGTTACATTAATAGTTTTGACACCTTTGCCTCCCCTATTCGTAACTCTGTAATCTTCAATCCTTGATCTTTTTCCATAGCCATTTTCAGAAACAACCATTACGTCTTCCGACTCGTTCTCAACACATATCATGCCAATTACTTCATCCGTTTCAGAAATTGAGACTCCTCTTACTCCGGATGCTGTCCTACCAATTGCCCGAACATTTTTCTCGTTAAACCTGATTGCTTTACCAGAGCGAATAGCCAACATTATTTCATTATTTCCATTGGTAAGTTTAGCTTCAAGTAATTGATCTCCTTCGCGAATAGTAATAGCATTTACTCCGTTTTGGCGTGGTCGGGAATAAGCTTCAAGCGAGGTCTTTTTAATTATCCCATTTTTTGTACATAAAATGATATAATTGTTGTTGATATAATCGTTATCATCGAGAGTAGTGACATTGATATATGCCATTACTTTATCATCTTGCTCAATATTTAGAAGATTTTGAATGGCTCTCCCCTTTGATGTTCTTGATCCTTCCGGAATTTGATATACTTTGAGCCAGAAACATTTACCCTTCTCTGTAAATAAAAGTAGAGTATTGTGCATGGTTGCAACAAACATGTGTTCAAGAAAATCTTCATCACGAGTAGTTCCGCCTTTGGCTCCAACTCCTCCCCTTCCCTGTGTCTTAAATTCAGTAAGTGGTGTTCGTTTTATGTAACCAAGATGAGAAATGGTGATAAACATATTTTCATCGGCATAAAAGTCTTCAGGATTGAATTCTTCGGCATTTGGAACAATTTCTGTTCGTCTTTCGTCTGGATAGGTTGCTTTAACTTCAAGTAGTTCATTTTTAATGATTTCCATGCGAAGAGTGACATCTGCAAGAATTTCTTTCAAATGTTCAATTTGCTTGAGTAATTCTTCATATTCAGCATGTAGTTTTTCTTGTTCGAGGCCAGTGAGTTGTCTCAAACGCATTTCAACAATAGCCCTTGCCTGAATTTCAGAAAGACTAAAACGTTCTATTAATCGATCACGCGCCTCGTCTGAATTCGATGATGAACGAATAATTTTGATAACTTCATCAATATTATCACTGGCAATAATTAATCCTTCCAGAATGTGAGCACGTTTTTCTGCCTGATCCAATTCGTATTGTGTACGGCGAGTAACCACATCGTGACGGTGCTCGACAAAATACTTTATTAGTTGCTTCAGGTTCAATAATTTTGGTCGGCCTTTTACCAAACAAATATTGTTAACACTAAATGCTGATTGGAGTAAGGTGTATTTATAGAGTTTATTGAGTACGACATTTGAGATTTCATCTTTCTTTATGTCTATTACAATGCGCATCCCACTTCTGTCGGATTCATCATTGACATTAGAAATGCCCTCAATTTTCTTTTCATTAACAAGATCGGCAATCTTTATGATTAATTCTGCTTTGTTTACCTGGTATGGAATTTCAGAAATGATTATTTTTTCCCGTCCGGTTGAAGTTGTTTCAATATGGGCTTTCCCTCTCATGACAATGCGACCTCTGCCAGTAAGATAAGACTCTTTAACTCCCTGATAACCATAAATAATTCCACCTGTCGGAAAATCGGGGGCTTTAATGATTTCAATCAAATTTTCAATATCAATATCAGGATTATTGACATAAGCAATTATTGCATCAATTGTATCAGTTAAATTGTGAGGGGGCATATTGGTGGCCATCCCAACTGCAATGCCAGAAGTTCCATTGACTAATAAATTAGGGATACGGGTTGGAAGAACAGTAGGTTCTTTCAACGACTCATCGAAGTTTGGTTGAAAATCGACTGTATTTTTTTCAAGGTCAGCTAATGTTTCTTCTGCAATCTTTGAAAGACGCGCTTCGGTATACCTCATTGCAGCTGGGCTATCGCCATCAATCGATCCAAAATTTCCTTGTCCGTCAACTAAAGGATAGCGCAATGACCATTCCTGGGCCATTCGTACCATAGCCATATATACAGAGGAGTCTCCATGAGGGTGATATTTACCTAATACTTCACCAACGATCCTTGCCGATTTTTTATAAGATTTTCCGGCAGTGATACCCAAATCGTTCATTCCAAATAATACCCTTCTGTGTACAGGTTTAAACCCATCCCTTACATCAGGTAGTGCACGGGAAACAATAACCGACATCGAATAATCGATATAAGCCGATTTCATTTGTTCCTCAATATTGATCTTAAAAATTTTTTCGTTTTCAGACATTATAAATCCTTTCTTTAGGCTCAAAAAAAGCGTTTAAAAATACAAAAATACCATTATTTGAGGTGTAACACAGGAAGCATTTGGTTAAAAAATTAACATAGAGGGCTAATCTTTCAACAATCGGTACTTTCTGGTAGGTTTATGAATTATTCTATTTTGAAAATAGTGTATATTAGTGTCTGAATTTTTAACCAGAATTTTTTAAAGATAATATGGATTCAAAATTTTCTCCAAAAATAAGGGATGTATTGTCATATAGTCGTGAAGAGGCAATAAGGATGGGTAATGACTATATTGGGTTAGAACACATATTTTTAGGAATATTGAGAGATGGTGAGGGGGTAGCAATTGATATCCTTAATAATCTGAGTATAGACTTTTATGATCTTAAAAAAACAATAGAACTTGAAATAAAAGAAGATCAGGCTCTTGAATCAGGGGCTTCAATTCAACTTTTGAAGGCTGCTGAAAAATCTTTGAAACTTGTTTATCTCGAAGCTCGCTCAATGGGTAGCAATACAATAAATACAGGTCATTTACTTTTGGCTCTGCTTAAAGATGAAAAGGCATTGATTACTAAAATTTTGAGTGATTTCAATATTAGTTATCCTATTGTCAAATCGCAACTTGAAGAATATAAGCGGAAACAAATTGAATCAAAATCTGACTTACCTGGAGATAGTGACGATGATTCTAGCGATTTCTTTCAACACAAACCTTCCACAGGGAGTGGCTCTTCGCAGCCTACTTCCGGTAAATCTGAAACGCCTGTTCTTGATAATTTTGGGATTGATATAACCAAAGCTGCTGAAGAAGGTAGTCTTGATCCGATTGTTGGTCGTGACAAAGAAATTGAACGAATTGCCCAGATTCTTAGTCGGAGAAAAAAGAATAATCCAATTCTAATTGGCGAGCCTGGAGTTGGTAAGTCTGCTATTGCTGAGGGACTTGCTATTCGTATTGTTGAAAAGAAAGTTTCAAGGGTTTTATTTGATAAAAGGGTTGTTTCTCTCGATTTGGCATCAATCGTTGCCGGCACAAAGTATCGCGGACAGTTTGAAGAAAGAATGAAAGCCATTTTAAATGAGTTGGCAAAGGTAAACAACGTTATTTTGTTTATCGACGAAATACATACGATTGTGGGTGCCGGAGGAGCAACAGGTTCGCTCGATGCAGCTAATATGTTGAAGCCGGCTTTGGCCAGGGGTGATATTCAGTGTATTGGGGCTACAACGCTTGATGAATACCGGCAAAACATCGAGAAGGATGGCGCATTGGAACGACGTTTCCAAAAAGTATTGGTCGAACCAACTTCGATAGACGAAACCATACAAATTTTGAACAATATTAAGAGTCGGTACGAAGATCACCACAATGTTCTTTATACACCAGAAGCCATTTCAGCTTGTGTTACATTAACCGCCCGTTACATTACCGACAGACATTTGCCCGATAAAGCCATCGATGCACTTGATGAAGCTGGCTCAAGGGTTCATATTTCCAACATCAATGTTCCCGAAAAAATAATTAAACTTGAAGAAAAAATTGAATCGACACGGGAAGAAAAGATTCAAGCAGTTAAAAGTCAAAACTTTGAATTGGCTGCCAGTTTCAGGGATAAGGAAAAAAATCTTATTCAACTCTTAGAAAGAGAAAAAGAAGACTGGGAAAGAGAACTCAATAATCATCGTGAGATTGTAACTGAAGAAAAGGTTGCCGAAGTAGTAGCCATGATGTCAGGAATACCCATTCAGCGGGTTGCGCAGGCCGAGAGCAGAAAACTGCTTACCATGGATAAAGATCTTAAAGGTTCAGTTGTTGGACAAGATCAGGCCATCGAAAAAATTGTAAAAGCAATTCAACGAAACAGAGCCGGATTAAAAGATCCGAACAAACCCATAGGAACATTCATATTTCTCGGGCCAACTGGGGTTGGTAAAACTCAACTTGCCAAGGTTTTAGCTCAATATTTATTTGATTCGGGCGATGCTTTGATTCGTGTTGACATGAGCGAGTATATGGAAAAGTTTGCTGTATCGCGGCTAGTCGGAGCTCCTCCGGGATATGTTGGTTACGAAGAAGGTGGTCAGCTTACTGAAAAAGTCAGAAGGAAACCATATTGTGTAGTTTTGCTTGATGAAATTGAAAAAGCGCATCCCGATGTTTTTCACCTATTGCTGCAGGTAATCGACGAAGGTCGCCTAACTGACAGTTTGGGTAGGCGGATTGATTTTAAAAACACGATTATCATAATGACCTCCAACATTGGTTCTCGACAATTATCAGATTTTGGGCGGGGTGTCGGATTTACAACACCTGCTGATACTTCTGATTCTGAACATTCATCGATTGTAATACAAAAAGCACTGAAGAAGGCTTTTGCTCCTGAATTTCTGAACCGTATTGATGATGTTGTTATGTTTAACCCATTGTCAAAGAAAGATATCCACAAAATCATTGATATAGAGTTGAGAGGGTTGTATGAACGGGTTAAGAATCTGAATTATCATTTAAAAATATCTTCAACGGCCAAGGATTTTATTGCAAACAAAGGGTTTGACCCTCAATTTGGTGCGCGTCCCTTAAAGAGAGCTATTCAGAAACTACTTGAAGATGAAATGGCAGAAGCAATCCTGAGAACAGAGGTAAAAGAAGGTGATACTATTTCGATTGGTTTTGATTCAAAAAAAGAAAAAATCAGAATTAAAATTCAAACAATGAATGATTAATCGTTTTTTGATTTTCCGGGAGTGTATTTAAGGTTTAGGATGGTCAGGTCATCAACCGGGCGTGATTTTCCCCTGAAATCTTCAACACTTTTTCTGATTTTTTCGACAACTTCTTTTGTATCGTCGAACCAAGTACCCATAAGATTGTATTTTAATACATCGACTGAATATTTCAGGCTGTTTTCGTCGATCGTATCCGTTAGTCCATCGGTATAGATGAAGACCTGGTCACCATTGTTTAAACTAATTGTTGAAGAATTGTATTTTCTTTCAGGATAAATTCCAATTGGAATACCATGTGATTCAGATAATTCCAAAACATCTCCGTTAACTGTTATTAGGCAAGGAAAACTGTGTGCTGCATTGCAATAATTGAATTCACCTGTTTTCGTATTCAAAATTCCCATAAAAATCGTAACAAACATATCGCTGATATTCTCTTCTATCAATTTATTATTCAATGTTTCTATGATATCGTTTACAGATAGCCTTGGCTTTGAGATCAATCGTAGAAGGGTTAAGGTAAAAATCATATACAATGAGGCTGCAATTCCCTTTCCTGCCACATCGGCAACTGCAATAATCAAATGTTCATCATCGACGAGATAATAATCATACAGATCTCCTCCAATTTCAAATGTTGATTCAGAATATGCATAGATTTCAAACTCTTGATGGCCTGTAAATGTGGGGTTAACGGTTGGTAACAGGTTTCGTTGTAACTTCCTGGCCAATTTCAAATCATTTTCAAGGTTGAATCTGGTAGAAGATAATTTTTCATTTTCCTTCTCATAAAAAATGATCTTATTTTCAAGAATTCCTACATATTTTCGAACGATCTCAATCTCATTGTCATTTTCTAACGTCAGAGATTTCAGGTATTTATTATTTTCTAAGGATTGAATTAGTTCATTTATGGTATGGGTGAGTTTAAAATTAGTCAACATTACCAAAATCACTGTCAATAGAAATGCTAACAACAAACATGGTAGTATTAGTTTTAAAGTCAGGTGGGATTCTAATAAATAAAAAGCAACGGTAAGCAAAACGAAAATAAATCCGAAGTGAGTAATATGTACATAATTTAAACGAGCAATAAGCCTTTTATTCTTCATGCTTTCGGAATGATTTTGATAGATTGTATTTGAACCATACAAATTACGAAAAAGGATTCTCAAAAAACTATACCATTATATAAAAAGAGCAAAACTAAAATTTGAAACAAAAATTGTCAAAAATATTCAGTTCTGAAATGTTTCATCCATTCACTGGCGCCTTTAAACCGGGTTGAAAAAGTGGCAATATTTGAAGCTTCTTTCAAAGCTAGCTCAAAATTGGAAATTTTCAGCATAAACCATAAGAATGCACCGTGAAAAACATCGCCAGCTCCGAGCGAATCAATTGAATTGGTTTTAGTTACTTCAATACTGTTAATATTTTCTCCCGACGACCATTGTATGCTTTTTTCATTCCGGGTAATTACTGACTTTTTTACCCCTTTTTGTTGAAGGTAGTAAATTGCATCCCTGAAGTGATTACAACCCGGAGGCAAAAATTGTTCTGAACATATTGCGATGTCAATGTATGGAAGGATTGTTTCAGTCGCAGATTTCCAGCTACCTCCATCAAAGACTACCGTTAATTTCTTGTCTTTTGCTCTTTTACATATTGGTAAAGCAACTTCAGGGTAAAATCCATCGATAAAGACCAAATCATATTCATCCCAATTTAGTAAACCTTCAATTTCAGAAGAATAATCGATGCAAGCTGGATAATGTGAAATAATAGATCGTTCGCTGCTTTTCAAAGAGGTGATAATTGTTGCAATGACTGGTTCAGTCTCCTTGTTTTCAACAAAATCGATAATATCAATGTTGTTTTTTCTAAATTCATTATGAATGTAAGGGGCAAATGGGTTGTCGCCAATTCCGGTTAGGAAAGTGCTTTCACCCCCTAAAAATGAAAATGTTATTGCCGCATTTGCTGCCGGACCTCCAATATTGATAAGTGGTGGTGTGGTTTTCATTTTCTGATTTGGAGACGGAAATTCATCGACAAAATACTGGATGTCAATTACTGTCAGCCCTACAAATAGTACACGTTTCTTCATAAAAAATCCCGGGATTTTGATCCCGGGATACAAATATAGAGAAAGTTGGATTATGTATTCATTGCGCCACACACATTGATAACCTGTCCGCTTACATACGAAGAGAGATCAGAAGCGAGGAAAATGCATACTTTGGCTACTTCGTCGGGTTCTCCTCCCCTTCTCATTGGGATGTTGGCTTCCCATGCTTTACGAACATCTTCGGGTAACTGCCCGGTCATTTCGGTGATGATGAACCCGGGAGCAATGGCATTGCAACGGATGTTCCGTGTACCGAATTCTTTTGCAGCCGATTTGGTAAATCCAATGATACCGGCTTTTGATGATGAGTAATTGATCTGGTTTGCATTACCGGAAACTCCTACAACCGAACTCATATTAATAATACTTCCGATACCTTGTTTCCACATGACAGGCTGCACTGCTTTTGTAAAATTGAATACCGATTTCAAATTGACAGCAATAACAGCATCCCACTGATCTTCTGTCATTCTTTTCAGTGCGCCATCTTTGGTTATCCCGGCGTTGTTTATTAAAACATCAACCCGCCCAAAATCTTTTACTATTTGATCAACAACTGTTTGAGTATCGTCAAATTTTGCAGCATTTGAAGCATAGCCTTTTACCTTTACACCCAAAGCCGCAATTTCGGACTCAGTGGCTTTCATGTTTTCATCTTCGAACAGATCGGTAAAGGCCACATTACAACCTTCTTGCGCAAAACGCAGGGCAATTGCTTTTCCGATGCCACGGGTTGCTCCGGTTATAATGGCTGTTTTTCCTTCAAGTAGTTTCATAGTATTTAATTTTAAAATAAATCTTGCACGGCAAATGTAATAAATTGTGGAAAAATGAAATTACGATCTATTTTTTTCTCCCGATTGTATTGAATTTTATCCATTTTAATGGAATTTTTAACCGATAAACTCCAATTCTCAATTCCAAAGCTGAAAAAAGAAAAAAGCTTTCTTTGTTTCAAGTTATTTTATATCAGCGTTGTGTACAATTGTAAATTGGATGCAATTCCCGTCTGTCTTAGTATTTACGGAAGATTCGCCTTAATTGGTTAATTGTGGCAGACCACGACCTGTTGATACGAAGCGGACCATGTAAGTATTTAAAAAGGAAGTCAGTATGTTTTGAGTTGATAAGTTCAACTGTTTTTCGTTTCGCCTCTTTGTTGGTACTTTTTCTTCTTGATCCTTTTCTTATCCTGTAATAAAATCCTGTTAAAGGCAGTTTTTCAACTTTTCCGCCGTTCTTTAAGAGTGAAATCCAGAATTCCCAGTCTTCCCAACCCCAGGTCATTTCTTCAGAATAGCCTCCTACCCTTTCCCAGTCTGACTTTCGATAAAGCGCAGAACAGAATATCATATTCTCGCGGGCTAATAATTTTATTGAAAACGGAGGAAGTTTCCATTTTCCCGTTCGTTCGCCAAAAAATTCTGCATCGCAATATACAAGGGCTACTTCTTTGTTGGATTCCAATATTTCTATTGCTTTCTCAATATAATCGTTTGAGATTAAGTCGTCGGCATCGAGTGGTAGTATATATTCTCCCGATGCTGTTTTGATCCCTTTATTTCTGGCAGCTGCGGGGCCTCTATTCTTCTGGAAAAGATATTGGATGTTCTCATGTTTTTCTTTGAGTTTTAAGGCTACTTCTTCAGAGTTATCTATCGAACCATCATTAATTATAATAATTTCAATATTCGGGTAGCTTGATGCTACTACAGAATCAATTGTCTCTTCCAGATAGGGAGCATGATTATAAAGAGGAATAATTACGCTTACTTTTTGAGCTGTTTTCATAAAAACTAATCGACGTTAATTTGTTTCATTATGCAACTTCTCACCATTATCATCGGTGTGGAAGCCCCAGGTTTTCTTTTTCATCAAACGGAAGAGTCCTTTTAATATGTTGTTTGAATTTATAATTGAGTGGATGAAAAAGATTTCCAAATACAGTCCATGGTAATGGGTATTGATTTTTTATAAACTTGCCCCAAAAATGTTCATTCTTTTTGTCGTAAGCACTTTTGGCCGGGCATTTTTTCAGATTTTCCCTCTTCTCATCAAGAAAACGATTGACATCGCAGAATAGTTCTTCAGACAGTGGAGTGCCTGCGCGGCCTATCCAGCGGTTTGTTGCAACTAATTCAGACCATTGATCTGGCATCCAAACCCCATTTTTATCGGCCACTTTTGCCGGACCACCCTTGATTTCTGGTTTACCAACCAAATAAACATTCTGATCATCAAATTCCTTCCATGCACGATCGTAATTTGTCATAATTGGCTTAACATCGTGCCAGCAACCACCATAATGATGAAGAAGATATATTCGAAGATAGTCAGACTGATGTACGGCGCTTAAATACGGGAAAGTATCATGAAGCGGAAAACCTTCAACGACGAAACTATCTAAATTTTTACTGGTTATCAGACAAACCGTCACACCCATATAATCTCTCATCATTTCAATGCTTCGGAGCCGATTATCGTTCATTGGACCTCCTGCCCAATAACACCAAACAATCTTGGGGACAGGATTATTATGTATTAATGGAAGAATTTTATCCTTTGTTTTTATAAGTTCGGTTGGCTCCATTGCTATATCGTTACGAATCTTTTTCTTCAAAAATAGTATATAAACAAGACCCGGTCGAATCTTTTAAATAAAATCTGTTCTTAATTGTAAATCCTCCCAAGCTTTCTTTATTTTGCATCAAATAAGGTTATGTACGATCAGAATACAATATGTGCTTTAGCAACCGCTCCTGGAATGGGGGCAATCGCTACCTTACGTTTATCAGGGGCTGATGCGATTGGTATCACCGATCGGGTATTCAAATCGCCGAAAGATGGAAAAACGTTGAAAAA
>Ga0209373_10002483_pt1 | contig 18462 bp, 15 predicted proteins | sample Higcelweek5metaG_FD_187173 | JGI IMG/M metagenome (GOLD analysis project Ga0209373, IMG submission 187173) | Freshwater pond sediment microbial communities from the University of Edinburgh, under environmental carbon perturbations - High... | ecosystem: Environmental > Aquatic > Freshwater >... | reverse complement strand
CAGCATGACATAGACCAGCCCGGTCTTGGGATTGACCTCCACATCCTCGGGCCGGTCCATGCGGGTGGCCCCCAGCAGGGTGGCGGCGATACGGGCGGCGATGACCACATCGCCCTGATCCTTGAAGCCATTGGCCGGTGTCAGCGGCCCCTGCCCCTGCACCAGCGGCAACCAGCTGACGGTGCCATCGGCATCGAACCGCGCCACCGACAGGGTGCCTTCGTCCAGCAAGGTCATGTTGGCCTTGCGGTCGGCCGGGTTGAACTTGCCCTTGGACACGAACCGGTACACATGCTCAAACCGCTGATCATCGCCCATATAGACGACGACACGGCCATCCTTGTTCAATGTGACGCCGGCCCCTTCATGCTTGAACCGGCCCAGCGCCGTCAGCTTGCGCGGCGTGCTGGTCGGGTCATAGGGGTCGATCTCCACGATCCAGCCATAGTGATTGGCACCATAGGGTTCCTTGTTGATATGGAACCGGTCCTGGAACCGTCCCCACTGGTACCAGGGCGACGGCACCGTCATGCGGTCATAATTGCGCTGTTCGGGGTGGGTCTGATCGATGGTCCCCATGAAATAGCCGTCGATATTCTCCTCGCCCGACAGGACCGTGCCCCAGGGGGTGACGCCGCCCGCGCAATTATTCAGCATGCCGATGACGCTGCGCCCGTCCGGATGATCCTTGGTTTTCATGCGGGCATGGCCCGCCGCCGGCCCTGTGAACACCATCTTGGTGTTCAGCGCATTGATGCGGCGATTGAATTTGCCGCCCTTCACATAGGCCCACTTGCCGTCTTTACCGCGCTTGACCTCGACAATGCTGCCCGAATGGGCCGCCATCTCGGTCTCCACGATTTCCTTGGTGACGGCTTCGGGCGGATAGCGATCCTGGCCTTCCGGTACCAGACCGGGGAACATCATCTCGGCCTGGGTATATTCATGGTTCACCCACAGCAGGCCGTGGTCGGCGCTGTTGGACCCCTGGGGCAGCGGATAGAAGGCTGTGTAATCGCAATTATAGCCGAACTGCTTCAACTGGCTGTCGGCACTCTGCTTGTACGGGTCGAAATCCGGGCTGTCGGCGAACAAGGGGTCGCCCCAGCGGATCAGGACATCCGCATCATAACCCGGTGCCACATGATGCTTGGCATCAATGCCGCGCGTCAGTTCCTCGAAGCTGAACCCGAATCCAGCTTGTTTCCCGGTGGCACCCGCCGCCTGCGCCTTGGCCTCACCCGCCATCAGCGCGACCGGCACCACAGGCGCGAAGGTGGCGATGGCACTGGTGCCCAGCATGCCGCGCAGGATATCGCGCCGGCCCAGCCGTGCCTGCACCACCTCGCCAAAGGTCGGTTCCGTCTTTGGCGATACGCCCGTGTCCTGGATGGCTTCGAACTCTTCATGGGTCAGGAAACGGTTCTCGGACATGGGGCTGCTCACTCCAGCAAGAAGACTTTGGCAAATTACATACGCCTCTGAGGCTACAGTTATTTGACAGGGCAAAGCCAGACCAACAGGGCGGCGATGTGACACAGGCGACAGATTCCGCATCGCCGAAGGTCCAGGCGGGCTTTGTCACCTTGCCGTGCGCCTGCGAACTGGCTAGCTTCACAGGCTGGTATGATTGCTGGGACCCTTTCCCGGTGGCACCCGTTTCGGGACCGCCGCCCGGGGTTCCCCTGTTCGGAACGGAGCCGATGAAGTTTACCCGTCGCGCCGCCTGTGCGGCCCTTGCCCTTTTCATGTCCACCGCCGCCACGGTCGCGCCCGCCTTCGGGTTTGAACCGGCCATCGTCTTCGACATGGGCGGTCGGTTCGACAAGTCGTTCAATGAGGGGGCCAATAACGGCGCCGAACGGTTCAAGAAGGATACGGGCACCAATTTCCGCTGGTTCGAGGTCACGAACGAGGCGCAGCGCGAACAGTTCCTGCGCCGTCTGGCCAGCCGCAATGCCGATATCATCGTCTCCGTCGGTTTCTCCATGGCCCCGTCGGTGGAAAAGGTGGCGAAGGAGTTTCCGAATGTCCGCTTCACCCTGATCGACGGCAATGTGAACCTGCCCAATGTGCAGTCGATTGAGTTTGCCGAACATGAAGGCTCCTATCTGGTCGGCGTTCTGGCCGCCATGGCGTCCAAGACGGGGACGGTGGGCTTTATCGGCGGCATGGATATCCCGCTGATCCGCCGCTTTGCCTGCGGCTATGAACAGGGTGTGAAGGCCACCAATGCCAAGGCCACTGTCGTCGCCAACATGGCCGGCTCCACGCCCGCCGCCTGGGCCGACCCCACGCGCGGTAGCGAACTGGCCAAAAGCCAGTTTGACCGGGGCGCGGACGTGATCTTCGCCGCCGCCGGCCAGACCGGCATGGGCGTTCTGCAGGCAGCCTCCGACGCCGGCAAGCTCTCCATCGGTGTGGACAGCAACCAGAACCACCTGTTCCCCGGCAAGGTGCTGACCTCCATGGTCAAGCGCGTGGATATCGCCGCCTATGAGGCGTTCAAGACCGCGCAGGACGGCACCTGGAAGGCGGGCCACCGCCGTCTGGGCCTGAAGGAGGATGGCGTGGGCTGGGCCTTCGACGACAATAACAAGGCGCTGATCACACCGGCCATGAAGGCCGCCGTGGACAAGGCCACCGCCGACATCAAGTCCGGCGCCCGTATCGTCGCCAATTATGACGACGCCAAGGGCTGCAAGTACTGATCGTCCCCTGACTGATTTTTGTGCCTGAGCAGGACCCATGTCGGCCGCCCTCTCCTCCGCTTCCCCCGCCTGGGCGGTCGAACTTGTCGGCATCGACAAGCGATTCGGCCCTGTCCAGGCCAACCGCGACGTGACGCTGCGTTTCGCCCCCTCCAGCATCCATGGGCTGGTGGGGGAGAACGGGGCCGGCAAGTCCACCTTGATGAGCATCCTCTACGGCTTCTATGAGGCTGATGCGGGTGACATCCTGGTGCATGGCAAACAGGTCAATATCCGCACCCCGCAGGATGCAATCCGGCTGGGCATCGGCATGGTGCATCAGCATTTCATGCTGGTGGAGACCTTCACGGTCCTGGAAAACCTGCTGCTGGGGCATGAGGGCGGGCCGGTGCTGGGCCCCGCCAAGGCCCGCGCCCGGGCGGCGGTGCAGGCCCTGGAACAGCAGTTCGGGCTGGAAGTGCCGCTGGACGCCCTGGTCTGCGACCTTCCCGTCGGTGTGCAGCAGCGCGTGGAAATCCTGAAGGCGCTCTATCGCGGGGCCGAGGTGCTGATCCTGGACGAACCGACCGCGGTTCTGTCCCCGCCGGAGGTGGAGCAACTGTTCCGCATCCTGGAACGGCTGCGCCAACAGGGGCGCACCGTCCTGCTGATCACGCATAAGCTGAAGGAAATCATGGCCATCACCGACCGGGTGTCGGTGCTGCGCCGGGGTCAGGTGGTGGCCGAATTCATCACCGCTGAGACAGACCGGCAGGCCCTGGCCGACGCCATGGTGGGCCGCAAGACCTCGCTGTCGGTGGACAAGGCCCCGGCCACGCCCGGCCCCGTGCTGCTGTCGGCGCAGAATGTGAACGTCACCGATGCGCGCGGCGTCGCCACCTTGAAGGATGCCTGCCTGAGCGTGCGGGCGGGTGAGATTGTGGGCATCGCCGGGGTGGCCGGCAATGGCCAGTCGGAATTGCTGGAGGTCCTGTCCGGCATGTGCCGTTTCGATAGCGGAACGGTCACGCTGAAGGGCGATGAAATCGGCCCGGCCACGAAATATGACGCCGCCGACGCCCGCCGTCGGGGTCTGGCCCATGTGCCCGAAGACCGGCTGAAGCTGGCCGTGATCAAGGAATTCCCGGCCCATGAAAGCGCCATTCTGGGCTATCACCAGGATAAGGGCCTGTCCAAGGGCTGGCGGCTGGACTGGAAGCGGGTGGTCGCCAAGACCGTTTCGCTGATGGAACAATTTGATGTGCGCCCCGGCAACCCCAACCTGCGCACCGCGCTGTTCTCCGGCGGCAATCAGCAGAAGCTGGTGATGGCCCGCGAAATGGACCGGGAGCCGGACATATTGCTGGTGGGACAGCCGACCAGAGGCGTGGATATCGGTGCCATCGCCTTCATCCACCGTCAGCTTGTGTCGCTTCGCGACCGGGGCAAGGCCATCCTGCTGGTCTCGGCGGAGTTGGATGAGATCCTGGCTCTGTCCGACCGCATCCTGGTGATGTGCGATGGGGAGATCGTGGGCGAACTGTCGGCGGCTGACGCGACGGAAAGCCGGATCGGCACGATGATGGCGGGCATCAAGGACACACCCGTCCCAGAGGCTGTTGCTGAAGGGGTTTCGGCATGAGTGCGGGCAGTTCCGACAATCTTCCCTGGTGGGCGACTGGCCTGCTGCTGCCCCTGGTGAATGTCACCCTGGCGCTGCTGGTCTCGGCCCTGGTCATCTTCGCCATTGGCGAAGACCCGGTGGGTGCCCTGGGCAGCATGCTGCGCGGGGCCGTCGGCACGGGTGAGGGGCTTGGCTATACGCTTTATTACGCGACCAGCCTGATTTTCACCGCACTCGCCGTGGCCATCGCCTTTCATGGCGGCCTGTTCAATATCGGGGGCGAGGGGCAGGCCTATATTGGCGGCTTAGGCGTGGGTCTTGTGCTGCTGGCCCTGCCCGGCTGGCCCTGGTGGGCTTCCCTGCCGCTGTCGGTGCTGGGCGGTGCGGCGTTCGGCGCGCTCTGGGCCGCGATCCCCGGTTGGCTGCAGGCCTATCGCGGTAGCCATATCGTCATCACGACCATCATGTTCAATTTCATCGCGTCCTCGCTGATGGTTTACCTGATGGTCAATATCCTGATCAAACCGGGCCAGATGTCACCGGAAAGTGAGACGTTCAGCGCGTCGCTGTTCCTGCCCATGATGGCCGACATGATGGCCGGCATCGGCGTGGAAATGTCCTCCTCGCCGCTGAATTTCTCGCTGTTCCTGGCGCTGCTGGCCTGTGTGGGCGTCTGGGCCTTCATCTGGCACACGCGCTGGGGCTTTGCCCTGCGCGCCACGGGTGCCAATGAGAATGCGGCCCTTTATGCCGGCATCGATCCCAGGCGGGTCATCGTCGTCACCATGGCCCTGTCGGGTGCCCTGGCCGGCCTGCTGGGCGTGAATGAGCTGCATGGGGTGCAGCACCGGCTGATGCTGAATTTCCCGGCGGGTCTGGGCTTTACCGGCATTGCCGTGGCGCTGATGGGTCGCAACCATCCGGCAGGCATCGTCCCCGCCGCCCTGCTGTTCGGCGCGCTCTATCAGGGCGGGACCGAACTGGTCTTCGATTACCCGACCATCAGCCGCGAACTGGTGGTGGTGATCCAGGGCGTGGTCATCCTGTTTGCCGGTGCCTTGGAACATATGTTCCGCCCGGCCCTGGTGCGCCTCTTCTCCCGCCGCCCCGCTGTGGCGGCGTCCAAGCCGGCGGGGGCCTGAATCCCATGGACATCTTCCTGACACTCCTGTCGCTGCTGGACAGCACGGTCCGCCTCGCCACCCCCTTGCTGCTGGCAGCGCTGGCTGGGTTCTATTCCGAACGGGCCGGCGTGGTCGATATCGGGCTGGAGGGCAAGATGCTGGTGGCAGCCTTCGCCGCTGCTGCCACCGCCGCCATCCATGGCTCGGCCTGGCTGGGCCTGGGGGCCGGCATCCTGGCGTCGGTCATCCTGGCCCTGCTGCACGGCTTTGCCTGCATCACGCATAAGGGCAATCAGGTCGTATCCGGCGTGGCGCTGAATATCGTGGCCCTGGGCCTGACGGCGGTGCTGGGCAATGCCTGGTTTGAAATGGGGGGCCGCACCCCCAACCTGCCCGCCGATGCCCGCTTTGGTGAAATCACCCTGCCACTGGCAGAGGCGCTGCGCGGCGTCCCCCTGCTGGGCCCGCTTTATTTTGAGCTGATCAGCGGCCATAATCTCCTGGTCTATCTGGCGCTGGCCATCGTGCCGCTCACCTGGTGGATCGCCTACCGCACCCGCTTCGGCCTGCGCCTGCGCGCCGTCGGCGAAAACCCCGCCGCCGTGGACACCGCCGGCATCTCCGTCACCAGACTGCGCTATCAGGCCGTCCTGATCGCGGGCCTGCTCTGCGGTATCGCCGGTGCCTATCTCTCCACGGCGCAGGGGGCGGGGTTCCAGAGCAACATGACGGCGGGCAAGGGCTTCCTGGCCCTGGCCGCCCTTATCCTGGGCAAGTGGAAGCCGGTTCCCACCCTGTTCGCCTGCCTGCTCTTCGCGTTTGCCGACGCGCTCCAGACGCGCCTGCAGGGTGTCGCCCTACCCGGCATCGGCGAGGTGCCGGTGCAACTGATCGAGGCTTTGCCCTACCTGCTGACCGTCCTGCTCCTGGCCGGCTTCGTCGGCAAGGCCACCCCGCCCAAGGCCAGCGGACGGCCTTATGTGAAGGACCGGTGAGGGCATAGGCATTGACGCTCCCGATATTCCGTACCACTTTACGGATATCGGGAGGTCGCAATGCCCCAGGTCAGTTCCAGCGATGTACAGAGAGATTTCGGCGCGTACCGCACGCTGGCCGAAAACGCCCCCGTGCATGTCACCCACCAGGATCAGCCCTCTGTGGTGATCCTGGCCGCCGACGAGTATGCCCGCCTGAAACGCCGCGACAAGGTGGTGATGGCCACCGAAGACCTGCCGGAATGGTTGGTGGACAAGATCGCGGGACTTTAATCCAACATGGACTGTAGTTTATATCGCGTTAAAGCTGCTACATTATCACGTAAAAATTATGAATTTTCGAACTCAAGCGAAGATTTTAATTCCGACAGAAAATCTCCATTTCCAATAGATATAAATATTGACAATAACTGCATAAAGATTGAAACGAAATCAGAAGACGGAAAGGAACTCGAAATCATGTTCTCTGCGGGATTATTCATTCAAATATTACGCACTTATGGATCTTCACTAAAAAGAGTCAATCCTCAGACCAAACTCGTGATGTTTTGATTGCGGCTCTCCGCAATGCGCTCGAATTTGCTTCGACGCCTTCATAGGGGAGATGGTCGTCAGCACCAAACCGTAGGTCAGGTCGAGCCAAAGGCGAGCCCTGACAGATATGGATCGAAGGCCTTTTCCGTCAGGGCGAGGCTCCGCCTCGACCTGACCTACGACGCCTCCGCCTGCGTCTCCGCCACCGGCGCCAGGGCCAGCTTGCTCGCCACAATCGCGGCCTGCGTCCGGCTGACCACGCCCAACCGGCGCAGGATCACCGTGACATGGGCCTTCACAGTCGTCTCCACCACGCCCATCTCATAGGCGATCTGCTTGTTCAGCTTGCCCTCGGCAATGCCGCCCAGCACGCGCAGTTGCTGCGGCGTCAGGCCCGCCACGCGGGCGGCCATGTCGGCATCGGCCACGGGGGCCTGGGCATGGGCCGGTGTGCCGGCACGGGGCAGCCAGATAGCCCCGTCCAGTACGGCGCGGATGGCGTCGCCAATATGGGTGATGGGGGCGGATTTGGGCACAAAGCCGGCTGCGCCATATTCCATGGCGCGGTGGATGGTGGCCGCATCTTCGGATGCCGACACCACGATGATGGGAATGGTCGGGTGTTCAGTGCGCAGCAGCGCCAGACCGATCAAGCCATTCATGCCCGGCATATGCAGGTCCAGCAGGATGGTGTCGATGCCCGGCTCGCGCTTCAGCACGGCCTCCACATCACCGAAACTGGCCGCTTCCACCGTGGTCAGGTCGGGCATGGTGCCCGCCACCGACTGGCACAGGGCTGCGCGCATCAATGGATGATCATCGGCCACCAGCACCCGGATCGACATCTGTTCCGCCCCTCCCCCGCGATATTTCCCGTGGCTGTTCCGCCACTATTGTTACAACAGATTGAATGCCCTTACCCGTCGGTAAGCAAGCCCGCTTTTGATGAACAATGGCACCGAAGCTTGAAATACCAACCTGCCGAAGGCTTGACCTTTGGCGGATTGGAGGCTGGCGACTGCCAGCCCGGCGCCTGAGGGAAAACTAGGTCTCCCTTGATCGATCACGATCAAGGGAGACCGATATAAGAATATGGCGGGTGGTCTTCACCACCCGCCCCAAGTTATGAGGGAAAAATCACAACCGCAGACGGGACATCAATCATCGGCGTAGATGTCGATATCCTTGGTTTCTTTCACGAACAACAGGCCGATGACCAGCGTGGCCGCGGCGATGATGATCGGATACCAGAGGCCGGAATAGATGTCGCCGGTGGCCGCCACGATGGCCAGGCTGGTGGTCGGCAGGAACCCGCCGAACCAGCCATTACCGATATGGTAGGGCAGCGACATCGAGGTGTAGCGGATGCGGGTGGGGAACATTTCCACCAGCATGGCGGCGATGGGGCCGTACACCATGGTCACATAGATGACCAGGATGGTCAGCAGCAGCACGACCATGGGCTTGTTGATCGCCGCATTGTCGGCCTTGGCCGGGAACCCGGCGGTGACCAGCGCATCACCCACAGCCTTGTTGAAGGCGGCACCGGCGGCCTTGGTATCGACCGGGGCGGCGCTCGGGGTATGACCCAGGTTCACCTCGGTCTTGGTGGCCATGCCGCTGCCATCATAGCTGTCGATGACAGTGTCGCCGATCTTGATCTGGGCGATGCTGCCGGCGGGGGCCGCCTCGTTGCTATAGGGCACGCCCTTAGCCACCAGGGCCGATTTGGCGATGTCGCAACTGCTGGTGAACTTGGCCGTCGCCGTCGGGTTGAACTGGAACGAGCATTCGTTCGGGTCGGCGATCACCACGACGGGCGAGGTCGCGACCGCCGTCTCCAGGGCCGGGTTGGCGAAGTGGGTGATGCCCTTGAACAGCGGGAAGTAGGTGACGATGGCCAGGGCCAGGCCCGCCATGATGATCGGCTTGCGGCCGATCTTGTCGGACAGGGACCCGAAGAAGATGAAGAACGGCGTCCCCAGCGCCAGCGCAATGGCGATCAGGATGTTTGCCGTGAAGGCATCGACCTTCAGGATGGAGGTCAGGAAGAACAGGGCGTAGAACTGGCCCGTGTACCAGACCACAGCCTGACCGGCGACAAGACCCAGCAGCGCCAGGATGACGACCTTCAGGTTCTTCCACCGGCCGAAACTCTCGGTCAGCGGGGCCTTGGAATGCTTGCCCTCCGCCTTCATCTTCACGAAAGCCGGGCTTTCATTCAGCATCAGCCGGATCCAGACCGAGATGCCCAGCAGCACGATCGAGATCAGGAACGGAATGCGCCAGCCCCAGCTTTCGAAATCTTCCACCGACATGGAGGTGCGGCAGGCCAGGATGATCAGCAGCGACAAGAACAGGCCCAGCGTCGCGGTCGTCTGGATCCAGGCCGTATAGTTGCCGCGCCGCCCATGGGGGGCGTGCTCGGCCACATAGGTGGCGGCACCACCATATTCACCGCCCAGCGCCAGACCCTGCAACAGGCGCAGGATGATCAGGATGACGGGGGCCGCGATGCCGATGGAGGCGTAGTTGGGCAGAATACCGACAATGAAGGTCGATGCGCCCATGATCAGGATGGTGACCAGGAAGGTGTATTTGCGGCCGATCATGTCGCCCAGGCGACCAAACACCAGCGCGCCGAACGGCCGCACGAAGAAGCCGGCGGCAAAGGCCAGCAGGGCGAAGATCAGACCGGCGGTGGGATTCACACCGGAGAAGAACTGCTTGGCAATGACGGCCGCGAGCGAGCCGTACAGGTAGAAATCGTACCATTCGAATACGGTGCCAAGTGAAGAGGCGAAGATCACCTTCTTCTCTTCCTTGGTCATCGGGGCTGGTGCCGCCCCGCCCACTGCCACATTAGCCATGTGCCCTCCCTTTTGCGCATATCGGCGACAAACGGACCGGCCCCGGCGATATTATGCGCCACCCACCGGGCGGCCTGTTATGGGCGTCCGGGTCGATCCTGAGGATGTGACGATGGGACAGACCGAAGGTTAACACAGCCCCGACCTTGGTCGCTTCGACCTTGGTCCAGAGGCTTGAAACCATTAGCTAATTTGTGCAGCGCAACAAGAGGGGCGTTAAGATATGCCCCGCCGAAATCGTAGCGCGGATTAGCGAAGCGTAATCCGCGGAAACCCGGCCCCCCCTGTTCTTGTGGATTACGCCCCAACCACCCGCCGGCTTTCGATATGCAGGTCGAAGGCCACGCCCAGCATGATGGCCATCTGCTCCAGATAGACGGCATCCTGATCCGACCACAGGCGCTGCCGCCCGCCCTGTTCACAGCACAGGACCGCGACCTCCCTGCCGCCGGTACAGACCACATGGTCCAGAAGCGAGCGCACGTCGCGTTGCAGCAGATAATTCTTCAGGCACGCCGTGGCTGGATGGGTCTGGGCATCGTCGGCCACCACGCGCCTGTCGCGGCGCAGCGCATCGAAATAGGGGCCGCCATCGGCCTGACGCAGTTTTGTGCCGCGCAGCACGCGGGCATCACGGGCATCGTAAAGCGCGGCGCATTCGATGGCCGCCGCGCCATCGCCCTCCTCAAAGAACCAGACACTGCCGCTGCTGACCCCCAGATCCTCGACAATGTCCCGGCAGGCCGCTTCAAAGATGGGGGGCAAATCCTCGGCCCGCCCACGAAACACCGCCAGGGCCAACCGCAAATGCCGCATGCACGCCTCCGCCGCCCATCCAGACGATGAAGATGGGGCGACCTGCGGGTTGCGGCAATGCAATTATTTATGTCCCGTTCACATTGCACCGCAGCAGGTTCAACCCATCAGGGCGCTGATGCGGCGCGACAGGGCGGCCAGATGGGCGCGCTGCCCATCGGTCAGGCCCGACGCCCCCACCTTCAGTTGCTCCAGGGCGGTCACGGTGCGGTCCACCTGGCGCAGCGCCACCGTCACCTGATCCGCGGACAGGCCGGCTGTGGCTGGGTTGGCAGGCGCGTTGCCCGCCTTCTCGGCGCGAATCGCGCGTACCGTCAGCGACCCCTGGCAGGCCCGCTCCCACAGCGCCAACTGGCGTTCCGGCTCGTCGATGGTGGCCAGTTCGACCAGCATCGACCGCGACACCTGCCTTTCATGCTGCGGATAGCCCTTCAGGATGTCGGGATGCAGGCTCAGCAGGCGCAGGGTGGAACTGATCTGGCCCTGCGTGCGCCCGATGGCGCGGCCCAGCGCGTCCTGGGTATAGTGATGCTTGTCGATCAGCCGCTGCAAGGCGCCGGCCTCTTCCAGCGCATTCAGGTCCTGGCGCTGCAAATTCTCGATCAGGCTGATCTCATCGACATCGCCCGCCGTGACCAGGACGGGCAGCCAGTCCCAGCCCAGCTTGCGCGCGGCCCGCCAGCGCCGCTCACCGGCCACGATGTCGTAAAGCCCCAACTCGCCTTCCGCCACCCGCACCAGCAGCGGGTGCAGGATACCGACGCGCGCCATACTGCCCGCCAGTTCATCCAGCGCATCCAGGTCGAAATATTTGCGCGGCTGATCGGGCCGGGGCCGCAACCGGTCGATGGCAAGCGACAGGATCAGGGGCGCGCCGGGTTCGGCATCATCGGAACTTGGTACGTGTGTCTGCACGGCTGGGCGGTTTCCGTCCGGTGGACATCTTCGATGCCATTAGATCAATCGCACTGCCGGGTCAATCAGGGGCTGTTGAGATTGAAGGTCTGGTTCTTGCTAAGACATTGAAATACATAAATTGCCTCCCCGACGAAGGCCCATAGGCGCTAAGTTGGTCCCTTGGAATAAGGTGCCTTCCCCGCGAAAGCGGGGATCCAGGGGCCACAAGAACCAACGTTTGGGTGCCCTTGGCCCCTGGACCCCCGCGTTCGCGGGGGAGGCAGGGAGGGTGCGATGGGTTAACTCAGCGCCTATGGGCGACGACCAGGGAGGCAACTGTAAACCCTTGAACTCAGCAAACCCCTACGAGGCGAGATTGTCCAGGGGTGTGAACACGGGCTGGGCCGGCAGCGACAGATAGGCGGACGGCGTCACCGTCCGGCGCTCGTAAATGCAGACCGGGGTGCCATCGGACAGTTTCATGGGCACCCAGCGGGTCAGGGCGTGGCGCACCGTCATGCCGCCTTGCACATATTGCAGCCAGATCAGGCGCATGGTGGCCATCACCATCTCGCCGCCATAGAAATCACCCTGGGAATTCAAGGTGGCGTCGGCTTCGGCCATCAGGTCGGCATGCTGCTGCGTCCGCTCGGCAAAGAAGATGCCACGGCCAAAGGGCTGATCGGCGACCAGCGTGTCGCTGACCTCCAGGATACGGCTGGGCTTGCCCGCCTGTGGGCTGCGGTCGGTCCGGAACAGATAGCGTGAGGATTTGCTGTGCCGGATCTGCGAGGGCAGGTCCGCTGCGGCCACCGGCTGCACCAGAAGGTCGCGGACCAGACGCTGCACCGACGGGTCCGGCATAGCGCTGCCGCTTTCCCAACGTTGCAGGGTGCCCAGGGAAACCTTCAACTGGGCGGCCATCTGCGCAAGCGTCCAGAACCGGGTGCCCCGCACAAGGCGCAGCATCTCCGGCCAACAAACCGCATCGCTTCCAACCACTTGCCCCTGCATGGTCCCCGCGCGCCCAATCTAATGACCTCAATTTATTACACTGATTCCAAACAGGGCGCGAAGCGGGAAATAGCACTGGTAAATAAAAAATAAAGATACGGCTGAGCCACCGTTCAGAAGGGCAAGGGGACGCACAGGGAATGCGCCCCCTTTTGCCTTCAGGCGTCCTGCGGCAGTGGGCGATAATCCTGGGCGATCAGCCAGAAATTCAAAGCGACCCCGAACAGGCAGAACAGCATGCCGCCCAGAAACATGCCCGGATCCTTGGCACCCGCCGCCAGGAACAGGCCAATAAAGCCGAGCGCGACGCCCAGCACACGCAATGAAACGTTACCGATCACGATCTTCTCCTTATAACAGAGCGGTTCAAACCCGATCCCGATGATCCCCGATCATGGGGATCGGGTACGGCGACGACTGTCGCCGCGCGCCACATGGCGCGTAGCCGAGCCGCCGGATGGCGGCGCTGGCGACTGAGGCCCGGTGATCGGTTCCGATCGCCGGGAAACTGTATGGAGCGGCGGCAGGGGCCGCTCATCATCGAACAGGACGCGGGCACCGGCCCCGTCCAGGTCTTCGAACTGTCCACTGCGCACGGACCACAGAAAGGCCAGAAGGCCGATCAGGCCCATGCCCAGCGCAATGGGGATCAGGAAAAGCAGGCTGGTCATCCACGCACCTCCTTTGACGCTGTTTTCGGTTGACCGGAAACAGCACCGGCGGCGACCGCCGCCGCGCGGCCCGTGCCGCGTAAGCCAAGCTGCGGATGCAGCGCCGGCGCTTGAGGAAAACGCAAAGGTGCCCGCGACAACCGCAGCGCATTGCCCAGCACCACCAGCGAGGAGGAGGACATTGCCAGCGCCGCGATCAACGGTGTGGCATGGCCCAGCATGGCGATGGGCACCGCGCACAGGTTATAGAGCAGGGAGAAGCCCAGGTTCTGCAGCACCAGCCGGTCGGCCTTGCGCGCCACCGTCAGCAGCTCGACCAGCGGGGCCAGAAGGTCGCCCTGGAACACGGCATCGGCGGCGGTCTGCGCCACATCCACGGCACTGCCGGGCGATGCCGACACATCCGCCGCCGACAGGGCGGCTGCATCGTTCAACCCATCGCCAACCATCAGGACATGGCGGCCCTCATCCTTCATCGCGGCCAGTGCGGCGGCCTTGCCCGCCGGGTCCACGCCGGCCCGCCAATCCTCAATGCCCAGCCGGCCCGCCATGGCCGCCACCACGGGCGCGCGGTCTCCGGAAATCAGGGCCAGACGATATCCCTGGCGGCGCAAATTCGCCACCACGGCCACTGCATCGGCGCGCGGCGCATCGGCAAAGGTGAAGCGCTGCGGCTGCCGACCGGGCCGCGCCAGCCACAGTTCCGGCCCCTCGATCAGGCCGCCTGGCACGCTGACCGGCCCCACAAAGCCCCGGCGGCCCAGGCGGACCATCCCGTCCGGCCCCTGCCATTCCAGGCCCGCCCCCGGCACCTCCCGCACGCCGTCCGCCACCGGCCCCGGCCCGGCGGCGCGCGCGATGGCCCGCGACAGCGGATGCCGGCTGGCCCGCGCCAGCGTGGCGGCCAGTTCCAGGTCCGCCGCATCGCGGGTTCCATCAGGCAGCAGGTCGGCCCGGCCCAGCGTCAGGGTCCCTGTCTTGTCAAAGACGATGGTGTCCACCTTGGACAGCCGCTCCAGCGCCGTGGCCGATTTCAGCAGGATGCCGCCACGCATCAATCGCCCCGTGGCCACCACCTGCACCGCCGGCACGGCCAGGGCCAGGGCACAGGGGCAGGTGATGATCAGCACCGCCACCGCAATAAACAGCCCCTGCTGCCACGCAATCCCCACGCCCAGCACCCAGGCCAGGAAGGTGGCCAGGGCGGCAGTATGGACCACGGGCGTATAGGCGCGCGCCACCCGGTCGGCCAGCGCCACGTACCGCGCCCGTCCCTGTTCGGCGGCCTCCATCAACCGCACAATCTCGGCCAGCAGGGTACCCTCACCCCGCGCCGTCACATTCACGCGCAGCGGGGCCGACAGGTTGACCATGCCGGCAAACAGCCTGTCGCCGGGCCGCACCGGCTGCGGATGGCTTTCCCCGGTGACCAGGGAGGTATCGATATCCGACACCCCATCCGCCACGGCCCCATCCACCCCGATCCGCTCCCCCGCCGCGACCAGAACCGTCGCCCCCACCGGCACCTGCGCCGGGGCGATGGGCACGGCCACACCGGCCTCGTTCAGCATCATCACCGGCGCGCGGCCCAACGCCAGCAGATGCTCCGCCGCACTCCTCGCCCGTCCCCGGGCACGCGCATCCAGAAACCGCCCCACCAGCAGGAAGAACAGCAGCATGACCGCGCCATCGAAATAGGCATGTTCCCCATGCCGCGCCGTCTCCCACAGGCTGACGGTCGTGGCCAGCGTCACGCCCAGCGAGATGGGCACATCCATATTGGTCCGCCCGGCCTTCAGCGCATTGATGGCCGACCGGAAGAAGGGCCGCGCCGCATAGGCCACCACCGGCAGGGCGATCAGGGCCGACAACCAATGCATCAGGGTGCGCGTCGCCTCCCCCATGCTGCCGGCATGGCCGGACCAGACGGAGACGGACAGCAGCATGATATTCATCATGCCGAACCCGGCCACCGCCATGGCCCGCACCAGTTCCCGCTCGGACGCCTTCTGCGGATCATCGGCCCCTTCCGTGCCCGCCACGGCGGGGCGATAGCCCAACCGCCGCACAATGCCCGCCAACTGCCCGGCCATATCCGGCGCGCCCTCCCGCCACGTCACGGACAAGCGCCGCGTCGTCAGGTTCACCCGCGCCGCCGTCACGCCCGCTTCCCGGCGGAGCGCACTTTCAATCAGCCAGACGCAGGCCCCGCACGTCACCCCATCCACGACCAGCCGCAGACAGTGCGACCCGTCCGGCAGCGTCTCCACCGCGCCCGACAGGTCCAGCGCCGCAGCCTCTTCCCCTGCCGGGGCCGGGGCCCTGGCATCGCGGCGCGCGTAATAGGCGTCCAGCCCCAGATCATGGATCAGGGCATAGGCACCGGCGCAACCGGTACAGCAGAAACGCTCCCCCACCGCCACCACCTGCCCGCAATGGATGCAGCCGGTTTCGTGAACGTGATCGGTCACGGCGATGGGGGCTCTGACCAAGGTCATTTCGTCACCATGATCCGCTGCACCAGCAGATATTGCTCCTCACCATGGCGCAGCGCCGCCTTCACATCCCACTGACCGGGATGCGGGGTGTCCAGCGGCGCCACAAAGCGCCCCGCGCCTGTGGCGGTGAAGACCAGGGACAGCGGTGCCTCATTGCTGACGGGCCGTTCCAGACGCCCGGTAATGCCCACACGGTCCAGCGGCTGCCCGTCGCGGTCCTGGATGCGCAGGACAAGCTGGTTGCCCTCCACATTCACCGACACGCGCCAGCCCAGCGCGTCCTGGCCCTTCTGGGCTGCCAGCACGTCATTATACCGCACGCCCCGCTCATAGGGCTTATCCACGGCCAGCCCGGAATAGGATGACAGGGCATAGGTCACCATCACCGCATTGACGGCGATGACCAGCAGCATGGCCCCCACAAACACCCAAGGGATCCAGTTGCTCTTGCGCGGCGGATCGATGGTCATGGCCATGGCTCAATCCCTGTCATGATGGTGGCGGAGATGAGGGCCGACGAACACCGCGTCATAGGCGTCGCCCTCCCCGCGCACCGGGTTGGTCAGCACGAATTCAATCTCCACCCGCTCATCCCGGTTCTTGTCGGGCGGGGCCGTCACGAACACGCGGAAGGTCGCCACCTTGTCGGGCTTCACCGACAGGATCACCGACTGGCCGTCTCCTGCCTCGCCCACATCCTGCACCAGCAGAAGGCCATCCTTCATACCTTTCAGGCTCAGCAGGAAATCCACGGGTTCGCGCCGCTTGTTCAGCACCTTCAATGTATAGCCATTGCGCACCCCGCCATCGGACAAAGTCACGAAAAGTGGTGCCCGGTCACGCAACACATTCACTTCGACGGTCGTCCGCAGCAACAATGCCACCAGCATCACGGCACTGACCAGAACCAGAAGCCCGGCATAGAGGCTGGTGCGGGGCCGCACGATCTTCCATCTGGCCCGCCCGCCCTTGGCGCGGGCCTGCTGGCGCGCCTCGGTGTCAAAGGTGATCAACTCGCGCGGACGACCCACCTTGTCCATGATCTGGTTGCAACTGTCGATGCACAGGCCACAGCCGATACATTCCAGTTGCAACCCGTCGCGGATATCGATGCCCGTGGGACAGACAGCCACGCATTGCCCGCAATCGATACAGTCGCCGCGCCCGTCCCAGCTGGTCCCCGCCTTGTGCGGCCCCCGCGTTTCCCCGCGCCAGCGCTCATAGGTCACCACCATCGACTGCTCGTCCAGCATGGCGGCCTGGAAACGCGGCCAGGGGCACATATAGGTGCAGACCTGTTCGCGCGCCCATCCGGCCAGGACATAGGTGGTGGTGGTGAACAGGCCCACGAAGAAATACTGGACCAGCGTCGCCCGGCCCGTAAAGAACTCCACCACAAAGGTCGGCGCGTCGTTGAAATACAGCGCCCAGGCACCGCCCGTGGCCAGCGCGATCAGCAACCAGGCCGCATGTTTGGCCGTGCGCTTCAGCACCTTCTCGGCACTCATCGGTGCCTTGTCCAGGCGCATGCGCGCCCCCCGGTCCCCCTCGATCCAGCGTTCGACCAGCATGAACAGATCGGTCCACACTGTCTGCGGACAGGCATAGCCACACCATAGCCGCCCGAACAGGGCGGTGACCAGGAACAGGCCCAGCGACCCCAGCACCAGCAGGCCCGTAATGAAATAGACCTCCTGCGGCCAGATCTCGATCCCGAACAGATAGGCGCGTGGTGCCGCCATATCGATCAGCAGGGCCTGAGACGGCGCATCCGGCCCCCGGTCCCAGCGGACCCAGGGGGCGAGGTAGTACAGCGTCAGGCAAAAGATCAGCACCGCCCATTTGATGGTGCGGTACTTCCCCGTCACCGATTTGGGCTGCACCTTGACCCGCGCAGCATAAAGCGACGGCGGTGCCGCCACCGGCTTGCGCCGGCCCTCAAACGCCGCCTGCGCCGCATCGGCAGCCGCCGCCTTCTCCAGCAATGTCTCCGGCCCGGCCATCGGGGCACCCCTTGGAAACGGTCATGAACAGTTCGGTGGCCAACCCACCCTGACCGTACCCTAGGCCTCCGCCGCGCGGTGCGCGTTGCGATAAATCAAATGACGGGGGAATGATTGGGATGGGGATGTTTGGTCGCAGGGGGGGATAGGAATAGCCCTTGCAGGAAGCTCCGTTGCATGGCTTTGGCGAGCTGTGGCACACCACGGCCAAATGAATGCCGTTACATTTTGGCAATCCAGAAAGACTCAAAGCACCCGGAAGATGTAAAATTACTATGGCTTACGTAGTAGCGCTCTAGCAGATTTTGATATGCGCCGCACATATGGGTAAAGAGGATGAATAGTAAAATCTTTAGGAACAGTCCATATACTGCCCTTAGGAGCATTCATGCAAGCTTCTTGTATAAGTGGCCACCAAAACAAAACATGCGCCGCTTGGAAATGCCTTTTCCCCTCTGCCCAGTCACTTGGAAGAAAAACAGCAATCAGACCAAGTTCATTTATGCTGGACAACAAGCGTTCCCTTTTTAGCATCCTCCGATCACCAGATAATATCGCAGAGCCGCCCATCTGCGCAAAAGTGAAAATCCAAGATTCATCTTCATGGCCACGCAAATCAATCTCTTGAACACCAACAATAGAACACTGTTTATGCAGTGCTATCTCGCGGACTGCACGCACAATTTTTGGGGATATATGCTCATCTGTACATATTTTCACGCTGTC
>Ga0209373_10002482_pt1 | contig 18472 bp, 9 predicted proteins | sample Higcelweek5metaG_FD_187173 | JGI IMG/M metagenome (GOLD analysis project Ga0209373, IMG submission 187173) | Freshwater pond sediment microbial communities from the University of Edinburgh, under environmental carbon perturbations - High... | ecosystem: Environmental > Aquatic > Freshwater >... | reverse complement strand
ATACAAAACACTATTACATCGAAGGTGAACGTGTTTGCACAAAAACAGGCGGTGGATTTGGACTTGCAACTATTGATCCTACAAAAACACCTGTTGCGTTTCTCAATGGAGATGCTGTTGAAACAGCAGCCGATTTATGGGTAATGGTGCAGCGTGGAGTTGAGTGTTCGCAATATCCGGTTGATTATATAAACATGAAAAACGAACTAAGACCCGCGCAGAATCTCGAAGACGAAGCGGAGACAAATCAGTTTTTCTATCATTCCGATCATTTGGGAAGTAGTTCGTTTATCACCGACGCTACCGGTAATGCAACGCAACATTTGCAGTATTTGAGTTTCGGAGAATCTTGGATTGATCAGCAATCTGGCAGTTTTGACAGTAGATACAAATTTTCTGCAAAGGAGCTGGATGACGAGACTTCTTATTCCTACTTTGGTCAGCGCTACTATGATAGTGATTTATCATCATGGTTAAGTGTGGATCCGCTCTCAGACAAGTATCCGAGCATGAGCCCGTATATGTATTGTGCAGGGAATCCAGTGATGTTGGTGGATCCGGATGGGATGGAAGTTATTACTAAGATACATAGGTATAAAACAAACAAAGATGGGAAAGAAAGAGAGTTAAAACAGTTAAGTTTTAGAAAGGCTGATAGAATTGAAGTATCTCATACTGTTCGTGACGCGAAAATATATGATGGTACCGGTAAAGAGAGTGATGAAACAATGACAAATGCGGCAGCTGAGATTCAAAAAGAAATCACCGATTATTGGAATACTTCCAATAAAGAAGGAGCGGATAATGATGGCTATATAACAAATACAAGAGGACAGAAGCTCAAAGTATCTACTATATTTGAGAATGACATTGAAGTGGCTAAGGATTTTTCTGGATTGAAAAGAACTGATATCATATTTCATGTTATTAGTGGAGATGACATGTATGCAATGACAAGTAGCTCTTACGCAATGACTCTTGAAGGTGAGGCGTATGGCAGAAATATTATGTACACAACAGGCTATTATTTGAAACCTGGGTCTTTTGATGGAGCATTTGCTCATGAATGGGGACACGTATTAGGTCTTGATGATGTACGAATTTATCGTATTGGAGCTGAAAATCGCATCATGTATAATGGCGCCCCTACTATTGGGCGAGGCCCAGAACTTGAATTTGATAGTAATTGGCCTCGCCCAACATATCGAGAGTTTAAAAACTCTCGATACTCAACCATAACCTATTATCCACCAAATCTTCGGTATAAATGAAAACACTAATTATTAGTTTAGTTGTTCTTTTTTTTAGTTTTGGGAACATTATTAAGGGCCAAGGTGTATGTGACACCGTCTATTTCTATAGCTATTTTAAACTTATGATTAAATCAATTGAGGTTAAAAATGTTTGTAATGGTAAATCTATTATTATTGATAGTAAGGCTGGTAGGAATAAAACATTATCACCTATTATATTGGATAATAGAACAGATTCAATTATGGTTACTGTGAAATATAGATTCAGGATAAAGAACGATGTTGGTTATTTATTGGCATCAGAAATAGAACACAAATACATCTATATTTGGGTGCATAGGAGGCAGATAATATACCAATCCGGCGATAGGTTAAAAGGGAAGGTTTAACTTGTGACCAGAGCCAATGCACCTTGCAACATCCACGATAAATCCTTGATAAAAATCCCAATTAAGAACAAAATAACGAAACCACAAAACAGAAATAATTGAATAAGAGTTACAGTCATATAATCTACAACGCCGGTGGCGAGCGCACCTGGAAACTGGCCGGCGATGCATATTCCATGTACATAAACGGACAGTACCAGTATGGTGGTGTTGGATTCTCGAAGACATTGTATTCAAGTCCGTATGTGGTTTTAAACGATGAAGAGTACACCAAGCATTATTTTATCGAAGGCGAACGAGTCTGTTCAAAAATCGGTGGTGGTTTTGCGCTTGCTGCAATAGATCCTTCATCAACACCACAAAACTTTCTGCACGATGATCCGGGTCAGGTTGCCACTGATCTTTGGGACATGGTGCGACGTGGAATTGATTGTTCCGGTTTTCCGCCAGACAAAGTAGAGAGCAAAAAAGAACTCCGCTCAGCCGAAAACCTGAATGATGATGCTGAAATCAATCAGTATTTTTATCATTCCGATCACCTCGGTTCTTCAAGTTTTATCACAGATGCAACTGGTAATGCAACGCAGCATTTGCAGTATCTTTCATTCGGTGAAACGTGGATTGATCAGCAATCAGGTAGTTTTGACAGTAGATACAAATTTTCTGCGAAGGAGTTGGATGACGAGACAGGTTATAACTATTTTGGAGCACGTTATCTGGATACAGATTTAAGTATTTGGTTGTCGGTTGATCCAATGAGTGATGCATTTCCCAGTATGGGACCATACGCATATTGTGGAAATAATCCAATAAACAACGTTGATAAAGACGGAGCCTTTTTTGAGGAATTAAAAAACTGGGCAATAGGTCGTGGATGGGTTACAAATGGTGCATATAAGTTTATGAAATCAATAAGTGGGCCTGGTTCTGATTGTGGAAATGCATGTGCTAGCAAAGTTGCAAATAATGTAACTGAAGTTTCATATTCCCAATATAATCCTTATGATCAAACAACAACATGGCACTCTGAACTTTTTGCCTCAAAAAAACGAAACGCGATTAAATTTAAGGATGCTTATGTGATTGAATCAAAACACACTGTGAAAAATGGCGGATACCAAGGTGTGACTTTTGCCGGACAATATATTAAAGTAAGTCATGGCATGTTGGGAAATAATGATTTGCTTAATCATGAACATGGGCATTGGAGGCAGTGGCAGGCATTCGATTGTTCTGAATTTAAGTATTATTGGAAAATTGGGATTCCAAGTTTTATTAATGCTGCCTTTGGGGGAGTAATGCATGCATATCATCACACTGAAGTAGATGCAGACAGACGTGCAGCAGCAGATGGATATACATTCTCGAATAGTACATTATATCCAACTGATTATTCGAATGTATCGTCAACGACGGGACTAATCGATAGAATTAATTGGTCAGATGACACTTATTCTGATGCAAATGATTTAATGACTTATAGAAGGTATTATGTTAGGCAACGGAATTCTCGAAAGTTTAGTAATTTGATTAAGTTTTAATATTATGAAAATCAAATTTCTTTTTCCTCTTTTAACTCTTTTATGCTTTGGTTGTGTATCAAAGCCTTTCAAGTTTCCTAAAATATTTTATTATAACTTGCATAGTCATGATGAGCATGTTTTTCGAATAAATGGGAATACAAAAGAATCAATTGATTCATTAGTTTGGCATAGTGTTGTTCAGATGCAATCTAATGAAAAAATGTCTGTTCCAAATGTCAAAAGTGGTTGTGTTTATGAATTTGACACATTGTTTTCGACAGGTGGTATCTGGGATAGAAGAACTTATAATAAGTTGAATAGACATTTGAATAAATCAGTTCCGAACCTTAGAGTAATTGCTTTTTCCGTTGATTCAACACTACAGCACTATGTCATTTGTTTAGACACAACTGTTGTTAATTCAAGAGATTCAGTCTATAATTTTCATTCAAGATGATTTGGAGCTACGACAGCCGCTACACCTTCTCCGTTGCACCATCCAAGATAAATCCTAAATGCTCTTCCCAATATTGGTAAAGCATATTAATTCAATACTTTATCACAAAGCCGGACAAAGAGCCGGCTTTGTGATAGTTGGATAATAAATGAACAGGTAGATATTCATTTTTTGATGCAAGAGGTAACAAATCATTGCTGCTTTTGAATTGCTACTTCAAACTCTTTGTTGATCGATCATTCAAACATCGGTTAAAAGGTATCTCTAAAACACCCCCACCTCACCCCCAATCCCAAACCTCCCATTCCCTGTAGCTTTGCCGTCAGCAACTTCAACAATCACATCCACTTCGTGGGCGTTTTCATTTTTACCGCGGAAGTTGCCTTCTTTGGTGGTGTGGATGTAATCTGAACTGAATTCAACAGAGCTGAAATCAAGTTACAAATGCAACTTTTTTGTTTTTCAAAATTAATCTATAATTATTAGCTATTATTTCGTATTTTAGCTTCATTAATGAGAACAAAAAACAAATAAAAGAAAGGAGGTATAACAAATGAATTACACAAAGCCTAAAATTTTGGCTCAAAGCACTGTAATGATGGCAGAATGCCGTCCTAATAGTAAGCCAAGTGGCAGACCATGTAACCCACCAAAGCCAGGTGGACGTTAATGTAAATTTAATCAGGCGGCGATGTATATTTGAAATGCATGTCGCCTGATTATTAATATGATTATTATGTTTTTCAAGCTAAAATCAAATGTTATTTTCAGAAACTATGTGTCCTTTGGATATATTACGGACAACAGAAATTTCGGATACAGACAAACGAGTCACCACGAAAACTTCATTGGGGATAAAATTCTATCAGAGAGTGGGGCAGTTTTTTTATCTGCTTTGGAAAAACTTCCTCTCTCCATCGAAGATATTGCAAAAAAAATAAATGTCAAATTTGAAGATGTCGACTATAGCATAATAAAGAACGACGCTATAGAGTTTTTTTATATGCTTGAAAATGATGGTTTTGTCGTTTCAGGAAATACAATGCAGGATTGCTTTGATAAAGACACTAAGTTTTCTTACAAGACAATAGAACCAGAAATGGTTGAAGGCATTCAATCAATGACTGAGTTACATATGCAAAAATCCACTCAGGATTTCTTTGACGAATTTAATAATGGCAAACCTCATCTTACAAATCTACATATTGAAATTACAAGCAAATGCAATGAAAGATGCTTACATTGTTACATTCCTCATGATTACAAAGAGAGCAGTATTAAACCGGAGTTGTTTTATAATATTCTAGAACAATCTAAAAACATGAATTTGTTGCATTTAACAATTAGTGGTGGTGAACCAATGTTGCATAAGGACTTTTGTAATTTTTTAAAGAAATGCAAAGAATATGATTTCTCAGTAAATGTGCTTAGTAATTTGACTGCGCTGAATGCTGAAATCCTGGCAGAAATGAGAGCTTACCCACTTTTAGGAGTTCAAGTCTCCTTGTACTCAATGAAGCCCGAAATCCACGATGAAATAACGCAATCTATAGGCAGTTTCGAAAAAACCAAGATTGGAATACTAAAGCTGGTTGAGAATGACATCCCATTGCAAATAAGCTGTCCCATATTACAACAAAATAAAAACAGTTATCCGGAAGTAATTCAATGGGCAAAAAAACTAAAGATTAATGTTGGAGATGATTTTGGTATAATTGCTCGATATAATCACACAACTCAAAATTTGAAATTTCGATTATCTTTAGATGAAATATATGAATTGATAAAGAAAAAGAAAAAGACAGATCCAAAGTACTTTGAACAACTTGAAAAAACTGCTGAGAAGAAAAGAAATATCTCTCCCAGTGATTATATTTGTAGTGTTTGTTCTTCATCAATCTGTATTACAGAATGTGGAAATGTATATCCATGTGCTGGTTGGCAAGATTACCTAATTGGAAATTTAAAAACAACATCCCTTAAAGATATTTGGGAAAACTCTGACCGAGTAAATTATTTAAGAGGTCTGCGTAATCAAGATTTCCCAAAGTGTGTAAATTGTCCCGATAAAGAGTTTTGTACTATGTGTATGGTTAGAAACGCAAATGAAGACCCCTTGGGGAACCCGTTTACTGTTAATGAGTATTTTTGTAGAATTGCTAAAATCAATAGGCAAATTGCCAGTGAATGGAGAGAAAAGCTTAATCACTTACAACACCAATAATCATCACTCCACTAATCAAGTGTATTTTGAAGAATGGAATATGTCTGGTAAAACATAATACTTTCATTTAAGGAGGAATAATACTATTGGGAACGTTCGAAAATCATTAAAACACCTCAACTACTCCCCCAATCCCAAACCGCCCATTGCCGGTAGCTTTGCCATCAGCGACCTCAACAATCACATCCACTTTGTGGGCGTTTTCGTTTTTGCCGCGGAAGTTGCCTTCTTTATCATTTACACAGAATAATCAATCCAAAGCTGGCTAAATACCCCCCGTTCGCCAGCAGCCCCGCCCGTCGTCGGAATACTCCTCTGGGCTTGCACGGTCTGCTGAGCTTCTCTCCCCACGGCCAACGCTTCGTTGCTGGAGTTCTGCCCATTGAACATCGGTGGGCGCTCCTGCGATACATCCGCGCCCAGATTATATTTGAAACCGGCTGCTTCCAACCACCACCGCCAGCAGCCGAAGGGGCAGACACCAGCAACCCCAGACAGGATTTACATAACATGGCGTTATAGGACACCTATTTCTAAAACGTAGTCTGCATGCGCCATGACCTATAACCAAATTATGTAAACCTACTCCCACGGCCACCGCACGAAAGGGCTTTGTCATGGTTTTTGTCCCAACGCACAGGAACAGCTCTTCTTATATGAACCCGCCCTGGTTCGCAAACCTTCAGGCAGCAAGCACTTATATTTTCTTCCGCCCCAGCTTCGTTTGCTCATTCATTACATTTCGCTACCGCATTCGCCGGCCACTTCGTTAACCGGACGGCTGCAACGCTTCATTGCATTCATTACACAAGCCTCACTGGCGCATTCCGCTGCCGTTGTGTCGTACTCATCCGTAATTCCGGCAGCTCTTTTCTCATAGGTCTTGCAGCCTTCGTTTGCACCCACCCATCAGCGGTATTTAAGCTGTTCCGCCCCCCCGCAGAACAAAAACACACGCCAAAGCCCTAAGCCGTTTCTTATTCTTAAAATACTATTTACATTTGATTTTTGAAAACAATTAAATATGAAAAACCTTAAAAGGCTTTATAACGCTCTGATTAATGGCGAAAGTCCAAAATTGGTACTGATAGTTTTTCCTCTAATCACACTTCTCCTTTTTTTAACCCCAATAATTTTTACCTTAAAATCTCCTTTTGGTTTAAACTTTTCTGATACAGGAGAAATTGGAGACACAATTGGAGGGGTTGTCGGCCCTTTTATTGCTGTGATTGCCGCACTACTTACTTTTTTTGCGTTTTGGGTTCAATTGAAATCCAATAAAGCACAAACAATCCAATTTAAAGACCAGTTCAACAAAGCATCAATTGATAGCTTTGAAACAAAGTTTTTCGAGTTGCTGAAATTACACAGAGACAACCTGGTTGAATTAGAATTAAATTCTGAAATTAAAGGTCGCGCTTCATTCATAAATATGTATGAAGAGTATAAATTCCATTTTATGCTATTGAAGTCGCTACACAAAATAAAGCCAGAACTCGATCCGGTACTTACCACTTTAACGGAATACAATTTTATTGACATCTCTTATCGAGTTTTCTATATGGGATACAATGGGTCTCTGCATGGATTAAATAATTCTTTCCTTTCCGAATATGATAATTCAATAATTACTGCCTACTTAAATCTTGTAAGAATCCAAAAGGAAAGATATGCTAGTGAGCCTCCAGCTGTTTACGCCAGATTAGTGACAGAGGAACAAAGGTATCATGTTTATTATGCCAAATATCGCCCCTTCGAAGGTCAGTCATCATTTTTAAGCCACTATTATCGCCATTTATTTCACATGGTAAAATTTGTTTCAGATCAAGATGACAGTCTTATCGCTGATAAATACTCGTATATTAAAATTATTAGATCTCAACTCTCAAGTTATGAGCAACTAATGCTTTTTTATAATTCCTTGACTCCTTTTGGGAGCAATTGGATTGAGAAAGACTACTTAACAGATTATCGTCTTCTTAAAAACATCCCATTGTCATTAACGAATTTTGGTGTTAGCCCCAAAGATGCATTTGGAGAGAGAAACAAAGACGGAAAATTATTATTTGAATGGGATGAAATACATCCGATTAACTTTTCAGAATTATTGGACAAAAAGCGACATAATCTGTAATACTGGCTTTGTCATGGTTTTTGTCCCACCGCACAGGAACAGCTCTCTTATATGAACCCGCCCTGGTTCGCAAACCTTCAGGCAGCAAGCGCTTATAATTTCTTTCGCCCCAGCTTCGTTTGCTCATTCATTACATTTCGCTACCGCATCCGCCGGACACTCCGTGATCCAGACGGCTGCAACGCTTCATTGCATTCATTACACAAGCCTCACTGGCGCTCTTATGCTGCCGGCATGTCGCTCTCATCCGTAATTCCGGCAGCTTCTTTTCAGCGGTCTTGCAGCCTTCGTTTGCACCCACCCATTAGCGGTTTTTAAGCTGTTCCGCCACCCCGCAGAACAAAAACACACGCCAAAGCCTCGAGATGTGTTAAACACGAGTTAAACTCTTGAAATAGACTCGTTTTTTCAAAACTCGTGGATATTTAGAATATAAATATAAATAAAAACCAAATGCCATGAGTCTTATGGAAATTATTCTTGTATTAGTTTTAGGTTACTATGTATGGTCCTATTGTTTAACAAAACTGTTATGCCAATACAGTTCTGAAAAAATTAAAATTATTCTTCATTCCATCAAACCATCTTTCAGCACTCTGTTAAGATCAATGATTCAATTAATTAGGTTTTTGTCTCATTGATGAATCTGTAATTCATCAACCCCTTAAACAAAGTTAGCTACCGGAAGGCCTTGCGCAAGGTCATGCCCTTCGGGTTGGAACAAAAAAATCTCCACACGGCTCCGCCGGTTGTATTTTTTCGTCCCAAACCTTGCGCTTCAGCCGTGCTGCTTTTGGTTGTTTAAGGGTTTGATGAATGGCGTGCTGTGTTGATATACAGATACAGCATACTGATGAAATATATTGTATAAACTACTACAAGTAGCTATATATCAGCTTAATACGTTGGTTTTTTGAAGTTTGTCAGGTATCTTTGCCGTAAACCAAAAACCAACAATCATGATTCACACAGCAGCAAACTTCATTCTCGGTGCGGCCGCCACCATCGGAACAATCTTTTCACTTGAAAACATTGATCCGGAAACATTCGGTTCCATTGATGAGCTGATCAAATACATCGTCAGCCTTGTCGGCGGTGTCATCGCCACAATCATTATCAATCTTCTGAAGAAGAAATTCCCTGATTTGTTCACCCGGAAATACAGGCAAAAAGACTCATAAGCTCGTATCAAGTCCGTATCAAAGCCCTTTTTAATAAAAACCAATAACACCAACTACCATGGCAATTGTACAAAACCCAATCACTGGAAGAACCCGAAAGAAATTCGGGACGGCTGTTTTCTCAAAACAGTTTGATCAGAACACCATGCGCACCAAGCCGCTGGAAGTAAAGAATCCCCGCACTGCAGCTCAAGTGATTCAGCGCGAAAAATTCTCCAAAGTAGTGGCATTAATGCGCCAGATAATCAAAACCATCAACGATGCTTATGACGGAGAGGTCCGCGGCATGTCGCCCTACAACCGGGCAACGAGCCTCACCTTGAAACAAGCATTCGATCCTGTAACTAATGAGCTCGATTACTCAAAGGTGATTTTTTGCGACAACGAAGGAAGCAATGTCGATAATGTTGCAATGACCTGTCAGGCCGGCCGCATTATCAATCTCACCTGGGATCCTGCAACTGATGATGCAGATGAGCTTGCAGCTGAAATGTCCTTCCTTCTTGTAAATTCCACCCACAACAAGGTGAAAGTATTCAGCCCAGGCACCCTGCGTTCTGCCGGCTCAGCAACCATCACGGCACCCATGAAATGGGCAGGTGACACGGTTGGCATTTTCATCATGACCACGGATTACACTTCGGAAAATCCGCAGCCGAATCTCCCGAAGCCGCCCAGAGTGGTGCTTGAATACAAAACCGGATTCACCTCCGCCGATGTAGTTCTGAGCTAAAGCTTGCTTCATACCTACAATTAACACCCTGGCGAAAGTTGGGGTGTTTTTTTATAGTTAAGAAAAGATGTGTACTGGTTGTTAGCTTGACGGCGTTGTTTAAAATCAATACCTTTTGTTGGGGTGGGCTAAATAATTTAATACCATATAGATAGCTGTGTATTGTTTGGTTATAAAAAGCTGATTCGAAATCCGATTACATCATTTACTATATTTGTGTTCCAACTGCGAATTGAAGACAGCTGTTTTTAATTTCAATATTACAGTCATACATCAAACATCAAAAAGGAATGAACCTGAATTATTTACACACACCGGCTGAAACCATTGTTGATCCGCCCCTTGACACAAAACTCCAAGAGCTTCCTCTCGAAAAATTATCGTGGGAGGATTTTGAAAAACTATGTTTAGCAATTGTACAAACAGATTATTCTTTAAATGACTGTGAAATCTATGGAATAAAGGGACAAGATCAAGAAGGCATAGACATTTTTGCACGACAGGCAAATGGGAGATATAGTTCCCACCAATGTAAAAGATATCAAAAATTTGATTTGAGTGACATAAATAACGCTGTCGAACATTTTAAAACCAATGACTTTTTTGATAAAAGTGACAACTTATATTTATGTACTTCCTGCGAATGGAACAAAACACAAGTACAAAAAAGGTTTGAAGCATTAAAAACTGAACTTAAAAAGGAGAACATAACTTTAGTAAAATGGGATAAAATCCAACTATCCAGACTCCTTAAAAGCAAACCTCAAATAGTATTTGACTTTTTTGGTTTAGAATGGGTGAGAAAATTTAATGGAGAACCCGCTTTGCAGCAAATCTCAAAAACAAAAAAGTTTGATGCAAAACAAATCATTGCATTTAGGACGCAACTTTATGAATTCTATTCAACAATTTTCAATATTCAAGACCCCGGGTTGCCAATAATAGAACTTAACAGCCCCTATAGTTTACAGGATAGATTTATAATTCCTGATATTCTTGCCAACGTAAAGGATGAAAATTTTGAAATTTCAAAAGATGTTTCTGCCGCTCATATATCGATACCCAATCACGACCAGTACTATTATTTTGATTATTGGAATAGTCGGCCCGAAAACGAATTAAAACAGAGAGGGCAGGATTATTATTCTGATTTTCTGGAAAGTGATATTAATATTAGAATAAAAGTTGATGATGCATTAATTAGCAATAATAAAAATATTATTGTAGGTGATCCTGGCGCTGGGAAAAGCACATTGCTGAGATATATAGCTCTTGATATTCTGAGCTCAACTCCAAAATTAGAAAACATATCACGTAAATATGGGTCGACTCTTCCTGTATGGCTCCCATTTGCATTTGTCACTAAACATTTGAGTCTGAACGATTCTTTAAGTATTTCAGAAATTCTCAAACTTTGGTTTAATAGTTTTGGTAAAGTTGAATTATTTGATGTTGCCAAAGAAGCATTGGAGGATGAGCGTTTATTTTTAATTATTGATGGCATTGATGAGTGGAGTAGCATTTCTTCTGCAAATCAGGCTATAAATCGGATAGAAACATTACGTAGCCTATATGACTGTAAAGTTTTGTATTCAAGCAGGCCATATGGATTTAGAATGTTGAAAGACGCTTTTTCAAACCTAAACGTACTGAATCTTGCCGGCTTTTCGAATACTCAACAAAGAGATTTTGTTGAGAAATGGTACGACAAGTGGGTTTCTTTACAAAAAGGTAACTATGACCAGAGCTTTTCAAAAACACAGAGTGATAATTTTATTAAAGAATTAGAACATACTGGTGATTTAAAGCAATTAGCTGAAACGCCTTTGTTGCTTAGTATTTTAGTAATACAGAAAATGCAGGATTCTGTTTTACCGAAAAGCAAATTAGAAGCTCTTAGAGAAATTACGATATACTTGATAAAAAAACATCCCATAAAACGTGTTACTGCTGCCGGAATTGTACTGGATATGACAAGTGACGTAGATTTTAAGGATGTTTTTTGCGAAATAGCTATTTATATTCAAAAGGAGAGTAATGATGGTGTGATTTTGAAAAGTGATGCTCAGAAAATCATTGAACAGTATCTAATTACTTATGCTGAATACGATAAGGCGAAAGCAAAAACGCGTAGCCAAGAATTATTAGAAATTGGCGCAAATAACTTTGGGATAATTATCGAAAAATCAAATGAGGAAATTTCATTTGGGCACAAACAATTCCAAGAATATTTAGCTGCGCAATATTTGTACGAATCGGATGATGATTCAGCCTGTGAGTTTATTAAACAATATGCAGCTAATCCTGCATTCCACCAAGTAATTATCAGCTTATTTGGATTAATGCAATTAAAGCAGGTGAAGAAGTACAACAAACATTTTGATTCATTAAGAAACGCTGATAGAGAGAAATTTCAAGAGGAATATCTTAAATTAGTTTCATATGAGATTTCAATTGTTTTAGATAATTCTCCAAGTGAAATTTTGAATTCTGCTTTCGATTCAATTGTTAATGACTTTGTATTCGAAACGGACCCATTATATAAAGAAGCCTTATTAAAGCGAATTCTCGAAGCTGTCAAAAATAGTAGAATAAAAGAGAAGGTGTTTAGTTTTTTAGCACACTATTTCCCGAATCAATATAAATATACTGATGACAGAGTAAAAGCACTTCAACATCCTTGTCAATTAAACGAAGCACAAATAGAATTTATTAAGATATCATTTATTAATGGTTCAATAGAAACGCGCTTTGATGCGTCTAATGCATTACGTAAACATATAAAAAATGAAAGTGTTTATTGTTTTGTCAGGGAACTTATTTTTAACTGTTCAAATCCTGATATTTTAGCATTTGCAATTAACAGTGTTATTACTACGGATTTAACCGAGCAAGAAAGAGACAGCTTGTTGGATGCAGTTGAAATTGATGCACCAATTGTTCAATTCTATTTATACAAGCATAAAGTATTTACAAATAGACATTCTCAAGCTGATTTAGAAATGATTTTACCAATTGTTAATCAATTACAATATCAATTAAAGAAAGAAGCTATTCGGTTATTAAAAGGATTTGGCCAAGATAAGATTCTAAAAGAAGCACTGATTAATTCATTGAAAAAAAAGGATGTATTTCTTGAAAATACTATTGTAATTGATAGTGAAATTGCATGGGAAGTGCTTTTTCATTCTTTTAATATGGACGTAGATGTTATTAATCTTGTAAAGTCTCAATTTGAGAAAGAAGAATTTCCATTTTTATCTACCAATAGATACGAAATGATTCAGAGTTTTGTATATTATTTCAAATCTGTTGAAGAGTTAATTCCATCTGTTGAAGTTTGGCTAAACAAATGTATGGATAATTACAAATATATTGACCCCGAAACTGCCTATGCAAGTATTTTTGTACATTCAGATAAATTAAAAACTATACTTCTCCAGAATTTACCTGATACAGGTATACCTCATTGGAATGTCATGGCTCTGCTAGAGGGATGGGCTGATGATCCTAAAATAAAGGAGAAACTTAAAGAATATTTCAGAACTATAGCTTCATCAAAGACTGCAGCAGCAGCTCATTATATTTCTAAGGTTTTTGAAATAGAAGAAAATGATGAAGCAATCAAAATTGCAGAAGGGATTCTTTTTGATAAAGACATTACATTTAGGGAAAGAGTAATCCCAGCACTTATTGAAATAGATAAAAAATACTTTGAAACTAATGTACTACAACGCCTTATTGACGATCTTGAATCATTTCCCAAAGATGTTTTTGGTCAATATTATTTTGCAATTGAAACAATAGCTCAGAGTTTTCCTTCAAACAGCATTGTTCAGTCATATATCTTAGATCGTCTTGAAGCTGATAGCAGTTTATATAGTTTAGCAATTCAATTTTTTCCAGAAATCATTCACGGCGAAGAGAAGCTTTTATCAATATCACTTCCGTTAGCAAAAGAGTTAAGGTGTTTAATTATTGAACACTTAAATGATTTTTCATTCTTACCCAACAGAATTGAGATGGTATTAAAAAACTTTGATGCAGAAGCAGAAGAAGAAGTTAAAGGAGATATGGCTATTTGTTTATTTAATCACATTCGTCAAACTAATGCTGATATGATTATTCAGACGTGTAAGCCAATAGTATATTCCAAGGGGTTTGACTTTGAAGTAATGAGAAATATTGCTTTTACAGGATTTTTGATTTCCAGACAGTTAAATGAGTATTTTTCAATAGAAGATTCGGATAGCAAACATAAATCAAGACGTCTTGACATTTTTAATGAAAACTCTTACAGAAGATCATATAGTGAATTGATGGTAAAGTCAATAATTGATAATTTTGAATACCTCGTATCTAATACAGGAAAAGATTTTACACCATTACTTGGTAATTTAAAACAAAGCAAAGAAGTTGAGGATGTATGGGGCTTTTTTGCAAGGCATTCTGTTAGATCATCTCCGTCATACCCCTATATTAAAGAATTCATTTCGAACAATTTTACAACTATTAAAAACAGATCTATAATAAGCTTCCTGAACAGAACAGATCCCAAAAGCTCATATTTAAAGGACATTTTATTAAGATTTATAAATGATCCGTATAAGCACAATTCAATTCTTGCAGGTAGATTATTAGGCATTAACTTTCATAATGACAGCCAGGTTTTTGATGAAGTGAGAAATATTGATAGCATTGCAGATTCCGGGAGAATTATTGCTCTCTGTAGCGGCTGGCCGAAAGAGCCTGTTCTCAAAAATATGTTTGACGATTTGATTAAAAATCAATATCCAATAGATCAATATGTAGGCTTCCATTTAAAATTTTTATTTCGAGATATCGATAATTTAGTCGATTTTTTAAATGATGTACTTTGCAATGCAGGAGATATAAAGGGTTATCACAAATATTTTTTTATTCCAATGATTGAACGGCTGAAAAGAGACAGCGATTTTTGTTTAGCGATAAAGAAGCTTTTATTGTCAAGCAGTTCAATAAATGAAAAAATTTCGTATTATAATTTGCTAGCTCAAGGTGGTATGATTGACGAAGATGTAAACCAGTGGAAAAAGACAATTACTAATTTCAAAAATGACTTTGGATATGATATTATTACAAACAAGACAGTTCGGCTTAAAAATGTTTTACATAATTACTATTATTAACAAGTAACCTCCATTGGCAGACATCCGAGACCGTAGTAAAACCAAAAAAGCACCTTGGCCTTTAGCCAGGGTGCTTTCGCTCTTCAATATTTGTGAAATTACAATTTGTATTTGTCCTGAATTTTACTCATATCCCGGCTGATGAAATCATCCACTACCCGGGCATATTTCTTTGTCATGTTTATACTCGAATGACCAAGCATTTTTGCAACCACTTCAATGGATATTTTGTTTGATAGTGTTACAGTGGTTGCAAATGTATGTCGGGCAGTATGAGTGCTCAGGTGTTTATTTATGCCTGCCAAATCGGCTATTTCCTGCAGATACGCGTTTGTTTTCTGGTTGCTGGGCACTGGTAACACCCGGCCGGTTTTAATGCAGTACGGGTCAGATTTGAACTTTTCCATAATGGTAAGCGCCGGCGACATCATCGGGATCCGGCAAAGCTGTTTTGTCTTGTGCCGGCGTGTGATGATCCATTTCCCGTCTTCGCGGTCCTCAATGTTTGAGTAGAGAAGTTCTTTCGTGTCGGTAAAAGCAAGGCCGGTGAAGCAGCAGAAAACATAAATATCGCGCACTCGTTCTAAACGTTGATTTGAAAGCTTCATTATCATTATTCTTTGCAGCTCCTCCTCTGTAAGATAAGCCATATCAACATCATCCAGGTGAAACTTGGTTGATATAAACGGATCGGATTTAAGCCATCCGTTTGCAATGGCAATGCGCGTGATTTTCTTGAAGTTTTTCAAATACTTCGTAGCAGTGTTGTGGCTGCAGTTGTGTTTTGTCTTCAGGAAATAATCAAAATCTCCGATGACTTTCGGGGACATTTCCCCCAGATTTAAATCCGGTCGTTGGTACGTTTCCCTGATGAATTCCGCGAAGTGCTTTCTGGTAGTGCTATACCGCTGAATTGTTGCTGGGGCAAATCCCTTGTTCCGGAGGCCTTCGCACTTCTGATTATGCTCGTCGAACACTTGCAGAATTGTTCTGGAATTGGCGTCCACTCCCAGATAACGGTCTCTCAGCCCATGTGCTGTCAACGGTTCCTGATATTGTTCCATCTTGATGAACGCTTCCCGGATTCGTCCCCGAATCAGGTCCAGATGATCATTTATGATCCTGGCAGATTTTGTTTCTCCAACGGCGCGTCCGGTTTCAGAATCCCACTCACTGGGGGCGACAGTCAGCTGGCTGCTGAATTCCACGCGTTGCCCGCCAACAGTGATTCTTACGCTGATCGGGTACATGCCGTTTTTCTTTTCTCTTTCCGCTCTCACGCGAAAAAGAACACTTAGATTTTGCTTGCTCATATTACTTTTGTTTTGGTTAATAAAATTACCGGACAATAGCAAAATAGAAAGCGTAAAGAGCAGTAATGCAGGGAATAAACACTACAATTCGGGACCAAAACGGGGTTTTAAAAGTGGTCCCGAATAAGTCTCTGAAAAGGTGCATTCAGCCCCCTTTTTTACATTTTTTGGGGAAAAGAAAAACCACTGATTTAATTGAATTTCAGTGGTTTACTCGATTTAGCATTGTGTTCCAGCGGAGAGCGAGGGATTCGAACCCCCGGACCCTTGCGGGTCAACGGTTTTCAAGACCGCCGCGATCGACCACTCTGCCAGCTCTCCGCGACAAAAGTACAAAATATTTTTAATGTACTGTTCCCGATTTGTACACTTTTCGCCTAAATATTGTTTTCGCCCTGCATATCAACTTATTGTACCGTTAACTTACTCAGATGGTGTTTTTACTAAATCTATTGGTCTTTTGCTCAATTTTGACTATATTTGTACTGCTAAAAAAACCAAATTATGAAAAAGCTTTTTTTGCTTCTGTTAATCAGTCTCTTTGCATTTACTACATATGCAGCACCCAAGAAACTGAAAGTATATATTTCCTATTGCACTTTTTACAGCCCGCAGGATGGTCCTTATGTTGAAACATATCTTGCGTATAATGGCAATTCAGTCAATTATCAGTTGAATGATAATGGACTATTGCAAGCCAAATTGGAAGTGCTTATTGTGTTTAAGCAAAATGACAGCATTAAAGCATTCAGAAAGTATAATCTGTCAAGCCCTGAAATGAAGGACAGTCTGAGTTTCAACATGCTTTTTCACGATCAGCAGCGCATCAGTGTCCCCAATGGAAGTTATGTGATGGAAATTTCGATCCGGGATGCATATGGTTCGGAGCCGGCAATGCTACTTGATGAACCATTGACCATTGATTATAATAGTAAAGACATTCAGGTTTCCGGCATTGAACTCATCTTTGCAGCTGAAAAAAGCATTTCTCCGAAACCGTTTACAAAAGCCGGCTACGATCTCGTTCCGCTGCCGCTGAATGTGTATCCTTCTTCTGTAGTGAAGCTGACTTATTATTCCGAATTGTATAATATGTCTTCGGTGCTGGGTGACAGTGCCAAATATTTATTCCGGTCCTATGTTGAAGAAATGCAGACTGGCCGCAAAATTCCGGGATTGTTGGTACAAAAGCGCATGGATGCTAAAAGTGTAGAGGCTATTATTCAGGAATTTGATATTACAAATTTGCCGACCGGCGATTATTTTGTGGTGATTGAAATTAAAGACAGAGACAATAATATAAAAGGACTCAATAAAGTGTATTTTGAACGATGGAACGATCGCGAACAAGATTTGGCGATGGTTTCGGATGAATTTATTGCTACCTCGTTTGTAAATAATATCAGGAATCAGGATACATTAAAAGAGTATGTACGTTGCTTGCGCCCAATTTCTACATCCCTTGAAAAGTCGTTTGTCGATAAGAATATTAAAACTGCTGATATACAAACGTTGCAGCGATTTTTCCTGAATTTCTGGTTGCAGCGAAACGAAACAAATCCCGAAGAATCGTGGATTGCATATTACAAACAAGTAATTAAAGTCAATGCTAATTTCGGAACGCGGATCCGCAAAGGGTATGAATCTGATCGGGGTCGTGTATATCTGATGTATGGTGAGCCAAATACAATTACGTCTGTTCCGCATGAATCGGCTGCATATCCTTACGAAATCTGGCATTATTACACGTTAAACAATCAGTCGAACCGCAAATTTATTTTCTACAATCCGGATCTGGTAACCAATGATTATCCATTGTTGCACAGCGATGCAGTTGGAGAATTATATGATGCAAACTGGAAAACAAAATTGCAGAAACGTAATTTCGTTACCAACAGTCTCGATGAACAGAATCCTGAATTTGGCTGGGGAAGCCAGGTTGATGATTATTTTAATACACCTCATTGATTTACGATATCAGATTCAATGTCGTTTAGTTAAGCCTTGTCAAAGTCGCTTATAATTGGCACTGTATATTTGTTTGACGCGTTTATTTCTGGGTTCACTTCTGTCGGGCCTGATTATTTCTCTGGTGCT
>Ga0209373_10002481_pt1 | contig 18475 bp, 12 predicted proteins | sample Higcelweek5metaG_FD_187173 | JGI IMG/M metagenome (GOLD analysis project Ga0209373, IMG submission 187173) | Freshwater pond sediment microbial communities from the University of Edinburgh, under environmental carbon perturbations - High... | ecosystem: Environmental > Aquatic > Freshwater >... | reverse complement strand
CTGCTTTGAGGGGTGTTCTCCCTTGGAATCGTGGGCGTATTTCCGTGTAATTCCGACTCCACGGAATTCCGCACAAGATCGAATGTTTCATGAATCTTCTCATGGAGCTGATTCGAATTCAGACCATCGGGCAGTTCCACCTCGATGGAGGCATGATACGACTGCGAAGAGTAATCGCTCTCCGCCGGGATTTTCTTTGAATACGATGCGTTCAGTTTCAACATGATTTTTTCTCCTTCTCTTAAAAAGTGATCCCACCGGACAAGCCCGAAAGCCTGCCCGGTGGGATTTGTGTTTGTCTTTGAGTATTCTAGGGGAAATCTTTATACCCGGGCTCGATCAGAGTCCAAGCTGGTTCTTGAGTTCGGCAATCGAATCGAAGCACTGTTTTCTCGTGAGCGATTCTTCATTCGGATAGTGATGTTGGGCCATCCAGTCTTCCAATGAAATCCCCGCTTTTCCAAGCAGCGACCTCAGAAACTGAAGCTGTTTCTCTGAGGCCGGATTTGGGGATTTCGTGCTGGGCTGCATAGCAATCTGCTTTCTTTCAGGAAATGAATCCGGCAATGTCATAGGGCCGACTGCCTTTGACACACTGGCCTTCATCGTTTCGAAGGTCTGGTCCATTTTCATTCCGAATTCTTCCAGTGAAATTTTGTCATCCAGTTCGAGTTCCAGTCCGGCATGGGTGTTCCCGAAATTACCTGCTTGTGTAAGGATCATCTTGAGTTTCATTTGATTCTCCATCGTTATGAGTTCATATTGGAAGGAGAAAAGAAAATCCCCTCCTCTCATACGATGGTGAATCGCTGTTTTTAAAAACCGCTGACCATGCGGATACGTTCGATCGCACGTTTCGCCTGAATGAAGTCCCGCTCCTTCTGTTTCTGGGCGAGCTGGACTTCCTTCACCTTGCGGCTCAGGTTGCTGGACTCGTCGAGCGCGGCCTTGAGCTTGAGACGGAAAGATTCGACCGTGGCCGTGAGATCGTCCATCGGCTGGATCGTTTCGGGTTCGGGATTGTTGTTCTGGGCGGCTGTCGGCATCGGAGCCGACACGACTTTGTTTTCGTTTCTTTCGACCATTCCAGGTTCCTCCTTATGGTTGGGTTGAATGGGGTTTTCTTTTTGAGGCTGAGTCTTGCGGTAGAGAGGCATGGCAACATACTGTCCGGTCCCGCCTGTGGCAAGCACCGGATAGTAGCCGTCGCAAGCCTCGATTTTCGTATGTTCCAGCGACAAGAGACGCAGGAGCAGATGTTTATTCATAGGAAGCGTGAAGTCGTCCCACCCGGAAAATGTGGCGGTGATCCAGGTCTTCATGTCTCCCGCCTGAATATACATCGTTTCGGGATCGGACATCGACAACTCCACCTGATTGTGAGGCGGATTGTCGGGCACATTCTTCAGAAAAATCTCCAACTGGTCTCCGCGTTCAGGCAGAAACTCAACCGTATGCCGGATCTGTTCTTTCGGCGGCAGCACCTGTTTCCAGTTCGGATACAGTCCCGGCAGAGCGCGGGCCGTCCACGCCCATTTCGGATACACAATCCGGAACATCGTCAAGTCCCGATCCTTCCAGACCGACAGCTGCCCGTCTCCGGTTGGTTTCGCGCTCAACAGCGCCAGAGGAAACGGCAGATTCAATCCTTCTGTTTTGAGTTCACAGGGAATGTTCAGTAGCTCCTTCCCGTTCGTCACCGTGATTCCATCCTGCGAGAGATGGATTCCCTGCAACGTTCTCCGCGCCTCATTCCGGTTCACGATCGGAGCTGCTTTCGACAGCATTTCCACGAATCCGTCCGGCAAATCCACAGGATTCAGCGGAAACGGCACTTTCACTTCCGGCCACTCGATTTGAAACGGCGAAAGAGGCACTCCATTCACCAGCAGAATCCCGGACTTCACTTCAAGGCTGACTTCCTTGCCTTTCCCGCTCCGGACCGCCTTCTGCAGCGCATCGAAATGCACGGTCTGACGAAACGTTCCATCCGCCTCACAGTTCAGCGTGAATTCCATCGTCTCTTCCGGACCGCACGTATGGAAACGCAAGATTCCGTTTTCCAGCACAATCAGCACTGATTTATACTCCTCGACGGGACTCATCCGGCTGACCAACTTCCCCAGAGCAACCAACGCTCCGGCCAACATGTTCTTACTCACTTCGATCTTCATACAATCACCTCCATTGAAGTCCATTTTTGTACATAAAAAAACTCATCCATCCCGCAAAAGGACAGATGAGCACCTTTCTTCATACGGTAATATATATGTGAAAAATTTTGAACTGCAATCAATGTGGATAATTAGAGATTTTTGTTACACATGGGTTACAATTTAAGGGTTGTTTTATTACATGAGATGCGCTATATTGTTGTAACTCATGAAGGGAGAATTTTCTATGAAGGTAACAGAACAGAAGTTTGGATATGACGAAGAATCTGGAATTTGCTATGATGGCACAAATTCTTTAGTCCTTACAGCAGATGCAACAATTGGTTTTATATCAGTCTCAATATTGTTGTATCAAAAATTTCATAGAAAAACACCAGAAGAATGCTATCTCTTGGATTTATTTTGTTCCATCCAGAAAAGAGCATATGCTATTGATGAGAAAAAGGGTTCTCTCTTTTATTCAATATTAATTGAGCATCTTAAGCTTATTTTCCCCATGTTAACGAATGATACTCTCCTGAAGAAAATTGAGGCTCTTCTTGAAATTGAATCACAAGGAAAATGTGTTGATCTTGTTGATGTCTATAGAATTATAACTGTTCTTGACCGATATGCAAGCGTAGCCGGTATTCGAATCCAAAAACTAGTGAACAGTCTTTTTGCTGCAGAGGCGCATCAAAAAAAATCTTCCAAATACAATTACAGGGATAAGCTCAAACCATTATTTAAAGAAATTCTAGAAGAAGAACTAAAATTACCAGAGTCGGAACGAAATGGCAGGAATTCCCCGTTTGCACATATATTTCGTGAAAAAATTATTTCTGTTCTAACCAAAATCCCTGAAATGGGAACAAAAAAACGCAACAAAAATGGCGTTCTTGAAAGCCAGGCTGCATGGAAGGTCCGTCAATATAAAGCCATGACAAAACTCTATGCAACGTGGCGCAAAAAACAACCAGAACTGGGTGATGAAGTAATGAGATTAAAAGATTTTTTTGAAAAGACACTTTGGGAAAAACTTGAATTTTGCACAAATATCACTCCAGAAAGTCTTCCCACTGGGCTTGATCTAGGCTACAATGAAAACAAAGAATTTAATGAATGGATAAAAAAAATGCTTAGCGCTATTGAAAGCATGCCCTGATTACTAATTTTTCCCCCTCTCTGACAAAATTATTTCCTCTATCCACGATAGGGGAAATATATCGCTTTTTTCCCCCTTGGAATTTAACTTTTTTTGGGTTATAATATCTCCCAAGCAGCAATAACGCTGCGAATATAACCCTTAAAAGGAGGGCGCTTAATGAAGGAAAAAGTTTCCAAGAACGACCTGAAAAAAATTGAAGCACGTAAAGATGACGTCAAGAAAATGAAACATGAATTGAGCCGTTTGGAAAAAACTATCAAACGGAATATGCGTTGCTATTATCTTATTGGTGAAGCCCTTGCCGAAATCAAAAAAAACAAGCTTTACAAGGAGTCCGGCAAGTTTAAAACATTTGAAGAATACTGCCTCTCTACATTTAAATTCTCCCGAATCCATGGGTATCGAATGATCAACTACTATCGCGTTGCTGTAGCTCTTGGGAAAGACAAAACATGGGTTGTTCCAGAGCGGCTGACTGCTGCCTTCGGGGAGACCAATGACGAAAAGAAAATCAGAAAAATTTGGACCTCTGCCATCGAGAAAGCGAACGGCAAGGAGGAAGACGTAACGGAAAAGCACATCGAGGAGGCCGTTCAAGCGGAGGCATACGGTCCCCTTTCGGCAGGCATGTTCTTCTCCCGCACCCTTGGGGAAAATGTCGATCTCGAAAAAGCGTACGACATGGAGTTCATCTGCAGCAGTGTGGGAGAAAAGCCCTCCACGTTCATCTCGATGGTTAAGGAGTTCAAAGCCAATGGAGCATCGTTTGCTCCAGTGGTGAATGAGTTGCTCAAGCAAAAATATGAGGAACTGCTTGCGAAAGACGTGAAGGCGAAGCTGGAGGCTTTCACCCGTGAACTGCAAGGCGAAGCGCCATTGGCGCATGAACCCGACCTTGTGGAGGACACGGAGGCAAAAGCCTCCTGAGGTCAGCTAATCAGTAAACAGCCCAACACCTGGTCACAGCGATCGGGTGTTGGGTTATTTCTAACCGCATAAGAGATCATTTCCAGTAACTGGCCCGTTCTCCGGAATAACCTGTTCCGGTATTCCTTCGGCGATTTATTCCCGACTAAAATCGTTTTACCGCAACCACGATTTCTTTTGAACCGCATTCATCCAACCCCTTGAGACCGCTTTTTTCCCACCGCTAATTCCCCGTGCAAGCACGAAAACACACGAATGTTGCCCTTTTTTATTTGCTTTTACACGCACGCATGATATTTTACACTTGTATTGACAGAATTGTTGTGTCTGACGCCTTTACGGGGATGGAACTTTACGGGGCTTGCGGGAAGAGGGATAATATATCCCGAACACGATCCTTTTCCTTCAGGAACTTTTCCTGTTTGTCCGGTCCCCGGAATGGATGAAAAGAAAAGGATTCATTGAATGACAGATACGGTTACCGCAAATATCGGGTTCGAAAAACAGATCTGGGACGCCGCTTGCATCCTCCGCGGCAATATGGACGCCGCCGAGTATAAACAGGTGGTTCTCGGCCTGATCTTCCTCAAATATATCTCCGACAAGTTTGACGCGAAATTTCAGGAGCTCATGAAGGAGGGCGAAGAGTTCGAGGAAGACCGGGACGAATACGCCTCTTGCGGCATCTTTTTCGTCCCGAAGGAGGCCCGCTGGTCCGCCATCGCCGCTCAGGCGCATACCCCCGAAATCGGCACGGCCATCGACAACGCCATGATCCTGATCGAGAAGGAAAATCACCGGCTGAAAGGAATCCTTCCGAAAAACTTTGCCCGTCCGGAACTCGACAAACGACGTCTGGGGGATGTGGTCGATCTCTTTACCAATATCCAGATGATCCGGCACGGCGACACCCGCGACATCCTCGGGCGCGCCTATGAATACTGTCTTTCCAAGTTCGCCGAACAGGAAGGAAAACTGGCTGGCGAGTTCTATACTCCGGCATGCGTCGTCCATACGCTGGTGGAGTTCCTCCAGCCTTTCAAGGGACGAGTCTACGACCCCTGCTGCGGCTCGGGGGGAATGTTTGTTCAGTCGGCGGAATTCGTCCGGAACCATCAGGGGAATATCGACAATATCTCCGTCTACGGGCAGGACTCCAACCCGACCACCTGGAAAATGGCGCAGATGAATCTGGCGATCCGCGGAATCGACGCCAATCTGGGGCGTTTCAACGCTGACACTTTTTTCAACGACTGCCATCCCACACTCCGGGCGGATTTCATCATGGCCAATCCCCCTTTCAACCTCTCCGGCTGGGGTGCGGAAAAACTCAAGGACGACGTCCGCTGGAAATACGGTCTTCCCCCCGCGGGCAACGCCAACTTCGCCTGGCTTCAGCACATGATCCATCATCTCGCCCCGAACGGCAAAATGGGCATGGTGTTGGCGAACGGCTCCCTGTCGAGCCAGTCCGGCGGCGAGGGCGAAATCCGCAAAAACATCGTGAATGCCGATCTGGTTTCTTGCATTGTCGCCATGCCGCCCCAGCTTTTCTATACCACGCAGATTCCCGTGTCGTTGTGGTTCCTCGACCGCAACAAGAAGCAGAAGGGCAAAACCCTTTTCATCGACGCCCGTAAAATGGGCACAATGGTCTCCCGAAAACTCCGCCAGCTGACCTCCGAAGACATCGCCCGGATGGCCGACGCCTTCCACCGTTTTGAAGAGGGCAAGGCCGAGGATGTCAAAGGTTTCTGTGCCGCGGTCTCCACGGAGAATATCGCCGAACAGGATTACATCCTCACGCCGGGTCGTTACGTCGGCCTTGAGGATCAGGCGGAAGATGAGGAACCTTTCGAAGACAAAATGAAGCGCCTGACCGGGGAATTGTCGGACCTCTTCGCCAAGTCCCATGAATTGGAAGCCGAAGTCAAAAAACATCTCGATTCTATTGGCTTCGAGGTGAAGTAATGGAAACAAGAAAATATAAGTTAAAGGAGATTTGCCAAATCCTTAATGGGCGGGCATATTCTCAGGATGAATTACTGAGTAGCGGAAAATATTCAGTGTTACGTGTTGGCAATTTTTTTTCTTCGGATAGATGGTATTACTCAGATTTAGAATTACCAGAAGATAAATATTGCCAAGATGGCGATTTGTTATACGCATGGTCTGCTTCTTTTGGTCCTAGAATTTGGAAGGGAGCAAAAACGATATATCACTATCATATCTGGAAAATCATTCCTTTAGAATGGGTGGATAAATATTATCTTTATTATTGGTTATTGGCTTCAGCAAGGCAATTAACTTCAGGAATTCATGGTAGTGTTATGGCACACTTGACAAAGAGTGATATGGAGGGAAAAATAATCCAAATTCCTTCAACTGAAGAACAGCGTAAGGTTTCTTCCATACTGCATTCTTTAGATCAGAAAATCGAGAACAATGCGGCGATCAATCGGAATTTGGAGGAACAAGCAAAGGCATATTTCGATGAAATTATTCTAAACCGATCTGCGGGACAGCAACGCGGAAAACTTTCTGAATTTATTCGTGTTAATCCACAAAGAAGTCTCAAAGCGAATACCCTTGCTCGCAGTATTGAAATGAAAAATTTGCCTACTGTGGGTTCCTTCTCGATTGACTGGGATTTCAAGCCATTTTCAGGCGGAATGAAATTTACGAATGGGGATACCATTATTGCCAGAATCACGCCTTGTCTAGAAAACGGAAAAACCGCTTATATTAATTTCTTGGAGAAAAACGAAGTCGCTTTCGGCTCAACGGAATACATCGTTCTGACACCTCATTCCGGATATCCCAGTGAACTCTGTTACTTCATTGCCAGAAATCAGAATTTTCGCGATTACGCAATACAAAATATGAATGGAAGTTCTGGGCGTCAGCGTGTTTCGGCGTTATCTATAGATGAATATGAACTTCAGGTTCCATCAAAAGAAAACGCTCAAAAATTTGCAATATTGGCAGGACCGATTATGCGAATGATTCGTGACAACGCACTCGAAAATAGAAAACTGGCGGAGCTTCGCGACACTCTTCTTCCGAAATTGATGTTCGAGAAATCTTCGGTAGATATTGGAATATATAAGTCATACACTACAAGGGGGAAAAGATGAAACTTAAGAAATTTACAGTAGAATGTTTCAGAAGCATTATTCGTAGAAGTGCGTTTAATGTATCGGATCGAACTATTTTGATTGGTCCAAATAACGAAGGAAAATCTAATATATTGCGAGCTTTAGTAATTGCTTTGAAAGAGCTGACTTTTATAGCACAATCTCCACAAACAGTAAGACGTGAGGGGAAAACATTAATATATATGTCCCGCTCTTTTGGCCGAGAGTATTCTTATTCTTGGGACTCCGATTATCCTATTAAACTACAGAAAAGTAAAAAAGACATAAGTAAAAAGAAAAGCATATTTATATTAGATTTTGAACTTGATGAAGATGAATTTGGAGAATTTAAAGCTATAACAAATACAAAATTTAAACATAGAATTATTCCTGTTCGTCTTGAGATGTCTGCAGACAATATTATTTTTACATTGAATATTCCTGGGCACTTTTGTAACGGAGCCAGTGAAACAAAAATGTTCAAAATTGCTAGCTTTATTACCAAAAAGATAAATATCTGCTATATAGATGCTGTAAGAACGGCATCAACAGCCAGTCAAAGTGTCACAAGTCTTTTGTCAATAGAAGTGCAGAAAATTCATGAAAAACCCGAATATAAACGAGTGTTAAAAGAATTACGGGCATTATATGATCCATTGTTAAATGAGATGTCACAAAGAGTTAATGAATTATTGCGTCAGTTTATTCCCAATATAAAGAAAACACATATTGAAATGATGGATGATTTAAATTTAAAATATTATCGGAGACCACAGTTTAGTGTTGATGTCGATGATGGGGTTAACACGGCATTGTCTCAAAAAGGATCTGGAGTGCAAAGCCTTGTCGCTCTTTCGCTTGCTCAATATGTATCTGCTAACACACGGGAATCAGACAATTTTATTTTGGCAATAGAGGAACCGGAATCTCATTTACACCCAGATGCTATACATGAGATACGGAATGTTTTACTAAAAATATCTCAAAAAAATCAATTGATTATTACGACACATTCTCCATTATTTGTTGAAACAAGCAATCCTCACATGAATATTATTGTTAGAGATAACATTGCAGAAGAAGCTGTAAAAATTGCAGATATTCGTAATGTTCTTGGTGTATCACCAGCAGATAATCTAATTTCTGCTGAGTTGGTATTAATCGTTGAAGGCGCGGCAGACGAGAATATGTTACCGCATCTATTAGCCATCAAATCCCCCTCTCTTCGCAGAGCTATTACACAAAAACGGTTAATTGTCTCTTCCACGGGAGGAACCAACAATATGGAAAACTACACTCGTTTTATTCAACACAATCTATGTAAAATTCATGTCCTTGTCGATAATGATGAGGCCGGTAGGCACGTTATAGAAAACATGAAAAGAAAAGGTGTCATTAATGACACAGAATATACTATATTGTCAATGCTGGGAATGAGTAATTCTGAAATAGACGATTTATTCGACCCCACTGTTTATTCAGTCCTTTTTGCATCAAAGTATGGGGTTCCAGCGAGTGACATTAATAACATTTCTGTAAGGAGCAAGTGGTCTGAGCGAATGAAAAATATCTTCAGAAGCGCTGGAAAGACATGGTCTGATGAAGATGAAATAGAAGCAAAAAAACTGCTTTCAGAAACAATTAAAAATATTGATCATTTAGCTTTCATTTCACATCGAGAAGATACATTTAACGCACTTTGCTTAGCCTTAGAGCAAAAATTATAATGAGAATTAAACATGTCCTACAATGAAGCAAACTTTGAGAAGGCGATTGTCGAACTGCTGGAAAAGCAGGGGTATATCCATGTGTACGGGCCGGACGTCAAGCGCGACTACAGGGAACCGCTGTTCAAGGAAGAACTGGAGGCGGCGCTTGTGCGCGTCAATCCGGAACTGCCGAGGGAAGCGCTCGCCGAAGCCGTTTTCAAGTTGCGGAACATCGAATACGGACGGCTGGAGGAGAAGAATTTCACTTTCACCGAGTATCTCCAGAACGGCATCGATGTCTCGTATCACCGGAACGGAGAGACGAAATACGCCCATGTCAATCTGATTGAATACGACCCGGAAAAGATCGCCCTCAATTCCTTTATTGTTGCGAACCAGTGGACCTTCATCGAGAACACGGAACGGCGCGCCGACATCGTTATTTTTGTGAACGGTCTGCCGTTGGTTCTGATCGAGCTGAAATCGCCGTCCAGGCAGGAGACCGACGCATCGGAAGCCTACCGTCAGATCCGGAACTACATACAGGAAATTCCATCATTTTTCCTTTACAACGCGTTCTGCGTGATGAGCGACATGGCGGTGTCCAAGGCCGGGACGATCACCGCCGACGAAGACCGTTTCATGGAATGGAAAACGGCGGACGGAAATTATGCACGCACGAAATACGCCGCGTTCGATGTCCTGTTCGAGGGGATGTTCGAGAAAAAACGTTTTCTGGATCTCCTGAAGAATTTCATTTGTTTCTCCCGGGACGAAGGAAACGATGCCAAGATACTGGCGGCTTATCACCAGTATTTCGCTGTCAAAAAAGCGGTTGATTCGACGGTCCAAGCTACAAAAACGGATGGCAGGGGAGGGGTTTTCTGGCACACTCAGGGGAGCGGAAAGTCGCTGTCCATGGTCTTCTTCGCCAAAGAGCTCCAGAAGGCGCTTGAGAGTCCGACGATTGTGGTTCTGACCGACCGGAACGATCTGGACAATCAGCTTTTCCGCCAGTTCGTCAAATGCAAGGATTTTCTGCGTCAGGAGCCGAAACAGGCCGAAAGCCGCGTCCATCTGCGGGAACTCCTGAAAGATCGGGAGGCAAACGGAATCCTTTTCACCACGATGCAGAAGTTCGAGGAAACGGACGGTCCGACCCGTAAACGCCGGAACATCGTGGTCATGGCCGACGAAGCGCACCGGAGTCAATACGGGTTGGAGGAAAAGGTCGATCCGAAGAGCGGACGCGTGATTGTCGGCGCGGCGCGCATCATCAGGGACAGTCTTCCGAATGCAACTTTCATCGGGTTCACCGGAACCCCGATCTCCTACAAGGACCGCAACACTCGCGAGATATTCGGAGATTGCATCGACATCTACGACATGACGCAGGCGGTGGAGGACAAGGCCACGCGCCCGGTCTTCTACGAAAGCCGGGTCATCCATCTGAAACTGGACCCCCATGTCCTGAAGCTGATCGACGCCGAGTATGACATCATGGCGCAGAACGCCGAGCCGGAAGTCATCGAAAAGAGCAAAAAAGAGCTGGGGCGGATGGAAAGTATTCTAGGCGCTCCGCAAACCATCGAGGCCCTCTGCGACGATATTCTCCGGCATTATGAGGAAAACCGTCAGCAGATTCTGACCGGCAAGGCGATGATCGTGGCCTACTCCAGACCCATCGCCCTGAAAATCTATCACCGGCTGCTGGAACTCCGTCCGGAGTGGAAGAAGAAAATCGCTGTCGTGATGACCTCGGACAACAACGATCCGGAGGAATGGCGTCGGATCATCGGCAACAAAAATCACCGGGAAGAACTGGCGCGGAAGTTCAAGGACAACAGCGATCCTTTGAAAATCGCGATTGTGGTGGATATGTGGCTGACCGGGTTCGATGTGCCGTCGCTCGCGACAATGTATGTCTACAAGCCGATGAGCGGACACAATCTCATGCAGGCGATCGCGCGGGTCAACCGGGTGTTCGGGAACAAGGAAGGCGGACTGGTCGTTGACTATGTGGGAATCGCCGGAGCCCTGAAAAAGGCCATGAACGACTATACCGATCGCGACCGGGAAAAATACGGGGACCCGGACATCAGCCGGACGGCCTTGCCGAAATTCATGGAGAAACTGGAAGTCTGCCGGAGTCTGTTCCACGGTTTCGATTACTCGAAATTCTTCTCCGGAAGCGACCTTGACCGCGCAAAGTTGATCACGCGGGGTGTGGATTTCCTTTCCGACCCGAAGGAACCCGCAAGAAAAGACAGCTTCGTCAAAGAGGGACTGCTTCTACGTCAGGTGCTCTCGCTGTGCAGCAGCATCGCGGGGGAGAAGGAACGTTTTGAAGCCGCGTTTTTCGAGGCTGTCCGGACGCTGATCACCAAGGTACAGGGACCCGGAAAAATCTCTTTCCGTGAGATCAACAAGCGAATCAACGAGCTTCTGAAGCAAAGCATCCAGACGCAGGGAGTCATCAATCTGTTTTCCGACGTCAAACAGAACTTCTCGCTGTTTGATCCGAAGTTCCTGGAGGGAATCGCCCGGATGAAGGAGAAAAATCTGGCGATCGAACTCCTGAAGAAACTGATTGCGGAACAGGTTTCCATTTATCGGCGGACTAATGTGGTGAGATCGGAAAAGTTTTCGGAGATTCTCCAACGAGCCATGAACTCGTATCTTAACGGGATGCTGACCAATGAAGAAGTTATCGCCGAACTGTTGAAAATGGCAAAAAATATTGTCGCGTCCGACCGCGAAGGCAGCGAACTGGGACTGACGACGGAAGAAACGGCGTTTTACGATGCTCTGACGAAACCGGAAGTCGTCCGGGAGTTCTACAGCAACGATCAACTGGTTCAGATCACGCGGGAACTGACCGATACACTTCGCCGGAGCCGAACGATCGACTGGCAGCAAAAGGAAACGGCCCGGGCCGCCATGCGACGTCAGGTGAAACATCTGCTGAAGAAATATAAATATCCGCCGGAAGGCCAGAAGGAGGCGCTCGAAACGGTCATCAGCCAGTGCGAGATGTGGACGGACAACGCGCCTGAAGCGGCCCCTGACTCTTCCGATATAGTTGCATAATACAGAAAAGATAAAAGCAGGAGAGTGCAATATGGCATTATGGATGATGCGCGCAGGACGATACGGAGAGTATGAACAGAAGTTCGTTAAAGATGAACGGTTTTACATCACATGGGATGAACTGAACCTGAATTTGGCGGAGTTGAATTCCAAGGATGCCTTCCTGAATGTGCTGCATGAGCGGTATCCCATGGAGAAAACAAACAAACTCCGCAACTGGACCGCTCAACTGTGGGCGGCCTCGCATGAGATCGCCAAGGGCGACTGGATTGTCCTGCCGCTGAAAAGTCAGAGTGTCGTGTATGTTGGAGAAGTTACTTCTACTTACTGCTACGATCAGAAAGCCGTTGCGCCTTATTTCCACAGTATCGGGGTCAAATGGATCGGAGAAAACATTCCCCGCCAGAATTTCGCTCAGGACCTGCTCTATTCCTTCGGCGCGTTCCTGACGATCTGCCGCATTTCCCGCAATGAGGCAGAAGAACGGTTGAAAACCATGAGGAAACATCATTGGGCTCCCCTCAGTGACGGCTATGTGGTTTCCCCTGCCGATTCGGATGAAACAACGGATATCGAGGAAATTGCGCGGGATCAGATTATCCGTATGATCGGATCCAGATTCAAAGGACATGAATTGGCCCGGCTGGTCAACGGCATTCTGGAAGCGCAAGGATACCATACATTCATGAGCCCTCCGGGACCTGATGGCGGCGTCGATATCCTTGCGGGAACGGGAACTCTCGGATTCGGAGAACCGCGGCTTTGTGTTCAGGTCAAATCCCAGGATACCCCGGTGGAGTTGAAGGAGATCAAGGCATTGAAAGGCGCAATGCAGGAGACTCAATCGACGCAAGGTCTGTTTGTTTCATGGGGCGGGTATAAGAACTCCGTCAAGGAACAGGGCTCCTTTTTCAGCGTGCGGCTTTGGGGACAGAATGAACTTTTGGCGGCTCTCTTCAAGAATTATGACAAGCTTGATCCGGAGCTTCGCGCCGATCTGCCTTTGAAGCAAGTTTGGACATTGACGACAGAAGAATGATGTTTTTCAGGAGGGGTATTCTTCTCTGGAATTCAGGCATTTCTGTAAGAGCTTTTGTTACACATGGGTTACAAAAAAGGTCATTTACTGTTCAGTCGGTTTAAGTTTTTTTTAATATTTCATTTTTCCGTGAACGGAAAAATCGAAGCTGACTGAATAGATGTTGACCTCGATACACAACTTGCTTTGCGAAAAGTCGATTTCATTCAATTTGCCAGAAGCCTGGAGGTTCACTTCGAAGTCAGCCTTATTGGCTTTTGCCAACCAACTGCCGTTGTGGCCATACCCGGTATTGAACTGACGGCTGACAGGATAGTTGCCGTTCATTGTCAAAAGGGTATGAGGCTTTTGCCACAGATCCTTCTCTGCATATTCAATTGTGATGTTGGTGGCTTCTATGGACAGCTGAATATCCACCGGTTTTTCCGGTAAGGTCGCACACAGCAGATTTACCATTTTTTCTACATTGCAGTCAATAAATCCGGCAATCTGTTTTTCTACTTCCGTCTTTAAACGTTTCTCTATTTGTTTGTTAATTGGTCGTTCGACTAAATCCTTAATATACTCAACTCCCGCCACAAGAAAATGTTTTATCGAAAACATAGTTTTCACTTCCCCCTTTTTTTGCGTGTGCTTCCAGTTTTCGTATGAAGCTTACAAATCTGAGAATTCCGATTGAAAAATCTAAATAATATACTTGGGGTTACGGACTTTTCCAGTGTCGGAATATTTTGAGGGATTCTTTGTAGCCAATTCGGACAAAACCTTTCTCATTGATTTTCAAGGAGGAGATGACTTGCTGCTGTAATAAATTATGGATGTCCGACATATTATGGGACTCGGAATTAATATATTACTAAATCATAAACAAACCAAATCACTGATTTATACAATCCTAAATCATATATCACAACCAATCAATAACATACAAAAATAAAAATATAACTCAATCACAATAATATTGAGCACAACCTCTCACAAAAAAAGAAAGATGAAAACAAAATGAAAAAAAGAAATCTAACGCATGAAAATCAATTCAACGGAATGCCTGTTCTTCAATATACAAACCAGGAGATCGGTCTGGATACGAATATCCTTCATTGCATTCATGACCGGATGGAAGATATGCTCTCACGGCACAGCAAGGTTTTTGCCATGCGGTTGGATGTCAGGAAACCTGATTCCGTTCAAGATGAGAAAAATGAATGGTTCAGCCAATATCAAGCTCATTTTATTAAAAAAGAGAAAAGAGCCGGGTATGATCCAGCATATATAGCTGTTCGAGAAGTTTCCGAGAATGGGAAAGTTCATTACCATGAATATCTGATGGTCAACGGGAATAAGACGCAAAATATTCACAATCATATTGAGAACGCCAACAGCGTTATGAATACCATGCAGGGATTAAACCCCGGGGAACATAGCGGATTGATCGATGATTGCACCCATGACAGGAACGGCAATCCTCAAGTCAATGGGGAAATGATCAACCCTAAAACATGGGAAGGACAGTGTGCGCAGCAGGCGAGCTTTCGTCACGCCAGTTATCTGGCAAAAGATGTTCAGAAGAATACGCCCAAAGGAACACGGGAACTCTTCGCTTCCCAGATCAAAAAAGAAACCCCTTAATTCAAAAATCATGCAACTTTTATCTATAACAGGCACTCGCAGCAGAAATCAATTTGTATCTGTTTCGTCTGCCTTGGATGGTTTATACGCAATGGAAGACTGAACGCTTCGGAGAGAAATTCCATATCGATTAGCGATTTTCTGAGCACTGATGCCTTTCGTCTTATTCAAGTAAAATGTGAGCGCATGACGATGTTCTTTGTCCAGTTTTTTCCATGGAATACCAGCGGTTTCCTGAACCAGCGACATGATCTCAACATCATTTTCAGAATTCGGAATTTCCGTTGGTTCCAATGAAAGCGATTCCCCATGAATAGGAGCATCGAGGCACTCGATATCCTCCCGATATGAGACATCGGATATCTGCCATCCGTCTTTTGCTTTTTCCGGTTCAAAAGACAGCCAGAACGGGATACAATCCATTTTGGAAATGAAGCGTGTTTTTTCAAAGGCTATAAACATCCGAATATCATTATGGTAGATTTTTTTCAACAACAACCGGATTTTATCTTCAGCCTCCGCTTCTTTCCTTGTACAACGGAGACGTATGATTTGTTCCTCCATGGGATCTCTGTCATCAGCGTGAAACATGACGTTTATTCGATTTTTGATCGACGAAGTTCCCATGAATTCTCCGCTTTTGTTCGTGTGATGAACTACCAATACAGCTAAGGGGGCAAATTCATTTTGCAGATCGGCCAGCCAATCGAAAAAGGCATCCCATCCGCTTTTGTATTCACCGTTTTTTACCAAGGTGTTCAGATTGTCCAGAATCAGAAAGCGAATCGCATTGTTACGGTTGCGAAAATAGGAAAGACAGCGTTCTAAATCGGTCTGTCCGGCTTTACTTCCAAGGTCTGTCCGGACAGCCTGATAAAAGAAACGAGTCTCACCAGTATTTGGATATGCGAGACGAAGCTTTTCCATACGTTCGGCAAGCTCTTCCTGACTCATTTCCCCGGCGAGGTAAAAGACGTTCTCTCCTTTCGATTCAACGGTCCATTTCGGGCATACATTCATCCCTCGTGCGACCGCAAGCCCGATTGACATGGCAAGCCATGTTTTGCCAAGCCCACTGGGAGAATAAAACATGGCAAGAGAATTTTTCCGTAGCCACGGGGATATGAGATGTTTTTCTACTTTCGTTTTTGAACTATTTTGGTCCGAAGAAATGGTAGCCTCATAGTTTTTGAGAAAGGCTGGCGCCTGAATGCCATTGTCTTCGCACAATTTTGCAAAGTCATATTTGTCGTATATTGTAGGCTTTTGTTTCATAAATAATGGGTATTGAAAATGACATTCGACAATCTTCATTCGGACATGTTTTTCTCCAAGCGCATCAACCAGATGCGAATAAAGAGCAAACGCAGTTCGCAAAGCATCTTCTTTCCCGCCAATAATTGAACCATCGTAAATCCACAAGTAATAGAGTTGCTGGCTGTCAAGACAATCCCACTTCGTCTGTTTTAGATGGTCTCTTCCCTTGAACCATGTCGTGGATATAAAATCCACATTATTATTCAGTTGTTCCGCAACCCGCAAATATTCGGAAATAACGATAGGGGTGTTTCCATAATCTCCGATTTTCTGCCTGTTGAATAATGGAATTCGTCCTTGCGGCATCAGCGCACATGGCTCTGGATAGAAAGAATTCGTTCGACCGATTAGTTCGACGGGAAATAAGGATAGTCGCGAATTTACATACGACGAAGGCCTCTCAAAAAGGAGCAATTCCTGACTTCCATTTTCGCTGTTGAAAAATATTGGCCGCCCTAGATAATTCTGAAGACGCGGAAACTGCCAACTGCGAAAATATCCTTGGTTTTCGGGGATTTCGAAAGGTGCATCGTATTCTTTCTCATTCAAATTCATTTTTTTTGCCAAGCGATTAAGAGAGAAGTTGTCGTCATACGGCCAGAATCCGTTTTTGTCTTTGATACCGTTCGCTATAGAATAAGCGCGAATTAATGGAGAAAGTGCATCGTTAAAGTCAGGATGGGTTTTAATTTCCTCCAATGGGGTTCCGAAAGAATTATACACCTGAAGAAAAGGTGGTTGATAACCGAAATAGATATCTTTCCTAATTGGGAAACCATTCTTTGTCGGCGATAGAATAGAACCGTTAGTTTTTATAGATGGAAACCATTTTGCACGTTCCACTTCATTTTCCAGAGAGAACAGCAACTTCAATGAAACCTTGTCTATCAGTATCCTTTGTGTATCAACCTCCTCATCTTTTGGCATTGTTAACTGCTGTTGTAAGATATCCAGTAGTTCGTGATCTTCCATATCTATTCTCCTGAAAATTTTGCGCAATATATATATTTTTTATAGTTATATATAAATTGAGCTTATAAGATTATAATATATATCATTTTTGCATAATTAAAAGTAATTTTTCTGCATAATTCATAAAATAATATTTCATAATATATTTATGATAAAGGGAAGTAGCTTTTTACTCAAGATATCCTTGTCCCGCTGCCCTGTGTCTAGGGCAGCGGGACAAGCCTTGATGTGTTGAATTGAGAATGAAGGGGTAATTACAACATGCAGTTTTTTGGGACAGTGAAGCGGTTTGGATTGGATTTCAGCCAGTTCCATGTGTCTCGGAAAACAGCAAACGGGGACGGAGGAGCATCGAAAGAAGCTTCCCTTTTGTTTTCTCTTTAGATTCGACCGTTACGTGAACAAATCAGAATACCTCAACGATTCCGCTGCTTGATTTTTCTCTAGTCCCGCCTTTGTTTGCCCGATGGTGTAACGGTAGCACAACGGATTCTGGTTCCGTTTGTCGAAGGTTCCCGATTTATTACATCGCAGCCCTTGAAAAATGGGCGTTTCGGGTGTAATTTCTATTACGTTTTCTATTACAGATTCGTGTGAAAAAGAGGAATTTTTAAGAAAATTGGGGAAATCGCGAAACGTAATTTGAGCTCAGATTCGGGGGAGGGAGAAGAAGAATGGCTGCCCGACCTGGATTCGAACCAAGACAAACTGAACCAGAATCGCATATAGCGGGTCCGGGTTGGGTCCATTTTAATCTTCTTTATGTACCGCAGATGAATGTCAAAAAGCTGAAAGACTTCAGTAATGAAAAAGACATTCGTCGGCGGTATTGTCAATCGAAAAGGAAAACTGTACTGGCGTTATCAGTCCATTGATAAAAAACGAACAAAACGGATTATCACTGATCAGAAAGGAATGCCTGTAACAGATTTTGGTAAAGCAGTAACTATAGTAGAAAGATGGTCTGCTGAATTAAATTCTCTTGGGCAACTTCAAACCAAGGCTGAATACCTCCTCAAGGTTGCCGAGACCAAAAAACTTCTGAACATCTGCAAGATCAAAGTTTCTGAACTGGAACAAGCTTTTTTCGAGAATCCGAACCGGCGTGAAATTGGCCCCGATCATGAAAAACTTTATCGTTACGGTATCCGGGGACTCGTTCAGTGGCTTCAAAAAGAATATCCGACTATTGACCTGATTCAGTATGTGACCGAAGAAATGGCCGCCGAGTATATGGCGCTGTATTGGAAAAAAGGAATCAGCGCCAAGAGTTTCAATACCCTTCTGAACAGCCTTTCCATCGCATTCCGTCTTTTTCTGAAAGAGGATGAGCC
>Ga0209373_10002480_pt1 | contig 18494 bp, 13 predicted proteins | sample Higcelweek5metaG_FD_187173 | JGI IMG/M metagenome (GOLD analysis project Ga0209373, IMG submission 187173) | Freshwater pond sediment microbial communities from the University of Edinburgh, under environmental carbon perturbations - High... | ecosystem: Environmental > Aquatic > Freshwater >... | reverse complement strand
TCGCGGCAGTTCGATCCTGCTTAAGGACCTCTCTCGCGTCGCTTCCTCCGTCGATATGGCGAACGTGACATCTCTCCAGGCCGCCGGCATCCTCGAGTCCATGATGGACTTCGGGACTTACCGGCCCGGCGAGGAAAACCCCCTGCTTCCGCTTGCCGACTCGTGCGAGCGGAAGATTAAGGCTTCGCTGGTGCGCATGCAGGATAATCTGTACGTTTCCGACGACGGCAAGGCGATTTCCACCGCGGATTCCCTCCGCGTCGCGCAGGTACTCATTAAGTACGGCGCCGCCTCCGAGCCCGGTTGGACGGCCGCCGGTCACCTGATCGTCACGTCGCTCGTGTCATTCGCCGGCGACCGCGCGTCACTGCCGGCGGCGTTTTCCATCGAGGGTTCGGGCGAGAACGCGGGAATCGTCGCGAAGTCCGACAAGATGCTCGATCCCGCGAGCCTCTATCCGCTCGTGCTCTCGGGCGAGACCTGGTATCCCCACGCTTTGTCGCTCGCGACCCAGGCCGAGCCCGGCGTGTGGGCGTGGACTTGCGCGCAATCCATCAAGATATCGAAACCTTCCGAGGGCTCGATGAAAATCACGACGAGATTCTCTCAGGGCGAGACCCATTATATGGTGCTTCGGGGCATCAAGCCGTTTAACCGAATTCAGATTTACGGGATGGATTTCCGCACGGATCCCCGCTTCGAGAGCTACAACTCGTCGGGATACCGGTACAACGAGGAAACGGGGACTCTGTACCTTAAGATGAGGCATAAGTCCGAATACGAGGACGTGGTGATCTGGTTCGGCGCGACAGCGAAACCGGAACTTTCCGTTCCCGGCGACTCGTCCGAAGCGGGCGAGTCAGCCGAAACGAACGCTCAGCCCTGACCCGTCGACTCCATGATGGCGTCGAGTTCTTCCGCCGTGTCGCACACTAGGCTCGCCGCGAAGTAAAGCGCGACCGCGGTCTCCGTGGTCAGCGAGCCCATCGGCACGGCACCCTCGCGCCACATTCTGCGCGCGGTGGAGTATTCCGAAAAATCGACTATGCCTTCCTGCTGCGAGGTGCAGAAAAACCTGCACCCGCGCTTGCGGCCCTGCGTGATCAGGTGCTTGAGCGAGTAGGGGCTCTCGCGCATGCTCGCGGTCCCGCGCTCGTAAAGCTCGAGGATAAAATGCGAGACCCCCGCGTCCGTGAGCGCGAGCAGCCTGTCCGCGCGCATTCCGGGGTACACTCGCGCGACGTGGAGCCGGTCCGCGGCCTCCGATAGAATCTGCGCCATCACGTATCGATCCGTCTCCCCGTAGTCGGAAAGCAGCCCCGAGCCCGTAAACGCGGGCTCGCCGAGGTTCCAGTTACTGAAGCCCGAAACCGTGGGACGGAGGAATTTCAGGTTAAGCGGCGAAAGCACGCGGTCCCCGAATACGACGTATACCCCGCGTTCCTTTTCCCTCGCGAGCGCGATCGCCCGGTTAAGGTTGAGCCGCGCCTCGTCCGGCGGGGCGTTGGGCCCGAGCTGGGCGGGCGGGGAGTTTGAGGCGGTAAGCACGATGGGCACGGGGGCGTCGCCGAATAGCCAGTACACGAGCGGGGCCGTGTAGGCGAGGGTGTCTGTTCCGTGCGTGACGACGATGCCGTTCGCGGTGCCGCTCGCGATGCGGCTCGCTATCGCGTGGATCAAGGCCGCCCAGTCGGCGGGCTGGATCTCCTCGCTGAGGAGACGGTCCGCCGTGATCGTGTCGAAGCTGACGTGGCTTTCGGCGAGTTCGTCGGAGAGCATGCCCTTTAAGACCTTCGCGTCCCCGCCGGTTATCTCGCCGTCCGCGACGCTGCCGGTGATCGTTCCTCCCATCGCGAGGACGTACACCACGCTGATGTGGAGCTCTTCCTTCAGGAGCGACTTGACCATGATCGGGTCCGCGAGGCCGCGCGTCCGCTTCATGATAATCCCGGTGAGGAACTCGAGCGGCGCCATGTCTCCCTCGCGGAGCCTTCCCGCTTCCGGGGCGTTTTCCTGTATCGTTTTCTGGACGAGTTGGCGGAGCTGGTCGGCGTCGGTAATCTGGCTCCAGCTATGCTCCTCGAGCAATGTCGCCGGGTCCTTGTCCGTCTCCACGACCGCCTGCAAAAGCTGCTTAGCTATGCGCGAGTTGACCGTGCGGTCATGGTACATCGCGAGTATCGCGGCGAAGCGCTTCGGCGACAGCGGCGATTCCTGGACGGATTGGTTTTCCTTGCGGAGGATGCCGGTCACGTCGGACATGAGCCAGTGCGCGGTTTCCATCGCGTCGGCCCCCGCCTGGATCGTCTCCTCGAAGAAATCCGCCCGAGCCTTCTCGTCGCAGATGAATTCCGCGCGCGTGCGCGAGAGCCCCCAGGTCGCGATAAGGCGGTTTTGCCGCTCCGACGGGTGCTCTATCGCCGACGCGCGAAGCTCGGCGAGTAGGGTCGGCGGGCAGCGATAGGTCGGCGCGCCCTCGATCGGCTCGGTCGTGAGTATCGAGGCGGACTCGCGGCTCTGGAAGAACTCGGTATGGTCCTGCCGCTCGTTCCACAGCCGGCTTTCCGAGGTGACCGCCCCGCCCGAGATCAGGATCTCCTCCTGTCTGTGCAGCTCTGCGTTGATCGCCTTGCGGATGAAGTTGAACGAGTTGAGATTGCGGAGCTTTACCGCGTAGTCGGGCTTGTCGGGATAGCGCGCGAGCGCGACGTACGCGTTGCAGCGGATGACGTTCTCGGGCGGGACGCCCTTGAGTATTCCCATGTACTGGATGCGGCGCCGGAGCTCGGTCAGGAAGACTTCCGCCTCCTCCCCAAGCTCGAAGTCCGCGCCCGTGCGTATGCGGATGCTCGGCGCGCCCGCGCGCGAGTAGTCCATTTTGGTCTCGCCGTTGACGTGCGTAAGCCGGCCCGCGTCTTCCTCGATGCGGACTTCCTGTATCGAGATCTTTTTTTTGCGGCGATGAAACTCGATGTCCATCCAGCCGCCGGTCCCGATCTTTACCGAGCCGCCTGAAAGGCTGTACTGGGCGGGGAGGGAGGGGCTTCCTTTCGGCTTGTCGTAGGGGGCCGTTTCCGCGAGCGCGCAGTCAAGCGCGTGCGCGAGGGTGTAGGCTCGACGCGCGGCCTGCGGGTTAACGACGGGATAGGCGCCGCTTTCCCTTCGGCAGATGGGGCAGGTGCCTGTCTTTGAGCCTATGCGGCAGGAGCAGAACGCCTTCTCGTCGGTAGAGACGAGGATTCTGACTTCGAGGAACACGTGGGATTGATACATCTTTCCCCCTCCGGGACGGTTTTTTCGCCTGGCAAGTATATAATTTTATCTCCATTTATGATATACTTAAAAATTGACCCGGCTTTCAACAAGTACCGTCCTCTCGGAATCTTTTTGTGGCAGTTCATAAGGAGCGAGCGTGAATAAGCGAGATTTCCCCAAAGTTCATTTTTATGATCAGGACTTTGTAGATATTTATGACCGGAGCTGGGCCTGGATCCAGGACTACTGGATTACCCCCGAGGTCAAGGGACTCTCGCCCGAAGGTTACTTCATTTATCCGGATGCCGGCGAATCGATCCTCAACCAGTTCGAAACCATCTTTTCCTCGTTCTTTTTCGTGTATTCCAACCGCAATTATCACGCGAACCAGGGACTCGACTATTTCTACGAGCATCAGGAGGAGTCCGGGGCGATCCGCTGGAAGTACAATCTCCTGACCGGAGACCCCTCGCTCTCGAAGGATAACCCCGAGGGAATCGGCATGCCCCTTTTCGCGTGGGCCGAGTTCAACCTGTTCCATAAATCCGCCAACAAGAAGCGCATCAAGGACGTTATGCCCGCGCTCCAGAAATACATGGCCTGGATCGACGCGACCTTCAAGAAGGAAAACGGCCTTTATAAGGTTCCTCTCGCAGCCACGACGATGACCAATTCCCCGCGCAAGAAGGCGGCGTACCTCGTCGACTTTAACACCGCGCTCGCGATCAACGCCCTGTATATGTCCGCTCTCGGCGACATACTCAACGACAAGGACCTGTCCTTTCAGTACAAGCGAATGTACTTCTCGCTGAAAACCCGCATCAACTCCATGATGTGGGATCCCGAGACCGGGTTTTACCACGACATCGAGGAGTCCGGCCAGCGCCTGCCCCAGAAGACAATCGCCGGTTTCTGGCCCCTGCTCGCCGAGATCCCCAACGAGGACAAGGCCGAGAAGCTGATCGCGCACCTCCAGAACCCCAAGACCTTCGGCGTGGACCATCCGTTTCCGACCCTTTCCGCCGACGATCCCGAGTTCGACGAGCGCGGCATGGGCTATCGCGGAAGCGTGTTCCCGTCGTTCACCTTCATGGTCGTCAAGGGCTTGGAGAAATACCAGCGCTGGGACCTCGCCCGCGAGTGCGCCATCCGCCACCTCTACTACGTTCTCGACGCCCTCTCGCCGAATGGCGAGCATAACAAGGGCTACCTCTGGGAGGCATACATGCCCCAGAAGGAAGGCCCCGCGCAGTGGCCCGGCAAGGAAGGCTTCCCCCGCAGGCAGTATCTCCCGAACGCCGGCCTCTCCACGATCGCCCTGATGATCGAGAACATCATCGGCCTTTCGATCAGCCTTCCCCGAAAGACCGTCGACTGGATCATCCCGAACCTCGAGGTGATGGGAATTGAAAACCTAAGCCTCAAGCGAAACCTCATCACCATACTCTCGAACAAGAGTCAGCGCGGATGGGAAATTCACATGGAGAGCGAGAAGCTCTACTACTTCACGATCAATATACTCGGGCAGAAAAAGAAGACCCTGCCGATCCCCTCGGGCAAATGCTCGATGCTGATCGACAAGCTTTAGTCCCTCCCGTCTCTAGAATAAGAAAAAAGGAAAACGCGCAATCCCGAGAGGGAGCGCGCTAACGTCGCAATGAACGCGAAAAAAGACCCGCCTCGTTTGGAGGCAGTAATAGAGATAGGCGCCACCGGAATCAGGCTTCTCGTCGCCGAGGTAAGCGACTCGGGAGGCTGGAAGGTCGTGGACCGCGCCGAACGCGCCCTTGCCCTTGGTCGCGACGCCTTCACCACGGGCGTCATCTCGCGCGAGTCCCTCCTGCAGTGCCTCGCGATACTCAATCGCTACCGCGAGATGCTCGACGGGTGGGACATCCGCGACGAGCACGTGACGGTCGTCGCGACGAGCGCGATCCGCGAGTCCCGCAACCGCGACTCCATACTCGACCGCCTCGCCGTAAAGACCGGGTTCCGCGTGCGCGTCATCGACGGCATCGAGGAAAACCGGCTCATGTACCTCGCGGTCGACTACGCCCTGAGCGGCGCGCCGGACACCCTCGCGAACAACAACTCCATCATCATCGACGTCGGCGGCGGTTCGACCGAGATCATGCTCCTTCAGAACGGCAAGATGGTCGCCGCGCACAGTTTCCGCATGGGCACCGTCATCATCGAACAGTACGTCAAGGCGATGGCCGGCTCCACCAAGGACATGAGGCGTTTCCTCGCCGAGTACGTCACGACGACGGCCGAGAACCTCAATAACGAGCTCAAGCTCAACCTCGTTGGCCAGCTCGTCGCGATCGGAAGCGACGCGAGGCTCGTCGCGCGCAGCGTCGGCATTCAGGTTACGGACCTTTTCGCCGTTATCCGCAGGGACGACTTCATCGCGTTCGTGAACAGGATTTCCGGGTACAGCGTCGAGGAATGCGTGCACCGATTCCGAATCAGCTACGGCGAGGCCGAGACGCTCCTGCCGGGCCTACTTGCCTATCAGTTCTTCCTCGAGATGACGGCCGCCGAGACCGTCGTCGTCCCGTACCTTTCCATACGCGAGGGCGTCATCCTATCGCAGCTCGCCGGACCCGCTCACTTGGTTCGCGAGGACTTTTACGCGCAGGTAGTCGCGTCGGCGCTGAGCCTCGGCAAGCGCTACCTCCTGGACGAGGCCCATTCGGCGTACGTCACCAGGATCGCGCTCAAGCTTTTCGACAGCCTCGAGGGCGAGCACGGGCTCGACCGCCACGCGCGCCTCCTTTTGGAGGTCTCCGCGATCCTCCATGACGTGGGAAGCTTTATCCGCGCGAGCGACCATCATATCCACAGCCAGTACATCGTCGCGCACTCGGACATCTTCGGGCTTAACAGGGACGATATGGTCATCGTGTCCAACGTGGTTCGGTATCACCGCTCGGAAAAGCCGCAGCCTACGCATATGGCCTACTCCTCGCTCCCCCGGTCGGACCGGACGATGGTTCTCAAGCTCGCGGCGGTGCTTCGCGTGGCGGACGCGCTCGACCGCGGGCATTCCCAGCATATCGAGGATTTCGACATAGAGCTGACGCGCGACACTCTGTTCCTGCGCGCCAGGGGCACGCACGACGTGACCCTCGAGCGGCTCGCGCTTTCCGAAAAGTGCGATCTTCTGGAGGAAGTCTTCGGCTATAAACTGATTATGGTGTGAGGTATCGGAATGGGTAAGTCTAAGGCGCGGTATTTTAACCGCGAGCTTTCATGGATAGAGTTTAACGCCCGCGTGCTCGACGAGGCGCGGCAGAAAGACGTGCCCCTGCTCGAGCGGCTTCGGTTCCTCACGATAGTGTCGTCCAACTTCGACGAGTTCTTCATGGTTCGCGTCGCGAGCCTCAAGGCCCAGGCCGCGCGGAATCCCGAGTGGAAGGATTGCTCGGGCCTGCCGATCCGCGAGCAGCTCGAGCGCATTTCCGAGCGCGTGCACGAGATCGTTCGACTCCAGTACGAGTATCTCCTCGGCGATATCCTTCCCGGACTCGCGAAGGAAGGGCTTCGCTACGTAGAACCCTCGGCGTATTCCCCCGATCAGCTTCGGTTTCTCGACGCGTTTTTTATGGGCGAGGCCTATCCGCTCCTTACCCCGCTGCGCGCGAACGCGAACTCGGACTCGGTGTTCCCGAGCATCGGCAACCTTCGCCTTCACGCGGCGTTTATACTCCGCGCGAGCTCGCAGGTTCCGTCGGGCCCGCTTTCCTCCTTCCTTGAGACGACCGGGGCGATCGCGTCCCCCGACTCCACCGAGGCACCCGTTCCCCTCGCGATCGTCCAGATCCCCGCGAGTATCCCGCGCGTCGTATGGCTTCCGGACGATAACGGAGGCCGCTGCTTCACCCTGCTCGACGATGTCGTGCGAACCTTTGGGCAGAGGCTGTTTCCCGGCTTCGAGATCGAGGAGAGCCTTCTTTTCAAGGTCGCGCGCGACGCGGATTTTTCCGTCGACGAGGATCGCGACGAGGACTTTATCGCCGCCATTCAGGAAGTGCTCGTCTCGCGGCTTTCGTCCGTTCCCGTCCGCCTGATCTGCACGGGCGAGAGCCCCGCGATCCTTTCGTTCCTCAAGGAGGGAATGGGTTTCGTCGACTCCGACGTGTATCCCGTCCCTGGCCCCATCGATCTTGCGACCCTGACCGAACTCGCGAACACGGACGGCTTCGAGGGCTTGAAGAACCCGCCCTGGAAAAACTACTGGCCCTCTGGGCTTACGGCGGACGCGCCCCTGTGGGACGAGCTAAAGCGGACCGACGTCCTCATTCACGTTCCGTACAACTCGTACGATCCCGTCCTTCGGTTCGTCAATGACGCGGCGGACGACCCGTCCGTGCTCGCCATAAAGATGACTCTGTACCGCACCTCGGGCGATTCCCCGATCGTTCGCGCCCTCGAGCGCGCGGCTCGTGCCGGCAAGCACGTCTCGGTATTCGTCGAGATCAAGGCGAGGTTCGACGAGGCGAGGAACATCTCCTGGGCTCACCGGCTCGAGGAGTCGGGCGTCATCGTCGTGTACGGGATTGCGCGCCTAAAGGTCCACGCCAAGGCGATGCTCGTCGTCAGGCGCGAGCCAGACGGGATCAGGCGCTACGCGCACCTTTCGACGGGAAACTACAACGATCGAACGGCGCGGTTCTACGTCGACATGTCCATCTTCACGACGAACGAGATTATCGCGAACGACGTCACCCTTTTCTTCAATATGATATCCGGCTATTCCGCGATCATGGGGACCAAGCTCCTCGTGATGGCGCCCATCGACCTTAAGACGAGACTGCTGTCGCTGATCGACCGAGAGATCGAGCGCTCCGTCCCCGAGCGCCCCGGGCGCATCATACTGAAGATGAACAGCCTCGCCGACACCGAGATGATCGACGCTCTGTACCGGGCGAGCCGGGCCGGCGTGCGCGTCGAGCTCAACGTTCGCGGGGTGTGCATGCTCGTTCCGGGCGTGCCGGGGCAAAGCGAGAACGTCTCGGTCGTCAGCGTGATCGACCGATATCTCGAGCATACCCGCATATTCTGGTTCGAGAACGGCGGCGCCGACGAGCTCTATCTCGCGAGCGCGGACTGGATGTCGCGAAACCTCGACAGGCGCGTGGAGCTGATGTTCCCGATCCTGCAGGAGAGCATCAAGGCTCAAATTCGCGAGATCCTTGGCATGTACTTTACCGATAACGTGAAGTCTCATTGCCTGCGCGACGACGGCGCGTGGAAGCGCAATGTCCCGGCGAAGGGCGACGCGCCCATTCGCGTGCAGGAAATTCTGCACGAGCGCGAGAAGAAGCGGAAGGAACTGTCCGAGCAGGAGCCGCAGAGGGAATTCGCCGTAAGGCGAAGCTAGCGTCGCCGCGCGGGCGCGAACTTCGGCGACGCGGGCGCGATATCGCCGCGCGGGTACGATGCCCCGCCGCGGCTACTGTCCGGCTTTTCCGATTAGGTCGAAGATTCTCTCAAGATCATCCCTTGAGTAATAGGATATCTCGATCGTGCCCTTGTCGAGGTTGCCCTTGACGGCGACCTTCGTCCCGAGGGTGTCGATGAATTTCTGTTCCATTCCTCGGACCGCCACGTCGCGCGCGCCTTCTGCGTCGCCCGCGCCGGCCTTTTTGGCCTTCGCCGCGGCTTGGGGGGCGGTGCTTCCCGCGCGGCTTCCGCCGTTAAGGTCGGCCGCCATGCGCTCGGTCTCGCGGACCGAAAGCGCGTTCCCGAGTATTCGCCCGAAAAGTATGCGCTGGTCCGAGGGGTTAAGCACCGAAAGGATCGCACGCGCGTGCCCTGGGGTTATCTGACCTGAAGAGAGCGAGGACATCATGTCCTCGGGAAGCTTAAGCAACCTGAGGGCGTTCGCGACCGTCGAGCGGTTTTTGCCCACGCGCGTCGCCGCCTCTTCCTGGCTTAGGTTCCCAAGCGTCATGAGTTGATGGTACGCGCGCGCTTCCTCGACGGGATTAAGGTTTTCGCGCTGGATATTCTCGATCAGCGCGACCTCGAGCTTGCGCTCGTCCGAGAATTTCTTGACGATGACCGGAACCTTCGTCAGACCCGCGAGTCGCGCGGCCCGCGTGCGTCGCTCGCCCGCGATGATGAAATACGTGCCGTCTCCGACTTCCTCGACGATGATCGGCTGAATGATCCCGTGCTCGCGGATGGAGTCGGCTAATTCCTTAAGCGCTTCCTCGTCGAATTCGTGACGGGGCTGGTGCGGATTAGGCTTGAGTAACGCCGGATTTACGAAAAGCTCGGTTCCGGCCGCGCCCTGCTCAGCGGGGGCTTTTGTTTCCGAGTCATCAAGGAGCGCGTCGAGACCGCGTCCGAGTCCTCCCATTTTACCCACGTTCGATGACCTCTTTGGCGAGTTTTTCGTAGCTGCGGGCGCCGACGCACAGGGCGTCGTACTTGCAAATCGGGAGACCGTGGGACGGGGCCTCGGAGAGGCGAACGTTGCGCGGGATTATCGTGCGGAAAACGCGGTCCTTAAAATAGGAGGTAACCTGCTGGACTACGTCCTGGGCGAGGCGGGTGCGCGAATCGTACATAGTGAAGAAAATACCGCCGATCTCAAGTTTGGGGTTCAGGGTTTTTTGGACGCGCTTGACGGTTTGGAGGAGAAGGGTGAGTCCCTCGAGGGCGAAGTACTCGCACTGCAGCGGTATAAGCACGGCGTCCGCGGCGGTTAGACCGTTTAGGGTAAGCATGCCAAGGGAGGGCGGACAGTCGATCAATATGAAGTCATAATCCGCCTTAAACGGCTCGAGCGCGTCTTTAAGGAAATGCTCTCGGCGTTCCTGGTCGACGAGCTCGATCGCGGCTCCTGAAAGGTCAATGGAAGCGGGTATCACCGAAAGACCCGGTATGGCCGACGCGCGTATGACGGACGCGGCGCTTGCGGTGCCGGCGAGAAGGTCGTACACCGTCGGTTTTTCGCGGTCAACGCCCACGCCCGAGGTCATGTTTCCCTGCGAGTCGAAGTCGACCAGTAGCGTTTTTTTGCCCGCGAGCGCGAGATAGGCGCCTATGTTAATGGCGGAGGTGGTTTTACCGACTCCGCCTTTTTGGTTGACGAAAACGAAGGTCTTACCCATATCGGGAAAGTATACCGGATATTCAGTGTTTGTGAAAGACTAATCCGTGGGCAGCGGGTTATAGCGCTCCCCCACGTCGTAGGCGTCACAATGGTCCCGTTTTTTGACGAATCCGACGACCGCGTAGGTTATCGGGGTAAAAATCACCTCGATGGCCGTCTTGAAAAGGTAGTTCGAGAGCGCCATGACGATGAGGACACCCGTGGGATAGACGCCCATGAAGGCAATGGCGACGAACAGCGCGCTGTCGAGGAATTCTCCCACGACCGTCGAGCCGATCGTGCGCATCCATAGGTATTTACCCGAGGTTTTGACCTTGAGCGCCGAAAGCACGACCGAATTCGAGTACTCCCCGGCGAAATAGGCGATCACGCTCGCGAGCACGATGCGGGGCATCATCATCAGTATGTTGTTGTAGTCTTCCTGGAGGGCCCAGTTGGGCTCATGTGGCAGTAAGCCGATGAACCATACGTTGAACGCCATGAGGGCGAGCATCGCGAGTCCCGTCCAGATTACTTTCCGCGAGTTCTTGTATCCGTATACCTCGGTGAGCACGTCCCCGAAAATGTACGAAAGCGGAAACAGAAGGGTTCCCCCGTCAAACACGAAGGGCCCGAGTTGGACCATTTTTGACGCAAGGATGTTCGAAAGGATAAGAACGCCGACAAAGAGTCCGGTAATGACCGGCAAGAAATCTTTCTTAGGGACGCCGTTTTGGGATAAACCCGCGGCCTCCCGACCCGTGGAGGAACCGATCGGCTCCCCCGTTTGCTGTGTGTGTTTCATGCCGCGGAGCATAACTGAAAAAAAGCCCGGCGGGAAGGGGGTCCGCCGGGCATCTGTGTAGCGGTTACGCGGATTTGATCGCGATCTGCCGGGCTTGCGCTTCCGGGCGGCGCGGGATCGTGATGGTCAGCACGCCGTTCTTGAAGTTTGCCTCGACCTTCTCCGCGTCGATATCCTCGGGAAGGGTAAAGCGGCGGGAGAACGAGCTCGAGCGGCGCTCGCGGATCAGGTACTCGCAACCGTCGTCGGCGGTCTTTTTTTCCTCGGTTTTGGCTTCCTCCACCGAGCCGATCGTCAGGACGCGGTCCTTCAGGCTGATCTCTACGTCCTTCTCGGATTTTCCGGGAAGGTCCATGTCCATGACGTATGCGTCGTTAGTCTCGCGTACGTCCACGCTGGGGGTTGTGGCTCCGAAGTTTCTGTCGAATACGTCGAAGATCTCGGAGTTGAAAGTGGGGTTGAAAAGGCTAAGTGCGTTCATGGTTGTCCTCCATGGAATGTTAATTTTTGCGTTCCATACGAAACGCTTGGTATCTATGTATAAGCAAGTTTCGTGCCAATTAAGTGGGAGGATGATGGAAAAATCGTAAGTCTATACAATGTAAAGAAATATGTGTAAGTTATTGAAATGACGATGCTTGTTCTGATTGCTATTCGCAAGCGGTAGTGGTTAAAATTTGCTCAGAGGTGTCAAAATGAATCGTATCATTGAGTCAATACGACACAATTAATTAGTCATTGCGTACTGTTCTGTGCCTTTCTTTCTGCGAATACTAGCAACTCTGCGGGAAAATAGTATAGTATTCAAATGATGAACGAGTACCTGGAAGACAAACTGATTTTATTCCTTCAGGCTAGCCGTGTTCCATTTTCGCTGCAGACCTTGATCAAATATCTTGGTGAGCCTTCCTCAATCCTTTCCGCGGATGAACTTTCTTCTTATCTAATATATAACCAGTTGGCATATCTAAACCCGACCTTTGACGGCAAGGGCGATATGTGGATCTCCCGCGCCGGCCTGTACACCGGTAAGACGCTGGTCGTCATTCCGACGCAGGAAGAAATCGCCTCGGGCATCCTGATCCCCGGCTCGCGGTTTCTTCCGTTTTACGATCCCGTGCTGTTGCCGAACGAGTTGGTTTTCACCTGGAAAGGAACCCCTCTCCCCACGAAGCTGTACGCGCGCGATCCTCAGGATATTTACCCGTATTACGGCCTATTCGGCGACGAGTATTCCCCGCAGTACCTTGCGCTCGATAACGAGGAAAACGAGGATCTGTATCACGACGTGGATTACGAGGATCCCGTCGAGGTGAAGGTAACCGTCATCGATATGGGAAGCATCTATTGGAACGCCGGCTTCAAGCCCGGTGACCGAATCGTCGCGAAGCTTGACGACTGGATCGACGGGGTGTTCGAGCTCGGCATCCTTCCCGCGACGCAGGTTGACCTAGGAAAGGAAGCGGCTTGGCGGAGCGAGATGGAGGATTGCCTAATCCATTCCTTCGAGCTCGCGGGTCCCGGCGCCTGTATCGAGGAGCAGATCTCCTACGCGTATTTCCTTGGGCACGAAACCCTGTTTACGCCGCATGCCTCGTCGCTCGAGGAAATGCTCCGCGTCTCCAAGCGCATCGGGATAGAGCCCTACGGCGTCGAGACACGGCTTTGGTTCGCCGATACGGAGATTCCCGCGAAGGGCTCCTGGAACATGAATTACATCCGGTCCCCCGCGAGCCTCGTGGAGGACGCGATCATCCACCTGGGCATTCCGGTGTCCCTGGAGGTCGTCGACTCCTATATCCTGGACGCGCTTTTCCGCAAGGAAACGGGCGCGGAGGAGATGCTCGAGAGAGTGATCCCCTCGGTGCGTCCCGGGGCGGCGTTCTGCAATCCCGTCATCGAGAAATACGCGGCGACCCGCTTTGAGGATCTCGCGCAGGACTATAACATCTTTACCGATCAGGAGATCGGCGAGCTGCGAAACCGATACGTCGAGCTTCACATGGGGCTTTCATCGTTCGTCTCGGACCTTCAGCAGACCGGGCTCGACCCGGATGAAATTCCCGAGCAGGGCGCGGTCGTTCTCGGTCAGCTCATGACTCACACCGTCACGGCCCTCGAGAACATCGATTTCGGCGATGAGGACAAGCCAGTCGACCTCGATTCGCTGTGGCTTTCCGTCGAGGGTATGGAAGAGAGCTTTTTCGACACGAAAACCGCGATACAGGAAGCGCTGCCCGAGTTGAGCAAGAGGCGCTTTTCCATCCTCCGCGACGAGCTTCCCGAAGAGGAGGATCACCCCGATGCATGACGCGGCCGACCTCATTCCAATGATCAGGCGCGGAGGCGTGTACTACAACGTTTCCGGCGACACCGTCGACGCGATATACTCCGACGTCGCGAGTCAGGTTATCCTGCCCGCTTCCGTGGACAGGGATTTTTTCCGCGTGGGGCTTTGCGAGCGCGAGCGGTTGATGACCACCGCGATCGGCAACGGGATAGCCATTCCCCATCCCCGTACCCCGCTCGTGCAGAGCGAGGCCGACGAGCGCGTCTACGTGTGCTTTCTCGACAAGCCCTCGGATTTCGGGGCGATGGACGGGAAGCCGGTGTTTATCCTTTTCGTCATCCTTTCCAGCGGCTCGTCGAGCCATCTTAAGGTACTCTCGCGACTATCCTGGCTTTTCCAGAAAGACGCGTTCCGCGAGGCGTTGCGCAAGAAACCCGACACGGAGGAACTGATCTCCGTGATCAAGAAATATTCCCAAGGAGCTCTCTCATGAACAAAGAACTTGACGCCGTGGCCCTGTCGGTCCGCAGTCTCACGATCGACGCGATCCAAAAGGCTAACTCCGGGCATCCCGGACTCCCGCTCGGAGCGGCGGAACTGGCCGCGGTTCTCTATGGCAAGATTCTGCGCCATAATCCCGCGAACCCCTCATGGCTCGATCGCGACAGGTTCGTGCTCTCCGCCGGGCACGGATCCATGTTCCTGTACTCGATCCTGCATCTTTCTGGCTATGACCTCCCGCTCGAGGACATTAAGAACTTCAGGCAGATCGGCTCGCGCTGCCCCGGTCATCCCGAATACGGGTATACCCCCGGCGTCGAAATGACCGCCGGCCCGCTCGGGCAGGGCGTTTCCACCGCGGTCGGAATGGCGATCGCCGAGACGATGCTCGCAGACCGGTTCAACACCGCGGAGCAGAAGATCGTCGACCATTACACCTACGCGCTCGTCGGCGAGGGCTGCCTAATGGAAGGCATTTCCTCGGAGACCTCGAGCCTCGCGGGCACGCTTAAGCTCGGCAAGCTCATCGTCTTCTACGACGAGAATAAGATCTCAATCGACGGCTCGACCGATCTCTCGATGACCGAGGATATCGGCAAGCGCTACGAAGCCTACGGCTGGCAGGTTCTCCGCGGCGACATGTACGACTACGACGGCATCGAGCGGCTCGTCGCCGAGGCGAAGAAGGGCGGTCGCCCGTCCATCATCATGCTCAAGTCGATCATCGGAAAGGGCGCCCCCACCGTCGCCGGTTCCAACAAGGCGCACGGCGCCCCGCTCGGACCCGATGGTTGCGTGGATTCCAAGAAATGCCTGGGACTCGATCCCTCCGTGAACTTCTTCGTCGCCCCCGAGGCGTACGCGTACTTCGCCGAGCGCTGCAAGGCCTTCGCTAAGGCCGAAGCCGACTGGAACGCGACGTTCGCCGCGTGGTCCGCCAAGAACCCCGACAAGCGCGCCCAGTGGGACGCGTTCCACGCCGACGGCGGTATCGACGCCGCGGCGCTTGAGTCCGCGAAACTCCCGACCTTCGCGGCCGGCGAGAGCATCGCGACGCGTACCGCCTCCAACACGGCGCTCAACGCCTTCGCGGCGGATTTCCCCGGACTCGTGGGCGGCTCGGCCGACCTTCAGGGCCCGAACGCCGTCGGCATAAAGGGCGCGGCCGCGTACGGCCCTGCTTCCAGGGGCGGCCGGTATATCCACTTCGGCGTCCGCGAATTCGGCATGGCCGCGATCGCGAACGGCATCCAGCTTCACGGCGGGTTCCGCTCGTTCTGCGCCACCTTCCTCGTGTTTGCCGATTACCTCAGGCCCGCGCTTAGGCTTTCCGCGCTGATGAAGATCCCCACGGTCTTCGTGCTTACCCACGACTCCATCTACGTCGGCGAGGACGGCCCGACGCATCAGCCCGTCGAGACGATCGCGTCGCTCCGCGTCATGCCGAACGTTCGCGTGCTCAGGCCCGCGGACGCCGAGGAAACCGCTATCGCGTGGAAGATGGCTCTCGCGAGAAAGGACGGACCGATCTGCCTCGCGCTCACCAGGCAGAACATCGCCGTGTTCCCGAAGGACGACCCGGACTGGAAGCGCACGGTAGAGTGCGGCGCTTACGTCGCTCTCAAGGGTACCGATAGGCCCGACGTTACCGTCCTCGCGACCGGTTCCGAGGTCTCGATGGCGCTCGCCGCCGCGGCGCTCGTCCCGCAGAAGAAGGTTCGCGTCGTTTCCGTGATGTCGAAGGAATTGTTCGAGTCTCAGCCCGAGGTTATCCGCGACGCTATCGTCGGCGGGAAGAAAGGCTCGGTAAGGATCGTGACCGCCGAAGCCGGCGTCCGCTCGGGATGGGAAGGCTGGGTCGCGTCCCCCGACGATATCCTCTCGATCGATCGATTCGGAGAGTCCGGACCCGCGAACAAGGTCGCCGCGCACCTCGGCTTTACCGCCGAGAAGCTCGCCGAGATCATCGCTAAGTAAGGATTATCGCTATAGGTTCTCCGCCTTGATGCGGAGTTCGTTAATGGCATATAGGACCTCGCGTTTCGCGAGGTCCTTTTTTTGCGAGTAGTTCTCGGGGTCGAACTCGAGCAGCGCGTAGATCAGCGAGCGTATCTCGTCGATACGGTCGTTGTACTCGCCCATCAAGTGAGTGCGATCAGCGTTTGACATTTCGCTCCCGGATCCCGCGCACGACGAGGAATAGCGTTCCGCCCGCGATCATGATAAAGCACAGAATTTGCCCCGTGGAAAAATTGAGCAGCGATTCGTTCAGGTACGTGGGCGCGCCCGCGGCGCCCGCCGTTATGCGGTATCCGATGTCCGCGTCGGGCTCGCGGAAGTACTCGATGACGAAGCGGACAAGCCCGTACCCGATGGTGTAGATCGCGGTGATGAAGCCGTTGAACGGCTTTCTCTTCCGGAATACGAACCAGATAACCGCCCAAAGCGCGATACCCTCGAAGAACGCCTCGTAGAGCTGGCTGGGGTGGCGCGGAAGGTTTATGAGCTGCGCCCCGGCCGGAATCGCCATTCCGATTTTTTGCGCAATGTCGTGAATCCACGGGTTGGAAAGCGGAAGAAGCTCGGCGTTGGGGAACACCATCCCGAGAGGGCTCGCCGTCGCGCGGCCAAAGAGCTCGCCGTTCAGGAAATTCCCGATCCGCCCGAACGTGAAGCCGAGCGGTATCGACGCGGTCATCGCGTCCGTCCAGGCGAGGAGCGGGCGTTTGTTCTTGAGGCACCAGAGCGCCGTCCCGACGAGCCCGCCGATGAAGCCGCCGTGGTACGACATGCCCTGAAAGCCAGACCAAACGCCGTCCTTGAACGGCCAGAAGATCAGCCAGGGTTTATGCCAATAGTCGCCCGTCGTGTCGTAGACGAGCGTCGCGAAGATTCTCGCGCCGATGAGCAGACCGAATATACCCCAGGTAAAGAACCCAATGACGTCGTCGTCCGTTACCTTGCGCCCAAGGCCCTCTGCGGCCTGCAGCTCGCCGTTACGTACCTGTCGCCTGAAGAGGAGGTACGCGGTCGCGAAGGCGAAAAGGTACATGAGCCCATACCATCTGAACAGCGGAAAGCCCGGGATGATCTCCGGGGTGATCCACGAGGGATATTGCATGAATAGGAACATCTGCGTCTCCTTAGAGGGGGTTACAGGTTATCTGGCCGGAGGCCTGATCGAATATGAAAATGACGTGATTTTTTCGCTCGCGAATCTCGTAGTAGCGGCCGTGGCTTTCCAGGATAACCCCGGGATACACGGTGTTCTCTACGCGAACGTGCGAGATGATGTGCGTCTCGAATTGCTCCTTCAGGGTGAACACGCGGACGGTCAGTTTGTCGTTGCGCTTCAGAAGCTCGACCTTCTTTCGCCTGAGCTCGTGGATGCGGGGATCCGTGCCCGAGGTCTTTTTCATCTCTTCGTTGATCCGCTCCACGGTTTCGCGTATCTTCGCGGCCTCTCGCTCGCATACCTCGATCTGGTCGCCGATTAGGTAGTTTTGCCCGAACGACACGCTCGTGCGGATCGTCTTCTCCGAACCGAGCTCGAATACCTCGATGCCCTTCGTCGAGCGGATCGAGCCGCCGAGCAGGACGCCCGGGTTGCCGCGCATGAACAGCGTGCCGTTCGTCTTTATGGAGCATTGAAAGCAGTAGTTGTCGACGTAGACGTTTTGCCCCGCGAGGATGCGCGCGTTCTCGGCGAACGCCAGGCGTATATCCTGCTTGGACCATACCACGCCTCGCCCGGCCCCGGTGATGCCGCCGCCCATCGTGACGCCCGAGTCGCCGGACACGAGGGAGGCCTCGGCGTTTCCCGTGACGGACAGCGAGCCCGAGGCCTTTACGCTGCGGCCGGCAAGGATGTTTCCCTCGATGGAAAGGTCGCCGGGAAAGGAGACGTCGCCCGATTTCTCGTCGACGTTCCCGGTGAGCTTTCGGGTTTTCGAGACGGTTAGAAGTCCTGCGGAGAATAGGAGTTCCCCCGCCTTCGACGCGACGAGTATCCGCTTGGCGCCTTCCGAGGTTTCGGCGATCGATTCGTCGTGCCCGGGTTCCGGCATGTCGACGCCGGACTCGGCGGGGATCGTTCTGCCGAAGACGTCTTGCCCGTTGGCTCCCGAGGGGAATTTCTCGATCGAGAGTATGCGGTCGCCTTCCGCCACGGTGACGGATCCCTCGCTCGTCGGGTCGCCCGTGAACCAGGTTATCCTCGTGGAGCCGGGTTTGACGGGCGGTTGGCCGCGCAGTACCGTAACCTCGCGGGAGGTCTTCGTCGCGCGGGTTTCCTCGACGGCGGACGCAAGGGCGCCCAAGTCTATCTTGCCGTGAATGCCCTTCGCCTCGAGCATCGCGGGAACGCCGTCGGCGGACAGCGGAACCCCCGCGCCTTCCTCGGGCTCAAGGAGAATGGAGACGGACATATTATCCCCGGAAATGATCGGGGTGATCGCGCTGTTTAGAAAGGGGATAACCCTGAGACGTTGTTTTTCGCTGTCCCCAACGGAAAGGAGAACGCCTGAACGCTCTGC
>Ga0209373_10002479_pt1 | contig 18495 bp, 13 predicted proteins | sample Higcelweek5metaG_FD_187173 | JGI IMG/M metagenome (GOLD analysis project Ga0209373, IMG submission 187173) | Freshwater pond sediment microbial communities from the University of Edinburgh, under environmental carbon perturbations - High... | ecosystem: Environmental > Aquatic > Freshwater >... | reverse complement strand
CTGCTATCAGGATCTCTTACATCCCGGCAAGCCGCTTGGTGATATTTAGTTCTTTCACTCCACTCTGAGAAATGAGGTACTACATCTGTACTTCCCTCTTCCTTCGCCACAATTCCCCCCCGAGTCTTCCCTCAACTCAGCTAAATTGTATCTTCCCCACGGATACCCGAAAGATTCGTCTCATCTCTGTTTTTCAATTTACAAGTATCATCGATTGGAACATAGGATGTATCCTTGTTTGTATCTCAATGTACTTGATTATTATTAAAACGATTTGAGGAGTGAGTGTCAATAGGGATCGTGATATTATGATTAACTTAAAAGGGCCAAACGAAAAGTTAACAGGGTGCGTTCTATGACTATAGTAAAGTACCGACAGCAAGATAGAAGCTTTGATGCCTTCCTGCCTAGCCGTCATTTTAATTATTTTCACTGAAGACAATGTTCTCAAAACAAATAACTCCCATCTTTATTATCGATGGCTCATTGCTTATATTTTCTTTCATTCAGCATGGTTACGTAATTGGAGTCAAGTCAAATCTTTCATATTTGTCATGACTTTCCTTTACTTCGGCATGTTCGATCGTGAATTTTTTAAACGCACATGCCTTTGCTCTTCCATTCTCTCTATAAAGTGTAATAATATTGAATCCACGAGTTGCGTCTTCAGCCCTCGATGCTGCATTGAGTCGAACCGTTGGTGCATCTGTGCATATTAACTTATCAGAATATGCACCATGCTCATCACCCAAAATATAAGCGCGATTACAATCATGTGAGTGCCCACACAACATAATATTGATTTTGTTGTTTTCAATCATATTACGAATTTTGCACCAGTTACTCATTCTTCCGGATTCAGTATTCCTAAATCCAAAGTCATTTGGCGTGTTGTGAGTAAGTAATATGTTTGTAAAGTCGCCCTCATGTTTATCAACCGGCAAGAAAGCGTTATCTTCGTTACGTGAATAATCTGTGTACGCTAAAGCATTTTCACAGTTTTGATTGTCAATATTAATTACCGAATTCATTAAAAAAAACTTAATATTCCAGGATGCAAAATGGTTGTTAATATTCAAAATCTGATCTTGGCGATTTATACAAGGAATATTTCCAGCCAACCTATGCGCGAAATCCCAGTAATTGTTAAATCCGTATCTCTGATTCTCATTAATATGTTTGCATTTTTCAAAGCAAATGTTCGTTTTTCTTCTATGCTTTGTAAACACATATTTGAACTCACATGAAGCAGTTAGGGATAGATCATAATCGTGATTTCCAGGAACATGAATAATTCTTTCTCTGTCTTCATCTGTTAACGACTCTTTGCCCCACATTTTTTTACATAAATTTTCTATCCATACAATTGCGTCATCATATTCTGATTTAATCCCGGAATTAGAAATATCTCCTGAAATAGCAACAATTTTAGGAATAAGGGATTTCTTTTTAAGCTCTGTTGCGATCACGGCATAATCGTTCGAAGAACTTCCAGGGGTTCTTCCCCCAAATTGCATATCAGAAATATGCAAAATTGTTAGGGTGTCATCATCTTTTAAAGGATTAATGTCTATGTCAACATAATTTATATAAGAAAGGTAAATGCTATCAGCCGCTTCTGTTGTTAATCCATCAAGAGATAACAACCTAATAACATTGGGACATCTCGCATATTGTAAAAGGTCACTTGTTGGATTCCCATGTACATCATCTACCCATTTACTACTGACAATCACAATTGGTTGCAGTGTCAATTTGAACAAAGTTATTAGTTCTATGGCCTTTAAGTCTCCAATAAACGCGTCCAAGATTATTAAGTCAAACTGCGAAAAAAAAGCACATCTTAACTTAGACACAGAGTGTTCTATTGTAAGATCAAAATACTGGTCAAATAGAGCATGATAACGTGTATCTCGAGTAGTATCATCATCAACAACAATTGCTTTGAGAGTTGGCATATTTTTACCTCCGAATATAGTTTCCAAAAACAGCAGGAATAAGCATCTCTGACTTTAGCTTATAATTGTTTTCCCAAACCTTTTCAGTATTATTATCAGGATTAGTAAAGTCAAATATTACGTCAAACTGTGTGGCTTGCTCTTTTTGCAAACGGTTTTTCATCGTGAAATCTTCCTGAACAGAAAAAGCTATTTTGTCCGAAAACGAAGTAGTTGACAAATTGAGTTCATTTCTCGAAAAGCAAACGTCCAATATCATATTTACTTCTTCATCGCCATCCTCAAATTGCATTTCAGCATGTTCCACATTGTCAAGCAAGTACTCAAATTCTGTCTCAATCGAAGAATTCCAAAAATACCACTTTTGCTCTATGCGAGATGTCTCGGTGGAATTAACTATTTTATCATCTGGATAATTAATCTTTATTCTTTTTGAATACTTCCGTCCTCTTTGCGCTACCATATCTAACAAATACTCTTTTGTTTGCATGCAATCACAAATAAAGTAGGAAGCATGCAGATTTTTAAATTGCTCATATATTTCTGTTAATTTTGTTCGCACGTCAGGGCTAATATCAATTCTGGTATTGGGATTATAAGAAATATAGCCATATTCTTTTTCTTTTTTGGGGATATCTGAATCAATGGCAGAAAACAGATTGGATTTTAGCGTTGTTATCATTGCTGACAAAAAATATTGCTCCTTAGGAATTTTATTCTGATATACAGAAGGCAATATTTCGGCATATTCGCACAACGTTACAATCGTTCCTTTAACCCTCTCGTATCTGTTTTTAAAATCGCGAAAATTGTCAGGTTTTTCTGATAGAGTTTTCTTGATTTCAACATTATGATTACCACCATTATCGTTAAAAAGTAATCCGTGAAACTCTTTACATATGTTTTTAAAATCTCTATCTGCTAATAGAACATCACGTGCTTTTCTAATAATTGAATCTGCGAAACTAGATGAGAGTGTTATTGATAACTCACTGATAGATTTGGACATCTTAATAAAGTAAGCAACAACCATAATGAAGTCAATGTTAGTAGCTTTATCAATAATTATTCGAAGTGCTTCAATTTCAGGTTGTTCTGATTTGTATACTTCATTGAAAACGTTATACATTATACTTTCTTCTTGACTTAATAAAATTAGAGCTGCTAAGCTCGAGCAGTTCTTGGAAATGCTGCTATGAGCCATATATTGCATTAGTAATAGTATTATATTTTGCTGGATATTCCGAGTGCTCTGATTTCCGTATAAAATAACTTGTGCACACAAAATTTGTATCTTAATTGATTCGCTAATGGTTTTATCATTTGCACATATTCTCACTGCATAGTCATTTTCATATGTCTCACAAACACACTCTACGACTTGCATTATTTTTCCCATTGAATTCGTTATCACAGCTCTATTAGCAGCCTGCTTTTTTTCTATGGAAATAGGTTCAACTAGAAGTCCGGCGCCTGGCGCATTTTTTGAAACGCCTATTGGATTCCATGCAATAAACCACTCATTAATTCTTACCCTGCAATCTAATATAACCATTGATTGAAATGTTTTAGCTTTTTCGAGAGAACTGCACAAAACACACTCCTCAATCTTTTCCATTCTTGGCATATTAAACTTCCAGTATGTGTTTGTTGTGGGATCAACACGTGGTAGTCGTTGCGTATCCAAAATGGATAACGATGAGAATTTCAATTCTCTATCCGTAGCAGAAGATAAAATATTACGAATTCTATTAATTGTTTGCCCAGAAGATATGTTTGAATCAAAATAAAGTACGTTATTGCTTTCCTTTTTACTTGCATTAATAATATTCAGTATTTTCCCAATCGTATTAACTGACAATACCGGTGGCATTCCTTTTTTTTGAACACTGTGTAAATTTACAGGCAGTATTTTGCTATTTAATGCGTCTGGAAAAACTTGCTTTATATAGTTTATTGCATATTCCGTATATGAATTTGAATGGTACAAAACGATATTTGCCTTTTCAATATTACTATATTTTGATCTCTGTTTCTTAATTATATCAACCCACGCCTTGTTTCCGTTCTTGATCATTTCTTCAACAATATTATTTTGATTACCATCCTCAACTAACCGAAAAAATATTTGGCAAAGTAAATAAAGAAAGAGGCCCTCCCGTTGAAAATAGCTGAGCTTAATGATAGGGAAAAAGTCAAAAGCCAAAAAATAGTGATGATTATCTGTTGAATAGTGCCCGATCTTTGCAATAGTTGGATATTTATTCTGCAAATCATAGTATCCATTTATTTTACCTCTTGAGGAATTTTTATAATAATCAGTGGAAGAGTCAATAATAATTGGCTCTTGAGAAATTTTTCCGATTAAATTAGTTCTTCCAAGTCTTTTCCATAATACTGATTCAGATGTGCTTTGAGGAGTAATACTGCCGTTCGCCCATATCAACAAAAAAGCCTCGCAAGAGTTTTCCACTAAACAATCGTTGTGCAAGAAAAAATGCACATCAAATTTAGCCGCATTTTCAATAGCAAATGCATTTTTCTTATACCCCGAAACCCATACGCTACCAACATTCACAAAGTTCATGTTATATTTTTCGCTGTATGAGTATGTGCCATTAACTTCATTACATAATCTTTGGGATATATCATCTATATTGCATAAAGTTACTCTTGTATTATAAAAAAGCCCCTTGACTCTCTCTAACGTTTTGATGAGCAAATTCAAAAATGGTGCAAATGAATATAAATTGTCAAAATCAAGATATCCATTCAACGTTAAGTTATTCGTCCATTTGATTTTGTCAGAAATGTAAAGTAAATTATCTGTGTTGTATTTATTAATAAGTGTCCAGAAAATGAAAGAGTCATATTTTCTAAGCAAATCCACTTTCTCATAAAGCTGGTTTGAAAATTCCTGAGATGCCTCATTAATAGTGTCGTTTGCATATTTAAATACTCCGTTCACTTTTGAAAAGCACATAAATTCATAATGCTCACCAATAATAGTAATTTTGTTAATATGATCAGCTGAAATCCAAGTGCTATTAAGAGAATTAAGTGCATTATAATATGTAAGTAGTTGTGAGTTCGGAACATCAAATATTGTAAGCTCTTTTTGCTCGATTGGTGATAATTCAAACACATTAATAAAATATTTCATGTACTTCTTTAATTCAAAAATCAAAATATTCTTTGTCATTTTGTCTTTGGGAAACCAAAAATACTCTTCAACCTCAGGATCTTGGTTGAAAACTGCTTTCGAATCCCTGTCAATGAAAATCAATTCTTCTTTACTTTTCGTTATAGCTGCACAATTTTCTATGATTTTTCGATCATCGACGCAAAACAATCTTGGGAAATCATAACATTTTGCTTCGCGACAGTATGCTTTGTATGCAGGATGCTCAGTTGCTACACCTGAAAACAGTTTATAGTAGGCGCCCTTAAAGTTACTCTCTTCTGTACAAGAGAGTCTTACACACCAACACAATCCGGGAACATGTTCTTTTGCTAGATCTATTGTTGAGCGTATCCTGTTTGAATTTTTATCGAGTATTTCTGCGCCATATCCACCAACAAGTTCATCTTGATTTTTACACCAAATATATCCTCCATTTTCTTCCAATAAACGCGTTATAAAATACAAACCACCATATGCCGACATTGCTCTCGTTTGTTTTTTTCTTAACCCGTCTTTTAAAACAAGTCGAAATAATTCTCTAGCCGGATAAGTATATTCTTTTGCTAATGAACCTAATAGTCCTATACCAACATCAACAACAAAAATCTCAACTATTGAGTCAGCGTTCAACAAAATGTCATTATCAAGCGATGGGCAGTTCTTTCTTTCATCGTTGATGCAAGTATGTAATTGTTTGGTCATTTCGGGATTGATTTCTCCTGCTTTATTAGTGTTTATCCCCTTTCTATATCTAACATAAACGCCAAAATATTGTTCGTTTATCCCTTCATATGCATGTACTTTAACATTCTCAATAAGTTCACATAGGCAATGAAATATATTGGATAGAGTTTTCTTATAAACATTGTCACTTACTTTACTACTTAGTTTTATTGATATTTGTTGTTCAATTATTTTGTCTACATAATCGCAAATATCTTCTTTGAAATTTAAGCCAGCTAAATCTATAATTGAAAATGGCAACAATTCTGAATCGGTGTAAGTTAGTTTTGTATCAATACTCAAGTAACTATTAATATCTTGCAACGATATATTTTCTTTTCCATTTGAAACAAAGAAGCTTATGCAAAACTCCTTCAAAAAACCCTCTTGCGCAAGGAATTTGAGAAATTTTGATGCATCTGTATTTTTGTGGTCTTTTTCAAAGAATGGAATAATTATTGATACATTTCCTTCATGTTTAGCAAAATACTTGAGCGAAAGTGAAAGAGACATTAGTGGAAATGGGTCTGCCCAAACACAATTTGAGAAATCCACAGTTACTTTTGATCGATTAAATTGCGAGATTTCTTTTTGGATAAACCCCATCTGCTCAAACCATACCGTGGTTGTCAATTTTGATGGAATTTTAATATCTAATTCGTAATTATCGATATCCCGGATCGAACATGTCTCACTCATTTCAGCTCTCCAAAACAGTTTTTTCATAATTCAACTCATAAAACATAGAAAAGCTATATTAATTGTTAAAATAACATATTTTTATGAAATATGTAAGGGGAACTCCTGACAAAATCTTGCGATATTCACTTGGTAGTTCCTCCAGAGCCATTTAATATAAAAAAGTACACTTAATGCCACAATTACAAAATATTGGCCTTCACACACACAAAATAGAACTTCATAATATGATGACGTGTCAACGCCGGATTAATTTAGTCCCTACCTTTCAAATGTTTACTTAAAACGTTCGTTTTTTGCAATAACGAATTTCCCTTGACGAACCGCTCAAAGAAGTACATTCTGAATCTATATATTTCTCCAAAAAACAAATCCCATAAAAGGGGCGTTACTTGCTATGATATTTGGCTATGCCCGTGTATCCACGCAGTCACAAAACCTCGATCGTCAGCTCGACGCGCTCAGCGATTACGGCGTCCTCGCCGACCGCCTCTTCGTTGAGAAAATCTCCGGCACAACCAAAGAGCGCCCGGAGCTTCAAAAGCTCCAGCAATTCCTCCGCGACGGCGACCTCCTCGTCATCGAGAGCCTCTCGCGCCTCGGCCGCTCCACCAAGGACCTCCTCATGATCATCGACCATTTCCAAAAGCAGGGCGTCCAGGTCGTCAGCATCAAGGAACAGATCGACACACGCGCTCCGACCGGTAAGCTCCTCACAACGGTTCTCATGGCTATGAGTCAATTCGAACGCGACATCATTGTCCAGCGTACGCAAGAAGGACTTGCTGCCGCCCGTGCCCGCGGTCGTAAAGGCGGCCGTCCGCCACTGTCTCAGGTGCAGATCAAACAGGCACTGGCACTCTATGACAGCAAACAGTTGTCGGTCAAAGAGATCTGTAGTGCGTCAAAAATGTCTCAGTCAAGTCTGTATAACGTTATACACGGACGCTTAGAATCATTTTAGTTGTGAGCTTAATGGTATAGAATTATTAGAATACTACTTCTTGATATTTGATGCTCAAAATGAAAACGGTGAAATTGTATCAGTTTATTTATTTGAAGGAGTGAGATGAGATGAGCGTTCTCCATAATGAGAATTCAAGAGTAAAAATACCCGTACTGGTTCATTTTGCTCGATTAGGTTATGAGTACATTTCGTTAAAAGACTACAACGGAAAGATTGACGAAGATACGAATGTTTTTGTCGATATTTTTTGTGATGCCATTAATAAAATCAACAGGTCAAATCTGTCTGTGGCTGAAGTGCACAAAATAATTTCTGAAATTAAAATAGCACTGTCAGGCGATGACCTTGGACAGACATTCTATAAAATGCTTCTTTCCGGGTGCAATGGATTGAAGCTTATCGATTTCAGCGATACTAATGGCAGCGGTAACACTTTTCAGGTGATAACGGAACTCACATACAGAAACGGAAATGATGAATTCCGCCCTGATATTACTGTGCTGATAAACGGCATGCCGCTGTCTTTCCTTGAGGTTAAGAAGCCTAATAATAAAGACGGTATTCAAGCAGAATATGGTCGTATCAATAAGCGCTTCAGAAATGAAAAGTTTAAGCGCTTTGCAAATATTACTCAACTGATGATTTTCTCAAACAACAGCGAATACGACGATACCGAGGCTGTACCGCTTGAGGGAGCATTCTATGCCACCAGCAATTACAAAAAGCTATTTTTCAGTCATTTCCGTGAGGAAGATGAGAGCATATTGGAAAAAATAGACCCGATAGATGTCGAGAAAGAAGCGACAATTTTGACAGATACTAATCTTGTCGCCATCAAGCACATGCCGGAGTATGCGACAAACCTTTCTCCTGTGTCCCCGACAAATAGAATCATTACATCCATATTTTCACATGATCGGCTTATGATGCTGCTTCGCTATGGTATCGCTTATGTCGAAAAAACAAATGACGAAGGTATAACTACACTTGAAAAACACCTTATGCGTTATCCGCAGATGTTTGCCACAAAATCGATCGAAAGCAAGTTGAACGCAGGAATCAAGAATGGAATAATCTGGCACACGCAGGGCAGCGGCAAGACGGCACTCGCGTTTTATAATGTACGATTTCTGAAAGACTATTACCAGCGTCAGGGCATCATTGCTAAGTTCTATTTTGTTGTCGACAGGCTTGACCTGCTTACACAGGCGGCGGACGAGTTCCGCGCTCGTGGACTTTTCGTGCAAGAAATAAACTCCAAAGATGCTTTTGTATCAAATATCGGTTCCACAGGGGATGAAAACAATTCCGGTGAGGATTCCATTACCATTGTGAATATCCAGAAATTCTCGAATGAGTCCGTAGCAAAAAAAGCCGACTACAATGTCAATATTCAAAGGATATATTTCCTCGATGAAGCACACCGTAGCTATAAGCCGACAGGCTGTTTCCTTGCTAATCTACTGGCTTCTGACCGCAGTGCTGTGATGATAGCTCTGACTGGCACACCACTTATCGGTACGATTTACGATGATGACGGAAAACCGATATCCGGAAAAAAGTATGATTCTAAGAATGTCTTTGGAAATTATATCCACAAGTATTACTACAATCGCTCAATTGCGGACGGTTATACGCTAAAGCTTATTCGCGAAGGTATCGTCACAACATATAAGAAAAAGCTGCAATCCGCTCTTGATGCAATTGAAACAATAAAAGGCTCAATACCCAAGAAAGAACTATATGCACATCCGAAGTATGTGAAACCGCTCGTTGAATATATAACGACCGATTTTGCAAAGACCCGTATTGCTCTGAATGATGATACTATCGGCGGTATGGTTGTATGTGACTCCTCAGAACAGGCAAGGGTGATATTTGAAGAAATGAAGAAAACAGAGTATTCCTCTGCACTTATTCTGCACGATGAGAACGATACGGATACACGCCGTGACAGACGTGACACTTTCAAGAAAGGACAAATCGACTTCCTTATCGTTTACAATATGCTCCTCACGGGCTTTGACGCACCCCGACTGAAAAAGCTGTACCTCGGTCGTGTAATTAGAGACCACTCTCTGTTACAGGCGTTGACCCGTGTGAACCGCCCGTATCAGAAACTCCGCTACGGCTATGTTGTCGATTTTGCGGATATACGCGACGAATTCGACAAAACAAATAAAGCCTATTTTGAAGAACTGCAAGCGGAGCTGGGCGATGAATTCAAACAGTATGATAGTATCTTCAAAACGCAGGAAGAAATACAGAATGACCTTCACCATATTTCCGAAAAACTGTTTTTGTACGACACGGATAACGCGGAGGTGTTCTCGCAGCAGATATCCGCACTTAACGATAAAGGTGAATTGATTGAACTGCGGCATGCTCTTGAACTGTACAAAGAGCTCTTCAACACAGCGAAGCTGTTCGACTATGATGAGTTGTCAGATAGATTCAGTTTGGACAATATCAGTGCCCTTTATAATGAGGTCAACAACCGTATTAATCTGATAAATCTAAAGCAGAGCCTCCAAAACGCCGAGGACATGAGTGCCATTCTGAATTTGGCTCTTGATGAAATAGAATTCCATTTTAAAAAAGTATCCGAGAGTGAAATGGTCATTGCGGATAAATTTCAGGACAGCCTTAATCGCACACGCATTGAAATGCAGCGAAACCTTGACCCGAAGGACCCTGTATATGTTACCTTGCTCGAAGAACTACAGCGTTTGCTCGGCAAAAAACACATTGAAGAATTGACAGCCGAGGAAATGACTGCCAATATTACGGAACTAGACCGTATCCGCAAGGCTGCAGAACAACGAAATCTCGCCGACCAGATGTTGACGACGAAATATGAGAACGACCCGAAATTCATGCGGACACATAAACGGCTAAAAGAAACACCACCTCCTCTTGCATCCGATCTGGTGCTGCATAAAGTGCTACTCGATCTTAAGCACCAGATAGACGGACGGGTACTGTCAAACGCTCGCCTACTCAATAATGAGCCGTATTTTTTGGCAGACATCTTCCCGCTTATCAAGCAAGAATTGACAACAAGCGGTGTGCCATTTACAGCATTACAGGTAAAATATGTAGGCGCGTGTATTTCAAACGAATACTTCAGTGAAAGGAATTGGGCAAGCTGATGCAGATTGCAGATATAAACACACAAACAAAATCTATGATAGACGACCTCAAGGCTGTCTGTGCGAATTACGGACTCGGAAATTCCGGTAATGAGTATAAAATCATTACCGAGGCATTCCTATACAAATTTCTCAACGACAAATTCATTTATGAGTCGCGGCGCATTGTTCATCAATTTGCGAGTAAAACTTTTGCAGAGATAGAAGCAGCTATGTCTGCCGTGTCAGAAGATGACTATGAACTAATGCTGCTAGACTTTGGTGCAGCAACAGCGCGGCTAAAGCGTGAACACTACATATCCTATCTATTCAACCGCCAAAATGAAGAAGACTTTCACACACTGTTTGATAATACGCTTGTGGATATTTCTAACTATAATATCGATATTTTTTCGGTTAAGGCAGGCGGTCAGTCTAAAATCAGCCTGTTTGGCAAGCTGTCGCAGTATGTCATTGAAGAAGAAAAGAAAGACGGTTTCTGCCGCGCTATCATCTCAAAGTTAGCGGGATGCAGCTTTGACAGCGTATTTGAACAGAAATATGACTTCTTCGCGCAGATTTTTGAATACCTTATCAGCGACTACAACAAGGATTCGGGCAAATACGGCGAATATTACACTCCGCATTCCATCGCCAGCATCATTGCGCAAATCATGGTGCCGAACGGCGCACAGAATGTAACGGTATATGACCCGGCGGCAGGCTCCGGCACGCTCGTTTTAGCGCTTGCCCATGAGATTGGTGAGAAAAACTGCACCATCTATACGCAGGACAGGTCCCAGAAAGCAAACGAATTCCTGCGTCTGAATCTAATCCTTAATAACCTTGTTCACTCTCTGCCGAACGTAGTGCATGACGACACATTGCTCACGCCGCGCCATCTCAATGCAAAAAAGGACGGCATTGCAACCTTCGACTACGTTGTTTCCAATCCGCCCTTCGGTTCAGATTTCAGTGAAAGCAGAGATACCCTTGCAGGCGAAAAGTTTAAAAAGCGTTTCTGGGCAGGAGTACCCAATATACCCAATAAAGATAATAACAAGATGGCGATCTATCTGATGTTCCTGCAGCACATTGTTGTCTCGTTAGAGAAAACAGGCAAAGCCGCCATTGTCGTACCTACTGGCTTTTTGACTGCCGGAGCAAGTATTCAGAAAAAAATCCGTGAACGCCTCGTAGACAAGCGTATGCTACGCGGTGTTATTTCTATGCCCTCAAACATTTTTGCGACCACCGGCACGAATGTCTCCATTCTCTTTATCGATAGTGAAAACGTGGATGGCAAGGTGGTGCTGATGGACGCATCGAATCTCGGCACGAAGATAAAGACCGATGGTAAAAACCAGAAGACCGTTCTGAGCCGGGAGGAGATAAAGAAAATTATTAATACCTTTGTTACAGGTAAACCGGATGACGGCTTCTGCGTAGCCGTAGACTATGAGGAAATCAAGGGCAAGAAATACTCTTTCAGCGCAGGACAGTATTTTGATGTGAAAATCGAATACTCTGAGCTGACGCCGGATGAATTTGCTGAAAAGATGGCGGGCTTCACCACAAGGCTGGACAGCCTATTTGCCGAAGAACGAGCGCTAGAAGATAAGATTAAGGTTCAGCTTAGGCGGGTGAAGTATGAGTAATGGTGTAATAAATGATATTGCATCTCTTATCGGTAGTGGGATCACACCTCTACGGAGCAATAAGAAGTACTGGGAAACGCCTCTCTATCCGTGGTTAAAAACAGAGCAGTTGGGTGAATTTCGAATTTTTGATACCAGTGAATATATTTCACAATTTGCTTTGGATGAGACAAGCACAAGACTTTGGCCACCTAAAACGCTTTCAGTGGCAATGTATGGTGAGGGGCAAACTCGGGGGAACACCTCAATCATTATGCGTGAAATGAGCACTAATCAGGCTTGTTGTAATATTATTATTGACGAAAGCAAGGCTGATTATCGGTATGTATATTATTGGCTTAAAAACAGTTATCTGCAACTTCGCATATTGGCATCAGGCGTAAGAAAAAACCTTAATTCTGATGATATCAAATCATTTCCGATTAATTATCCGTCTGTGCTACTTCAGACTCGTATTGCTGATGTTCTATTTCGTCTCGACGAAAAAATCGCCCTTAACAAGCGCATAAACGCAGAATTAGAGGCGATGGCGAAAACTATATATGACTACTGGTTCATGCAGTTTGACTTCCCCGATGAAAACGGCAAGCCCTACCGCACTTCTGGTGGCGCAATGGAGTGGAACGAGCAGCTAAAGCAGGAGAATCCGAAGGGGTGGGATGCTAAAAAAATCGAAGCACTTCTTGCAAAAGTTCAAAATACATCGCGAATCCAGACTGATGGCTATGACAAAGTCGGAAGTATTCCAGTAATTGACCAAAGCACAGACTTTATTGCGGGATATACAGATGAAAAAGACGCAGTTATCTCAACAGATGAAGGCGCGATAGTGTTCGGCGATCATACGCGAATAGTAAAATATATTGGATTTGATTTTGCACGTGGAGCTGATGGCACACAGGTTCTATTATCTAATAACGAAAGAATGCCGCAGCTTTTGTTTTATTACACGATTTTGAAGATAGACCTCTCCAATTATGGCTATGCTCGACACTTCAAGTATCTTAAAGACACATTCATAATCTTGCCAGACATAAAGCAAGCAAAAGCATTTCATGCGACAATCTCTCCCCTACAAAGGACAATTACGCACAACATCAAAGAAAATGTTGAACTTACCGCACTCCGTGACTGGCTTCTGCCCATGCTCATGAATGGACAGGCCACTGTAGAATGAATGGAGATTAATTGAATGATAACCGAAAAGATAGATGATACATTTATTTCGTATGCCTCTGACGTATTGGCGGACACCGATCATGGACTTAGCGGAACTCAAATTGTAAAATATTGCAATTCTTATGCAGTGGATTTTGGTGTGAACATCCCGGTTACAAGTCCGGATTTCGGCAAATTCGGCATTATCATTCCTAACAAACGTACAGCCATGTATAAAAATCTGCGTGAATTCAATGGAAGTCAGCAATTTGTAATTATCAAAGGCCTGAGTGAATTGCCGCAATTTAAAGATAATCAAGATGTACAGGAGTTGAGAAAAAGATTGTTTGCAAGGTTCAGCCGATTTGCAGTCAGTGAGTTATATTTGAATGAATACGAATTGACGGGATGGGAACGCGTTGACAGGTCTATAGCGGAAATGAAGAGCCGTTTGGAAATTGCGGACAAAGAGGAACAGTTTCAAGCAATTGGTATGTTGGGCAGAGAAACCCTTATCACCGTTGCGCAGCAAGTGTTTGACGCAGCCAAGCACCCAACACTGGATGGTATAGAGGCAAGTACGACCGATGCTAAACGTATGTTAGAAGCATTTCTGAAACATGAGCTCGCAGAATCATCAGAAAAAACACGTAAGTTTGCCAGAAGCACAGTAGACTTGGGTAACCAACTTACTCATGACCGAAACGCCACAAAGCGAGATGCTTCAATATGTTTGTTTTCTGTAACGGCGGTTACATCACTTATTAAACTAATACAAGAATCTTCGGACTCGTGAAATTTTATTGGTCGAAAGCTCTATTGTCATTCACGGAGAAACAATGATGTGTAGGCTATCAAAATTAGCAAAATAAATCTCCTAAAGAACAGCCCCGCTTTCGCGAGATTATTCTTTAAGGGAGACGTGTATAATAGAAAGAGTGATTTATTCTGTGAGAATTACCAAGTTGGAGCCATAAATATAGTTTTCAAGAACAAGGAGTGCTTGAATTATGTCAAAATTGAATATTGACCAACAATCGGTATCTCGATTGTTTTCTGACAAAAAAGCCGATTTTCTGATACCGGATTATCAAAGACCATACGCTTGGGGAGAATCTGAATGTCAAACCTTGTGGGATGATATTTTTACTTTTGCCTTCCCGGATGATGATTGTGATAAGTTTCGGCAAGATGATGAGTATTTTCTAGGTCCGATAGTAACCTTCAAAAACGAAGGGAAACAGGAAATCATAGATGGTCAGCAAAGGCTTACAACGCTAATGCTTCTTCTTAGAGCGTTCTATACAAAGTTCTTGAATATGCAAGACAAGAATTCTATCAGCATTCGTAATTCTATAGCTAGATGTATTTGGAAATCTGATGAGTTTGATAACTTGATTGACGATAAACTCAAAATTGATTCGCAAGTATCAACGGATGACGACAAAGAAGAATTTCTCTACATACTAAGACATGGTAATGTTCAGAAGGACTATACAAGCAGATATGCTAATAATTTCCGTTTCTTCCAGAACAAGATTGACGAATTTATAGGAAAATATCCTACATATTGCGCCTCTTTGCCAGCGCGGATCATGTCTAATTGTATACTTTTGCCTATTGAAGCAGAAACGCAGGATACAGCGCTGAGAATTTTCTCAACCCTGAACGATAGAGGCTTACCGCTATCGGACTCCGATATTTTCAAAGCACAGTTCTATAAAATCTATACAGCTAGGGGTGAAAAAGATAGTTTCATTGCAAAATGGAAGGATCTTGAAAGCCTCTGTGAAAAAATATTGCACCCCATCAGCGGTACACCAATGGATGAGCTTTTTACGCGTTACATGTATTATGAGAGAGCAAAAATGGGAATAAAGTCCTCTACAACGGAAGCTCTCCGTAAATTCTATGAACATGACAGCTATAAACTATTGAAGACAGATAATGTTTTCGATAATTTGATTACGCTGGCGAATTTTTGGAACGATGTTGCAAACCAAAACAATGAGCGTTTCTCAGATGAAACGCTTAAGAAATTTTTCGTGCTAAATTATGCGCCTAACGGCATGTGGACATATTTCGTTTCCGTTTATTTTATGCAAAACAAGGATAAGGATGGACTGCTTGAAGATAATGCATTTCTTACATTTCTGGAGAAAATCACTGCTTTCATATGGACATATGCTGTCACCAATCCCGGCGTAAACGCTCTCAGAACACCTGTTTACGCCGAGATGGTCAACATAGTGAATAATATCCCTGTTGAATTTAACGACTATAAATTTGATCTCGAGAATGTGAAAAATGTTATGAATAATTTTGGCTATTATAATGCAAGGCCAATTACAAAAGCCATGTTGACATGGTGGGCTTACACAAAACCAGAACAGCCACTCTACTCCTTGGAGACACTACTAGAAATCGAGCATATCTTCGCAAAAAACAGAAACGATAAGGAAAACTCTCTTACAGATCCTAGAAACGTTGAACTACTTGGCAATAAAGCTTTACTTGAAAAGAAGATCAACATCAGAGCTTCCGATTATCGTTTTGAAGATAAAGTTACGTATTATAGGGGCTTTATTAATAAACGAGGCCAGAAAAAAGAAGGAACAACAATTTCAGAATTGCTGAATTTGGCAGATACAAAAATAGATTTCACTGAATTGGATATTAAGAATCGTAATCAAACCATCATTGAAGCATTTCTTACATTCCTGAAAAACAATGGATTGGAAAGAGTGTGATGCTTGAAACGTATTACAAATTAACAGTCTATTGGATCCACGGAGGTATCCTATGTCAGATTTGAAATCGGTCGGCGCTAAAATAGCCTTGTCACGAAAGTCCAAAGGACTTTCGCAGAAAGCACTCGCAGAAAAGATAGGTACCGCGCAATGCCTAATTGCTGAGTACGAGAGTGGAGCGCGAAGCATGACAGTAGTACGATTATTGGAGATTTCCAAGGTGCTAGGTGTCGATGCTGCGAAGTTGTTGGAGTTGGAGTGAATTAAGACAGCCGGCACCGTAGGTTATTGCTTCTTATCTTTGCTGTAATTATGGTGTTGAAAAGGATAAAATCCGTCGACATATATTTAAAGACATAAAGACTGGAGATAACTTCATGATTCTGATTGATCAATTTATTGAACAGTATAAAAAAGAATATGACTTTTATGATACATCGAGTCGGATTGTTGCCCAACAAATCGAAGCGAAATTAGAAGCCTCTGGTATACGTGCAATAGTTACCTGGCGTGCCAAAAATCTCTCGCGTTTAAAGACAAAAGTAGAAAATCGAAATACATCAAGAAAAATCAAATATGCAACAGTTGAGGAAATACTTGATGATATGCCCTTATATTAGGGCTTTTCAGATTTTCGGTGTCTCTTCTCGTGACATCAACACCAATACGTCAATACGATTTTTAAGTACGGCCTCGTTTATATCCATGTTGAAACTCATTGTTATCTTTCTTCGTGTGCAATGTAGTGAGCTCGGTTCCGTTGATCCACATGGAAACCGATTTGATTGTCCATGAGGTGTTGCTGAACTATTCCTTAATGTACACGGATACATAGTCTTCATCCGATAACAAATCTCCGACATTCCGTTGAACAGAGCCGCTTCCGTGTGTCTCTGCTTCTGGCGTCCATCTCCCGTTGTCTTTGCAACACTGGATGATTAGATCTCGTATCTCTTCCGGATTCTCCTTGTAGGCTAGCGCGGTCGTCGTTGGGGGCGGATCCGTAGGTGCTGTCGTTGTTGCCGTTGGCTCGACCGGTACAGTCTCTTTGACTGGTGCTTTAGTCGGCTTCGGTGTCGGGGTGGTCGGCGGTGTCATTGTTTGTGTGTTGGCGTCGCGGTGGGCATCGGTGTTGCGGACGGACTTGGCTTTGCCGTTGGCGTTGCTGTCGGTTCCTCTGATGTCAACGGCTGCGTCTCTTCGATCGTTGTTCCCGCTGCCGTTGTCTCGACCGGTGTAGACTCCTGGCAGCCGACCTGCAGCAATAGTAGTATGAAAACGGTCATGACGGCCGTTTTCTTTTTCGCGTTTACTCCTTCTCAAACTCTCCCTCGATGACCTTCAGATACTTAAATATCGTCGGATACGAGAGGTTACAAAGATCAGCAAGTTCTCGTTTGTTGATGTCCTTATTTTTGTACTTGGGATAATATCGATAGAAAACCGGCGGGATGGAATCCGGTGACGTGACCGGACGACCGATCACCTTCCCTTTGGCAACCGCGTTCTGAAGACCACTCCTTACACGATCACTGATCATATTCCTTTCGATCTCCGCAAAGACACCCATCATCTTGAGCATCCCTTCCGTCATCGGATCGAGAGTTTTGGAACAGTCCACGACAAGCGTGCCGAATACCAAACGAAGATGCTTACTTTTGGCGATCTCCAGGATCTCACAAAGCTGTTGTGTGCTTCTGGTGATGCGACTTACTTCCGTCGCCAGAATCGTGTCCCCTTCCTGAACGACGTCTAAAAGCTTTTGCAGTTCCGGCCGATCCGTCTTTGCTCCGCTTACGTACTCAAAGTAGATCGTCTTGTCCGTGGCTCCACCGGCGCGTAACTCCCGTAGTTGCCGATCGATGTCCTGTCGTGTCTCGTTGGTGGAGCATCGTGCGTATCCGTAGATCAAGGTCATCCTCCTTTAAAAAAAGCAGTTCATAACGTAAAAGAAAGGGCTTTGCGTTTTTGTTTACATATTAAGCCCTTCTTGGTCCGTTTCTCGGGACAAAAAGATACATTTTTCCGTATGAAGGAAAAGAGATGTTTTTGTTTATATGGGTTGGACTGCCATTCGTGCGTAAATCGTCCTAAAAACTCTCGTTTACTGTTCCAATTACGCTTAGAATTATCGATTATCTTCTATCGCAATGACGCTAGATATCTCATTCGAACGAACCCAGAGGATCATAGTTGATTTTCGTATTACATACATTTATTGGGCGGCACCGGTAGTGGTGCAACATCTTATCCGGTATATCGTATTC
>Ga0209373_10002478_pt1 | contig 18496 bp, 16 predicted proteins | sample Higcelweek5metaG_FD_187173 | JGI IMG/M metagenome (GOLD analysis project Ga0209373, IMG submission 187173) | Freshwater pond sediment microbial communities from the University of Edinburgh, under environmental carbon perturbations - High... | ecosystem: Environmental > Aquatic > Freshwater >... | reverse complement strand
TGCACTACACCATCATAATCACGCAATTCTCTGTAAAATGGCGGTTGATGATATAATCCACCAGACAATCGGAACAACATATCTTTATCCCAATTAGGTTTAAATGCAAACTGAGCTCTTGGAGAAAACGTAATTTGGCTATCACCTTTTGGTCTTCCATCAGCATCAACTTGCCATTGATGTGCACGAATTCCAGCATTTACCCAATAGTCGTGTTCGCCTATATTTCCTCTGTAATTCCATTGTGCATAACCTGACAATCTATTGATTCTGGTAAAATTTGTAGCTCTTACATTTTGATAAGGTGCTAATGGCCCAACATACGGATTATAAGGTTGGTCGTTTTGATAATCTAAAATTGGGTTAGGTAATGAAAACCCAGCAGAATCTACAACTTCCCATTCTACAATTCTATCGCGAATATCTTCAAGCGTGAATTTTGCACCCCATTCAAATTGAGATTTTTCATTTAATTCGTGAAAACCTTTTACTTCAGCATTTACAATTAAAGCATCTAAATCGTTACGAGCGTGATTTAACTGTGAACCAATTCCACGCGTAAAAACCACATCACCAAACGTTTCAGAACCAATATTAGCATCTACTTCGCCCAAACGATATTGTGCTAAAATATCATAATATTCTTGCTCTTGCGTGTGATATCCAGAAAGGATAAACTTCAATTTATTTTTATCGTTATATTGATAAACGGCTTTTCCAGCACCAAAAAACGTTAGGTATTTATCTTTTTCTTGTCCTTCATAAAACACCAAAAGCGCAATTGGTTCATCGATAGTTCCAAAATTGGTTTGACGTGTTAAAGGTTCGTAATTGTATCTATTTTGCGAAATATTACCTAAAAAACTAAAATTCCATTTGGTTGAAGCATTGAAATTCAACAAAGTTTGCACATCAAAAAATGTGGGTCTAAAATTAGTTTCAGTTTCCTGACTGTTTACTAAAAGACTGTTATCTCTGTATCGAACACCGGTGATATTAGTCCATTTTTGATTTTTAGAAATCCCTTCAACTGTTAAACTTCCGCCTAACAAACTTGCTTCTAAACTTGCTGCAAATTGTTTTGGATTTCGATACGTGATATCTAAAACAGAAGACAATTTATCTCCGTATTTCGACTGAAATCCTCCTGCTGAGAAATCCACATTTTGAACCATATCAGTATTCGTGAAACTCAAACCTTCTTGTTGACCTGAACGAATTAAAAACGGACGATAGACTTCGATTTCGTTGACATATACTAAGTTTTCATCGTAATTTCCTCCACGTACTGCATACGAAGTACTCAATTCGTTATTGGAATAAACACCTGGAAGTGTTTTGATAATATTTTCGATTCCGGCATTGGCACCAGGAATTTTTCTAATGACTACAGGATCAATTGTGGTGACACCTTCGATACGTTTTTTACTATTTCCTGTTACAAAAACTTCTCCAAACTCTTCTACTTTTGAATTCATAACTGGATTTAGCTCAAAATCTTCATTTGGCTTAAGATTTAATTCTAAAGTAATTTTTTTCAATGAAACGTGTGAAAAAGTTATGGTTACTTTTGTGTTGGCTTCCACTTCCAGAAGGTAAAAACCATTTTCATTAGAAACAGTTCCCTTGTCTCCTACTTTTACCGTTACATTTTCAACAGGATTATTAAATTCGTCTAAAATAACACCTTTAACTCTGGCTTTTTGAGCCGAAACAGTCAAAGAAAACAAACCAATAATGAATACTAAAATTATATTTTTCAAAAGAATGGATTTTAATTATCTAAAAAAGTAAGATTCAAAGGTAGTAGAATTTTGTAAATTATCGGTAACAACAATCTTTAAATCGTTTCTTCCTTCAACGTAAATTTTATCATCTAAATTGTGTACCAACTTTTTTGTTTTATAATCGTATTCTAACAAAATCCATTTTCCGTTCAAATAACCGTTATAAGTATTTATATCAGATTGTAAATCGGTAACCGAAACACTTATTGTTTTTTGTGTTGACAACGTTTTACCTTCTACAAAATTTACGTTGTAAATTCTTGGTGGCGTTACATCTTGAGCCAGTTTATATTTTCCTAATGTTTTGGTTTTTATAGAAAATGTATTCCCTTTTCGATATGTTTTATTGTAATCTAACTTATAACCATCTAATGTTGCGATATAGGTTTTTGCCAATTGTTCTTCCGATAACCCTTGTACATCATTAAAAGTAATTGTAATGTTTTTGTGAACCGGAACACTATCATCATGCAACGTTAGAATATCGTTACTAACATCAAAATTCAAATAGAAATTAGAATAAAATGCATTTTCTGGAATTTGAACTGAAACATTATTTTTCTCAAAAATAGCTTCATTTTTAGCTTTTACGAAGTAAGGTGTTTTTTGGAAAGTTTTTTCAATTTTAGCCTCTTGATAAGCAAACTCTATTGGAATTACTAATTCTACTTTATTACCATGAAAGTCGAACAACTCTACTCGATACGTATAATTTGTTCCAGGTTGCACTTTTATAATTCCATCTTTTTTATTTCCTGCTACGATTGAAAGTGGATAATCCGATATTTGAAATATTTTTTGAACGCGTTGTCCCATCAAATGAAAACGTTCGTAATCGATAAAATTATTAATGTATCGCGATTCATCAAACGCAAAACCATCAAACCCATATTGGTACTGCAACACTCCGTTTAAATAGGCTTTTACTTTGTATAATCCATTTTTATTGTAAGCATTGGTACAAAAATCGTAGGCATTAATTCCAAAAGCCACTTTTCCATCGGCCTTTACTTTTACTCCTAAATAACTTCCATCGGCTTGTTTAGAAAATGAAATATTAATAGGTTTTTGAGAATTATTAACTGTTGTAGAATCTAAAGGATAAGCTACAAGTCCTTGAATAACAGGCTTTCTCTCATCTTTAATTATCTTTTTGAATCCAAAATGCATCGGATTTAAAATTTCTTCCGATTTGGTGTTTCTAAATTCAAAATGTAAATGAGGACCACCACTTCCACCAGAATTTCCTGTAAAAGCAATTACATCTCCTTTTTTTACTGGTAATTCTGTTGGGTACAAATACATTTCAACTTCATAGGATTGTTCTTTGTACTGTCTTGCTTTAATAAAAGATTCTATAGCACCATTCGCTTTTTGCAAATGTCCGTAAACCGAAGTGTAGCCATTTGGATGTGTTACATAAATCGCTTTTCCGTATCCGAAGGTTGAAATTTTTATTCTAGAAACGTAACCATCACCCGTGGCATAAACTGGTAAACCTTCAACACCTTTTGTTTTAAAATCTAAACCGGAATGAAAGTGATTACTTCGCAATTCTCCAAAAGAACCCGATACATCAAGTGGTACATCTAAAGGCGATTGGAAGTAATCTTGAGGATAATCCTGACTAAAAATAAAGAATGGGGCTAATAAAATGGCTAATACGAATCTCATAGTGCTTGTGTTTAATGCTAAAATACTAAAATAATTTCATATAAAGTAAACAAAAACCATACCTATAATAATTATTTAATAATCAAATAGTTACAAATAATAAAAATTAATTCACAAAATTTAGTAAAAAGTATTGTTATTTTTGAATACTAATGCTAACTTTGTGAAATATTGAAATGAATTCTATCATTAATGAATGGATTATCTGAATTAATTGATTCTCTCGAAGTTAAATTTTTTAAGCTCAACCAGAAAGTGGCGCAGCTTGAAATGAAAAACCAAGAGTTGCAAGACGAATTGTTGCTTTCTAAAAAAAATCAACAAAAGCAATCAGGTGAAATTGAAACCCTGAAGAGCCAATTAGATACTCTAAAAATGGTAAACTCATTACTAGGCAGTGAAGAAAATAAACGAGAAACGAAACTCAAAATAAATTCATTAATCAGAGAAATCGATTATTGTATAGCCCAACTTTCAGATTAGAAAGCTCATGAGTGAAAAACTGAAAATTAAAATATCAATAGCAGATCGTGTGTATCCCTTAACCGTGGAACCATCACAAGAAGAAGGACTAAGAAGTGCTTCAAAAAAAATAGATGCTATGATTAAACAGTTTGAACAAAGCTATGCTGTAAGAGACAAACAAGATGTTTTAGCCATGTGTGCTTTGCAATTTGCAGCACAAGTAGAGCAAAAACAAATTAGCAAATCTCAAGACAATGAAACCAACATAACCAGATTGCAAAATTTGGATAAAAAATTGAGCGAGTTACTCTCAAAATAAATACGTTCTTACATCATAAATACGATACTGCCTACATTAGTATATATTTGATAAACTCAACACTAACAAATTAAACGAGTGAATCTTTGCAACTATAACAGGCCCTTAAGTGGGAAGTTTGAACTGCAGGTTAGCTCAAATCTTGTATAACAGAGTTTATACAAACACCTAATGTAGGCTTTTTTTATATAATTTTTTAACACACATATGGACATACTAAGTATAATAATTGGAATTGTTGTTGGTCTTGCTGGAGGTTTTGGAATCGCTAAATTTTTAGAGAAAAGCAATGTTTCAAACCTTATTAAAAACGCAAAAAAAGAAGCAGGTTCAATTTTAAAAGACGCTAAAGCTGAAGCTGAAGCAACCAAAAAAGAGAAAATCCTACAAGCTAAAGAAAAGTTTTTAGAACTAAAAGCAGAACACGAACAAGTAATTTTAGCTAGAGATAAAAAAACAGCAGAAGCTGAAAAAAGAACAAGAGACAAAGAATCTCAAATTTCTAATGAATTAGCTAAAGCGAAAAAAGTAAATGACGAAGCTGAAGCTAAAATTGCTGAATATTCAACTAAAATTGAACTTTTAGACAAAAAACAACAAGAAATAGACAAACTTCACAAAAGTCAGGTAGAACAATTAGAAGTAATTTCTGGTTTATCGGCTGAAGAGGCTAAAGAACAATTGGTAGAAAGCTTAAAAGCAGAAGCCAAAACAAATGCAATGTCATTCATCCAAGACACGGTTGAAGAAGCAAAAATGACAGCGCATCAAGAAGCTAAGAAAATCATCATTAGCACTATTCAACGTGTAGGTACTGAAGAAGCGGTAGAGAACTGTGTATCGGTATTTAATATTGAATCTGATGATGTTAAAGGTAGAATCATTGGTCGTGAAGGTCGTAACATTAGAGCTTTAGAAGCTGCAACCGGAGTTGAAATCATTGTAGACGATACACCAGAAGCAATTATCTTATCTTGTTTTGATCCTGTAAGAAGAGAAATCGCTCGTTTGGCATTACATAAATTAGTAACTGACGGACGTATTCACCCAGCACGTATTGAAGAAGTTGTAGCTAAAACAGCAAAACAAATCGACGAAGAAATCATCGAAACTGGAAAACGCACTGTAATTGATTTAGGAATCCACGGATTACACCCTGAATTAATTAAAGTAGTGGGTAGAATGAAATACCGTTCATCATACGGACAAAACTTATTACAACACTCAAGAGAAGTTGCTAAGCTATGTGGTATCATGGCGGCTGAATTAGGATTAAACGTTAAATTAGCTAAAAGAGCTGGTTTATTGCACGATATTGGAAAAGTACCAGATACTGAGAGTGAATTACCTCACGCAATCTTAGGTATGCAATGGGCTGAGAAATATGGTGAAAAAGAAGAAGTTTGTAACGCTATTGGAGCTCACCACGACGAAATCGAAATGAAATCATTGATTTCTCCAATTATCCAAGTTTGTGATGCAATTTCTGGAGCACGTCCTGGAGCAAGAAGACAAGTATTAGATTCTTACATCCAACGTTTGAAAGATTTAGAAGATATCGCTTTCGGATTCAATGGAGTTAAAAACGCTTATGCAATTCAGGCAGGTAGAGAATTACGTGTTATTGTAGAAAGTGAAAAAGTATCTGATGATGCTGCAGTAAACTTATCTTTTGATATTTCTCAAAAAATTCAAACTGAAATGACATATCCTGGTCAAGTGAAAATTACGGTTATTCGTGAAACTAGAGCAGTGAATATTGCAAAATAATATTTTAGTCGCAGTTGACAGATAAAAAAAAGATGTTTCAAAATTGAAACATCTTTTTTTTGCACGTTATAGTACTGAGACTGAAAACTGAGACTGCTAACTACTTCCTCGGATGATAATTATTCAACACTTCCGAAAGGAATTTTCTATCCAAATGCATATACACTTCGGTAGTAGTAATCGATTCGTGACCGAGCATTAATTGTATAGAGCGTAAATCGGCACCATTTTCTAATAAATGAGTTGCAAAGGAATGTCTGAATGTATGTGGACTGATTGTTTTATTTAAGCTGATTTTTACCGCTAAATCTTTTATAATCGTAAAAACCATCGCACGCGTTAATTGCCTTCCTCTCCTATTTAGAAAAAGCGTATCCTCATGTCCTTTTTGCACCGGATAATGCACTCGTATTAAATTTACATAAGAAGTTATATATTTAATTGTAGAGCTTCCTACAGGCACAAAACGTTGCTTATTTCCTTTTCCTGTAATTTTAATAAACCCTTCTTCAAAAAATAAATCGGAAATCTTTAAACCCACCAATTCTGAAACACGTAAACCACAACTGTATAACGTTTCCAGCATAGCTCTGTTGCGCTCGCCTTCTGGTGTAGATAAATCTATTGCCGAGATTAACGCATCAATTTCCTCAGTAGCTAAAGTATCAGGTAATTTTCTGCCAGTTTTTGGCACTTCTATTAATTCTAATGGAGTGTCTTTCCGATAATCTTCAAAAATTAAGTAATTAAAAAAACTCTTTAATCCAGAAATGACGCGTGATTGACTACGAGCATTGACTTTTGACGAAATTTCATAAATGAATTGCTGAATGGTTTCTTCAGAAATTTGAATGGGAGAAACGCTAATCTCGTGTTGGTTTAAAAACAAAACCAACTTTTCAATATCAAACGTATAATTCTCAATGGTATTCTTAGAAAGACCACGTTCTAATCGCAGATAATTTTGATATTCTTTAATGTATGATTGCCAAGTGCTCATATTTCAAATGTAAGCAATTTGATACAATAAAAAAATCCCGCCGAAGCGGGATTTTTGACTTATTTGTTTTACAAATTAGAATTTGTAAACTAAACCTAAGTTAATGTTAGATAAGTTTAAACCTAAGTTAAATTTGTTTTCTGAATCATCAGCACCGTCTTGTTTTTCAGTGTTGTATCCTAATGCACCCCAACCAGCTTCAATAGCCCAGTTGCTGTTTAAGAAATAACTTACACCAACTCCAGCATTAATACCGAAAGTGTTGTATTTATCTTCTCCACCACCTGCATACTCATCTTTAGATGAACCAAAACCTACAGCAGCCTCACCAAAAACTGAGAATTGAGAAGCTGGAGTAAAGTAGTAACGACCAAAAACTTCAGCACCAAAAGTACTAGTTTTAGTTTCAGCATAATTTTCACCTGAAGCAACATCTAATCTTGCTCCTAAAGCAATGTTTTCAGTTACAAAATAACCGAAAGCTGGAGAAAAAGTTAATTCGTTAGATTTAGCATCACCAAATTTAGCTGAATCATAACCTACAGTACCAGAAACAAACATAGATCCTTTAGAAAATCCACCGTTTCCTTTTTCTTCTTCTTGTGCGTTAGCAAAACCGAAAGCCAATAATGCTACAGCAGATAATAAAACTTTTTTCATGTTTAGTTTAAATTTAAAGTTAATAGGGCAAATTTATAGCATTTTTCTACACAAAATAACAAATTTTGTTATGTTATTAACAAATTTATTAACAAGTAAAACAAAAAATACTCATAATCAAGCACTTGAGAATTAAAAAAAAATAAAATTTAAAGTTTTTTTAATAAAAAAACCATCCTAAATAAAATTCAAAAAAAACATAAATAACTGACAATCAATTAAATCCAAAAAACGTTAAAATATGCATTTCGTCGGTAATTATACTAAAAAGCGCTAGCAAGCGTTACTTAAGAAAACTATTCAATATGAAAAGAACAATTGCAACATTGATTTTACTGGTTCTAGGAACTGGTTTTTCACAGGCTCAAATGCTGAAATTTGGATTAAAAGGTGGTGTTAATTTTGCTAACTATACCGGTGGAGATATATCAGGTGTAGATTTTAAAACCATAACAAGTTATCATGTTGGTGCTGTTATGGAGTTAAAAGTGTTTGAAAACTTTGCCATTCAACCTGAGCTTCTTTATTCTACACAAGGTTCGGAATTAGAAGGTTTTGGAGAACAAGTTAAAAATGAGTTGGGTTACTTATCATTACCCGTGCTTGCAAAATTTTATTTAACTTCAAACAAACTAAGTTTAGAACTGGGCCCACAAGCCTCTGTATTAGTAAGTGAAAGAAACGAAGTAGATACAAATGACACCAATTCATTTGATTTTGGACTAGCTGGCGGATTGAGTTATAAAATAACTGATGGTTTATTTGTTTCTGGACGCTATGTTGCAGGTTTAACCGAAGCCAAACAAGATGCTGATGTGAAAAACTCGGTAATACAATTTTCAGTAGGTTATATGTTTTAATACGAAAGTTCATAATATTTTACTAAAACCATTCTCAAAAGGAATGGTTTTTTTATTTTTACAAAAACAATCCACATGAAAATTATCATTATAAACGGTCCAAATCTTAATTTATTAGGAAAAAGAGAACCCGAAGTATATGGAAATGAAACTTTTGAATCGTATTTTGAAAAATTACAAATTCAGTTTCCAACGCTAACATTAGACTATTTTCAGAGTAATATTGAAGGAGAAATCATTTCTAAAATTCAGGAAATGGGTTTTTCTTACGATGGAATTGTTTTAAATGCTGGTGCTTACACACATACATCTATTGGAATTGGCGATGCTGTTAAAGCCATTACTACACCTGTTGTAGAAGTTCATATTTCCAACACCTTTTCTAGAGAATCTTTTCGTCATCAATCTTATATTTCCCCAAACGCAAAAGGAGTCATTATTGGATTCGGATTGCAGAGCTATGAATTGGCTTTAAAATCTTTTGTTTAATACAACCTTTCTTTAGAAATAAACGTCTATTAAAATAAACACCTCCATGAATAAAATTTTATTTGCTTTATTTTTCGCTTTTACAACTCTTTCTTTTTCTCAAATAAAAGGAACTATAAAAGATAAAGATGGAAATCCGCTTCCGTTTGTAAACATATATATAGAGAACACCTATATAGGCACCACTTCAAATGAATTAGGTAAATACGAATTGAACACGAATGAGAAAGGTAATGTACATTTGATATTTCAGTATTTGGGATTTAAAACTCAGAAACATATTCTTGCTATTTCTCAATTTCCTTACGAATTTGATGTCGTATTAATGGAAGAAGATTTTCAGCTGAAAGAAGTTGTAGTTACAAATGGTGAAAATCCAGCCAATGAAATTATCCGAAACGCTATTAAAAGTAAAAAGAAGAATGCTGCTAAAACCGATAAATTTGAAGCCGATTTTTACTCAAGAGGTGTTTTTAAAGCCAAAGACATTCCTAAGAAATTCATGGGTGTTGAAATTGGTGATTTAGAAGGCAACTTAGATTCTACTCGAAGTGGTATTATTTACCAATCAGAAACGGTTTCAAAAATTAAATTTCAAAAGCCAGATAATTTAAAAGAAGAAATCATAGCTTCTAAAATTGCTGGTGATGATAACGGATTTAGCTACAACACCGCACTAAATACCAATTATGATTTCTACGAAAATTATGTCGATTTCGGAATCAATATGGTCTCTCCTATTGCAGATAATGCTTTCAATTATTACAAATACAAATTGGAAAGCACCTTTTACGACGATAAAAACCAATTGATTAATAAAATACAAGTAACCCCAAAACGCGACAAAGAACCTGTTTTTGAAGGCTACATTTATATAGTTGAAGATATTTGGGCTATTTACGGAATTGATTTAGACATCAAAGGCTATCTCATGCAACAGCCTATTCTAGAAACTATGAAACTGACACAAAATTTTAGTTACAATAGCGAGAATAAAATTTGGGCAAAAAACATTCAAACGTTAGATTTTAATGCTGGGATTTTTGGAATGAAATTCGCTGGAAAGTTCACCCATGTTTTTACCAATTATGTTTTTAAAGATACTTTCGAAAAGAAAACCTTTGGAAAAGAAGTGGTAACTTTTGCAGAAAATGCTAATAAAAAAGAAGAAACGTATTGGAATGAATACAGACCTGTGCCTTTAACAGATGAAGAAACCACCAATTACGTTAAAAAAGACAGCATACAAACCATAAGAAAATCGCAAGTTTATTTGGACTCTATTGATGCCAAAGGAAACAAATTTAAATTCCATAAAATTATTACGGGTTATAGCTATAAAAACACTTATAAAAATTGGAATTTCAATTATCAAGGACTTACTAATATAAGTTCGATGAGTTTTAATACGGTTCAAGGTTATAATTTGAATAGCGGATTTTCTTTTAGAAAGTGGAATGAAGAAACCGGAAAATTTACTTCTATCTCTTCCACATTTAATTATGGATTTTCAGAAGATAGATTGCGTGTTAATGGAAGATATTACCACCGATTTAACAACCGCAATAACGCTTACATCAGTTTAAGTGGTGGAAGTGCTATTAGTCAGTTTAACCCAAATGAACCTATTAGTAATTTGGTAAATTCGGTAGCTACTTTATTCTTTAAAAACAATTACATGAAATTGTACAATAAAGAATTTGCAGAAATTAACTACGGAAAAGAAGTTACTAATGGTATTTTTGCTTCTGGTAAATTGTTGTACGAAAACCGAAGAGCGTTATTCAATAATACCGATTATACTATTATCAAAAATGATGATTTGTATTTTTCAAACGATCCGTTACAACCTTATAATTATACTTCGGTTACGTTTGAAAAGCATCATATTATGAAAGCGAGTTTAGGAACGCGTATTCGTTTTGGACAAAAATACATTTCGCGTCCAGATGGAAAAATCAACATTCAAAATGATGATTATCCGATTTTGAGTTTTTACTATGAGAAAGCATTTGGTGCTTCGAACAGTAATTATCACTATGATTTAATCAGCGGAACAGTGGATTACAACAAAACCATAGGAAACAAAGGTGATTTTGGCTTACGCATTAAAGCGGGAAAATTCTTTAATGCCGATAATATTTCGTTTGTAGATTACAAACATTTCAATGGTAATCAAACACATATAAACTTGTTGAACAATTCCTTGAACTCATTTAATTTGCTTCCATACTATACACATTCTACGAATGATGCGTATTTGGAAACGCATATTGAGCACAATTTTAAAGGCTACATTATGAATAAAATTCCGTTATTGAACAAACTACAATGGAATTTAATTGGAGGTTTTCATCAGTTGAACATTCCAAACATGAAACCGTATCAAGAATTTACAGTAGGATTTGATAATATTGGTTTTGGAAAATTTAGGTTCTTACGAGTTGATTATGTAAGAAGTTACCAAAACGGTTTTCAAGGTGATGGCGTGATGTTTGGCGTTAAATTCTAGAATAATAAGAAGCACTTCAATAAAAGGAGTGCTTTTTTATTTCAAAAATACATCATATCCAAAACGAAGTAACGCTAATCCTACCACAATTAAAAAGAAAACTCGAATAAATCCGTTACCTTTTGAAATGGCTAATCTTGCTCCTAACCACGAACCCGTAACATTACAAATTGCCATAGGAATAGCAATTGTCCAAATGATTTTTCCTTTTAAAACGAATAAAGTAATGGAACCAATGTTGGTAGCCAGATTGACTAATTTCGCATAAATATTAGCTTTTAAAAAATCGAAACCTAATATTGCGATAAAAGCCATAATTAACAAACTTCCCGTTCCAGGTCCGATGAAGCCATCGTAAAAACCTAAAAAAACAGCAATTATAATTCCGTAGAGGTAAGTTTGCTTTTGGGTAAGTTTATCGATTTGAAATTGTCCGAAATCTTTCTTGAAATAAGTATAAAGCAAGAGCAAAATTAAAACCACAAAAAGTAAGGGTTTCATGAAATCGTTTTGCATTACGTTGAGTAAACTCGAACCTAAATAAGCAAATGTAAAAGAAACAATTGCTAATACTATAAATAACTTCCAATTCACTTTTGCCGATTTCAAATAGTGATAGGTTGCCATACTTGTTCCACTGAAACCTGGAATTTTCAATGTTCCTATAATAGACGCAACGGGTACATTAGGTAATAAAATTAAAGCTGCTGGTGTTTGAATTAGTCCACCACCACCTACAATAGCATCGATAAAACCAGCTACGAAGGAAGCTATGCAGAGAAAAATGATGATGTAGGTTTCCATTTTTTAGTAGTCAGTCACAGTTTTCAGTCACAATAAAACTGCTTACTGTGACTGTAAACTGAGAACTGAATTTATACTCTTACGATATTAGCTCCAATAGCACGAAGTCTTTCGTCAATGCGCTCGTAACCTCTGTCGATTTGTTCGATATTTTGAATGGTTGAAGTTCCTTTTGCTGTTAAAGCGGCGATTAATAATGAAATTCCGGCTCTAATATCTGGTGAACTCATAGTCGTTGCTTTTAATTGCGATTGGAAATTATGTCCCATAACCACAGCTCTGTGCGGATCACATAACATAATTTTGGCTCCCATATCAATTAATTTATCCACAAAGAACAAACGGCTTTCAAACATTTTTTGGTGAATTAACACATCGCCTTTAGCTTGTGTACAAACTACCAAAACGATACTTAACAAGTCAGGCGTAAACCCTGGCCATGGCGCATCAGAAACGGTTAAGATAGAACCGTCGATATCGGTTTTAATTTCGTATCCATCTTTATGAGCTGGAATGTAAATATCTTCTCCTCTTCTTTCTAAAGTAATTCCTAATTTTCTAAATACGTTTGGGATTTGTCCTAAGTTATCCCAACTTACATTTTTAATCGTGATTTCACTTCTTGTCATAGCCGCAAGACCAATCCAAGAACCGATTTCTACCATGTCAGGTAAAATTCTGTGCTCGCATCCGCCTAACGTTTCAACTCCTTCAATCGTTAATAAGTTAGACCCTACTCCAGAAATTTTAGCTCCCATTGAGTTTAACATTTTACACAATTGTTGTAAGTAAGGCTCACAAGCAGCGTTATAAATCGTAGTTATTCCTTCTGCTAAAACAGCTGCCATTACAATATTAGCAGTACCTGTTACAGAAGCTTCATCTAACAACATATAAGAACCTTGTAATCTTCCATCGATTTCCACTCCATAGAAATGGTCTTCTCTTTCGTATCTGAATTTAGCTCCTAGGTTAATAAAACCCTCAAAATGCGTATCTAAACGACGACGTCCAATTTTATCACCTCCTGGCTTTGGAATGTATCCACAACCAAAACGCGCTAATAGCGGTCCAACAATCATAATTGATCCTCTTAAACTTCCACCTTCTTTTTTGAATGCTTCGGTTTTTAAGTAGTTTACATTTACCTCATCGGCTTGAAACGTGTAATCACCAGGTCCATTTTTTTGAATTTTAACGCCTAAATTACCTAAAAGTGTAATTAATTTATTAACATCAATGATATCTGGAATATTCGTTACTCTTACTTTTTCAGAAGTTAGCAAAACAGGACATAACACTTGTAACGCTTCATTTTTTGCACCTTGTGGTGTAATATCTCCTTTTAATGCGATTCCTCCTTCGATTTTAAATGTTCCCATGCAACTGCCTATTTTTTAAATGTATTTTTATTTTGATTGTTCTTGTTCAAATGTCCTTTTGGGTTGTTATTTTTCTTAATAATTCCCACTTTACTCGGACCAAATTGTGTTTTATTCGAAACTTTCTTATTCACTTTCATTAAATCGTGCGTATTTGAAAGTTCTTCGTTTGATTTAGAAAGATTTAATTTTCCTCCAGAAAGTTCTAATAAATGTTCGAAAATTACTTCATCCGTTACCGTGTCTTTGTTCCAACTCAAGTAACATTTTTTCATGTGGTTCGCTATCACTAAGACTAAAGCATTTTTTAAATCACTCTCTTCCCAGCTATTAGCAACATCAATCATGTATTTGATGTTATTTCCATAAAAACGGTATTTAGGAAAATTTTGAGGATATTTTAAACGATCTGGTTTCTGAGTTAAAATATCTTTTGATGGAATTGGATAAGGCGAATCTACATCCAATTTAAAATCGGACATAATAAACAACTGATCCCAAAGTTTATGTTGAAAATCCAAAACATCTCGTAAATGCGGATTCAATGAACCCATAACAGAAATGATGTATCTAGCCGCTTTGTTTCGTTCTTCACGATCTTCAATTTCCGTGGCTTGGTCAATCAATTTCTGCAAATGTCTCCCGTATTCTGGAATGATCAAATGCGGACGTTCTGAATTATATTCTAAATAACTTACTTCTTCTTGCATGTTTTTTTTATAATGAAATGATGCCTTCGATATCCGAGACTTCAATGTATTTATCTATCACATTTTGAGGACTTGCCATGGTTACACTAATGGAAACACTGGTAAATTTCCCTGTTTTAGATTGTTGTGTTGTAATAACAGCTCCCATATCATTAAAAGCGGCCTCTACCTTAGCAATACTATGCACATCAGAAGGCATAATAAACTTGTACAAATACTCTGAAGGCCAAAGTGTTGAATTGGTTAACTCTTCTTTTAATCTTGCGTAAAAATCTTCTGTTTTCTTATCCATCATCATTTCGTATTGGAAAAGCAAATATACTTTTTTATGTTCAGAATTATATTGTAGTAACTTATAATTTTTTAAGTTGATTAGATTTTTAAAAAAACTTACTTTTGCGCCTTAGTATTTCCAATATGAATAAAGAAATTGTGGTTTTAATTGGTGGACCAAGCTCTGGGAAAACCACCTTAATAGAGGCTTTAAAAGAAAAAGGACACACTTGTTATCCTGAGGTTTCGCGTGAAGTAATTCGGGAAGCACAAGAGCAAGGAATAGAACAATTGTTCTTAGAAAAACCACTTTTATTCAGTGAATTACTACTAGAAGGCCGAAAAAGACAATTCAAAGAAGCTCTAAATGAAGAAGCGAACATCGTTTTTTTAGACCGAGGTATTCCAGATGTTTTAGCATACATGCATTACATTGGCGATTCGTATCCTGCGTTTTTTGATAAAGCTTGTCAAGATCATAAATACTCTGCCATTTTTGTTTTACCACCTTGGAAAGAAATTTATGTAAGTGATGCCGAGCGTTATGAAAATTACGAACAAGCAGTTTTGATTCACGAACATTTGATGGAAACCTACCAAAATTATGGTTATTCGATTACAGAAGTTCCAAAAGACACGGTTGAAAATCGCGTTGATTTTATTATGAAACATCTTGTTAAATAATTTTTTTTGTAACTTAGTGTTTCTAAAAGCCAATTCACATGTCTGAAGCCTTACAAATTCTTCAAAAATATTGGAAACACGATAGCTTTAGAGAACCTCAAGAAGAAATCATTCAATCGGTTTTAAGTGGTAATGATACGTTTGCCCTTTTACCTACTGGAGGAGGAAAATCGGTATGTTTTCAGATTCCGGCTATTCAATTAAACGGAATTTGTTTAGTGATTTCTCCTTTGATTGCTTTGATGAAAGACCAAGTGCAAAATTTACAAAGCAAAAACATTAAGGCAATTGCTTTAACTGGTGGCATTTCGCAAGATGATGTAATTGATATTTTAGACAATTGCCAATTCGGAAATTACAAATTCTTATACCTTTCTCCCGAACGTTTACAACACGATTGGATTGTTGAGCGCTTGAAACAATTACCCATCAACCTTATTGCAATTGACGAAGCGCATTGTGTGAGTCAATGGGGACATGATTTCAGACCAGCGTATTTGAAAATTTCGGCTTTAAAAGAACACTTCCCTACTACTCCATTTTTAGCATTGACGGCAACAGCCAATAAAAGAGTTCAAGATGACATTTGTACGAATTTAGCTTTGGTCAATCCAAAAGTATTTACAAAGTCATTTACTAGAGAAAATTTAGCATATCATGTGATTAAAACCGAAGATAAGCTTTTCAAAATACAGCAGATTTTAACTAAAAATCCGCAATCTTCTATTATTTATGTTCGTAATCGTAAATCGTGTATTGAAACTTCACAACAGTTGAATCAATTGGGATTTAGTTGTACGTTTTATCACGGTGGATTGCCTGCCAAAGAGAAAGAGAAAAACATGCAATCGTGGTTAGAGAACAAATCTCAAGTCATGGTGGCAACGAATGCTTTTGGAATGGGAATTGACAAACCCGATGTAAAAACGGTTATTCACATTCAACTACCTGAAAACCTTGAAAATTATTATCAAGAAGCGGGAAGAGCAGGAAGAAATGGTGAAAAAGCATTCGGAATTATCTTAACCAATGCTACTGATATTGGTTATACCAAAGCCCAATTTATTGATATTTTACCCGATAAAAAATTTGTTAGAGATGTTTATGTTAAACTAAATAATTACTTTCAAATTGCTTACGGAGAAGGATATAATGAAAGTTTTGCTTTCAATTTGAACCAATTTTGTGCGCATTATCATTTTCCTATAATTGCAACTTTTAATAGCTTACAATTTTTAGATCGACAAGGAATTCTGACGTTCCAAAGCGAATCTACAGAAAGAATAAGCTTACAGTTTATCATTCCGAGTAAGGAAGTGATTCGCTACATTAGTTTGCATCCGCATGATGAGCCTGTTATTACTACAATTTTAAGAACCTATTCTGGAATTTTTGAGGTAGAAACCACAATTAATCCGCATTTAGTAGCCAAAAAAGCAAACACTACAGATGTACATGTGGAAGAAGTAATTGATAAATTAGCAGCAAGTCAATGTATAATTTTACATGCAAAAAATAACGATAGTAGCATCACTTTCAATGAAGTAAGAGAAGACGATTTGACAATTAATCGTGTTGCGAAATTTTTAGAACATCAAAATAAATTAAAACAAGACCAATTTCAAAATGTCGTTTATTACATTTCTGATGAAGCTACTTGTAAAAACAAAATGCTTCTGGCCTATTTTGATGAAATCACCAAAGAAGATTGTGGCATTTGTTCGTATTGTACGTCTAAAAAAAAAGCTAATCCTGTTGAAATAACAAAATCCGTTATTCAATTATTAGAAAAAAGTCCTTTAACCTCGAGAGAAATTGAAAACCAACTTCACATTTCTTCAGAAGCCACTATATTTGCGATTCAATTATTATTAGAAAATAATCGAATCAAAATCAATTCAAACAATCAATATTACCTTATATAATGGAAAAACTTAGAATTGTATTCATGGGAACGCCAGATTTTGCTGTTGGGATTCTGGATACTATTTACAAAAACAACTATAATGTTGTAGGCGTTATCACTGCTCCTGACAAACCAGCAGGTCGTGGACAAAAAGTAAGCATGAGTGCGGTTAAAGACTATGCACTAGAAAAAAACTTACGTTTGTTACAACCAACCAATTTAAAATCGGAAGAATTTTTAGCCGAATTAAAAAGTTTAGATGCCAATTTACAAGTCGTTGTTGCTTTTAGAATGTTGCCTGAAGTAGTTTGGAAAATGCCAAAATTAGGAACATTTAATCTTCATGCTTCTTTATTACCAGAATACCGTGGTGCTGCACCTATTAATTGGGCAATTATCAATGGAGAAACCAAGACAGGAGTTACTTCATTCTTTATTGACGATAAAATTGATACAGGCGCGATGATTTTAAGTAAAGAAACGGAAATCGGTGCAAGCGAAACTGCTGGTGAGTTACACGACCGCTTGATGCACTTAGGAAGTGATACTGTTTTAGAAACACTTCAATTAATTGAATCAGGAAAAGCGACTACTACATTACAAGAAAACAATCCTGATGTTAAAACGGCTTACAAATTAAATAAAGACAATTGCAAAATTGATTGGTCGCAATCAGGACAAACCATTTTTAATTTAATTAGAGGTTTATCTCCTTATCCTGCGGCTTGGACTTATATTAAAGATGGCGAGCAAGAATGGAATGTTAAAATCTATTCGGCAAGTTTTGAAGAAAAAGCACATTCGGAAAGTATTGGAAAGATTACTACTACTAAAAAAGAGATTTTTATTGTTACAAAAGATGGTATTTTAAAAATCGAAAGTTTACAATTTCCTGGAAAGAAAAGAATGTTAGCTCACGAATTATTAAATGGAATTTCGTTTTCAGAAAATGCAATAGTGCTTTAAGCCTTGAAAACACTATATTTAAAGGTGAAAATTAAAAAAACAAACAATGTTATTAACATTTAATCTATTTTATTAACATTTTAGTCGAAAAATAGCGCGAATACTTGCGTAGTTCAACAATACCGCTAAATTTGTGATAAATAATTAAGTTTAACCAATTATAAATAACTTTAATCATGAACAAATCAGAATTAATCGATGCAATGGCAGCTTCTGCTGGTATTACAAAAGCAGC
>Ga0209373_10002477_pt1 | contig 18502 bp, 18 predicted proteins | sample Higcelweek5metaG_FD_187173 | JGI IMG/M metagenome (GOLD analysis project Ga0209373, IMG submission 187173) | Freshwater pond sediment microbial communities from the University of Edinburgh, under environmental carbon perturbations - High... | ecosystem: Environmental > Aquatic > Freshwater >... | reverse complement strand
AATGATCACCGCCTCAGGCTGTTCAGCAACAACTGTTGCCTGTAGCGCAGCAAGGGGCTCAGCTTCAAAACAGAGATCCAGCACCGCCAACTGATGACCGGCCTGTTTGAGTGGCGTAGCCAGAAAGGCCAGACCAAGCGGAAAAACCGGATAGGGCGAACGTTCCCGATTTGCAGAAACCAGCAGCAACTTCATGGGCAGACACCTTCATCCAGCCAGGCCCGCATGTTGGCCACCCGCTGTTCCACTTCCAACGGCAAACGATACTGCAGCACGCCGTTCATATCGGTCAGTGCATGACAGACCAGACCACTGGCAAGCCGCTGGCCGTCTGCAGACAGCATCTCACAGCGAAATCGCAGCATGGCCGCTGCATCAGTATCCAGCCAGGTGCGAACCGTCACCAGATCATTAAACAGGGCGGGCCGCAGATACTTCAGTTCAAGTGACACCACCGGTCCCTGATAGCCCAAGGCCAACAGGTCGTCCGGCCCAAGGCCGAACTGCCCGGACAGGTTATTGCGACCGATCTCCATCCAGCAGACATAATGACCATGCCAGGCCACCCGGTAGGCATCCACTTCGTTAAAACGGACCGTTATCGTGGTTTCATGGGTTTTCATTAAATCAATAATCTTTCGCACACCAATTTTTTGAATTGTGAAACAGAGAGAATCGTTGTGGTAAGGAGTTTTTGCGCCTGCTGAAAATCATTATCCCCGCTGATCAAATAATCAGCTCCGGCAACTATGGCACAGGAGAGAAATTTGGCATCTTTCTGATCCCTGGGAAAATCCAGTTCAATATTTACGGAGAGATTTCGAGTAAAACGGTCAAGCAGCGAAAACCAGGCTTCCAGAATATCTTTGGGTAGACCAAATTTAGGCCGTGCAAGCACCTCGCGGTACTCAGTCATTATTTCCGGTGATACAATCCATTCGATATCGCTCATCTCAGCCACAAACCGTATAACAGCCTCAGGATCGCGATCCTTCAGGATTGCCGAAACCAGAATATTTGTATCAATAACAACCTTCATCTACCAGCTCGATACTCTTCAACTTCTTCTGCTATCATGTCGTCTGAAATAGCCTGGACTTGCGGTAATGCCTGGGTCGTCTTGAAAAGCTGTCGTAACTCATCACCCCTGATAACCGTGTCATCATCGGCAATCATCAGCACCTCAACCCGCTGCCCTCTACGAAACGGAAGATTGATCAACTCCATTTTTGACGGATCATCAATAGTTACATATTGTTTATAGGCAAGCATGGTTTTGATCCCTCCCTTTACAGTGTCAGCGCCATGTTAACACGTTACTGGCAACCATTTGTCAGAAAAGCCGTACGAACGGAGTAACCAGCTAACATTACATGCAACTGACTGACGGTTTATTCACTGTCAATCCAGCGGTTAAACTTGGTCAGGGCCTGGCCGCTGCCCACCTCTATGCAACGGTTGAAACCGGTTGCACGAACCGCCTTCCAGGTCCGCTCCCAGTAAACCGGCTGTTGCAGTTCATCAACCAGGAAGGCGGGAATAGCGTCAGCGGTCAGACTGGTCTGGCCAAGAGACTCAATCAACGGAATCTGCGGTTCTGCAAAATGATACTCAGCAACAATGGCTGCCAGATCAGCTGCAATCTCAGCCATCAGCGGCGTATGCAGCGGGGCTTCGCAGGGGAAAATGCTGACACTGAAGGCGCCTGCTGCCTGACATTCAGCAAGGGCGGCTTCTATCCCCTGCGTGCTACCTGCAAGTAAAAAATGACGAGAGGTATTGTAGTTTGCCACAAACACCCCGTTGTTACGTGCTGCAGCTTCCACCGGATCAATGGGCAGACCGATGGGACAGCCCAGACTATACTCTTCAACAGCACCCATCCGGGCCATACAGCTACCGATCCGACTGACCAGTTCCAGAGCATCCTGTTCAGAAACAGTACCACTGGCTGCCAGCGCTGCGTAAATCCCCAGAGAATGCTCACTGATCAGGCCGGGGATACAACCCTCGCTACGTAATCTTCTGGCACGATACAGCGACATTGCCACACCGTAGATCTGCAGACTGGTATGGTGACTTATCAGGCGACCAGGTACCGGCTGGTGCGTGATCAGGTCATAGCCGCAGTGTGCCCGGCACAGGTCAGCCAGGGCATAAAAATCAGCATCATCCGGTGTTACCTGTTCACGTAGCAGTGGCTGTCCGGGAAAGATCCAGAGCATTATACTGTCTCCTCCCTGCCGTAAATACCACCCCGTCGCAAAATATTATACAACAGGTTGGTCCCCTTGCCAGGACTTTGCATGACCCGCCCGGCAATGGCAGACCAGCCATAAGCCTCACGACGGGCCTGAACCCATCCGCTGTAGAGCCGTTCTGGTGACATCAGCCTGGGCTGGTACACTACCTGACCATGATCGTAACGCTGCCAGTCAGTATGCAGCATTCTACCTTCCTGCTGAAACTGCGTGAACAGGGCGGTGCCGGGATAGGGGGTCAGAATATGAAAGGTGGGCAGGCTGGCAGCACAGTTTTCAAGGTAACGCACGGTTCGTTCAAACACCCCTTCATCATGGTCGTCAAATCCAAAGATAACCGAGGCCTCCACCACCACACCGGTATCCCGGATACGTTTGATCAGATCAGCCTGTGATGTCTTGCCAGCGGTTTTAGGAAGATTGGCATACTCACCATCCACTGATTCTAGTCCCACAAAAATGCCGACACAGCCAGCAGCAGCCAGCAGACGTACCAGTTCCGGATCTTCGGCAAAACGCAGGTTTGCCTGCCCTCCCCATTTCAACCCCATACCGGCCATCCCTTTCAGGATCGGCTTGGCCCGTTCAGGATCTCCCAGGATATTATCATCAAGGAAGACCATCAGGCCCGGTTTGAAACTCTTCAGCTCTGCCAGCACATCATCAGGATCGCGGTAGCGAAAGGTACGGCCAAAATGAGGCGTAACCGTACAAAAGGGACAGTTGTAGGGACAACCACGACTGGCCTGCAGGGTCTTGGTGGTCAGATACTTGCGGGGGGCCAGAAAATCATGGCGCGACCAGGGAATAGTCAGTAGATCACCAGAGGGGAGAACCTGATAAAACTGCTTCAATTGCCCCTGCTGCAAATCACGCAGCAGATCGGCCCAGACCGGCTCAGCCTCGCCCAGTACAATACTATCAGCATGCTGAATCGCCTCATCCGGCAGCACCGTGGGATGGATACCACCCAACACCACCGGAACACCCCGTTCCCGAAAACGATCCGCAATCTGATAGGCCCGCACAGCCTGATGGGTCATGGCCGTGATCCCCACCAGATCATACTCACCGTTAAAATCAATCTCCTCCTGCACCTCATCAGCAAGCCACACCTCCCATTCAGGCGGGGTGACAGCAGCAACCTGCTTAAGCGACAGGGAAGGCAGTTGAAAACGTTTGACCCAGCCCAGCTTGTGGGTGGCAGGATAGACCAGTAAAAGCCGTGGTTTACGGCTCATGCGTCAGTACGTTTTCTGCGAATAGCTGAGCGGAAACCGATATTCATCGGCCCAAAGACCTGCACAGAACGATGCAGTTTGAAGAGCCTGCGGTAGATGGAGCCCCATGAATAAAAACTGCGGCAGGCTTGATCATAGCCATCCTGTAACTCCTGTACGGTCATCCCTCTGGGCTGGAAGGTGACATGCTCCATGTCGTAATCCTGCCAGTTGTTAGAGATAATCCGCCCTTCTGCCTCAAGGCGTTGTCGCACCTTGGTGCCGGGATAAGGGGTTAAAATAGGAAAAATGGCGGCCTCAAGCCGGGCATCTTCGCAGAAACGCAGGGTCTGTTCAAAGACCGCCGGGGTATCGCCATCACAGCCCATCACAAAAGAGCCCAGGATACCGATACCATTGTCCCGGAACTGCTGAGCATAGGTTTTGTAGGATGCAGCTTTGTTGGTTACCTTGCCCATGGCAGCCAGAGATTCCTGATTCAGCGATTCAAAACCGACGAACATACCTACGCAACCGGATTCACCGGCAGCCTTCAAGAGTTCCTGATCTTCTGCAAAATCAATCGGGGCATGGGAGAGCCACTTCAGCCCCATCCCCTTCATCCCCTCAAAAAGCGGTAATGAGTAGCGACGGTCAGCCACAATATTATCATCCACAAAAAAGACAAAGGAGTTGGCCTTACGCAGTTCCTGCAGCTCTGCCAGCACCTGCTCAACAGGGCGTTTGCGGTACTTGCGACCATAAAAAGCGGTGACCGAGCAGAATTCACAGTCAAAGGGACAACCACGGGTAGTTTGAATGGTGTTGGTAAAGAGGTGGCCGGAACCTTTGAAGATCTCCCGTCTTGCCGGAGGAATCAGTGTGGTATCAATCAGACTCTCAGCGCGATAGACCCGCTGCAGACAACCTGCCTGAAAGTCAGCCAACAGTTGAGGCCAGGCAAGCTCACCCTCTCCCACCACGACACTATCCACATGCTGCAGCGCCTCATCCGGCAGGTTACTGGCATGGAAGCCCCCCATCACCACGGTCTTGCCACGGCTCCGAAAGGCATCGGCCAGTTGATAGGCCCGAGTTGCCTGGGCGGTCATGGCAGTCAGGGCGATCAGGTCTGCATCGGTATCAAAATCTGTGGCGCGGATGGCATCGTCATGAAAGCAAACATCCCAGCCCTGCGGAGTAACCGCAGCCAGTGATGCCAGCGACAGGGTAGGAAACTTAAAACCAAGTTCTCCCCACAACCGGCCTTTAGGCCAACCAGGGGAGAGGAAGAGGATTTTCATCAGAGCGCCTGAATCAATTATTTCTGGTTTTCAGCGATATAGGCAGCCATGGCCCGCACAGAGGCAAACACCTTGGTACCGGTTGCAGCATCAGGCACCACAACACCAAAATCCTTCTCCATGGCAACGACCAACTGCAAGGCATCTATGGAATCAAGCCCCAACCCTTCACCAAACAGAGGAGCGTCACTGTCAATCTCATCTGCTTCCATTCCATCAATCCGCAGGGCATCAATAATCATCTGTTTTACTTTGGGAATCAGCTCATCACTCATCTGCTATCCTTTTCTTACGGGAAGTATCAGCCCAAAATTCAAAAAAATTATACCACTGATCAGGATACTGTCGAATATACCGTTCAAAAACGGCAATCAGTTGCTCCATACCTGCCTTGATTGACTGGCGATGGTGGCCGTGGCTGCTTTGAAAAAATATCGGCTCATCCATGAGGGTGGCATAGCGGCCATCAGGGAGTAACGGAACAAATACCGGTAATACCGGAGCGCCGGTGGCCATGGCAAGATAAGCAGCGCCAACCGGAATATCCGTTGGTTGACCAAAAAAATCAAGCTGAACCGTATTGGAAGAACCGTCACGATCACCGATCAGACAGATGATCTCGTTTCGCCGCAAGGCATTGACCGCCTCAATTACCGCCAAAGGTGAGGTATCATGGCGATCAACGTAGATCACCCCGATTCCCCGTTCAGTGCGCACCTGCTCCCGCTGCTGGTTGACTTTCACATCCGGCTCGGGGAAGGTCATGATATTCAACTTGTAGCCGAGATCAGCTAAACCAAGCCCACCAAGCTCCCAGTTACCAAAGTGCGGGGAGATCAGGATCGCCCCGGTGCCTTTGGCAAGGGCATCTTCCAGTTGTTTTGAGGAACTACGTTGTCCAATCAGGGCTTGTAAGCGACTGCCCCGCAACTGGATCATCAGCATCACATCACACCAGTTGCGGGCATATTTGTAGTAGCTGGAGATGAGCAGTCCCTCAACCTGCTGTCTACCGGTGACTATCCTCAAGTTCGCCCGCAGACCGCTACGTTGCTGTGGCGTCAGCAGGTAAAACAGCCCCCCCCAGAACGCAGCAAAAGGTGCATGGAGCCAACGAGGCACCAACATGGTAAACAGTTTGATAAGGAACAGGTTAAGACTGCTGTAAAGCGACATTATCCGTTACAGGTTCCTTTTTTTTTGTTAAAGGCCGGATGCTCCGTGAATTCATCTTCCCAAACCTGATCAGCAATAGCTCCATAACTGCAGGAATAGTCATCCATCTGATCTGCCAGTCCGGTAAAAATCTCTTCGGCACCGGCATGGGTCGGGTAGGCACCTTCACTTTCGAAAAACTCCCGACCGTTTTCAGGATGATCAATCAACATACAGGGGCGCAGCAGGTTTTCATGTTCACTCTGTTTTTCACGGATTTTACGGAACAGGGAGGAACCCAGAGCATCCTTCAGGCTGGTGCGACGGATATTATCCACTGCAAAATGACAAAAGACACAGGGTTCAATATCACCGCTGGCATTGATATGCAGGTATTTACGTCCAGCAGCAAGACAGCCGGAGATCATCGGGCCGTCATTCCAGAAATCAACAAACAACATCGGCTTGGTGGCCCGGAACTGAATCGTTGCCCGCCGCAGTTGATCACGCTGCTCCGGTGAGGGCATTAAGGCAGGATCAGGTTCTCTGCCCACCGGCACATAGGAAAACAGCCAGAGCGCAAATACCCCCTGCTCCAGTAGAAAATCAATATAGGAAGGATCAGTTATGATGTCAGTGTTTTTACTGGAATGGGTAAAGGAGCCACAGAAGGAAAGCCCGTTCTCACGCAGCAGCCGCATGGCGTTCATAACCTTTTTAAAGTGCCCTGCCCCACGCCGTTCATCGGTTTCCTGCTCATAGCCTTCCAGAGAAAAGGCAGGCATGACATTGCCAACTGCAATCAGACGCTGTACCAAGGCATCATCAATCAGACCACCATGGGTAAAGACCAGAAAAGCCATATCACTATGCTTTTCAAACAGCTCAAAAATCCCCTGCATGAAGAATGGTTCACCACCGGAGATGACGGCAAAATAGATCCCCATCTCCTTCATCTGGTTCAACACACCATCAATTTCGTCAAGCGTTAACTCAAGCGACTTATTGTAATCGCCAGCATAGCAGCCATAACAAGAGAGATTACAACGCATGGTGACCGAGATAACAACCGTGGAGGGAGGATAGAAACCATTGCTATCGGCCCATTCCTTACGCTTGTTGGTGCCGGAAAGCAGGTGGTTGATTGCCAGGTTGGTAATCCATTTATCCCGTTGATTAGGATGCAACTCTTTCAAAATCCTGCGCGGAAATTCAATGGAAGGATGTTTCTGCTGTACAAGGTTACGAATCCAGCGGATACGATCCTTATAGTACTGCTTCTTTGGGATCATTTCCATCAGGTGGGTCATTTTGATCAATGTCTCATCTGAAGAGCTGGTGGCCATGGAAAGCAGGTAAGAAACCAGCTTGTCACGGGTGTATGTTTTCAGAGATTGCAACATCATGGCCTCACTACATGAATTTCAAAAAAGTCATACAGATATTCCAGGTATCCCGCACCGGGCGATAATGGCTGGTGGCCCGGCCATCGGCAACCCGCGCCGGAACCGGCAGAGAGCCGATCCTGAAGCCTGATTTCCAGCCCTTTACCAAGATTTCCATCTCAAGGTCATACCCGGTTTTTTCAAGCTGCACGGTGCTCAGAAGCGTTGACCGGTAATAGCGAAAACCGGATTGGCTGTCAGTAATCTCAAACCCGGTCCGTTTGCGTATGCACCAAACCCCGAAACGGTTCCAGACCTTGCGAAGGCCCGCCATCTCTTCAAACTGACTGTGTCGGGAAGCTAAAAGACAATCATAGCCTTTTTTGTCAGCTTCCGCAAGCAACCTCAAAATAGCCGTCGGATCATGTTGTCCATCGGCATCCAGCGTTACTACCCCATCATACTTGTGTTTGATTGCCCACGCGAACCCGGTTCGCAAAGCAGCTCCTTTACCCATGTTGACCGGATGAGAAAGAAGGGTAAGCGGTAACCCCTCCAGCGTTTGTGCTGTCCCGTCACTGGAGCCGTCATCCACCACCACCACCGGCATGCCAGAATTCAGACATTCTTCCAACACCGATCTCAGCGTTGCTGCTGCATTGTAAGCCGGTATCAGGATACAGGTTGCCATGCCAAAACCATTTCCGCTAGCGTCTTGAAGCGATAACGCTTAAGCAGTTCTGTTATACGCACTGTTGCATCGATACGTGTTCCATACGTAACAAACTGTTTTAGCAGAGAAAGGGGCAAACGCGGGCCGTCCGGGTCAACTTCTCGCGGATGCAGGTACAAAACCGCTGATGCGGCTGCACGCTCATAATCCTCAATCGTTGCAACAATCAAATCAAGCGGAAAAAAGCGGAATCCCCAGCCTCCTCCAGTAGGAAGATGCACAAGAGCTGTTTTGGTCACCAAAGGAGGTATCTCCCATAACGCACCATAGTCAGTAACAATCCGATACGGATAACGTGATGCAGATGAATCGCCGATAAAAGGGAGTGGATTTCTACTTGAGTCATACTGATAACCGCGCTCTGCCAACACATGATCAACCCAGGGCGTTTGTGAGGATACTGACCATTGGGGAGCACGATAGCCGACTGGACGTTGCCCGGTCTGCCGAAGGAGTAGTTCTTCGGTTTGTTGCAAATCATCCCGAAACTGCTGCTCATCCATCTCCGACAGCAGACGATGGGAATAACCATGTGAAGCGATTTCATGTCCCTGTGCGGCAATCATGGGAGCCAGTTCAGGAAGCGATTCCGCCACGGACCCGAGCATGAAAAAGGTAGCCTTACATTGGTACTGCTCAAACAAGCAAAGGATCTTCTCAATGTTATGCCCGACCCGCCACGTATCCCTTGGGACCACTATCTGCTTCCCGATACCGCAGACATGATACCAATCCTCAACATCGACCGTTAGTGCATGATAGGCAGATGACACCAAGGACACTTCCTACCCTAATAATTCTTGCAACTTACATCCTATGTCAGCTTCTCGCATCATTGCTTCGCCAATCAGGAAAACACCGGCACCGCCAGCCTGCAGACGTTCAATATCAGCCCGGTTATTGATGCCGCTTTCCGCAACCAACAGACGCCCTGCAGGCAGCATTTTTGCCAGACGCTCGGTGGTGCCAAGATCAGTGACAAAGGTGCGCAGGTTGCGGTTGTTGACGCCGATCAGACTGATGTCGGTGCTGCAGGCAACCTCCATCTCCGCTTCGTCATGGACTTCCAGCAGGATGTCAAGATGTACTGAACGAGCGATACCGGCCAGATCAATGATCTGCTGTGGTTCCAGAATAGAGGCAATCAGCAGGATGGCATCGGCACCGGCTGCACGGGCTTCATAGACCTGAAACGGATCAATGATGAAGTCTTTACGCAGCATCGGCAGACCAACCTGTTCACGGATCAGGGCCAGGAAACGCAGATGGCCCAGAAAGAACTTTTCATCGGTCAGGACGGAAAGACAGGTGGCACCGTTATTCTGATAGATCTCTGCGATCTCCAGCGGATCAAACTCTTCGCGGATCACCCCTTTACTGGGGGAGCCTTTTTTGACCTCGGCAATGATAGCGGTCCAGTCTGAGGCGACCGCCTCACGCAGATGGCGTTCAAAGCCACGGGGGGTGTCTTCAAGGTCAGAAATTCTGACCTTTAGTTCATCTATTGAGGCCGCCAGACGTGCTGCAGCGACCTCTTCCTTTTTATAGGCTACAATGGTTTTAAGGATATCAGGGGTAGAATGCATCACTGTCCTCTTAGTTGGTGAGTGTAGCCAGTTTTTCAATCTGCATGAGGGCAGCACCGGAATCTATGGCAGTGGTGGCCTGGATGATCCCTTCAGCTACCGTGCCGCAGCGTCCGGCTGCCAGCAGGGCGTAAGCGGCATTCATCAGAACGATCTCACGCTTCGGCCCCTGCTCTCCTGAAAGGACGGCACGGACAATAGCGGCGTTGGCAACGGCATCGCCCCCTTTCAGGTCCTGCATACTGCAGCGACTGAAACCGAACTCTTCCGGCGTGATGGTGAAAAGCCTGACACCTTCAGGGCTGACTTCAGCAGCTGCAGTTTCACCGGTCAGGGTGATCTCATCCATACCATCCCTGCCATGTACGACAAATCCGCGCTTACAGCCGAGACGGTGGAGCACACCGGCCATTTTTTCAACCAGCTCCTCCCGGTAGACCCCCATCACCTGACAATCGGCATTGGCCGGGTTGGTGAGTGGCCCAAGGATGTTAAAGATGGTGCGGATACCGATCTCACGACGGGGACCGATGGCATGTTTCATGGCGCCATGCAGAGCCGGTGCAAACAGGAAACCGATACCGATCTCATTGATACAGCGTTCAACCTGCTCCGGGCTGACATCCAGATTGACACCCAGCTTTTCAAGGACATCAGCACTTCCGCAGGCAGAGGAAACAGAACGGTTACCATGCTTGGCCACCTTGACGCCGCAGGCCGAGACAACAAAGGACACCGTGGTGGAGATGTTAAAGGTGTTGGTGCCATCACCGCCGGTGCCAACCACATCCAGAATGGTCTCCTGATCAAGGTTAATATCGTCACGATCAATGTCCAGCACGTTGCGCCCGACCCGGATCGGGGTGGCCCGCTCCCGCATGACCCGGGCAGCACCGGCGATCTCTTCAATGGTCTCACCCTTCATCCGCAACGCGGTGATAAAGGCACCGATCTGGGCGGGGGTACATTCGCCGGACATGATCTGGTTCATTACCTCAATCATATCCCCTTCCGAGAGATCTTTACCGTCAACAATACGGGCTACTGCCTGCCTGATCATAGCGACTCCTTCCAAATGAAAATGGGGATGTTGCCATCCCCACTATCAGCCTATTTACACACAATTTGAGACTATTTACCTTCAGTAATCCGTTTGATGGCCTCTTTGATCAGCGCCTCTGCCAGATCAGGAACCACTTCCCAAACGATCCGCTCGATAGTTTCTTTGGAAGCAGACAACAAAGCTGCTTTCAGCTGGTCGTCAGTCAACGCAACAGCAGCTGTAACCGGAGGAATCACAGGCAGTTCCGGTGTTGTTTCAACCAGTGGCACCACTTGTGAAGGCACCTCAGCAATCTGTTCCGTTACTGGCTCAACTGCTGCTACCGGCTCAAAGGTATCAGCACTGAAAGTTGGCTCCGGTTCTGGCAGGACTGCAGATGCAACAGCCTCTTCCACAACCGTCGATGGCGCAAAAGCAACCTCTTCACGGAATTCAAAGGTCTGCTCCTCAACCGGCACCCAGGAAGCGCCTATACTGTCATCGGACAAGGGGGCTGGCTGGAAAGTCGTTTCTTCATTCATCAGTGCCATAACATCAGGCTGGCTGTCTTCAAAGGGAGAAGGAAAAGGCTCCTCTGAGACCACTGTTGCTGTACCAGCTGCAGGCTGCTGGGTAAAAGCCCCCCACGGATCATCAGAGAGACGCACCGGCTCAGGCTCTGGCACAAAAGACGCAACCTCTTCCTGAAAAGGTGTTTCAACAGCTGCAGTGGTTTCAAATGCAGTCTGTTCAAAGACAAAAGGCTCTTCAGCGACCGCTGGCTCTACGGCAGGCAAAACTGGTTCCGGTGCAGCAGCGGCTGTACCGATACGGTTCAGACCCATCTGATACATCTCTTGAACCTTGGCAACAATCTGCTGTGATTCAAACGGCTTGACGATATGGTCATCGGCACCACATTGACGAGCCTTGGCTTCGTCGAAAGGCTCAAAGGAACCAGTCAACAGTAATAACGGTTTGGCTGCAAGGGAGGGGTCTTTGCGAATCGCTTCGCAGACTTCATAGCCACTCATGCCTGGCATTAAAGCGTCAATCAACAGCACATCAGGCTTAATTTCCTGCGCCTTCTGCACAGCTGCCTTGCCGTTATCGACAATGGTGAGAGAGTAGTCGTCAGATCCAAAAATAATACCGACTACTTTCTGAATGGTAATGCTGTCATCGGCCAGAAGTATTGAGATACTGCCCATCGATCCCTCCCGGTGAGGATTGCTGATGATGCGTTGAAAATATTGACAAAAACGTGCGAAACACTACCATACGGTCTACCTAGTGTCAAGACCCTGTATTTTTCAGCATTTGTGAGGCAGCCCGCTGCTCCTGCCGGGCAAACAAAACTGCGGCTGCAGTTGATATATCACTACGCAACCTGTTAAAACTACGTCTGTTCGTATAGTTAATTCTAGTGGTGAGCAACACAACATACAGATCCGACTCAGGATCTATCCAGACTGATGTACCGCTGTAACCGGTGTGGCCATATGAAACTTCTGAAAAATGTGTGCCTTTGGGGGATGAAAAGGGTGACTCCCGATCCCATCCCAATCCACGTACGATCTGTCCTTTTTTAAAGTAGTAAGGAGCTGTCATCTGGGAAACCGCCCTGGCAGACAAAACACTCCGGCCATCAAGAGTTCCGCCGTTCAATAACATCCGGGCAAAACGTCCAAGATCACCTGCCGTACTGAAAAGACCTGCGTGACCGGCAACCCCCCCCAACAGTCGGGCATTGGGGTCCTGAACAATCCCACTCAAAACTCCGTCACGTCCACCCAATGTTGCTGCGGTATCCGTTTTGATTCCGGGGTTAAAACCGGTATGTCTCATATTCAATGGAGTATAGAATGATTCCCGACAGTATTGATCCAGCCCCATGGAAGTTATCCGACGCACCAGATTACCAAGTAGAATGAAATTAATATCAGCGTACTGAAAATAGGTTCCTGGCTTGATCGTTCCGGACTTTACAGCTGCATGATGAATAGCACTTGCAAGAGGAGCATCCTGATCAAGCATAGCGTCATGGAGACCTGAAGTATGCGTCAACAGATTTAAAATAGTAATGTCACTGCCAATGAACTCTGGAAACCAGCGTGAAACCGGATCAAGCAAAGAAAGGCTGCCCTGATCCATAAGTCTGATTATCGCAGGAGTAGTAGCAAAAACCTTGGTCAGGGAGGCAACATCAAACACCGTGGAGAGCGTTAGTGGTCGGGCATTTTTCTCAAAACCTGCCCTGCCGATCGCCTGGATATAGAGTGTTTCTTTACGGTTACCAACCAGTACAACGGCACCACTGATCAGGCCCCGCCTGACGGCATTGTGTAGCAGGGTATCAAGCACAGCAGCCCGACCTGCCTCCTGAATAAGATCTGCTTCGGCATATGCCGTACGACTGCTACCGGTTAACAGCAACAGACTAAAAAGCAGGATACTGGTGAGCAGATAAAGAAAAAAGCCGCCTCTCAGGCGGCTTGGAATTACAACATCTCTTTCAGACATTAATGCACCTTGAATTCAACAGCTTTTATGACGGTACCAGCTTCATCACGCACTTCAACCCGCCAGTTCCCACGACTTGAAGCATTCACCGATAAAGCACTATACGCCCGCCAGCGACGCCCTTTAACCGGTAAATCGATCTCTTTTACCACTTGCCCGTCCCGCAGCCAGACATGCTTGATACTGGTATCTGCTGCATCGTCCTGCAGGGTCCGTGTAAAACAGTAGAGCGCCTTGACGCTACGATGGGATATTCTGTGTACCGCATCAATCGGATTCCGTTTTGAAATCTTGGTAGTAACCACAAGCTCAGTAATTTTTATAGTTTCTGCCCTGAGAGAAACAGCCGTTCCCAATAGTAACAGCGTCAGCATAATCGACAACAGCTTATTCACGAGTAACCTCCCGATAACGTATCAGGTCCGATAATCTGCGTTAATACTGACATACTCATGGGACAAGTCAGAAGTATACACCGTGGTATGACCTGTTCCCAGCCCAAAATCCACCGTTACCACAAACTCCTTACGTTGTAACACTTCGGTTCCCCTGACCTCCGCATCGCCACCAACAAAGATGCCGTCTTTCGCCATGCAAACATCATCAAACCAGAGCGCAAGCCGGTCGGGGTCAACCGCTGCTCCTGAGTACCCGACGGCAGCAAAGATCCTGCCCCAGTTAGCGTCCTGACCAAAAAATGCGGTTTTGACCAACGATGAGTTAGCCACCGCCATAGCCGCCCGTTTGGCATCAGCATCTGATACAGCGCCGGTTACCCTGATCTCAACAAATTTTGTGGCCCCTTCACCATCTTTTACTATCTGTCTGGCCAAGTCCAGTAGCAGTTCATCAAGCAGCTCTGCAAAGGCGTCGCCATCAGGGGTATCAAGAGTGATTAACGGGGTTCCAGCAGCGCCGTTTGCCATCAACAGGCAGGTATCGTTGGTTGAGGTATCTCCGTCAATGGTGATAGCATTAAAAGAACGATCCACAGCCTGTCGGAAAACGGTATGTATAAGTTCAGGTGCAACTGCGGCATCGGTCATGACAAACGAAAGCATGGTGGCCATATTGGGCATGATCATACCGGCACCCTTTGCAGTTCCGACTACCGTATAGCCAACACCACCACTACTGCCAACCCGCACAGATGTCTTGGGGAAGGTGTCGGTGGTCATAATCGCAGCTGCCAGATCATCCAGGGTAGCGCTGCCGCAACTGGCGATAAGAGACGGCAAAGCGTTTTTAAAGCGCTCCATCGGAAGCGGCACCCCAATCACCCCAGTGGATGAAACTTGCACCAACTCCTCCGCAATCCCCAATCCTTCAGCCAGCAACCCGGATATTTCACAGGCATCTGCCATCCCCTGAGCACCGGTACAGGCATTGGCATTACCGCTGTTGACCACCAGTGCCTGAGCCTTGCCACCGGCAATCCGTCCGGCAGATAACAACACCGGTGCCGCCTTGACCGCGTTAGTGGTAAAAACAGCCGCAGCAGTTGCAGGGGTTTCAGAAAAAACCAGAGCCAGATCCTTGCGCCCCGGTTTCTTGATGGCTGCTTCAACAACAGAGAATTTGAAACCTTTTAGAGACATAGCTATTTCCCGCAACATTTTTTGTATTTTTTCCCGGATCCACAGGGACAAGCCTCATTTCGACCGGCAGACTTGGAACTCTTTGTCGGCTCTGCAGGAAGTTCTTCATTCACCGATAACGCTTGAAACATCTTGCGGCTTCTTTCTACCTGCTCCTCTTCAAGTTCATCAATATCCTCTTCCTTCTCAATCTGTACCCAGAAAACCTTTTCAACCGTCTCCTCACGAATTCTGATAATCATATCCATAAAGAGGTGATAAGCCTCCTTTTTATACTCCTGCTTGGGATCTTTCTGACCATAGCCCCGCAACCCGATTCCCTCTTTCAGATGGTCAATATTCAGCAGGTGATCCTTCCAGTGAACATCAATCGCCTGCAACATCACCACCCGGATCAAATGATCCATCAACTCATCACCAAGTTCTGAAGCCTTGCGGCTTACAATGGCATGGGCCTGCTCCCGCAGCATCGTTCTCAAACCGTCAGCATTCAAACGGGCAATCATCTCGCGGGATAGCTCCAGCTGGAGTGAAAAACAGCGGAAGACCGCCTCACTTAAGGTCTCCCAGTCCCATTCAAGCGGCGCATCCTTCTCATATGCATATGCCTTGACAAGGTCGTCAATGGTATCATCCAGCATCTCCAGAAAGCTCTCGCGGATGTCTTCACCAGCCAGAATCTCTTTACGCTGGGTATAGATAACTTCGCGCTGCTTGTTCATGACATCATCGTAATCGATCAGGTGCTTACGGATCTCGAAGTTGTGAGCCTCCACCTTCTTCTGGGCATTCTCGATCGACTTGTTGATCATACCGTGGGTAATGGCTTCCCCCTCTTCAATCTTGAGGAAGTCCATAATCTTGGCAACCCGTTCAGAACCAAAGATCCGCAACAGGTCATCCTGCAACGAAAGGTAAAAACGTGAGGAGCCAGGATCACCCTGGCGACCGGAACGGCCCCGCAACTGGTTGTCAATGCGTCGTGATTCATGACGTTCGGTGCCAATAATATGCAAACCACCCAAGGCAACCACCTCATCATGCTCGGCTGCACATTGTTGCTTGAACTGCTCAAGCATGGCATCAATCTGTTCCCCTGCAGCATCAGGATTGTCAAGTTTCCACTGTTTCAACAGGCTTTCCGGATTGCCGCCCAGGACAATATCAGTACCACGGCCTGCCATGTTGGTGGCGATGGTGATCGCCTTCTTGCGACCGGCCAGCGATACAATCTCTGCCTCTTTTTCATGTTGTTTTGCATTGAGCACAAAGTGCGGAATCCCCTGTTTACGCAGCAGTTCAGACAGCACCTCAGACTTTTCAATTGAGATGGTGCCAACCAGACAAGGCTGACCAAGTTCATAGTGCTCTTTGATATCCTTAATCACTGCGTCAAACTTTTCCTGCTCGGTCTTGTAGATTACATCAGGGTAATCAGGCCGTAACAACACGCGGTTGGTAGGAATCACGGTTACATCAAGTTTATATATCTTGTGAAATTCCTCAGCCTCGGTATCCGCCGTACCGGTCATACCTGACAGCTTGGTGTACATCCGAAAATAGTTCTGAAAGGTAATGGTGGCAAGGGTCTGGTTCTCGCTCTCAATGCGAACCCCCTCTTTGGCTTCAATCGCCTGATGCAGACCGTCTGACCAGCGACGTCCCGGCATCAGACGTCCGGTAAACTCGTCAACAATCAGCACCTCACCATCTTTGACCACATAGTCAACATCACGGCGATACATTGAGTGGGCACGCAGGGCCTGGTTGACATGGTGCAATGTTTCAATATTGCGCGGATCGTACAGGTTTTCCACCTTGAGCAATTTTTCGACTTTGGAAACCCCCTGCTCGGTAAGGGTGGCGCTCTTCGCCTTTTCATCAATGGTAAAATCGCCAGTATAGGTTTTCTTCTTGCCGGAAAGGGTATTGGCCTCAACCTCTTTAACCTCCCCACGCTCCAACCGGGGAATAATCTGGTTGATGATGTAGTACTTGTCGGTTGAATCCTCCGTAGGGCCGGAAATAATCAGTGGTGTACGGGCCTCATCAATCAGAATTGAGTCAACCTCATCGACAACGGCAAAGTTGAATCCGCGTTGTACATAGTCATCCAACGAGAACTTCATGTTGTCTCGCAGATAATCAAAACCGAATTCGTTGTTGGTACCGTAGGTGATATCAGCAGCATAGTTTTCACGACGCTGTTCATCATCCAGCCCATGCACGATCACGCCCACAGACAGTCCCATAAAACGATAAAGCCTGCCCATCCATTCAGAGTCACGCTTGGCCAGATAATCATTGACCGTCACCACATGTACGCCCTTACCGGAAATGGCGTTCAGGTAAGCCGCCAGAGTAGCCACCAGGGTCTTGCCCTCCCCGGTCTTCATCTCGGCGATTTTGCCGGCATGCAGGGTCATACCACCGATCAGCTGCACATCAAAGTGCCGCATTCCCAGCACCCGTCGCCCCCCCTCCCTACAGGCAGCAAAGGCTTCCGGCAACAAGGCATCCAGTGATTCCCCCCGGCTGTGACGCTCCTTGAACTCTGCCGTCTTGGCCTGTAGCTGCTCATCAGAAAGCGCCTGCATCTGGGAATCAAGACTGTTTATCTTAGCCACAATCGGCCACATCTTTTTCAGTTCACGCTCGTTTTTACTACCGATCACTTTACGTATCAGGGTACTGATCATTGAATATCTCCAGGATAGAAATTACATGGGAGTTAAAAATAAATTGTATACCACAAGAAAGTTAAAACATGAAGCGTCGCATACTGATGCTCTGTAAAATGCCAACTGCCACCATAAAGCTGATCATGGAAGTTCCGCCATAGGAAAAAAGCGGAAGGGGTACTCCCACCACCGGAAACAGTCCGATCACCATGCCGATGTTAATAACCGCATGCCAGAACAGCATGGCAGTTACACCAACGGCCAGCAGTCCACCAAGACGGTCATTACAACGTCGGGCAATGTTCAGGCCCCACAAAATCAGGCAAAGATATAAGACCAACAAAATAAGTACACCAGCAAAGCCCCATTCCTCCGCAAAAACAGAAAAGGCAAAATCGGTATGTTGTTCGGGCAGAAAACGTAACTGGGACTGAGTCCCTTTGACATACCCCTTACCCCAGAATCCGCCGGAGCCGACAGCAATTTTACTCTGAATAATATGGTAGCCACTGCCTAAACGAGATCGTTCCGGGTTAATAAAATCAAGCACCCTGTTTTTCTGGTACGGCTTCATGTAAACCGCCCAGGCAAACCAGGCAAGCGGCACTGTTACCAAGGCGAAGGTAATGATCGTTGACCAGCGGAAACCGATATAGAAAGCCATGGAAAAGGCAATCAGAACCACCAGTGTTGCAGTGCCAAGATCAGGCTGTTTCATGATCAGCATTGCCGGTACCACCAGCAATCCCAAGGGAAGCAGCATTTCCTTTATCGTGAGTCCATCTGTTTCATGGTGGTTATTAAAATAGCGGGCAAAGGTAATGATGATCACAATTTTCATCAATTCAGAAGGTTGAATAGTAAACAATCCGAGATTAAGCCAGCGGGTTGCTCCAAGGGAACGTTTGCCAACCACCAGCACCGCTATCAGCAGAACCAGCAGAAACCCATAAAACCAGTAAGAAAAATCTTCTAGAATGCGGTAGTCAAAACTGGCAACCACCAGTGAGAGCA
>Ga0209373_10002476_pt1 | contig 18509 bp, 13 predicted proteins | sample Higcelweek5metaG_FD_187173 | JGI IMG/M metagenome (GOLD analysis project Ga0209373, IMG submission 187173) | Freshwater pond sediment microbial communities from the University of Edinburgh, under environmental carbon perturbations - High... | ecosystem: Environmental > Aquatic > Freshwater >... | reverse complement strand
CAATCAGCATTGGGTCGGATTTAATTACCTGGCCTATGTGAAATCCGGGATAGCAAGAAACATGGAACCGGAGAAATTCGACGATGTCCGATGGTTCAGTTTGGACAATCTACCGAAAAAATTAGCACAGCCAACCAGGGAATCAGTCAAGAATTATTTGTCTGGTAAATATATAAAGTTAAAGTAGTGATGAAGAAATATTTCGAAGCGATTCAAAAGTTCCATGACAAGCATGGGATGAGAGGAACTAACAGTGAGGATATGCAGTTCCGTTTGAACTTGATGATTGAAGAACTGGGAGAATTGGCGCAGGCTGTCACGAAAGGGAAATCCATGGAGGAAATAATCGAAGAGAATGTCGATCTGTTCAATCTCATAGTCGGTAACTTGATAAGCATGGATGTATCACAGGAAGAGTTTGATAAAGCGTTCCAGAGGAAATATGAGAAAATAATGAAAAGAGAGTCAAGGAATATAAATGGAAAAGTGAGGATAAGCGAGTTCAGGTAATTCATAGAGTTCATAAAGATATGTTAATTCGGAAAATCGGAATCGATCTAGGAACGGCGAATGTGCTGGTGTATGTTCCGGGGAAGGGGATAGTGTCGAATGAGCCGTCGGTGGTGGCTATTTCTGTTTTGGAAAACAAGGTTCTGGCAGTCGGGAACGACGCCAAGGAAATGCTCGGGCGCACGCCTGATTCGATCGTGGCTAGCCGCCCGATGAGGGATGGCGTTATCGCTGACTACAAGATAACCGAAGCGATGCTCAAATATTTCATCAACAAAGTGAGCGGCAAGTTCCGTTTCGTGCGGCCTGAAATCATGATATCCATCCCGGTCGGAGTGACTTCGACCGAGAGGCGCGCCGTCATCGACGCTGCGATCCGCGCAGGAGCCAAATCTGCCTATGTTGTCCGTGAGCCGGTTCTGGCTGCGATCGGAGCGGGAATCCCCATCAACAATCCGGCTGGGAACATGATCATCGATATCGGAGGAGGAACGAGCGAAGTAGCTGTCATATCGCTTGGCGGAATAGTCTCCGCCACGAGCGCGAGAGTAGGCGGAAACAAGATCGATCAGGCCATTGCTGACTATATAAAACGCAAATACAGCCTTGCGATCGGAGATAGGACGGCGGAAGACGTGAAGATAAAGATCGGTTCGGCTCTTCCTCAAGTGAAAGAAGATTACATGGAAGTCAGAGGGCGTGATTTGACAGGAGGGCTTCCTCGCACTGTGAAGATTTCATCCAATGAAGTGACTGAAGCCATCCAGGACGAGCTTCGCGAAGTCATCAATGCCGTCAAAAAAGTACTTCAAGAAACCCCGCCCGAATTGGCTGCTGATATAATGGACAAGGGGATGGTATTGTCCGGTGGCGGAGCGCTTCTTCGCAATCTCGACCAGCTGATCACGAAAACGATCGGGGTCCCGTGCTATGTCGCTGATGATGCTCTCTTTTGCGTTATCAAAGGAATCGGAATCGCGCTTGATAATCTAGAGCTCTACAAGAGAACGATAATGCTGAGTAAATAAGCCTGCAATATAAAACAAAAACACTCATGAAAATAGGAATAGACGGTTCGCGCGCTTTCTTGGATCAAAGGACTGGAATCGAGGAATATTCATATCAGACGATAAAGCATCTTGCAGGCAAGCTGGACGAACATCAGGTCGTTTTGTATTTGAGGAAGAAACAGGTTCCCGATTTCGAGTTGCCAAGCAATTGGAGGATAAAGAAAATAAGGCTGAGCCGGTTCTGGACTCAGTTCGGCCTTTCTTTGGAGCTTCTGATCCATCCCGTCGATGCCTTGTTCATTCCGGCTCATACTGTCCCGATGATCCATCCTGAAAACACCGTTGTCACGATTCACGGGCTCGAATTCGAAGTGATGCCGGAAGCCTATTCGCCCTGGGAGCGTTTCTATATGCGCATGTCCATCAAAAAATCATGCCAATGGGCGAAAAAGATAGTAAGCGTTTCAAGAAGCACGAGGAACGACCTGGCAAGTATCTATGACGTTTCGAAGGACAAGATAAGCGTTGTCTATGAAGGATATGACGAAAAGTTGAAAGTGAATGCGCCAGCTGGCGGGGAAAAACTAGAAGCGGGGGACAATGACCCATACTTGCTGTTCGTCGGAAGAATCGAGAAGAGGAAAAATATAGAGGGAATGATCAGGGCTTTTGAAATCCTGAAAAAGAATCATGGCGTCCCTCACAAGCTCATGCTTGTCGGGCGTCCCGGTCATGGATATGAAGACATAAGAAAACAGATCGAGAAAAGCGAATTCAAGAATGACATAGTCGAAACGGGATTCGTGAGTGCCCAAAAGAAGCAGGAACTGCTTGAAAAGGCCTCGGTTTTCCTCTTCCCGACTTTCTATGAAGGGTTCGGCCTTCCCATCCTTGAGGCTCAGAATGCGGGCGTGCCAGTGGTTTCATCGAATGTGTCGTCTCTTCCTGAAGTTGCCGAAGGAAGCGCCCTCCTGGTCGATCCTCGCGAGCCTGAGTTCATTGCCGGAGCAATTCTTTCTCTCATATCGGACAAAAAGCTGGCAAGCGACATGGTGCGAAAAGGGAAAGAGAATATCAAAAGGTTCAGCTGGGAGAAGTGCGCGGGACTGATAAAGAAGATCATTGAAGGGGCGGATTGAAAAATATGGAAAATAAAGAAAAAACAAAAGTCGCATTGGTGCATGATTTCCTGACCCAGTTCGGAGGAGCGGAAAGGGTCCTTTTGGCTTTGTCGGAGATTTTCCCTGACGCGCCGATATATACCCTCATATATGACAAGGAAGCATTAGGGAAAAGGTTCGGGTCGAAGGACATCCGCACGTCTTTCCTGCAGAAATTTCCTGTTTTTATCAAGAAAAGAAAGAAGTGGCTTTTGCCGTTCCTTCCGGTTGCGCCGGAAACATTCGATTTGAGGGATTTCGACCTGGTCATCTCCAGTTCTGGAGCGTGGTCGAAGGGGATAGTGACGCGTCTCAATACGACTCACGTCTCATATGTCCATAGCCCCATGCGCTTCATCTGGGATATGAACGGGGAATATCTGGGTCAGCGGAGCCGTTTCGGCTGCGTGAGATTCGTGACTCGTTTCATCCTCAACTATATCCGCGTCTGGGACCGCATCGCGTCCGATAGGCCGGATCATCTGATCTCGAATTCCATATATACCCAAGACCGCATCAGGAAATATTATGGCAGGGAATCGGACGTAATATATCCCCCGGTCAATCACGAAACATGGAACACGGAACATGGAACAGCTGATCAAGACAAAAAGTATTTCCTCATAGTTTCGCGCTTATCGGCATACAAGAAAATCGATGCTGCGATCGAGGCTTTCAACAAGATCGAGCTTCCGCTCATGATCGTCGGAACGGGCGAACAGGAAAAATATTTGAAGTCGATAGCTGGGAAGAACATAACATTCGCCGGATTCGTTCCGGATGAAAAACTTGGAGAAATATATAGGAACGCTCGCGCCTTCGTTTTCCCAGGAGTGGATGATTTCGGAATCGCTCCAGTCGAGGCCATGTCGCACGGCATTCCGGTCATTTCGATCAGGAAGGGCGGCATAAAGGAAATCATTGACGAGGGCAAGACGGGTGAATTCTTCGCTTCTTCGGTTCCGGAAGTGATCGCTGACGGAGTGAGGAGATTCGTTGAAAACGAAGGAGGCTATGACAGGGAAGCGATCAAGAAAAAAGCAGGGGAATTTTCAGGGGAAAAATTCAAGGAAAGCATATTGGAATATTTGGATAAGATAGCGATTGAGAAATAAGGGAGGGGATTTGGGATATGATTATCGGCCATCAAAAAATAAGGGATGATTTCAGGCGGTCGCTTGAAAAAGGGAGCCTCGCTCAGGCATATATTTTTGCCGGTCCTGAATCGGTGGGGAAGTTCCTTTTCGCGCTTGACCTGGCGTCCAGGGTCAATGGAATCGATTCAGGGATCGATCCGGATCTTATCATCCTTTCTCCCAGGACGGAAGAAGTCAAAGGCATCGAGAAAAAGAAAGATATCAGCATAGATGAAATCAGGGACCTGCAAAGCAGGCTCGGAACGACTTCGGGGCATGAAAAGCATAGGATCGCCATAATAAACGACGCTGATCGATTGACCAAGGGCGCTCAGAACGCGCTTCTTAAGATATTGGAGGAACCACCCAGGGGCTCGATTCTGTTTCTTGTCGTCAGCAACATCAGAAGGATCATTCCGACAGTCGTGTCGCGTTGCCAATTGAAGAAGTTTTCTTTGCTTGCCGACGAGGAAATATTATCGATTATCGATCATGAGAACAGGAACAGGGAGGAGATAGTTTTCTGGTCATTCGGGCGTCCTGGCTGGGCGAAGTCAATGATCGAAAATAAGGATCTCCTTGATGAGAATAGGGATATATTGAAACAGCTCAAGGATGTCGTGTCGGGAGATATCAATAGTCGGTTCGATCTATCTGACAGCCTCTCCAAGGATCAGGCGGCGCTTTCGCGGAAGTTTGGCATCTGGATAGCGCTCCTTAGGAAAGCCGTTCTTGGCGAAGGTGATTTGCGAATTCCGGCTGAGCGCGCTTTGAAAATGATAGAGCTTATCGATAGGGGGAAATCCATCATGGACAATACCAACGCCAACACCCGCTTGGTCGTCGAGAACGTGCTTATGAATATCTAATCGTCATGCTTGAACCAGGGAAATCAAAATCGAGGATGAGCCAGAAAGGGTCCGGCCGGAATCCTGGCAGGATCCAGTGGAAGAGGGTCTTTTTCTATTTCCTGCTGCTTTGTTTCCTTGGAGCGGCAGTATTCGTCCTGTTCTTTTCTCCCTATCTCGGCATTTCAGAGATAAGGATAAGCGGAACTAGGAATATCGATGAGGATGAGGTGCGAAGTATCATAGAGGAAGATTTGTCTGGGAAATATCTCGGATTCATTCCGAAAAACAACATGATGATCGCGAGAAGCGGCAGCTTGTCTCAAGATATCAAAGGAAGGTTCCGATTGATAAAAGATGTCAGGATCGACAAGAAATTCCCAGATACTCTCCAAATATCGGTTCTGGAGCATGAAATGAAACTCATCCTTTGTTCTTCCGGAAACTGTTATTATGCGGATGAAAGCGGTTCTCTTTTTCCAGTGGGAATGTTTTCCAAGGAAGAAATAAAAGAAGAGAATTATGCGGTTCTTAATGACACGAGCGGTTCCGACATCGATCAGAAAAACGACATGCTTGGCGTCGAGTCGATGAATTTCATATTCGCAGTAAGGAATGCGATGGATGAACGTCTCAACATCGGATTGGAAAGGGAAATGGAAACTCCAAGCCGGGTTTCGTCCGATCTGAGAGTAGTGACTAAAGAAGGATGGAAAGTTTTTTTCAATGAGGAAATCGATGCCGAAAAAGAAATCGAGATGCTTCGGATCGTTCTTGATGGGAAGATAGGCAAGGAAAGAAGAGGGGATTTGGAGCATGTCGACCTTCGGGCAGACAACAAGGTTTTCTATAAGTTCAAGGGCCAGGACGGAGAAGAGATGAATCAGGAGGGAAATGACTCTTCCGCCTCTTCAAGCTCCAAGAGCGATTCTGATGACAAGAAGGACAGCAAGAAGAAAAAGAAATAGCGAAACGCCGCGACAAAGTTAGTGCAGGAAAAATGGAAACAAAAAACTCCCGCTAGGCGGGAGTTTTTTCATAGCTATTTTATCTGCTTCAGGTCATCCGGGCTTATGTAATACACCAGTATCGAAGTTCCCACTTGATATTTCGGAGAAAACTTCTTGATCCAGCGATATGATTGGTCATCCGGCTTGGTCTTGTCATATAGGCTGCCCTGGAGGAAGTTGGTTGAGATCGCATACCAGCCTGACTCGATCGGGCGCTTGGAGTCCCACCACATGAGATATTGCCTACCGACATAGTGCTTGATGTCTCCTCCGCCGAAATAGTCTGTGCGGATTTTTCTGATTCCCAATTCCTGTTCGGTTATCTCTTCCGGTATTCCGTAGCATACGACTTTTCTTTCAGGCCGAGAGGCGCATGCGTTGTATTCATCGATCCATTCCCTTAGCCTTTTCAAATCCTGTCCCCAGTCGGCATTGGAATCGGTGACATATTGGTATCCGTTTTTCGACCCTCCCGCAATCTGGTTGAAATACGACATGTAATAAGGATACGCCAAGGCGGTCTGGACGATGAGGGTGAGCGACAGAAGGAATATGGCTGAGCGGAAAATCACTTTCTCGTTGTGGGTTTTCTGCTTCTTGATGAAATCGAAGATCGTTTTGGCAGTGAGGATATAGGCGAAAGGAAGGATGGGGAAAAGATGGCGGAATCCGATGTTGAGGTTTCCCGTGATACTTATGTATGCATAGAGCGCGACAAACGCGAGAAGCGACAGCGATGTGATATTGTGCCTCACGAAAGCGCCGAATTCTCCGGCGGGGAACATTTCGCCGAAAGGCTTCTTGAGGTGGCGAGCGATGGCTGCGAGGACGCCTATTGCCGCGATTGCCAGAGCGGATGCGAACAGGAACAGGTTCTGAATCGGTTCTTTTATGGCGAATACGGTCGGGAAATAGTTCCCAAAAGCGCTGTTTGAGACTTGACCCATGAAATATGCCCCGTTTCCTCCCTCGACGCGCTTGAATACCATGGCGATGCCAAGGACATACCCGGAAAGCGGCCTGGTGATGGATGTCTCGTTGAGGCCTATGAGCGCATGATTGGTATACAGGTTCGTCGGATTGGTGTCGGTCGGACTGAAATAATAATTGATCGTTTCGGCTAGTTTTTCTTTCGGCATGCTGTATGTATTGAAAACATAGAGCCCCCAGACCACGACTATGGATATGGCGAATGCTGCGATTCCTTTCAGGAGATATTCCCCGACGGTTTTCATCCTGAACCCGAAAGTGTTTTCATAATCTTGCCTTGCGATTTTGAACATCGGATAGGCGATCATGACGATGCCGTATATCGGAAAAAGCATTATGGATGAGAATTTGGTGAGCTGGACTATTCCCAGGAACAGTCCGCCAAGCAGGACGTTCTTCCATGTCGGTTTCTTGATGAAGCGAAGGAAATAATAGAAGGAAATCATCATGAATCCGGCGATCCCGAGGTCGGTAGTCACGAAGTGGTTGTGTCCCAGGATATTAGGGTCGAAAGCATAGAGGATCAGCGCGAAAAGCCCTGCGAGCGTTCCGGCCAGCTCTTTGACCCATTTGAAAATGAAAAGGCCGAAGACGAGGGAAAGGATAACGATCGGCATGCGCGCCAGGAAAATGAGGAGATCCGGATTGTTGCCGGACTGCCAGAACAGGCTCTTTCCGGCATCCCATTGCCCATTGATATCCGTTGTCCAGAATTTCTGAGTCGTGTCGAAGTTGAGATTAAGGAAGAGGAGCGGGATGGCTGCCAAGTCCTTGAGAAGCGGAGGATGTTCCGGATTGAGGCGCAGGTCATGTTTGGTGAGATAGGAATATCCGGCCGGAATATGGGCCGTCTCGTCGAAGATGGCGCTGTCCCACCAAGCATTCATCGTGGAAACAGCGAACATGAACAGCATCACCAGCGTGATGATTGCTTTATGGTTGTTTTCTAAGAAACGGCGCATATGTTTGTTTTGCTTTTTATTTGCTTAACGTATAGAAGCTGAGCCCGTAGACATCTTTTCTTTCCCTGAGAGTGAGATCTGGGAACTTGTTCTGAATATGGTTGATGACTTCAGCGTTCTTGTCAGTCAAGATGACTATGAAGTTGTCTGATTTAGGAGAGAATTCGCCTATCTGTCCGGAATAGACATATTCGGTGTTCGGCATTTTCCAATCGAAAACTTGGATTGGGATCCTTTGCATCGATTCTGCGAAAACTATCTTTTCTTGTTGCAGTGGGAGCGTATGCAGATATTCCGAAACATCGATGAGAGGCCGCTCGAAAGCGCTGGCGGCCTCGGTCTGATGCGCCCAGAAAACAAGATATTTGACACCGTTGAAAATCCCGATGCTAAGAAGCACTGCAATGACGATTGCAGCATTGAGCCTCTTGAAGAAATCCGTGTGTTTTTCCGCATATCTGAAAAGATAGTCGAAAGTCATGGCTGCGAAAATGAAGACGACCGGCAATGTTCCGATTGAGCGAAGAGCGTGCGGAAGCCCTTCAGCTGACATGAATTCAGGCGCCAGCATGATGAAGAACCATGAGATGAGAAGGACGTGCTTGTCCAATCGGGAATCCCTGTATCCGTTCACTATCCTGTTCCAAAGCAGATGGAACAGCCGGATGAATGAATAAACGATTCCGAAAAGGAAAGCGATTCCTGATGCGATATCGAGGATCGGATATGGCGGATAGTTATGCCTCCAGTTCTGATCGCCCCAGAAGTTGTATTTGGCAAGGCTGAGTCCGAAACTCCTGAGGAATGTCGCAACGAGGTGTCCCTGGTTGACTTCCGGCGAGAGTATTGAAACCGAAGCCGTTCTCGAGCTCAGGTATTCCGGATGGAGATAGAAAGTGTAAAGCATCGGAGAGACTGTCACGACCGTTCCGAGGATGAATATCAATATCCCTTTCCAATATTCTTTCAGGAAATCCTTCCTGGAAAGCACGAAGCTCATGAGCGCGACCACCAGAATGAGCGGAGCGATGCGGAACGCGATATATGTATGAAGCCCGATTCCGAAAATGAGTCCGCCTGCCGCGAAGTTATACCATCTTTTCGTGCGGACTGCTTTTAAAAGGAAATACAATGAAAAAGACAATATGAAAGGGACCATGATAGCCCGGAAGGATATGCGTGAAAAATTGATCGACCAATATGAAACGGCGACAAGATATCCTGCCAAGAGTCCGACGCGTTCCTTCTGGAAGAGTTCTTTGGCAACGAGATATGTGCCGAGTATGGTGAGAGTCCCGAACACTATGGATGGGATCCTGAGCGACACAGGGCTTATGCCGAACAGCTTGAAGCTCATCGCGATCATATTCATGAAAAGCCCCTCGCGTCCGTTATTGGCCGTATAGAACCACTGATAATGTCCTGATTCATTAGCTTGGATCGCATCCATGCCATTGACTGCTTCGTCGGGGTATACTCCTGGAGGAGTGTTGCCGATGTTGTATATCCTGAGAAAGAATCCGATTGCGAGAATAGCTATCAGCAGGAAAACGATTTTAAAATTGAGTTTGTCTTTTTTCTCTTCTTCCATCGGGTTTGTTTTTATTTTTTGTAAGAGTTTCTTTTAGTGAATTATAGCACAACATGACTTATCCACAGAAGCATTCTTCATTTGCAAGTGTGAAGATCCTTCGCTTTGTTGTATAATTGAAACAGCAATATTTTAATCTGCTCGGTTTATGAATTTCGAGGAACAGCAAGAGACAAGGCGCAAAGAAGTTATAGAAGAATATGAAAATATATACGGGAGGATTTCAAAAAAAATCCATCCTGCTTTTTTCGATTCGTTCCAGTCTAAAGGAGAGGACATATATAAGGAAGCCGAAGAATTATTCCATGATTTAGAGGGAATAAAATTTCAAAAAGGATGGCAAAATACAGATGGCGAGACAGTAGATTCGATAGAGGCAAAGATGAAAGAACTTGATGATTTTGAAAAGCGCGTAGATGAATTCATCGCGCGGAATAGCTCTGTGGATCGTGAAAATGAGGATGGAAATGCGGATGATAACTCAAAGGCTGGTGGCAGTGAAAAAGACGCTACGAGCAATGAAGAAGAACAGCATGGGCAGGATGATGCGTATGCGAAAAGGAAACGATGGACTGATGATTTTTCGCGCGGACCTGTTTCGAAAAAGGAAAATGGCGGCGATGACGCCAATCAACAGAAGGACTCGATCAGCAAAGAGGAATGGATAGGAAGATTCTCGGGCTTTTATAAAGGAAAAGAAAATCAAGATAAAGATGCTGATAAAGAAGGAGAGAAATCAGAATCATCCGGAGGTGAGCGGAATGAAAATAAAAATGAGGTGAACGCTGATAGCCTGAACTCGGAAGTCGAGAATGCTAGGAAGGCTTATGCAGCCAAAAGCTATGAGATGAGCGGCAACCTTTCTTCCTGGAAAAGATTCCTTAGGATTGAGAAGACTAACTCGGAAGATTTGGCCAAAAGCACATACGAATATGCGGCATATCAGGAAGCCTTGAGAAAGCTTATTGAGTTCAAGGTCAACGAGGCGAAGTCAAAACGTTCAGGTCTTTCTTCAATCGGGCAGATCGCGAGGTTCAAGGAATCAGAAAAGGAGCTGGAAGAAATTTATCGCTATTTCAAGGTGGACGAAAAGGTTAAGCTTTATAGCGCATACACCGATGCGAAGCTTCAATCCAAGGTCAAGGACAGGGAAGGAAGAGAATTGACCATGAAAGAGAAGGCTTTCGATTTTGGAGAGAAGGCGGTCAAGTGGTATAAGGAATTGCCGACTAAGTATAAGATAGCGGTTTCAGTGTCGCTTCTGGCTGGCGGTTTTGTTGCCGGAACTATGGGGGCAGCCGGTGCTGTAACAGCTTTCGGGGTTCTTAAGGCCTCCCAACGGGGCATGGGCGGTGCGGCAGCCGGTGTCGGAATGGTCGGCGCTCAGGAACAGGCTAGGAGATGGATGGAAAGGCGCCAAGCCGGAAAGGAATGGAAGAAAGAAAAAGTCGAAATAGCGGACAGCTTCGGAACATACAACGACGAGGAAGTCTATAATCGGATGTCTGAAAAGCTGTTGCAAGAGATAAACGGGTATGATGAAAGCCTTAAGACTGAAATAAAAAGAAGTGGCGGACGAAAAGTCATCGGAGCGGCCCTTGGAATAGTGATTGGTTCCGGAGCGATGGCTCATGTTGTCAAAGCCTTTGGGATGGGCAGTGGACATCATTCGGAAATCGGTTCTCCGAAAATAGCAACGGACCATAGCGTGTCGATCGGATCGACTGAAGCAAATCATAGCTCAATCGGAACCGGCGTCGAAAATGCTAAGGATGCTGTTAATGGCGAACATATAAAACCTGGGCCTGGAGCTGATGAAATATATAAGGAATTAGTTGACAATGATAATAATAAAACGCCAGCGAATATTCCGTCGGCTTCCGCCGCTCCTGTTGTTGAAAATGTCACTGAACACCATGAGGGAACTGAACTGTCCATCGGGAAAGGAGGCAATCTCGAAAAGAGCCTGATAAATCACCTGACATCCCAAGGCATAGATAAGAAAGAAGCTGGCAAGATGGCGCATCGGATGGCCCTTGATTTCGCCAAAGAACGCGGAATCCCAAAAGGTGCTTTCAGCTTGGTGCATGATGGGACCAAAATCCATCTGAGTCCGGACGGAAAGCATATAATCGGCATAGATGGAGACAAGAGGCTCGGCTGGATCGAGAAGGATACTGGCGGGCATAAGCGTTTTTCTTTCGCAAGTTCAGAACAAAGAGCGGCCGCCGGAATCAAAACAGTTGCTGAAAATAATCATTCTTCCGAAGTTCCTCACGCGGCGCCTCAAAATGTTCCGGGACACGCACCGACCGAATCTCCGCAGCCGGCTGGGACGGTTGAATCCGGCAATGCTGACGATGTTATATATAGGAGCATGCCTGAGGCGTTGAGATCAGGAGTGAATGAGATCGATAACAGATTCGGATTGTCCGGCCGCGTAGCTGGCGATCTCGAAGAATATAGAAAAATCACTGAGGAGATGAAAGCGGTGCGCATTGATTCTCGCTTCATAGCGGAAGATCGATTATTAGCTCCATCTCACGATTTCAGCGAATTCAAGGATCTTTCTGAGTTAAGGACCCGTCTTGCTGATATCGACAACAGGCTGAATAGTCCAGATCTTGATGCTGAAAGTCCGATAGAAGATGATTTGATAAGACAGAAGATGCTGTTTGAATCAACGATAAAACTGCAAGAAGAAAGGGATATCGCTTTGGATGGATTGAGGAAGCAGCAGGCACTTTGCCTTAGAAAAATAGCTTCTGGTTTGCGCCAGGCGATGTTCGATGGCGATGCTAAAATATACGGTGATCCTCAACAAATAGCCAACGTGGATGCGAGAGATTACTTGAATGATCCGGTTGCAGTCGGAAGAGGAGGCAAAATCATTGGAATATATCAATCGCTCATGAAACTCCCTGAAGGGAAAGCCTTTGAGCCTAAGTTTGGGGAAAGGATGGATGTGTGGACTAGAAGGATAATAATCGCGCTGATGAAAAGCAAGGGGTTGAAGTTTTATTAATTATATAATTAAGACAAATTCAAAATATGGATGATCAAAACCAAACAAATCAAGACGAGGCACGCAATGCTCTCATAGAAGAACTCGGGCTCTCAGAGCTTTCAAAAGACAAGCAGGACGAACTTCTCATCAAAATGACAGAAGCGGTTCTTCGAAGGATTTTTTCCGAGTCGCTCGCGAAACTTTCAGATAGCGATCAGGAAGAGTATATGAAAATGATCGATGCCGAAGAGGGGCCTGACAAGATAGAAATATTCCTCAGAAGCAAGATTGCCAACTATGACGACATGGTGAAAAAGATCATCGATGACTTCAAGGCGGAAATGAAGAAAGTCTGACATCAATAACTAACTGACAAAAAAATATGGAACCGATAAAATCGAATTTGGAACCGATCGATGAGAGCGATTTGGATTTGAAGGATAAGTTCCTGACAGGAACGGTCGCAAAAAAAGAGCAGGTCGATCTTCCTGAAGAGGCGTCTGCAAGCGTTGAAACGCCATCTTTTCCAGAAAATGACGTGGAAAGAAAGGAAGGCGCCCTGGAAAAAGAAGCATCATATTCCAAAATACTTTCCAAAATTCCGTCCGACACGCCTCAGCCCCAGCCCTCGACTTCCAATAATGTTTCCCTGGATGCCAAAGAGACGAGCGAGATGAAAGACTATGAAAGCAAGCTGGAAAAGCTGGTCGGCATCGCTGAATCGAAGGGCGTGGTCCATGCGGTCAAAGTAGCGCGCCACATGGAAGACAACTATCTTCTCGATGAGCTTCATGACAGGCTTCTCTCTGAAGACCTGCATGACGAGCTGATCAGGAAGGGACTCATAACGCAAATATAGGAAGGGAAATAAAAAGAACAATAAAAACATAATCTAAATGGACATCAATATTATCCTGATTCCGATTCTTGTCGTTTCCGGCTTGGCAACGCTCATTCTGGGCGCGCTGACGATCGCCAACGGATTCATTTCTTTCCGTTCCCAGATCAATCAATCGATGAATCTGGATTTGGATATAATCCGCGTTTCAAAGATGGAACTGAGGCCGGAGGATAGCAGCAGGGAAAAACAGACCTGGAAGGATGAGATCGGAGCCATGGAGCAGCTTCTGACAGCGCTTTCTTCAATGAAAGATAAGAAAAGCTTCTTTATCAAATTGATATACGGTTCTCCGAGCGTCTCTTTCGAAATAGCCAATTCTTCCGATTCTGAAGAAATAATATTCTTCATTTCCATTCCCAAGAAATTCCGCGAGAGCGTAGAGAAGCAGATCCATAGCTATTTCCCGAATGCTGTTCTGGAAAAATGCATCGACTACAGCGTTTTTTCTCCGGGAAGCTTCACTGAAGCATCGATCATAAAGCTCAAGGAAAGCCATGCTTTGCCGATCAAGACATATGAAGATCTGGAAATAGATCCATTGAACGCCATTACCAATGCGATAAGCAAGCTCGACACCGTTGAAGAGGGAGCGGCCATTCAGCTAGTCCTCGCTCCTGCCGGAACCGGTTGGAGGCGCGAAGGGAAACGCATCGCGCACGAAATGCAGCAAGGCAAGAGACTTAAGGATGTCACAGGAAACTTCATGCTGAAAGTCGGTCGCGAAGTGGGCAGCGCCATTTCTGCGGTTATTGCGCATGAAGGCAAGGACCAGCAAACTCCTGAAAAAACGGTCGTCCAGCTTACGCCGGAAGAGCAGGAATTAGTGAAAAGCATCGAAAGGAAAAGCGTCAAAAGCGGATTCCGCGTCAATATCCGTCTTGTAGCTTCAGCTAAGACTCAGGAACGCGCTCAGGAAATCCTGGGTCATCTCGAGAATGCTTTTTCGCAATATCAGAATTCTGACATAAACTATTTCACGGTCGAAAGGCTGGACAAGAAAGAGATCGCCTATGATTTCATTTTCAGGAATTTCAAATCTGACGAATCGGTGACGCTCAGCAACGAAGAGATCGCCAGCATCTATCATATTCCGATCTCAACGACTGAGACGCCGAAAATAAAATGGCTGAAATCGAACGCTTCGCCTCCGCCGATAAACATCCCGGCTGACGGGATAACCCTCGGATATAACGACTATCGCGGAACGAAGACGACTATCAGGATTTCGGAAAAAGACCGCAGGCGGCATTTGTATACCATTGGACAGACCGGCGTCGGAAAATCCAATTTCCTGCAGGAAATGGCCAAACAGGACGCCAGAGAAGGACGCGGATTCTGTTTCATCGATCCGCATGGCGACGCTATCGAAGACATCCTGACCGCCATTCCCAAAGAGCGCGCCGAGGACGTCATCGTTTTCAATCCATCTGACACTGAGCGTCCGTTCGGTCTCAATATGCTCGAATATGACGTGACCAAGCCGGAACTCAAGACTTTTGTCATCAACGAGATGATCGGGATATTCGACCAGCTTTATGACTTGAAAGCGACCGGAGGACCGATGTTCGAACAATATATGCGAAATGCCATGCTTCTTGTCATGGATGATCCGGAATCGGGTTCCACTCTTATGGAAATCCCGAAGGTCCTCTCAGATGAATCTTTCCGCGCCATGAAGCTCAAAAAATGCAAGAACCCGATCGTAGTCGATTTCTGGACCAAGGAAGCGGAGAAAGCCGGAGGAGAAGCGGCTTTGGCGAACATGGTCCCATATATCACTTCGAAACTGACGCCTTTCATCTCGAACGACATGATGCGCCCGATCATCGCCCAGCAGAAAAGCACGCTCGATTTCCGCGACATCATGGATAATAAGAAAATCCTGCTAGTTGGCCTTTCCAAGGGGAAAATCGGGGAAATCAATGCGCGGCTTCTCGGAATGGTGATCGTGGGGAAGATCCTCATGGCAGCGCTTTCGCGCGCCGACACTCCCGAAGATGAGAGAAAGGATTTCTATCTCTATCTCGACGAATTCCAGAATGTTACGACCAATTCCATCTCGCAGATCCTGTCTGAAGCCAGGAAATACCGCTTGTGCTTGGTGTTGGCGCATCAGTTCATCGCTCAGCTCAAAGAAGAAATATCGAAAGCGGTGTTCGGCAATGTCGGATCGATGGTGGCATTCCGGGTCGGACCGGAGGACGCTGAATTTTTGGAAAAACAATTCGCTCCGACGTTCAGTTCCAAAGATCTAGTGAATGTCGACAACTACAACGCTTTCGCAAGAATCCTTATCGATAACGCGCTCACCAAGCCTTTCAATATCGCCACTTTCCCGCCGACCAAAGGCAATCAGGAAATCGCCAATGCACTGAAGGAACTCTCCCGCTTCAAATATGGACGCGACCGCGACCTGGTCGAGCGTGAAATCATGACAAGAGCGGGGATGAAAAGCGTGATGTGAAATTCATGAATGCGGTTTTGTTTTTATTTTCTTTCTTGACCTATGGCAGCTAAGCTTGTATATTGTGAGTAGTTCGTTTTTGCGTACATATTAAAACAGTGGAGGATTGCCATGAGAGCAATGAGAGGAACAGCAATGCCGGATGGGCATGCCGTGTGTCAGGGAATGATAAACTGGCTGGAACACCGGGCGTGTTCAGTATTGAAGACCTGGTCGGTGGCTTCACGCATCGGTGAAATGTTCTCCATTAGACAATGTGATCTTGAAATGTTCTTTATGTTCGCGTTTCAAAGATCCATGCCGCGCATGTTCAGGCCTGCTCTCTCAGGGAATCAGTATTTATGTGAACAGCAGGGTGGCGACATTGAAAAAACAGCGAGAGCTTTGTTTGACATGGCTACTGACGAAGGCGTTCTTAATCGGAATTTGGCCATGATGGTGCTGGCTAAATCGGTGGATGTTTACAGGGTTAACCCGTGGGAATATCCGAGCTTGGAGCCAAGGATGGAAACGCTTGAAAAAACGGGAGAGGCGAGAATATGAAGAGCGAAGACTGGGCTTTTGAGCGGTTCAGGCAAATAGGCTATTGCAGCCGATGCCTGAACCGCTTTTTCTTATCATTCCATCCCAAACGAGTTGACTGCGCTTTGAGTTGAGAAATAAACGATACTATTTTTTTCGTCAACGCTGAAATTCTCGGCGTTTTCGATTTCCGCGTTATAGAACTGGGAGACGATGTTTCCGTCCTTGTCATATTTCACGATCCTGGCATTCTTTGTGTCCAGAGTATAGATGTTTTCCGAATCAGGATTCGTATATAGTTTTTCAGGAACAACTTCCGTGGCAGTTTTTTCAGGGGAGAAATCCTGTGATTTTCCTCCGAAGAATTTAAGGATCTTGCTATTTGAAATGACGAAGATATTCTCATTGATAGCCATATCCTTGGCTCCTGAGAGGTCTGGCGCATCTTTCAACCAGTCGGATTTGTCCCCGAAACCGCCCTCAGCTCTCGGGTAGCGATAGATTTGCCCAGCCTTGGCGTCGAGGACATAAAGATAGGTGAGATAGCTGCCTATGCCTTTCACTTCCGCATTCGCTGGGAGAGAAAAGGCGTTATCGCTGAATTTCTCAGAAGCAGGACTGAAGGACGTGATATGCCCGCCTTTCATCAGGAAAATCAGGCCGAGGTCATCCATCGGAGCCGCGAAGTCGGCATCCTGGAAATCGCCAGGAATCGGGAATTTAGCCTCAGTCTCGAGGCTCACAATGTCGGTTTTCGAAATCGAGAAGAATTTTCCGTTCAGGTTTATCGCATTGGAAATATTTTCTCCAGAATACGTTTTGGAAACCTTTTCTATCCTGGTGATGTTCTTGTCATTCTGAAGCGGCAGCATGGAGACAGTGTTTTCCACCGCGGCTGGGGCGGGCGCTTGTTTCTTTTGGTCGGAGCGGTTTTCGAATTTGACGATCCAATAAGGGACGATGAAGAATGCCATCACAAGGAGAATAAGATATAGTCTTTGCTGATAATCAAGCTTGCCTATGATGCTTCTCAGTTTCTTGAAGTCAGGAATCATTCTTTTTCGGATAGGGAAAGCTGCTGAGGCCGCCGCCCTAGAGGATTTCGTTCTTGAAAAGTTCTCAATGGAGGCCTTGCCTCTTGCTTGGATGACCGTGTTTTCCAAAATGTCTGCCTCGCGTTTCGACCGGCTGGTTTTGGGGCGTTTGAATTTGTCAGCAATTGAAACGGCAGCCTTCTTGATTGCCGGATAGGTCTCGTTCCTCATCATGTAGACCGAGTTCTTCGAGATCGTGCCTATTAAGGCAGCAGATTTGACGATCGCTTTTCTTGCTCCTGAAGCCACGGGCTTCACGTTTTTTGCCAGCTGTCTGGAAGCTTTTCCTGCTGATTCCCGGAAGCGCTCGAAATTTTCCTTCCTGAAAGCGTCCTTTGTTTTTTTTGATAATATGACGGCGTTTTTCTTTGCTGATTCTGCTATTTCTGCTGTGAAGGATCTTCCCTGGGAGGCATATTCATTCGTCTCTCCGGACCTGCCATCGGATGCTTCGATCGAAGATGGTCCGCCTCCTTTCTTTTTAGAAATGTTCTTTTTGATTTTTTCCATAAGAAGGCGGCTTGAATCGATCATTCCTGATGCGGCTGATTTTGAAGAATCTTTCAATCCTTTCAGTTTCATTCCGGCGGTCCGGGTCATTTCCCCTAGCATTTCCGGATAGCTGGTATCAGGCTGTATTCCTGCCGAGTCCTCTCCCTTAGCGGTTTCTTTTATATATATATGACCGGTCCTTTTGTCTATGAATTCGTCTTTCATTTCCAAGACCTCTTCTTTCAGTTCGATTTTTTCTTCGGACGATATTCCTCCTGTCTGTCTTTCCGTCTCTTCGGATCCGCGTTTCTTTATGAATGCTGTCTGGGCAAAAGCGTTGATTTCATTGGCGGCCTCTTTTTCGGGAGATTCAACGGATGCGCCGGCTCCTTTTTTGTCTATGTCTGCCAAGAGGACTGCGGCTGAATCAAGCTCGTTGACGAGAGCCGTGTTCAGGAAGCGGGCGAATTCCTCGCGCGAAAATTTGAGAGCGCTTTTCTTGATTTCTTCTATGGAGAAAATATCGAATATGCCACTGGTTGCGAGGATTATCTTGTCGCTTTCTTCCATGCGTCCGGACAGCACATCCTGGAAGGTTTTGAGCGGGTTTGCACCCTCGGAGCTGTCTGATGGATCAGTGAGCTCAGTCAAAGTTTTTGATCGGAGGAAGAAAGCGTTTCCTGAGCCGGCGCTTGCGATATGGAGATTGTTTTTCTCGATGACTGCGCAAACCGAATTCAGATTGCCGATCCACTTCACGTTTTCATGGGCGGCCAATTTCGAAAGGGCAAGGTTGACTTTGTGAAGAGCCG
>Ga0209373_10002474_pt1 | contig 18518 bp, 17 predicted proteins | sample Higcelweek5metaG_FD_187173 | JGI IMG/M metagenome (GOLD analysis project Ga0209373, IMG submission 187173) | Freshwater pond sediment microbial communities from the University of Edinburgh, under environmental carbon perturbations - High... | ecosystem: Environmental > Aquatic > Freshwater >... | reverse complement strand
TTACACTCCATATGTTTGCATACGATAATTAACTGCAGGCATGATTAAATATATAGAAGCTATTAAAAATAAACTGTTGAAAAGATTCTTTTATCATTTTATTTTTCAATTGCAGCAATTATGTTCATGAAAAGCATTTATATCACATAAACAGGGGATATTTCATGAAAGTGTATCTGTATGTACTTGAAACACTGGCAGACTGGGAGATAGGATATCTGACTGCGGAACTAAGTAACGGCAGATATCTGGATAAATCAAAGGCCCCTGTTTCAATTATAAAAGTCGGAAATTCAACTGCACCGATAAAAACAATGGGTGCAATGATTATAACACCTGACGAATGCATTGATAATGTAGAGTTTGAGGCAGGAGATATTCTGGTACTGCCAGGTGCAGACACATGGATGGAAAGTGAAAATCATAAGGTGATAAGCCTTGTTGACGGCTTGCTTGACAAAAAGGTTGTAGTGGCGGCAATCTGCGGCGCAACTCTTGCACTGGCCCGCAACGGAACACTTAACAATAGAAAACATACCAGTAATTCACCAGGTTTTCTGGGTATGTTCTGTCCGGATTATAAAGGTGAGCAGTTTTATATTAATCAGGGTGCAGTTACGGATGATAATCTCATAACAGCATCAGTATTTGCTCCGATAGAGTTCGCTTATGAAATATTCAAAAAAACAGATGTTATGAAACCTGCAACTGCTGATTCATGGTTTCAGTTATTCACCACAGGAGATGAGAAATATTTTTACTCGCTGCTGGAGTCGCTTAAGTAGAGTTGTGTATCAATGTTTTAAAGGTAATTTGAGTAATTTATCTTGACAGGTCAGATAGATATTTGAAATGTTTCAGCGAATTATCAATTTCATCCAGATTGCATTGTATTCATTGTAAAGATGACATAATCCATATACATATGATCTTTATTCCAGTTGTTTACAATTAAACAACAGATTCTTCTATCTGCTAATCGCATTAGTAAATAAATTGTTATAATCTGCTTTAATAAAGAGTAGTTACATTACATAATCACATGCTTCAATCGTCATATTATTCATTACATATAATATTATAGAAAATAAATCTAATGATAAAAAAATATTATTATTATAATATTTTAATGAACCCGAATTATTTAACAAATCACTATTTATTCATACCCGGGCATCAAAGCGTGGTTCTTTTAAATTTGAAACTGATCATAATCCTGATAATTAATTCTTTATTATTTGTAAGGGGGAAACATTACTGATATACTTCGATAGTTAAATTAATATTATCCGTCAATCAATCACTATCACCTGTTTTAAAACTTTTTGCAGTATCTGTAAAGCAGAAACATGCAAATCAGTTCATTGATCTTTAAGAAAAATATAATATCTAAGCAGATAGTTATTTCAGTGCAGAGCATGTAACGTAACGTTTACAAGGCATTATAGTTTCTTTTGTGTTAAGCCACTGATTATAGCCATGAAACAGCATCTGAAGCATCAGTTGCTGTTGTTACTCTTTGGAGTGACTTCATGTCAAAACCGGGGAATGATGCAGAAAATGTCTTTATAGAGCTGGAAAAATCAATAATTGTATGAACATGAGTATGGCACTTAAACGTTTAACAATGTGCTTTGTTGTGAAATTAAAAGTCTGATATTTTAAAGAGATATTAATCACACGTTTAGGTTTCTAAATTAGAAGGGGGATTTCAACAGTGAAAAACAGCAGAAATAAAGTAGTTCTATTTGCAGTAATTTTAACATTCATTATGTGTACAGCTACACAGGCTGCAAATGTGTGGGCAGTTGATTCAAAGGGTAATATTACTCTAAATGGGCAGATTTTCCGTGTTAATGGCGGATCCTGGTTTGGACTTGAAGGTCGCAGTGAACTGGCTAATGATGAGAAGAATCCAAGTGGTGCTCCAATGGAAATGTTCATGGGCAATGTTTTCTGGAGTTCAAGCACTCGCACACTTGCCGGGGATGCAAAAGAAATCAAGCAGCTTGGTTTCAACTCGATAAGATTGCCGGTTGTTCCCCAGACTCTTGATGATAATGATCCACAGGGAAAAGATCCGGTTCTTAAAAATACCGAGTCAGTTCGTATTCAGGGTGCTTTTACAGCACTTAAAGCGACTATCAAGGCCTGTAGTGATGCGGGGCTCTATGTTCTTCTGGATATGCACTCCTGCTCAAACTACGTGGGCTGGAGAAAAGGGCGCCTTGATGCCCGTCCACCCTGGGTTGATGCTAAACGTGAAGGGTATGAATTCACTCGTGAAGACTGTTCATGTGCAGAAACAGGCAACCCAAGCACTGTAAAAAAAATTCATGCGTATAACGAGACAAAGTGGCTTGCAGATCTTAAAACACTTGCCGGGCTTGGTGCTGCAATCGGTGTAGACAACGTAATGGGAATTGATATTTTCAATGAACCATGGGACTACAGCTGGAGTGAATGGAGAACACTTATTGATAAGGCATACAACGCTATCAGTTCTGTAAATCCGAACATACTGATTTATGCTCAGGGTATTGGTGGTTCATATGGTAATCAGGATGGTACTCCTGATACAAAAAATGATACGCCTCATGGTGACAAGGGTAACCCGAACTGGGGTGAGAACCTTTTCAGTGCCGGCGAGGAGCCGCCGACAATGCCAAAAAATAAACTTGTTTATTCACCGCACTGTTATGGTCCGTCAGTCTGTACTCAGCCTATGTTTGCTGATCTTGTTGCACAGCCGGAGTGTGCCGGCATGGTTGAGGATGGTTTTGGTGATAAAAAGTGTCAGATTGTAATTAATCCGGCAATACTTGAAGCCAGCTGGGAAGAACACTTTGGTTACCTTCATGATCAGGGCTATGCAATCTGTGTTGGTGAATATGGTGGAAACATGGACTGGCCCAAAAAGTCTGAGCAGCGTCATCAGACACGTTATGGCTATCTCACGAACAAGAAGAGTGATGAACAGTGGCAGAATGCTTTTGTCGATTACCTGATTAAAAAAGGCATCTTCAACTCATTCTACTGGTCAATCAATCCGGAATCTGCTGATACATATGGTGTTTTCACATCTCCATTTGATCCGATTTCAAACAAGTCAGGCTGGGGAACATGGGGAAATACTGACAGTAGAAAAACCACCATGCTGGCAAGACTATGGAATGCGACAGAGGCTGATGCTGTTATTCCTGCTAAGAAGGCAAATAACAAGACTGTTTACGAATTTCAATTTTCAGGCTCCGGATCAATCTCATATGCACTTCCAAAAGCCGGTTTTGTTTCTCTGAAACTGTATAATGTCAATGGCCGTCTTGTAAAGGAACTCATAAGTCAGCACCAGGATGCCGGTTCATACGAGATTTCAAGAGCGCAGATTGGCGCGGTCAGCGGATCTTATATCGCATCAATTACGTCAGGAGATTATTCCCACAAGGAGATAGTCTGTCTGTCAAAGTAACATTTTCTGCGAATATTATGATAGCCGGTTGAATTTGATTAGCCCCTGCGAATTCTGCAGACTATGTTTACAATTATTAATGAAAAGGCCGGATTATAATTATCCGGCCTTTTCATTATCCATTGCCTTTACGCAATTTGCCAATAGTAAATAGCTCATGATTGCAACTGCCTGAATTTAGATACAAACATAAAATCAATTTATTTAATAATAATTATTTTTCCAATTTTAAGTTATATTTAATAAAAATTATCAGGAGACTGTATCAAAGATGAAGTTATCAACAAAGGCCCGTTATGGACTGAGGGCTGCTATTGAAATTGCAAAAACTTATGGTTCAGAGATACCTGCCAAACGCAGGGACATTGCTGCAAGTCAGGACATTTCAGATTCGTACCTCGAAAATATTCTTATAATTCTTAAAAACAACCGTATTGTTGAAACAACAAGGGGGGCCAACGGCGGTTATGTACTTTGCCGTGAACCATCACAAATCACGGTATTTGAAATAGTTACAGCACTTGAAGGACCACTTGATCTTGTTGACTGTGTCGGTAAACCAGGAATCTGTCATAAGTCTTTTTCCTGCGCGACACATTCTCTTTGGAAAGAGATCGCCGATAATTTACAATCTATGTTAGAGAAGATCACATTAAAAGATATGCTTGATAGAGAAAAAATATTTCATGAGCCAAACTATTCAATATGATAAAAACTGGACATTTCCCTTCGATTCATTAAATTTAACAGGTTAGATTGCTTATAAAGGCATTGAGGTGGCAAAAAAAGTTAAAACTTACGACAACATACTATTCGAAATGATGTATTTTTAATTTTTCTTTAAATGGAAGGAAAATTGATGATGGAGCAGCAGTATAAATTTGAAACCCTTGCGCTTCATGCAGGATTTGTTGCAGAAGAGACACATTCGAGGGCAGCACCAATCTATCGGACAAGTGCATATCTCTTTGATTCTGCAAAACATGCTTCAGATCTTTTTGCGCTGAAACAAAATGGTAACATGTACACTCGTCTGGGAAATCCAACACAGGAGCTGCTTGAAAAAAGAATGGCAGCTCTTGAAAACGGTGCCGCTGCTGTAGCTGTTGCATCCGGTACGTCAGCGATCTTCTATACGATAATAAATATCTGTGGTCATGGTGATGAGGTGGTGTCTGCGGTAAATCTTTATGGCGGTACACATACTCTATTCAATGATATTCTTCCGGAATTAGGCATAAAAGTTCACCTTGTTGATATACGAAATACAGAAGCTGTCAGGGCATGTGTAAATGAACGCACACGCTGCATTTTTACAGAGGTCATTGGAAATCCGACGCTTGATGTTGCGGATGTATGTGCACTTGCAAGCCTTGCTCATGAATATAAACTGCCGCTTGTAGTTGATTCCACATTTACACCGCCGTCCATATTCAGACCCATTGATCATGGCGCGGATATTGTTGTTCATTCATTGACAAAGTGGCTTGGCGGACATGGAACAGGCATTGGCGGAGTAGTTATTGACAGTGGAAAGTTTGACTGGACTGATAAAAAATTCCGTCTTTACAACGAACCTGACCGTTCCTACCACGATTTACGTTATGCGCATGATCTTGGTGATAATAACCAGATCGCATTTGCAGTACGGTTTCGCCTGGTGCCGCTTCGCAATCTTGGTGCCTGCATAAGCCCTGATAATGCCTGGTATTTTCTTCAGGGGCTTGAAACGCTTTCTTTACGTATGGAACGTCATTGCGGGAACGCAATGGAAGTGGCCAGATATCTCAGCAACCATAAAAGCGTCGCATGGGTGAGATACCCCGGTCTTGAAACAGACCCATCCAATGAAGTTGCACTGAAGCAGTTTACAAAAGGATTTGGCGGCATGGTGGTCTTCGGCATCAAAGGCGGACGCGATGCAGGTGAAAAGTTCATCAATTCACTTAAACTGTTTTCTCATGTTGCAAATGTCGGCGATGCAAAGAGTCTTGCTATTCATCCTGCGAGTACAACGCATTCGCAATTGACAGAAGAACAGCAGGCCCATGGAGGCATCACTCCTGATCTGATCAGACTGTCCATCGGTATTGAACATATAGATGATATTATTTCGGATCTTGATTCTGCTATGGAAGGAGCCGGGCCCGGGAAATGACAATTGTTCTTCCAAAAGATTATCATGCGAAAAGTGCTTTGGAAAAAGGCAAGGTTATCTGCATCAGCACCGAAGAAGCTTTACAAGAGGATATTCGGGCACTTCGGATAGGCATTCTGAATATCATGCCCAAGGCTGAAACCTATGAATTCAGTCTATTGCATCCTCTTGGACGTTCCATTATGCAGATTGAGCCTATATGGATAAAGCTGAAGACTCATAAATATCAGAGCAGTGATCAGGGTCATCTTGACAAAATGTATATTCCTTTTGAAGATGCCGTGGAAAAAGAACCGCTTGACGGTCTTATTGTGACTGGTGCTCCGGTTGAGGAAATTCCCTTTGAAGAGGTCATTTACTGGGAAGAGGTCAAGCGCATTTTAAAGTATGCCAGGCATAATGTTGCATCAACTCTCGGCATCTGCTGGGGCGGACTTGCGCTTGCAAAGTATCTTGATATTGACAAAGTGGTTTATCCTAAAAAAATGTTTGGTGTTTACAAAACAAAGAATCTTGACAGAGAACATCCGATTACAGGTGAAATGGATGATGTGTTCTACTGTGCTCAGAGCCGTCATGCCGGTATTCCTGATGATATTCTTGAGCTTGAACGTGACAAAGGGAATATTCATCTTCTTGCCTATGCAGAAGGCGCAGGATATACAATATTTGAAAGCACTGATCAGCGTTTTCTTATTCATCTCGGGCACCCGGAATATGAACCGGAACGCCTTATTGAAGAGTATAAGCGGGACAGCACAAAAGGGCGCGGTGATGTAGATCTGCCGCTTAATGTCGATATGGAAAAGCCTATCAATACATGGCGGTCACATCGCACTGAACTTTTTACGCAATGGATAAAATATGTCCATGAAACAACACGTTATTAAGATGCAATCAAGGCAGCAATATGATTTTTAATGAGTGGATGAATTGTCGCTTACCTGAGATTGTCAATAAACTTGAAAGTAGTATATTGTCAAGTTCAGAGATTGAGGCAGATGAGGGCCTTGATCTTACAGGCCGCAATGATATTTTTGAGATTCTTGATGCCATACTGGCAGTACTTTTTCCTGGAAGTTTCAGTAAGGAAATAGTAGACAAGAAAGAAATGGCATTTTACATTTCCGATAAACTCAGACATATCAGTTACAAGCTTGGAAAACATATCCGAGATGTATTGAAATACAAGTGCAGCAAAACCAATTGCAGCACTTGCAACTGTGATGATCATGCAAATGATTTTCTGATAAGTCTGATTGAGGAATTGCCGTCAATCAGGGCAATTTTAATGGAAGATATTCAGGCGGCCTTTGATGGAGATCCTGCGGCACAGTTTATAGATGAAATAATTCTGAGCTATCCATGCATTGAAGCGGTTGCTACTCACCGGATAGCGCATAAGCTGTATTCGCTTGGTGTGCCGATTATACCTCGTATTATGTCTGAACGCGCTCATTCACGTACAGGAATTGATATTCATCCGGGTGCGAAAATAGGGCCCAGATTCTTTATTGATCATGGCACTGGTGTTGTCATTGGTGAAACAAGCACTATTGGCCGTAATGTCAAGTTGTATCAGGGTGTGACACTGGGTGCATTATCAGTTGTTGACAAAGATGGAAAATTGAGAAAAGATCAGAAACGTCACCCTGACATTGAGGATGATGTGGTAATTTACGCAAATGCAACAATTCTCGGCGGAGAGACTGTGATCGGAAAAGGCTCGGTAATCGGGGGCAATACCTGGATTGTTCAAAGCGTTGCACCTGGTTCAAAAGTTTACAATAAGGATAGATAGCCAGGCGGCCTTATATTTTAGAATTAATATTAAAAAAAAATGATTCAAATAATAGTAAACGGCAATAATGAAGAGTGTAAAGATGGTGGTTCAATTGGCGAGCTTTTGAAAAGTAAATCAATTGAGGCTGCCCGTGTTGTAGTGGAAGTTAATCAGCAGATTATAAAACGCGATATATTTGATTCTTACAAGTTAAATAGTTTTGATCGTGTCGAAATACTGCGTTTTGTCGGTGGAGGTTGAGTGTGAGTGATGAACTGATTATTGCTGGTAAAGCAATAAGGTCTCGTCTCATTACCGGATCAGGAAAATATCGTGATGACCGGATGATAAAAGATGTTCTTGATGCTGCAGAGTGTGACATTATTACTGTAGCGCTGCGTAGAATTGATTTTGACAGACCGCAGGAATCTGTAATTAATTACATTCCTGAAGGAAAAATACTGCTTCCCAATACAAGCGGGGCAAGGACTGCCGATGAAGCGGTGCGGATTGCGCGTCTTGCGCGTGAGATGGGTATAGGGAACTGGATTAAAATCGAGGTTATTCAGGATCAGCGTTATTTACTTCCTGATAATTTCGAAACATTGAAAGCAACAGAAATACTTGTTAAAGAAGGCTTTGTTGTGTTGCCATACATGAACCCTGATCTTGGAACTGCGCGGCGTATGGCTGACGCAGGCGCTGCTGCGGTGATGCCGCTTGGGGCACCGATCGGCACAAACCGGGGCTTACGAACAAGAGAACTCATTGAAATACTTATTTCTGAAATGGAAGTGCCGGTTATTGTTGACGCCGGTCTGGGACTTCCGTCACATGCAGCAGAGGCAATGGAACTGGGCGCATCGGCAATTCTTTTAAATACTGCAATTGCGTCAAGTGATAATCCGGTTCAGATGGCGCGCGCATTCAGGCTTGCTGTTGAAGCTGGACGTCTTGCGTATCTGAGTGGACCGGGGAGTACATCCAGAACCGCCCGGGCATCATCACCGCTTACAAGCTTTCTTAATAATCAATAGGCTGGCCGCATCCTGTCTGATGACTGTCAAGTTGACAGACTGATGCACTCAGCGCTGTTTACAAAATGTTATCATTGCGGATGACTGGTTCAGGTCTTCTGCAGTGAGAGTTTCGGAGTTTAAAGTAATCATGGAATTTTCGGAGCAGTTATGTCATTTACAAAAGAAGTAGAGCGTTTCGACGGGTTTGATTTTGATGCTTACTGTGCATCAGTGACAAAAAATAAAGTGCATTCTATTATAAATAAAGAACATCTTTCTGAAATGGATTTTCTCGCATTGCTTTCTGATTGTGCATCGGAATATATTGAGGAAATGGCGCAGCGTTCACACGAAATTACAAGAAAACATTTCGGTAATATTATCTATATGTTTACACCATTTTATATTTCAAATCACTGCCAGAATGTTTGTCCTTACTGCTCTTTTGCCCGGCAGCATCATATAGCACGAAAACATCTCAATTTTGATGAAATCCGCAAAGAAGCCCAGTGTATCGCGGCAAACGGCATGAGACATATTCTTGTTCTTACCGGGGAGTCAAGTACAACTGCGTCACTTGATTATCTTGAGAAAGCAGTCTCGATTATCAGGGAGTATTTTTCAACAGTCGCAATAGAAATTTATCCGCTTGACAATAATGGATACAGTATTTTATCAAAAGCCGGGGCAGATACTCTTACAATTTATCAGGAGACCTATAACAGGCCTTTATATGAGAAATTGCACAATGGCGGCCCCAAGTCAGACTATGAGTTTCGAATTAATGCGCCAGAGCGTGGTTGTCAGGCGGGAATGAGGGGCGTGACTGTCGGTGCGCTGTTCGGCCTTCATAACTGGCGTTCCGAGGCATTTTTCACTGCGGCACATGCAGCATATATTCAGAGGAAATTTCCGTCTGTGGAAATTGGTGTATCATTTCCGAGAATGCGACCTCTTGCCGGGGATTTTGAAGTTAAGCATGCTGTAAGTGACAGGCAGTTTGTGCAGATGATGACCGCAATGCGCATGTTTCTTCCGACAGCAGGAATTACGGTTTCCACAAGGGAATCTGAAGAATTCCGCAACTCAATAGTAAAGCTTGGTGTTACGAAAATGTCTGCCGGAGTCTCAACAGAAGTCGGAGCTCATACTGACAAACCGTCAACATCACAGTTTGAAATAGCCGACACAAGGTCTGTTGACAAAATGAAGTCAGATCTGACAGATATGGGATTTCAGCCGGTAATGCATGACTGGAACAGAAAGTACGTCGCGTAATCTCCTTGATACAAATGATTACCATATTTTGATATGTAAATTATTTCATCATTTATTATATATTAATATAAAAGGAATCATATTGCAGAATATGATTCCTTTTATAAAACCTGCAGATAATTCTAATTAACAATTAATAAAGTATCTCAATATCATCAACGTCTATAACCGATGAAGAAATTGCCGGATTTGAACTATTCGAGATTTCCCATGTAAGTCTTGTGCAGCTGGCAATGTTAAAATCAATAGGAGCTGCCCATGTTCCAGGAAGGCTGAGATCGTCAATTTTTACTGTAACCTCACTCCATTCTGATGTTCCTTCAAAATAAATGCCATAATAGCCAAATTCATCTCCATCTAATTGTGAGGCTGGAACATATGAAATATCGTCGATTTCTTTTGTCTGAATAATGAACCTTATTACTGAAGGCTCAGTGGATCTGATTCTGAATTTGATTGCATAGGCTCCTGTAAGGTCATGCGCCTGCCCATCAGCGCAGAGTTTCGTACCAACCCCAATAAATGCTTTATCCTGAACGTTATTTGGATCCCAGCTTGTCGGCCAGTTATCACCAAATGTAAATGGTACTGTACAAAAACTATTTGAGTTTTCCAAGCCGGTTACAAATGAGTAGCTTCTAATAGGATAATCATCTGTCGTATCTCCAAAAGCATGACGTGGAATAGTTGTAAATGGTGCACTGATTATTGACGGAACAGATGACGGGGCAGCCTGCGGTCTGTCATTCTCAAAAACGCCATAGTTGTCATCATAGTAGTACCAGTCAAATCCGAGATTGTTCCTGTTATCATCAAAAGCAGCATCGACAACAACATTTGAACTTGATTGTCCAAGAAAATCTATATAGTCCATTATTGCCGGATCTTTTTGGCCTGCTCTTTTTGCGAATACTTTAATTATGTCACCATTGTTTATAGAGAGTGTACCGATGTCCTGTGTGTACCATCCTGTAAATATGCTGTTTCCATACCATTTTTTATCGGTAATTGTTTCTGATCCTCTATTTATAACTACTCTGTAATAGCCATTTTTATTATGGGTATTTTTATCATACCATCTGAATTGAATTTTGTATGCACCTGATGCACCTGTAAATTTGCTCTGGCAGCCCTTTATACCATCACTGCTGCAATATCTGCCTTTACTATTAGAAAATTGATTTGAAGGTACACCGCCGGTTCCTTTTGTCAGAGGAGAAATTCTTGGAATGGAACCGAAATTCTCAATTTCCATCCTGATATTTGCAGCTGCAGCATCTGCAATGCCAGCTGCCGCAACCTGTTCATCAGTATTTTCTGCTTCCTGTAATACAGAACTGGCAGGATTATTACAGCCCCATAATGCAAGTGATGCAACAGATGCACAAAGACATAAACGGAATAGTGACATAAAGTGTCCTTTTGTAAAAGTAATGATGTGGTATGTAAACAGGTATTACAAAAAACAGTAATAAATACTGTATTGAAAAGATCAACTAGTAAAACAATAATAACAGATGGTTCAGACTGAGTCGATTTAAACAATACATTGTAATAAAACTGTCTCAATGTCAATAACTGATACACATATGTATTTATACTGAGAAGTATATAAAAGCAAGAAATAATGCCAACTTGATATAAATTAAATAAATTTCATCTAAATTTACTGCAAATATGTAAGTGCTCATTCTGTACTGAAATTGAGTACTATGATGTAAATATATTCAATTATTATCAAATTATCTGTAATTATTTAACAAATACAAGAAAGAAACTTTAAGGTATATAACCTGTATAAAAAAATGAATAATGTAAAACAATTATAATTCGCTAAAAATAATATTAGGTGGTTTTATCTGAATTCAAGTTCGGCAGCATAGACTGATAAAAAATGGAGATATCTGAAAATGGACTTATATAGTATTAAATCTCCTTGTTTTTTTATTTGCAAATGGTACAGATAATGCGAAAAATTGAATTATATTAAGCAAAAAAAATGTATATTTCGTACTATATTCTTATTTAATCCGTATTAAATCAGTATGCGCTGTAAAAAAACAACCAGTTCAATCATTTCAAAAGATGACAGTTTGAAAGATACTGGTTCAAAGATTTTATTAATAGTTCAAAATTCTTGCTGATATTGATAAAAACACTGTATTTGCAGCATTTATCGTGCGTATTTTAGTTCCAGGAGCGATTGAAGAGCAACAGGATGAAGAATAACACTCCAAGTAAAACCGCAGAATTGGCTGCTGTAATGCGTGCTGCAGCTGTTAAATCGAAACAGCTTAAAAATGTAGTTAATGATCCTTATGCTGTTGTGTTTTGTGGATTCAGAACACTGCCTGCATTGTTTTTTAACAAGCTGCTTATTTTATTTGATAATTCGCTCACGAAAATAAATCTGCCTGTTATTCAGGCAGGAGTATTGTGTGCACTTGTCAGGCACAGATTTATAGAAGATCATCTGAATAAACTTATTAAACAGGGAATAAGGCAGGTTATTCTGCTTGGTGCCGGGTATGATACCAAGGCAATAAGGCTTATTAAAGACGGCATGATATTTATTGAAATTGATCATCCGGCCACACAGAATCGCAAGCGTGCAATTTTAGACAAAAAGGGAATATCTATCCCGTATTGTCATTTTATTCCATCTGATCTGTCAGTTCAATTTTCATGCAGCTCTCTTGAATCTGCTGGTTTTGACAGGAAGCTTCCGGTGGCAGTAATTGCAGAGGGCGTTTTTTCGTATTTTACATCTGATAAAATAAATTCTCTGATTAATGAAATAGGTCAATTGTCAAATGAAGTACATCTCATTTTTGATTACAGGCATCCGGTTATAAGTAAAGTACACCCTGCAAACAGGTGGTATTCACATTTCAAAGGTATGGGTGAAAAATATCTGGGTCTTATGACAAAAAGCGGGATGAACGAAATACTTGACAGAAATAATTTTGAAACATTATCTGCAGATGATCTCTGCGGACTGTCAAAAAATTATGGGATTGCTTTTTCCAGACCATATCTGAATAACACTTCAGAAGTAAGAATTACGGTAAAAAGGCAGGCTGGAAATGCATAAAAATGGAAAATACTTCGCAATAGTCAATTCGAGAATTAAGCCGCATAGAAAAACGGATATATTTTCTTTTTTCAGTATGTATAACATTCCGTGGATTGAAACTGCTTTTGAAGGGCAGGCAACAGAACTGGTAAAAAAATCTGATGCACATACAATAATTGTTGCCGGAGGAGATGGTACTGTGCATGAAATTGTCAATGGAATGAATCTTGACAAACAAAAAATACTCATTGTGCCGGCCGGCTCACTCAACAGTCTTGCAAGACAACTTGGATTGCGCAGCAGGGGAGAAGCCTTTGCGCTTGTAAAGGAAAATGCAGTTGACCACAGAATTGATCTGATTCATGCCAGAATACACAATAGTGATAATACTGCAACTGACAGCAAAATTGTCGGATTTGCATCAGCTGGATTTGATGGAAAAGTTGCAGGCAATGCTCATAAAATGAGGCACATCTACTCACCGCTTCGTTTTATTGCGGCAGGCTGGGCTGCGACAACAATGATCAGAAAAGTAAAAGCTGAATTCAGAATTAATGGAAATGATCTGTCTTCAAAATACTTTACATCATTTCTTATCAATAATGGAGGCGCCAACATGTTTTCAACTGTAAAGCGCTGGAATATGAATGACGGAATGTGCGAGGTCAAATTTGTAAATATGCCTTTGTGTACTCATGTTGTTTATGCAATGATAAGCCGTACTGCACTGAATGGGAGATATATTAAAGGGGTGCGGAAAATTGATATTAAATATGAACAGCCTGTTGATATGATGGTTGACGGAGAGGTGTTTGAAAATGTTATTTCTTTTGAGGCTGAAGTTTTACCTAAGGCTTTGCAGATAATATTGCCTGTTCATGGGAAAGTACACAGGTGAACCCTATGAGATATGTGATTGGAATTATATCTGTTTTCATTATGTTTTACAGCTCATACTCACAGGAAAAAGGATTATTCGACGGAGAGTTTTCAATTACAGGGCAGATTACTGATTTTAAACGTGGTTTTGGTATTTGTATTGCCTTGTATGATTGTCAGGAAAATTTTAAAAAAAGAAAATATACAAATGCAATAAGGATCAGTTCAGAAAAAATATTAACAGATACGATTCAGTATGAATTTCATAAAGTCAAAAAGGGAGAATATCTCATAGCTGCATATCAGGATATTAATGATGATAAAAAAATTAATACCAATATTATCGGAATACCGACCGAACCCTATGTTGTCTACAGACAGTCTGCGAAATTTGAATGGCCAAGTTATATCAAGTGTAAATTTAAAGTTGATACAAATGTTTCAGGTGCAGATCTGAAGTTTGTCAAATCAGGAAGGTAATTGCTGTATTACTTTTCTGAAAGATAAAAAATGTTGTTTTTGTCAATAAGCGTTTCAAATATCTCTTCATTATGAGAAATCATGAGCAGGGCTGTTCCGCCAAGGCGAAGTTTATTTAAAAGATCCAGCACCTTTTTTACATTGACAAAATCTAAACCGTTAAGGGGCTCATCCAGTATGAGCAGTTGAGTATTGAGCGCAAAAGTACGAAGTAAATTGAGTCGCTGTTTCTGACCGCCGCTAAGATAAGCTACTTTCTTATTAATAATCAGATCTATTATGTTCTGCTTGAAAAGCAGGTTTAACTGTGTGTTCAGATCAACAGTCATTCTTTCTTTAAGCGCATCGAATGTTTCCTTGACAGTTGCTTGTAGATTCAGAGACTCGTCAGCATGCTGAAAAACCATGCCTGCCTTCTTACCCCAGATTTCTTTGTGCCAAAGCGATTCATGTGATTTTTCATTATATGATCTGCCGCAGAGATTCATTTTAAAACTGTCAGATTTGTAAATACCCATGACAATTTTTGCAAGTGTAGTTTTACCAATACCGCTTGGCGCTTTAAGATAGACAACACTGCCTTTATTTATGATAAGCGGAGCCTTTACTGTCCGTGCTTCGTCTTTGTAAATGCAGAGATTTCTTGAAAAAATGGAGAACTCCGGTGCGACTTCAAGTACTCTGTTATCTGCTGTCTGTGACACCGGCGGATCAGTCCATTGAGATTTGTTAAGCCAGTTGAGATAATCATCGGCAGAAAAATCATCAACACTTACTTTGCATTCATCAATACGTGATAATTCCTTGAAATGAACGAATGGAACCAGATTGCGGTATGAATTGTAAATTTCACTTATGATGGAATAATCATGTGTAATAATCACTGCGGAAAAATGTCGTTTACAGAATTTACTGAAAAGTAAATTAAGAAACAGATTTCTGTAGCGGTTGTCAAGACTACCGGTAGGCTCATCAAAAACAAAAAAACTGGATGCATCAGCGTCTCTGTTTTCCATAAATGCAGTGAGCTTCTTAAAAGCCATTGCAATCAGAATCCGCTGTTTTTCTCCGCCGCTTGGGCGATATGGTTTCGGATACACTTCTCTTATTGTATTGAGAGTGGAATCAGTTGAATGCTGCCACAGATATTCCATAATCTCAGTATCATCAATATTTTCAAGGCTGCCTTCATTAAGCTGTTCGCTTATTTTCATAAGAGGGTTAAGATGCGATGACGGTTCCTGGAAAACAAAGAAACTGTTATTTCGGATATCACATGCCCAGCGGCTGTTGAGATGATCACAGTATGGCTTGTCATTGACAGTTACAGTTAAGTCTGATGTGTCAAGCAGCCCGTAGAGAGCTTTTGACAGAAGAGATTTACCTATTCCTGATTCGCCGAACAGAAATGTGATATGATTATCGTAAAGTGGAAAATCATCAATGGCAACAATTGTTCTCTGTGGTGTTGCGACTTTTATATTAAAATGATGTATGCTCATAGACGGTGCCTTTCTGCATATCCATTTGATATGTGATAAATGCACACAAGTGAAAATACAATAAGAAATGCTACAGTAACGCCAAGAAGATGGCTGAAGAAAAGGTTGGGGAAATACATCGGATTGGTAAGAGTATTTCCGATCGCGAGTATATCCTGCTTGCTGTCGATTTTTGCCAGCAGGCTTCCAAGTGTTACAGGTAATGTGACCGCATTGACTTCTGATGACAAGCCGACAGAGATAATAAAATCAACGCTGCACTGAAGAAATATCGCACTGCCGAAAACTGCGATAAGTTTATTGAAAATATGTATTCTGCTGTTTTTCCAGAGAATGTCAAAATTTATAATTCTGCTTTCTTTTATTCCGCAGACTCTCATCGCATTGTAAAAGTCAAGTTTCATGAAGTGATCAATACGGTCTCGCATAAGGTCAACCAGTTCATTTACAATAAAAAGACTCATGCATACAGCCATGATAGGGAATATAAGAATCCCGCTTGTCGCTTTTCCACTGGTTATGAGTGCCGCTATTGCAATGTAGGTGAAAAGTACTCCGACAATCTGCGGTATTGATCTGAGTATATTAAGAAAGAAAGTAAGAATAATATATCCGGTCTTATTTTTTTTTCTGGATAAAAAATGAAGCGCAATTGTCAAACCCCATCCGATAAGCAGAGTAAAACTTACGACAAGAGCTGCAATTACGAATGTATTGACAAATCCTGTAACAACTTTGCCAAGTGCAGGTTTGTTAAGAAATAAAACATCCCATATTCCGACAGTACAAAGTGCTGTAACCCAGATAAAAAGCCATCGCTTATCTTTTTCAAAAAAAACTGATGATAGAAATGAATTGTTACCTGTTTTCATATTTTTTCATTTCCCTATACATAAGATAATCAGTAAAGATCTCTGTAAACTTGACAGTATAAAAAATATAAGCTGCAATAAGTACAACCAATTCATAATTTTTATATAATATCTGCCTCAGCATTTCATAGTTTAGATATCCGTGAATATTCAGTGCCATTTCAATAATGATAAGACCGGTAATAAGAAATGATGCCTGCTCCTTGAGAGTTGACAGATATTGAAAATGAGCGTTTTTAAAAATATGATTAAAAAGATGCCCTTTGAAATTTTTTACAGGGCTTAAAAGCGCGCCAGGCGTTATGCCTTTATCTGAAATTGTAAACTGCTCATTGAGATTTTTTACTCTTGCAGTATCGATATATCCTTTTCTGCTTTCAGAAATAAGAAATGCCCGGAATTTATTGGTATAGGTTATAAGCAGACCATTGGAAACAACTGCAAGAAAAATCATAAAAAACACTGAGTCTGTGTTGAATTCTGTACGGATAGAGTAAGCGATAACGTATGCAGGCGAGAAGAAGACAAGATAAAAGAGTGTCTTGATAAATGATTTGACTGATTTACTGAAGGTAATCTTGTGTTTTAATGATTTGTCAGGAAAATGAATATGAGTGTGTTCGGCGTATTTTTCACGAATAAAGCGCCATGATGCAATTGTCTGTACACCATAATAGGTAAGAAGCATGACAATTATGTATATGACAAGAAACTTGACATACATCAGGGATATTTCAATAAATGCCTTGAAAGAAAGGCGTCTTTTTTCATGCGATTTCTGCAATTGCTCATTAAACTGGTCGTCTTTAATTGAAAGAATTTCCTGAACAATTGTATCATTCTTTTCAGTCTGGTCCGGATAGAAAATATCCATGGCATCTTCAAGCAGAGCTCTCTGAAAACGATCATCCGCATTTGTAACAGGTATATCAAGAAATTGTTTTACCTTTGACCCGATATGTTCTTCCTGATGAACATTGACAGTACGAATAACAGCAATAAACGCGGCAAGAAGCAGCGTAATAAAAATCATTCCGGAGATATGCTCAATTAGTTTCTTTTTCATTATTTATAACAACTGCCTGATGTCAATGTTGAGTAATTGTTATGGTATTATTTGTAAAAGTAACTGAAAATGGTTTTCCAAGCAGCAGGTGTTCAATATCCTGAACAATATATTTTGTGCTTGATTCCATCTGCGAGACAGTCTGCTTTGAACCTGTAAGTGTGCATACAAAACTGGCGCTTTCTTTATCTTCTATTTTCCAGATTGGAATGCTTTTCTGCTGTCTGCTGAGTTCATTTAAGAATGTAAAGATGTTTTTGTAGTTTTCATTCGCAGTTTCAAGACGCTTTCTGACAGGCCGCATTATTTCAGATGCGTTTACAGGTGCAGCTTTTAGGGCTGCTTTTATTGCTTTTTTAAATATGCCTGTCTCTGTGCACCATCCGTATCTTTTCTGTTCTTCAGTGCTGTAAAGAAATGTTTTTGTACCTTTTTGAAATATACGGATAACCATGCTTCCTTTTTTGACAGTGATACCGGGTCTTGAGTCTGTCAGTTTAGATGAAAGCATTATATCTTTTGTAATTGCAGCGCTGTCTCCAAGTACCGTGCAGCCCGAAATATTCTGGAATCCGCAACGCTCGCTCCCTTTGATACTTCCATTATCATTCAGTAAAAGAAAAAATATGCTGCCGGAGTTTTTACATTTGATCACTTCAGTGATCTGGTCCCCTAAAACATCTTTTTTATTGATGATTTCCAGAGGAAAAAAAGGAGCCAGTGCCTTTTTCTCTGTATCAGTCAATGGCTGTTCATACTGATTGAGAATTGTCAGTGCAGAGGGATTTTCTATTATATAGAATTCTGACTGTGACGCATCTGATCTGCTGTACATGAACAGGAATGTTAAAAGTAAAAGAAAATTTTTCTTTATCATCAGTATATATTTCAGAATATCAAAAGTAAATTATAACTGTTATTGTGGACACTGAGCGG
>Ga0209373_10002473_pt1 | contig 18522 bp, 6 predicted proteins | sample Higcelweek5metaG_FD_187173 | JGI IMG/M metagenome (GOLD analysis project Ga0209373, IMG submission 187173) | Freshwater pond sediment microbial communities from the University of Edinburgh, under environmental carbon perturbations - High... | ecosystem: Environmental > Aquatic > Freshwater >... | reverse complement strand
GAGCTCGGCGTCAAGATGACTGTCGAGATTCCTGAGCTGGGTTACAAGAGCGGCGTGAACACCTTCGCCCCCTCGGCCACGGAACTGGCCGCCACCCCCTTCCGCAGGTCCCTTGTGGCTCCCGCCATTACGTCCATCGACACCAAGTACGACCCTTACGGCCGCATCACCCCCCTGGGTTTTGGCCTGGACAAGATCGACCCCGTGCTGTCCTCTCTTCAGGGCAGAACGGCGCTGATCATCTTCACCGACGGCAACTCGAACTACGGCAATGACCCCGTGGCCGAGGCCCAGGCCCTTTACAGCAAGTACCCCAACCTGTGCATCCATGTTGTCAGCTACGCCGACAAGGCCCATGGCAAGGAAGTCGTTTCCCAGATACGCGCCCTGAAGGGTTGCAGCGTTGTGGGCGACCCCAAGGTCATGGCCAGTGATGCGGGCATGAAGCAGTTCGTGCGCGACGTGTTCTACACTGTCGTTTCCGACGAAGCCGCCGCTCCCCGCGCCATGGCTCCCGCCGCTGTCGTCGCCTCCGGCGCGTGCGAAACCATCACCTTCGGCAACCTGAACTTCGGCTTCGACAAGTTCCAGATCACCCAGGACATGATCCCCGCCCTTGAGCAGGCCGTCACGCTGCTGAACGACTCCAGCTGCCAGGGCTTCACCGTCACGGGCAACACGGACAGCGTGGGCACCGTCGCCTACAACCAGAAGCTCTCCGAGCGCCGCGCCAATTCCGTGGCCAAGTGGATCACCGCCAAGGGCTACAAGGGCCAGCTGAAGATCGTGGGCATGGGCAAGTCCAACCCCAAGTTCGACAACACCACCTCCGACGGCCGCCACCTGAACCGTCGCGTGGAGATCACCACCAACTAGTCCGCCCTCTCACCGCCGGCTGCGGAGTGAAACGGTTCCGCAGCCGGCCACCCACCGTTTTGCATCTCGTACCGCCGATGTTTCCTTGTCTCTCTTCCTCCAGCTGCCCCCCGCACGACGCACCGGCTAACGCCGGGTTCGTGCGGGGGGCAGCCTCCATTTGCGGCACGCCATAAAAAGCCCCCGGCACCTCACGCGAGTGCTTGGGGCTGAAGCGTCCGGACATGGGGCGCTGTGCTTCCACGCGGGGCAGGCGGCTAGGCGAATCCCTGGGCGTAATCCTGCAGCAGGGCCGTGTAGCATCCGCAAGCGGCCCGCTCCAGCCCTTGGCGGTCGAGTATGCTTATCTCGCCGCGGCTGTAGCGGATGCACCCCAGCTGCTGCAATGCGCCCGCGGCGATGGTGACGCCGCTGCGGCGCACGCCGAGCATGTCGGCCAGATAGGCATGGGTGAGGTGAAAATGATCGGCGTGCGCCCTGTCGTGCGTCATCAAAAGCCAGCACGCAAGCCGCGGCTCGATCTCGTGAAAATGCGTGCAGGCGGCGGTTTGCGCCAGTTGCGCCAGCAAAACGAAGAGATAGCGGTTGAGCGTGTGCCGCAGGTAAGGGCAACGGCTCAACTCCCGCCGGAGCTGCGAGGCTGTCATTCTGAGCGCCGTGCCCGCGCCCTGCACCACCGCGCGCATGGGCGCGCCGTTGACCCCTAGGGCCAAGGTCGCGCCGAGCATGCCCTCGTTGCCCACAAGGCCCATCTCCAGCGCCGGGTGCCCCTCAAGCGCGGTGACGTGCGAAACAAAGCCGGTGAGCGGAAAATATACATGCAGAAAGGGCTGGTCGGATTCGCACAAAATGGCGCCGAAGACCAGGTCGACCTCCTCGCAGCACTCGCGGATCCTGCTCAACTCATCAACCGGCAGACATGCAAGCAGAAGATTGACGACAGGCGCAAGCGGTGATTCCGGCATTTCAGTGTCGTCCTAGAGCACAAAGGAGGCCAAGGTTTGGCGCGGAAGAGGTGCCTATCTGTCCCGATACGGCAGCCGTAGGCTTTGCCCGGCCGCTTGTCTGTTCGCCACGACACGCAGGGCCGAACCTGGTCCGGGCATGCCCCGCGCGGCGGCTGATGCGGTCCGTGAGGCCACCCCCGGCACCCGGCAGACCTGCCCGGCGCGTTGCGGCTGGCCCGGCCCCGAGTGCCGCAGCCGCCCAAAGCCCCCTCCCCGGGAACGCCTTAGCCTCCGAGGGGCGCACGCACCTCGGCCCAGTGCTCCTTGTGGTCGTCCCGCAGGGGAATGCGGCCGTCCGCCTGCCGCGCGCCGTCCAGGCTCACGCGCAGACCGCTGCCGGCCGCGGTTTGCTCCACCTTGATGTGATAGACCGTTTCCCGGTGGCGGTAGTGCATGGTGAACTCCTTCCACGCGGCGGGCAGGCACGGCGCAAAGCGCAGATGGTCCACCTCCAGCCGCAGTCCCAAAAGCGACTCCACCATGAGCCGGTACATCCACGCGGCCGAGCCCGTATACCAGGTCCAGCCGCCGCGCCCGGTATGCGGGGCCACGGCGTACACGTCCGCCGCCGCCACATAGGGCTCCACCTTGTACACGGCGGTTTCCTCCGCCGTGCGCGCGTGGTTCACGGGGTTGATGAGGTCAAAGAGCTCCCAGGCGCGGCGGGCGTCGCCCTGGCGGGCAAAGGCCATGGCCGCCCACACGGCGGCGTGGGTGTACTGCCCGCCGTTCTCGCGCACGCCCGGGGCGTAGCCCTTGATGTAGCCGGGGTTCAGAGCCGAGGTGTCGAAGGGCGGGTCTAGAAGCTGCACCAGCCTAGCCTCGCGGTTCACCAGGCGCCGGTCCAGGGCGTTCATGGCCTGCAGCGAGCGCGTGGGGTCGCCCGCGCCGGAGAGCACGGACCAGCTCTGGGAGATGGAGTCGATCTGGCACTCCGCGTTGGCGGCGGAGCCCAGCGGCGTGCCGTCGTCGAAGTAGGCCCGGCGGTACCACTCTCCGTCCCAGCCGTGGCGCTCGATGTTCTGGCGAAGTTCCGCCGCCTGGCTCAAGCAGCGCACGGCAAAGGCCGCGTCGTCATGGGCGCGGGCCACCGGGGCGAACTCCGTCAGCACGTCATAGAGGAAGAAGCCCAGCCACACGCTCTCGCCCCGGCCCTCCCGTCCCACCAGGTCCATGCCGTCGTTCCAGTCGCCCGTGCCCATGAGCGGTAGGCCGCGCTCCCCGAACGCGAGCCCGTGGCCGATGGCCCGCACGCAGTGCGCGTACAGGCTGGCCGTCTCATCCGAGCGGCCGGGCAGGTCGTAATACGAGTCCTCGTCCTCCTTCACCGCGCGGCCGGCCAGGAAGGGCACAAGCTCCTCCAAAACGCCGGTGTCGCCGGTGGTGCGCACGTAGCGGCACACGGCCAGCGCCAGCCACAGGTAGTCGTCCGAACAGCGGGTGCGCACGCCGCGGCTCAGGGGCGGGTGCCACCAGTGCTGCGCGTCGCCTTCTTCAAACTGGTGCGCCGCGCACAGGAGCAGGTGCTCGCGCACCAGGCCGGGGCGCGCGTGGACGAGCGCCATCACGTCTTGCAGCTGGTCGCGGAAGCCGAAGGCCCCGCCGGACTGGTACGTGGCGCAGCGCGCCCACAGGCGGCAGGCCACGGTCTGATAGAGCAGCCAGCCGTTGGCCAGCACGTTGAAGGCCGGGTCGGGCGTCTCCACGTTCACCGCGCCCAGGGTGTGCGTCCAGTGCTGCCAGACTTTGTCGAGTGCCAAACGCGCGGAGGCCACGCCCCGGAAGCGCTTCACCAGCGCCTTGGCGTCCTCGGCATTGCGCCCCACGCCAAGGCGGAACACCATCTCGCGCTCCTCGCCGGGCTCAAGGTTGAAGCTCATCTGAATGGCGGCGCAGGGATCCAGCCCAGCGCCCACATGGCCGGAAAGGCGCGTGCGCGCCAGCGCGGCCGGTGCGGCCAGGCTTCCGTTGCGGCCCAGGAATTCCGTCCGGTCGCCGCAGACCGTGCGCCCCGGGTCGTCCACGTCGAAGAAGGCCGTGCGTTCGCCGAACTCCGTGCTGTAGGCGTTGCGGGCGAGCAATGCCCCGCTGGACGGGGCGACCTCCGTCACCACGTGCATGGCGGTCTTGCCGCGCAAATCGCCCAGCACCCATTCCACATAGCCTGTGGCCGAGAGCCTGCGCGGGCGCTCCGATTCGTTGCGCACCTTGAGCACCGCGAATTTGATGGGCGCGTCGAGGGCCACGTAGACCCAGAGCTCCGAGGCGATGCCGCGCTCCGTGTGTTCGAATACGCTGTAGCCGAAGCCGTGGCGGGTGACGTACGGCGCGGACCCGCGGCAGGGCAGGGGCGTGGGCGACCAGAAATGCCCGCGCTCCTCGTCGCGGATGTAGAAGGCCTCCCCGCGCGAATCGCCCACAGGATCGTTGCCCCAGGGCGTGAGGCGGAACTCATGGGCGTTCTCGCTCCAGGTGCAGGCTAGGCCGCTTTCGGAAACCACGCTGCCAAAGGTCGGATTGGCCAGCACATTGACCCAGGGCGTGGGCGTCAGCTGAGCTCTCGCCGTGGTGATGACATACTCGCGGCCGTCCGGGGTAAAGCCGCCCAAGCCGTTGGAGAAGCTGAGATCCGGACGCGGCAGCGGCGCCTCGGCCTGGGGTTCGGCCCGCAGGGCGCGCGTGGGCTTAAGCGACCCGGGCAGCGCACTCCCGAGGGTGCGCCCGCCGAGCTGCTCGGCCAGGGTTCCCCAGCTGTCGGCCAATATGACCCGGGCCACGCTCTGGAACAGGATGCGGTCCTCCTCGGCGATGCGGTCGGCGGGGCGGACGAAGATGCCGCCGGGCCGGTCGGTCAGGCTGGCCTCGGTGCCCGCGGCGATGAGCCCCATGATCTGGTCGTGCAGCACCTGCCGGTAGCCCGCGTTGTCCTCGTTCCAGATGACCAGATCCACGGCCAGGCCCTTGAGCCGCCAGTAGGCGTGGGCCTGCACCAGCTGGCGCGCCAGCTCGATGTTGGCGCCGTCCTCGATCTTGAGCAGCACCATGGGCAGATCGCCGGAGATGGAATAGCCCCAGAGCCCAGACTGGCCCCGGCGGTTCTTGCCGAGCAGGCCCGGCTCGGCCCGCAGCGCCGCCCCGGCGTAAAGGATGGCCCCGGCCAGGCGGCCGTAGAGCTGGGCCTCGGCCTCGGAGGTGTTGAGCTGGCGCAGCAGCACCTGGTTGTGCGTCCAGGCCAGGTCAAAGACGCGGTCGGCCAATCTGCGGTCCTGATACTTGTCCACCAGCAGCATGGCGGCCTCGCGGTCTTCGGCCATGCCGGTCACCATATCCACAAACACTGATTCGCCAGGCTCCAGCGAAATGCGCTGGCGTATGGCCGCGATGGGATCGAGGACCGAGCCCTGCGTGCCGGAAAGGGCAACGGCGTAGTCCACGGCATCGGCGCGCAGCGCCAAGGGGTTGGCCACAGTGTTGCCCCGGCCGAGAAAGCGCATGCGGTCCGTCTCAAAGGAGGCATCCGTCTGCTTTTCGCCGCGCGCCACCATGAGGTGCAGCAGGTACGGCGCGGCCTCGTTCTGGGAGCGGGGGCGGCGGGTGCACAAAATGGCCCGCTGCGGGCCGAGCACCTCGGTCTGCACAAAGAGATTGCTGAAGGCCGGATGGAGCGCATCGGCCGCTTGCGGGGCAAGGGCCACCTCGGCGTAGCTGGTGACGTCTATGGCCCGGCGCGTGCGCGCTCGGTTGGTGATGCGCAGCCGCCGCAGCTCGATGTCGTCCTCGGGCGAGACGGCGATCTCCAGACGGGTGTCGTAGTCGTTGTCGCGGCGGTGGAACTCGACGCGGTCCTCCGAGAAGATGGCCTCATAGTGCTTGGGCGGCTTCAGCGTGGGCTGGTGCGCCGTGGACCAGAACTCCCTGGTGGCCACGTCGCGCAGGTAGCAGAACGAGCCCCAGTTGTCGCAGGTGGCGTCCTCGCGCCAGCGCGTCACGGAGAGGTCCTTCCAACGGCTGTAGCCGCCGCCCGCGTTGGTCACCATGACATGGTACCTGCCGTTGGAGAGCAGCTGCACCTCCGGGCTCGGCGTATCCGGGCTGGTGTAGACGCGGGTGGGCGTTTCCGGAAGGCTTGAGGTCAACTGGCTTTCCGAAAGCTCGGTGGTGTGCGCGAAGGAGGCCCCGTTCTGGGGGATGCGCTCCTGCAGCAGCGGCAGCGTGGCCTGGAACTGCGGGTCGGCCTTGAAGCGCCGCTGCATGGGGCGGCCCAAGAGCTGGCTGGCCAGGGAGAGCAGGCCCATGCCCTGGTGATGGACCATGAACGAGCGCACCACGGCGCTGGTCTGCCCGCGCGGCAGGCGCGACGGGGTGAAGTCGATGGCCTCATAGAATCCGAAACGCGCCTCATACCCGTCCGCGGCCAGGCGCATCAGGTTCCGGCAGGCCTCAAGCGGGGCCACCATGAGGGCCATGACCGTGGCATAGGGCGCGATGACCAGGTCCTCGGCCAAGCCGCGCTTGAGCCCCAGGCCGGGCACGCCAAAGGCCCGGTACTGGTAGTTGCGGTTCATGTCGATGGCGTTGTAGCCGCACTCGGAGATGCCCCAGGGCACACCCTGCTTCTTGCCGTAGTCCATCTGCCGGGCCACCGCCGCCGCGCAGGTCTGGTCGAGCAGCGTATGCTCGTAGCTCGGCATCACCAGCATGGGCATGAGGTACTCGAACATGGAGCCGCTCCACGAGAGGAGAATGGGCTCCCCCCCGGCCGTGGTGAGCAGGCGGCCCAGGGCGAACCAGCTTTCCTGCGGCAGCTGCCCCTGGGCGATGGCCACAAAGGTGGCCAGCCGCGACTCCGAGGCCAGCAGATCGTAGCAGCTCAAGTCCCGGCGCCGCTCGTCCACATTGTAGCCGATGGCGAGCAGACGCCGCTTCTCGTCGTACAGGAAGTCATAGTCCATGCGGGCCAGTTGGCCGCACTGCGCGGCAAGCGCCTCTAGGGCCGCGATTCTGGCCTGCGCGTGCGCCTTGGCCGAGGCCAGCAGGACCGCAAGGGCGGGTCCGGCGTCAAAAGGAGTGCTGGGAGCAAGCCCCTGGGCCTGGCCCGCCAGACTCTCCGGCTCCAGCGCCGCAAGCCCGCGCAAGGTCGGCATGGCTTCCAGGGCCGGAATGTTCACCAGAGTGCCAAGCCCGGCTTCGGGCGCGGCCCACGGCGCAAACTGATCCAGCTCGGCCAGGGCGTCCCGGCACTGCTCGGCCAGGGCGCGCACCCACCAGCCCAGATCATTGTCCGGTGCGGCGTTCCGCGCGGCCAAAGCCCCACCAAGGGTTTCGATGGCCGGGGCCAGCCGCGAGAGGCGCAGCCGCATGGCGCCAAGGGTGCCGGACGGACCGCCTGGCAGTTCGGCGGCGGCGAGGTCGTGGCGCAGTCCGGCCAGCAAGGCCGGAACATCCGTGCCCAAATCCGCAGCCGGAATGATTGCGGCGGCGTCCAGGGCCAGTTCCAGGGTGCCGCTCAGGCTTTCAAAGAGCCGCGCCGACAGGATGGGTTCGCCGGCCAGGGCCAAAAGCCCGGAGCGCAGGGTCAGCAGGTGCCCGGCCAGATTGCCGGAGTCCACTGCGGAAATGTACTGCGGCGGCAGAGGGTTGAGCGAGATGGTGTCGTACCAGTTGAAGAAATGCCCACGGTGCCGCTCCAGCGCGGTCATGGTCTCCAGGGTTCTGGTGGTGCGCTCCAGCATCTTCCCGCAGGAGATGATCCCGAAGTCGTAGGCTGTGAGGTTGGCCAAGAGCGCCAGGCCCATGTTTGTGGGCGAGGTGCGGTGGGCCACCACGGCCACGGGATGCTCCTGGTAGTTGTCCGGCGGCAGCCAGTGGTCCTCCGGACCGACGAAGGTCTCGAAAAAGGCCCAGGTCTTGCGCGCAATCTTGCGCAGGAACAGGGTCTGGGCGTCCGTGAGGCGCTCGCGGTGGCGGGCCAGGGGCAGGCTGAGCCACCAGGCCATGGCCGGAGAGATGAGCCAGAGACCGAGTATGGGCATGGCGACAAGCAGCGCCATGGGCCGGAACGCGGCCAGGCCGAGCGCCGTGGCGGCTGCGAGGAAGGGACCGAACCACATGGCCCGATAGGTGCCGGCGAGATCCGTGCGGTCCTTTGCGTCCGCTTCCGCGGAGGGGTTCCACTCAAGCAGCCCCCGGCGCGTGGCCAGCATGCGCCAAGCCGTGCGCGCCAGGGCGTCCAGACTGAAATAGGCCTCGTGCGGCAGGCACACCAGGGCGAAGGCGGCCTGGGCGAAGTGCCTGGGCAACAGGCGCGCCGTGGCGGCCAGGTGCTGCCCCAGGGTGAGGGCATCCGGCTTTTGCAGCGCGTTCAATGCCGCGGAGACGATGGCTGGCAGCAAAATGATGCCGCACACGGCGAGGGTCCAGAACCAGGCCGAAGCCAGCGCGGTCCAGCCGGTCAGCAGGAGCAGCGTCAGCGCCGCGGCTGTGAGGCTGCGCCGCAGGTTGTCCATGATCTTCCAGCGGGAAAGCAGCGAAAGCGGGTTCGGATGCTGGCGGCCGTCCGGACCGGGCACGCCCGGCAGAAGCCAGCGGGCGATCTGCCAGTCGCCGCGGATCCAGCGGTGCCTGCGGCTCACGTCCGCGCTGTAGCGTGCGGGGTATTCCTCATAGAGCTGCACGTCGCTCAACAGTCCGCAGCGGGCGTAGCAACCCTCAAGCAGGTCGTGGCTCAGGATGCGGTTATCGGGGAAGCGGCCGCCCAGGGTGCGCTCAAAGGCGTCCACGTCGTAGATGCCCTTGCCGATGAACGAGCCTTCGCCGAACAGGTCCTGGTACACATCGGAAACCGCGCGGGTGTAAGGGTCGATGCCTATCTCGCTGGCGCACATGCGCGCATAGCGCGAGCGGTTGGTGCCGGAAAGGCTGGCCGCGATGCGCGGCTGAAGGATGCCGTAGCCGCCCGTGACGCGCTGCGTCTGCGCGTCGAAGCGCGGGTGGTTCAGAGGGTGGGCCATGGCCCCCACGAACTGCCGGCCCGTGTCGCGCGGGAGCAGTGTGTCCGTGTCCAGGGTGATGACGTACTTCACCTCCGGCAGCATGGACCTGTCGCCCACCACAAGGGCGAAGGCCTCAGCGCCGCCGCCGCGCAAAAGCGTGTTCAAATCCGAGAGCTTGCCGCGCTTGCGCTCGTGCCCCATCCACACGGCGTCCTGCGGGTTGAAGCGGCGCGGACGGTGGAAGAGGTAGAAGCTGTCGCCCTTGCCGCCATGATATTTCGCGTTCAGCCCTTCGATGCGCTCCCTGGCCTGACGCAGCAGCGGTTCGTCTTCGGGAAGGATCTGGGTCGGCGCATCGCAAAAATCCGTCAGCAGCCCAAAATGCAGAAACTCGTCGCGGTTGGCCAGAAAGCGCACCTCCAGCGCCTTGATCAAATCCTCAATGCCCCGCGGGCTGGTGAGCATGGTCGGCACGACCACAAGAGTGCGGAACTCCTTCCGGATACCCTTGGAAAAATCCATGCGCGGCAGCGCTTGCGGCGTCACCAGCAGGGTCGCCAGCCAGTTCGCCAGGGCCACGGCCAGCTGGCTGGCGCAAAACAGGGCGAGGCAGCCGACCATTGCCAGTTGCCAGTCGTGCAGGCCGTCGCTCCAGGCCTTGCCCGTCAGGCTGCCGGCGAAAAGCAGCGTCATGAGCAAGATCCCGCCGCAATACAGCAAAAACGGGTGCCTGCGGCCAATGGTCCGCAAGGACTCGGCAACGCCGCTGCGCACTTGAACCGCGCGCTGAAGCTGCAGCAGCCCTTCGTCGATGAGCGAGAAGCCCACATGGGCGGTGCGGTCCCCGTGCCCCAAACGCGCCGCCGCCTCCTGCGCAAAGCCTATGGCCATGCGCGCCACCTCGCCCTCGGAAAGCGGACTGGCCTTGGCCGTGCGCTCCACCACATGGCGGTACTGGTCGCGGGTGGCGAAATCCATTGCGGCGTAGATGCCCGCCGGGTCCTCGGCCAGGGTCTGCTCCACAAGGCTCATGTCCTCCACGAACCCGCGCCAGTCCATGGCGCCGAGGGCCCGCAGGCTGCCGATGCTGTTGCTTATGGACACCTGGTCCGCGGCCTGCTGCTGGTTCTCCGAGCGCACCAGTTCCTCGCTGGTCAGGCCGGACTCGGAAAGCCGCTGCTCGATCCAGGTGAGCGGCAGGGCCAGGGCCGGGCCTTGCCCGTGCAGACGGCGCGTCAGCTCGGCCACGAAGGAGCTCACCATGGGCGGGTCGGAACGGGCCATGTCGGCGATGGCCAAAATCAGGTTCTGCGGCGCTTGCGCCGCGACGGTCGTCATCCTGTCGGCCCAAGCCTCTGCGCGGTTGCGGTCCAGGCGGTGCCCCGCAATGCGCGCGGCCATGCGCCGCAGGTTCTCAATGAGCGTGAGCCGCAGCATGATGGGGATGGCCCAGAGCTCGCCAAGCTTGAGCGCGGTTACGGATTGGTAGGCGGCCACGAAGCGCCGGAGATTTTCCGGATCCACCCGGCCATCGCCGTGGGCAATGGTCTCCAGCGCAAGGTCATACACGCGCGGCAACCCGGCGGAAGCCCCGCGGGCCAGGCGCGGCAGCTCCCGGCTGTAGCCCTTGGGCAGGTGATGGCCTGCGGTGCGGATCTGCTCCTCAATGACGTAGAAGTTGTCCAGCAGCCATTCCCCGGCCGGGGTGATTCTGCGGTCGGCCTTCACGTCCAGGGTCAGTAGCTTGTGGACCTCAAGCAGAAGCGCCTCGTTCTCGTCCAGCCGCGCAAGCAGCCGGTCGCGCGCGCGCCCGGTGCCCAGCTGGTGCGCGCCGGCAAGCACTTTGCCGTGCTGCTCCATTTGGTCGGCGCTGAAAAGATCGGAACGCAGAGGCGGCTCATCATGGCCAGGCTTATGTGCCGCGCCGCAAAACAATGCGCACGGGCCAGGCAACAGCCCGCTGATGCTGATATTTTTCATCGATCGTTTCTCCTGCCGCCATACCGGGAGCCCGGAACGTCCCTGACGGGAGTTGGAGCAGCGCGGCGACCGCTGCCCGGCGGATGACCACGGGGCTGCGTGCCAGCTGCGCGGGGCAACCAGACTGAGAGGCGAGGTGAAAGGTGGGTACGGACGTGGAGGATATCCGTGTCGGCCGGGGCTGCGTGGCTCGGGAACGCGCACCGGAGACGAAAGTGTCCGGAGAGATGTCGAAGCATAACACGAAGGGCGTGGCTTGGCGAGGAAAGCGCGGAAAACTATCTTTTCTGGCCAGACTCTTTGTGGGCCTTCTGCCAAGCAGGTTGAGGAGAGATGCGCCGCTGCTGATCCTCAGTGCGGGATTCGTCGGAAGCCCACCCTGTGCCGCGCCGCCAATGGCGAAGCAGCCGTATGGCGCTCTGTTTGTGGAGCGTTTGTTGGGCTGGCCTTGGATCAGGGCTGGTTTTCGGCGAACGGCTAAAGCAGAGAGCCTTGGGTGCTCCATTTCTTCTCTGGACCGGGAAGGGCGGCGCTCATGGCTTGTCCAGGCGACGCCAGCGGAGTGCATGGATATGCCTCCGGCGGCCGGGGGCTGGCCGCCCCCGGACCCGGCGAAGTGAAGAGCGGAATGGTTCTCTTGAGCGAGGTGCGGGGACGGAGCCCCGCGTTCGCTTCCGTCCAGCCATTTGCCCCGCTCACCTCTTCCTTTCGTCCTCGCCGGTGCGCAGCAACATGTCCCTGCATGTTGTGCAACGCGGCGAGCGCAGATTCTGGCGCATATGCGCTCGCCGTCGCCAGCGCGCGGACGCAAAAAAAGGGGGGCAGCCGTGGCCGTCCCCCTTTCGTTTCGCTGATGCTTGCGTGCGTTAGTTCAGCAGATCCTGGCGCACGATTTCGACCTTGGTGGTGGCGCGCAGGTTCTTGAGCAGAGCCTCGAAGACCTCCTGGCGGAAGGCTGCGGCGCCCTGGCCGAGCCAGCCGCGCTTTTCCTTCTCCCAGGTTTCCTCGGGCGCGGGGATGCGTTCGTTGATGCGGGCGAGGACAACGGCCTCGGGCAGCTCGTAAGGCTGCTTGAGCCAGCTCTTATCGGCGGCGGCGAAGACATCCTGCAGCATCTGCGGATTGCCGCCGGTCTGGGCGATGGCGCTCTGGCGGTCCAGGGGGCCGCTGGTCTTGTAGTCGGCCTTGTACTGGGCAAGCACCTTGGCCTGGGCGTCCGGGCTCTGCAGCTCGGCCAGCACGGCCTTGGCCTTTTCCATGGCCTGCTTCCGGCCTTCCTCGCGCTTCACCTCGGCCGTAACCTTGTCCTTCACCTTGTCGAGGGGGAGGATGGTTTCGGGCGTGCCTTCGATCTTTTCCGCCAGCAGGTAGCCGCGCGCGGGCTCCATGGACAGCGGAGTCTTGGCGCCCGCGCCATTGGCCAGGGCGAAGAGGGTCTCGGCGGCTTCCTTCTTGAGGCCGAACACGGCCTGTACGGTCTGCATGTCGAGCATGTCGCTCTTCTTGGTCTCAAGGCCCAGGCCCTGGGCGATCTTGGCCAGCTTCACGCCAGCGGCGATCTGGTCCATGCTCTGGTCGAGCAGTTCGTTGATCTTCTCACTGGCCTTTTCTTCGGCCAGGCGCTTCCTTATTTCGGGGGCGGCCTCGTCAAAGGGCACCTTGCCAGCGGGGCGCACGGCCTCCACCTTGATGAGGTGCCAGCCGTACTGGGTGCGCACTGGCTCGCTGATCTGGCCGGGCTTGAGGGCCATGGCGGCGTCCTCAAAGGGCTTGACCATGGCGCCCTGGGTGAACCAAGGCAGTTCGCCGCCCTTTGTCGCGCTGCCGGGATCCTGCGAAAACTTCTTGGCCAGGGCCTCGAAGCTCGCGCCCTTCTTGAGCTGCGCCTGGATGGTCTTCATCTGCGCCAGGGCCTTGTCCGCAGCCTCCTGCGGGGCCGAGGCGGGCACCAGCAGCAAAATGTGCCGTGCGTGGACCTGGGCAGGGTGCTTGTAGGTCTCGGCACCGGCCTCGTACTGCTTCTTCACGTCGTCGTCGCTGACCTTCTGCGCGGAGGCGAGGTCGGACACGGTGATGGGCAGGTACTCCAGGCGGATGCGCGCGGGCTCCTTGAAGCGGTCCTTGTTCTGGTCGTAATAGGCGGTCAGCTGGGCGTCCGTGGGCTTCACCTGATCGGCGAAGGTCTTCACGGGGAAGCTCAGGGTGTCCAGGCGCACGGTCTCGCGCGCCCACTGGAACAGGCCCTTGGCCTCGGACTCGCTGACCATGGCGGAAACGGCGGTGTAGCCCTGCAGCTTCTGGATGATCTGGTTGCTGCGGAGTTCCTCCTCGAAGCGCGCCGGAGTGGTGTGGTTCTGCAGCAGGGCGTTCTTGTACACGGCGGCGTCAAACGCGCCGTTCGGGCCCAGGAAGGCGGGAATGCTGCTGATGACGGAGCGCAGCTCCGCCGGGGAGACGGTGATGCCCATCTTTTTGGCCGCGCCCAAGAGCAGCTTGGTGTTCACCAGCTGGGTGAGCACGGCCTGCTTGAACTGCGGGGTGTTCAGCTCCTCGGCGCTGGCGCCGGGATTCTGGCGGCGCATGGCCGTGACGGCGTCTTCATAGGCCTTCTGAAACTCACGCGCGGAGATGGCGTCTCCACCGACATAGGCCACCACGGGTTCTTTTTTCTCCGTGAAGCTGCCCATGCCGAAATAAAAGACGAAGACCACGATGATGATGGCGAAGGCGATTTTAATGCCCCAGCTCTCGGCGTTCTGGCGTAACCTTTCGAGCATGTTGTCTCCGATGCTTAGCGGACTGAAGTGCTGCCTTGACGCGTGCGGGTTTTCCCGGCCCTGCGGGGGCTAGGAAATGCGCACGGTATTGAGCAGTCCGCCCGATTGGATAATCTCCAGTTCCTTGGCCGTCAAATCATTTGTAACGGAAACCTTGGCGCCGCCGGCCACCTGGATGTCGATGGGCTTGCCGGGCTTGATGTCGCTTGCCGGGATGGTGAGCTGCGCGCCCTGGGCCAGGGTGTCGTAGTCGCCCTTGTTGACGAGCAGAAGCGGCAGGATGCCGAAGTTGACCAGATTGGCGCGGTGGATGCGGGCCAGGCTCTTCACGATGACCGCGCGCACGCCCAGGTGGCGGGGGGCCAGCGCCGCGTGCTCGCGGCTGGAGCCCTGGCCGTAGTTCTCGCCGCCGAGGATGAACCCGCCGCCGAGGCTGCGGATGCGCGCCACGAACTCCGGGTCCACCTTGGTGAACACATGCTCGGAAATGGCGGGGATGTTGGACCGCAGGGCCATGATGGCCGCGCCCGCGGGCATGATGTGGTCGGTGGTGATGTTGTCGCCCACCTTGAGGGCTATCTGCCCCTCAAGGTTGCCGGTGAAGCCGCTGAAGCGCTCCAGGGCCACGATGTTCGGTCCGCGCAGCACATCCACCTGGGCGCCGTCTTCCTCGGGGAAGATGAACAATTGGCGGATGCTGGGCACGCGCTTGGGCAGCTCGGCCTTGGCGGGCGGGGTTCCCCAGGTGGCGGGGTCGGTGAACTTTCCGTTCAGGGCCGCGTTGACGGCGGTCAGCGGGCTCACCAGGTACACTTGGGCGTCCTGGGTGCCGCTGCGGCCTTCAAAGTTGCGGTTGAAGGTGCGGGCGCACACGCCCTTGCTGACAGGCGAGCCGCCGATGCCTATGCAGGGGCCGCAGGCGCATTCGAGGATGCGCGCGCCGGCGTCCAGCAGGGGATCGAGCAGGCCCTCGGCCGTGAGCAGCTTGAGCACCTGCTTGGAGCCCGGGGCGATGAGCAGGTCGGTGGCGGGGTCGATGCGCTTGCCCTTAAGGATCTGCGCCGTGGCCTTGAGGTCGGTGTATGAGGAATTGGTGCAGGAGCCGATGGCGGCCTGGTCGACCTTCATGCCGTCCAGATCCTTGATGCGCACCATGCGGTCGGGCATGTGCGGCGCGGCGGCCAGGGGCTCCAGCGCGCAGAGGTCGATCTCGACCTCCTCGTCATAGGTGGCCTTGGGGTCCGCCGCCATGGCGACGAAGTCCTCGGGGCGGCCCATGCGCGACAAAAATTTCTTGGTCTGGCCGTCGCTGGGGAAAATGCTCGTGGTGGCGCCCAGCTCCGCGCCCATGTTGGTGATGGTGGCGCGCTCCGGCACGGTCAGCGTTGCCACGCCGGGACCGGTGAACTCCATGACCTTGCCCACGCCGCCCTTGACGGTGAGCATGCCCAGCAGGTGCAGAATGACGTCCTTGGCGCTGGCCCAGCCGGTCAGCTGGCCGGTCAGGTTCACGCGCACAACCTTGGGCATGGGCAGCATGTAGGGCTCGCCCGCCATGGACAGAGCCACGGAAAGGCCGCCCGCGCCAATGGCCAGGGCGCCCACGCCGCCGGCGGTGGGGGTGTGCGAGTCGGAGCCGATCAGGGTCTTGCCGGGCTTGGCGAAGTTCTCCAGGTGCAGCTGGTGGCAAATGCCGGTGCCCGTGGGCGAGTACACGATGCCGTACTTGGCGGCGATGGTGCGCAGGTAGCGGTGGTCGTCCGGATTGCGGAAGCCGGTCTGCAGGGTGTTGTGGTCCACGTAGCTCACGGAAAGCTCCGTGCGCACGCGGGGGATGCCGATGGCCTCGAACTGGAGGTAGGCCATGGTGCCGGTGGCGTCCTGGGTCAGGGTCTGGTCTATGCGCAGGCCGATTTCGCTGCCGGGGTTCATCTTCCCCGAAACGAGGTGGTGGGCGATGATTTTTTGCGTGAGGTTGCGTGCTTTGGCCATGCGGGTCGCTCCTTCTGATGCGTGATTTCTTGTGCTGGGCTAGAACGGCATGCCGCCCGGGCCGGGGACGAACGTCTCCTCCATGCCCAGGCGGATGCGATTGATTTTCTTGCGCCGGAATTCCATCTCCACCTCAAGGCGCAGCTTGTCCTGCTTCAGGCGGAAGATCTCGGCCGCGTGGAAAACGCCAGCGGCCGGGTCCTCGGCGTCGATGAGCTCCTTGCAGCGCGCAACGCAGGCGTCGCGCTCCGCGGCAAAACCGGCCATTTCCGCCTCGGCGCGGGCAATGGCTTCGGCGTCGGACTTTTCGTTAGACTTTGACGCGTCGATTTTTGGGCTTTGTGTCATGCTTCTCTGGCTCCTTGGGGGCGGGCGCCATGTCGCGCACCATGGGCATGGCGTTGAACAGGGCCCAGAACCTGGGCCACAGCGCGGCCAGGCCGCCCGGGTTGTCGAGGGAGATTCCGGGCCGGATGAAGGACAAAAGCGCCAGGGCCAGGGTGCACCAAGGGTCCGGGGTGGTCCACACGCCTTCCCAGGCGCGGGTGGGGCCGCTGGTGATGACGAGCTCTTCGCGCGGGGTGTCGTCGGTGTCCTCGTAGCCTGCGCCCAGGCGGTCCAGCAGGTCCATGGCCCAGGCGCGGGAAACGGGGCCTTCGGCTCCGGCGGGCAGGGCCACGCGGGCGCCGCCGGCGCGCACGGCCAGGGCCAGGGCCAGGGGCAGGAACTTGGTCGTGCGGCCCATGACCAGGGTCTGGCCAGCGTTCAGCGGGGCGTTGCGGCAGGTGGCCGCGCCGCCGTCGAAGCCAGGCTCAAGACCCAAAGCTTTGAAGTCGGCCAGCACATCCTGGGGCATTTCAAGCTTGCCGGAAAGCCGGGCGAAACCGCCGGCCATGGCGGGCATGGCCAGAATGTACGACGAGAGGGCGGGGTCCAGCGGCAGGGCCGGAGCCTTGGGCAGCTTGGGCTTGCCCGCCGGAATGATGTATTCCTGGCCCTTGCGCTCGGCCTTCACCTGGCAAAGATTCAGCACGGTCAGCACTTCGTCCAGCGCGTCGGCCTGCGCGCTTGCGGCGCGCGGGTCGGAGGAGAGGGCCAGACGCAGGCCTTCGGGGTAGCTCCAGGCGGCCAGAGCCACGGCCTGGGCGAACAGCGGCGGGGTCTCCGGTCCAAGCTCCAGGCGCGAGGCCATGCGGCCGCCGGACTCGAGCCGGGCGGGCAGGCCGCGCGTGCGCGGATTCATGGGGGCCAGGCGCGCGCCAAGCACGGGCAGCAGGGCGTCAAGCTGGCGCAGGTCGAGCGCCTTCAGGCTCGCGCCGCCGGCGAACTTGCTGCGGCCCACATCGCGCAGGGCAAAGGCCAGCAGGACATAAAGGGTGAACGGCTCCTCGCCCGCGAACACGAGGACGTCCTCGAAGCGCAGGGGGAAATCGTCGGTGAACTTTTCGGGCGAGCTGGCGTCCAGGCTGTCTTCCGTCCACGAGAGGTGCGCGCCGCACTGGTTGAGCGCCTTCACCAGCTCGATGAGCGGGTCGGACAGGACGACGCCGGAAAGGCGCACGCTCTGGTTCGTGGCCGCGGCCAGCACGGCGAGCATGCGGGTCTGCGTGCGCGAGCGCGGGCCGGTGATGTCGATGTCCGCCGCTTCGGAGCGGGGAATGAGGGTGAAGGGCTTGTCCGCCGCGCGGCGGGAGTTTTGTCCCTCCAGGCCGAAGCTGCCGAGGAGCGCGAAAAGCTGGCGCGTCAGGCGCGGGTCCAGGCCCTGCTGGCGGCTCAGCTGGTCAAAGGCGCTCCAGAGCTGTTTCTCGATCTCGCGGTCGAGCACCTGGCGGCCCTTGGCTGCGCGCTGCACAAGCTTCATCCGGCGGGCCACCTGCGAAAGCAGGCGGGCGTCAATATCAAGCAAATCCGCCAGAATGGAGGTTCCGGGGCGCGGTCCTTTGTCGAAGGTGATTGGACGGTCGGTCATGGAGTCTCTTTTTAGGATTGGTGTAAAAAAGGGACTCATAGCCGGAATTCACGCCACGGGCAAGTGCGCACGGGGTGGCGAAAACACGAGCGTTTAGCCTTCTGTTTTCAGAATATTATTCTGCATATCGCGTACATTCGTGAGATATTCATTGATACCCGCCGTTTTTCGCGTGCGCTGACAATTTTTGTAAATCTACACACTTGATTTTAATTGCTAGGCGTCTGTATAGTAGGCGGCACCTATGGCAACTTTGGAACTCTCCGAAATCAGTGTCCGCTTCGGCGGGCTGCAGGCTCTGACCGATGTGTCCTTTCGCGTCCGCGAGGGGGATATCGTCGGTCTCATTGGGCCTAATGGCGCAGGCAAGACCACGGTTTTCAACGTCATTACGGGCGTATACCAGACCTCTGCCGGACAGGTGAGCTACGACGGAACGCCGCTGCGCTCCCTGCGTCCGCACAAGATTCTGGCCCTCGGCGTGGCGCGGACCTTTCAGAACATCCGCCTCTTTCAGAACATGACGGCCCTTGAAAACGTCATGGTGGCGCAGCACTGCCGCACCCGCACCGGCGTTTTGGGGGCCATTTTGCGCTCCCCTTCGCAAAAGCGGGAGGAAGCGGTCATCCGCGAGAAATCGTTGCAGGCGCTGGAGTTCATGGGCCTGGGCGAGTTCGCCAGCGAGCTGGCCTCCAACCTGGCTTACGGGCTGCAGCGCAGGCTTGAGATAGCCCGCGCCCTGGCCACGGAGCCCAAGACGATTCTTCTCGATGAGCCCGCCGCGGGACTGAACCCGGCGGAAAGCCGCGAGCTCATGCACACCATCGGGCGCATCAGCGAGCGCGGCATCAACATTCTCATGGTGGAGCACGACATGAAGGTGGTCATGGGCATTTGCCGCCACATCGTCGTTCTTGATCACGGCGTGA
>Ga0209373_10002472_pt1 | contig 18524 bp, 11 predicted proteins | sample Higcelweek5metaG_FD_187173 | JGI IMG/M metagenome (GOLD analysis project Ga0209373, IMG submission 187173) | Freshwater pond sediment microbial communities from the University of Edinburgh, under environmental carbon perturbations - High... | ecosystem: Environmental > Aquatic > Freshwater >... | reverse complement strand
ATTGGCAAGATTTAATTTATAAGGGAAAATGGAATGAAGCCATTGATTCACTTCATTCTACAAATAATTTTCCTGAATTTACAGGGCGTGTTTGTCCGGCTCCATGCGAAAAAAGTTGTGTGCTTGCTCTCGATGGCTCGCCTGTAACCATCCGCGAAAATGAAGCCGCAGTTGTGGAACACGCTTTTGCCGAAGGATATATAAAACCTAAGCTTCCAAAGAAAAGAACAGGAAAAAAGATTGCCGTTGTTGGCTCGGGCCCTGCTGGTTTAGCTTGTGCCGATCAATTAAACAAGAAAGGTCATAGCGTAGTTGTTTTTGAAAAACACGACGCAATTGGAGGCCTGCTTCGTTATGGAATTCCTGATTTCAAACTGAACAAATCTGTCATCGATCGTCGTTTGAACATCCTTTCGGCTGAAGGTATTGTATTTAAACCAAATTCAGAAATCGGGAAAAACGTTACAATAAAGGAGATCAACAAAGAGTTTGATGCCATTTGTTTAACTGTAGGTTCGGGCGAACCACGCGATTTGAAGGTTGAAGGAAGAGAACTTAAAGGCATCCATTTTGCACTTGAATTTCTTCACCAACAAAATGCGCTTGTTTCGCAAAAAGAAGTTCTGGGTAGTGAAGTAATTTCAGCAAAAGGTAAAAAAGTATTGGTTATTGGCGGTGGCGACACCGGTTCCGACTGTGTGGGTACTTCAATTCGCCAGGGAGCAACTAGTGTTATTCAAATTGAACTGTTGCCTCAACCTCCTGAAAATAAAAACCCTGATACTCCTTGGCCAATGTACCCTAACGTGTTGAAAACTTCAAGTTCGCACAAAGAGGGTTGCGAAAGACGTTGGAGTCTTAATACCAAACAGATACTTGGGAAAAAAGATGCCGTTACCGGGGTTGTTGTTGAGGAAGTTGAATGGACTAAAGATGAAAAAGGTTCTTGGATAATGAACCCTACTGGTAAAACAGAAACAATAAAGGCCGATTTGGTTTTGTTGGCACTTGGTTTCATACATCCTGTTCACGAAGGTCTGCTTGATGAGCTTGGTTTAAGTTACGACAAACGTGGTAATGTTGAAGTTAATGCTCAAATGCAAACAAGTAAATCTAAGATTTTTGCCGCCGGTGATACCATTACCGGAGCAAGTCTTATTGTTAGGGCTATCGATTCGGGCAGAAAAGTTGCTGAGAAGATTGATCGCTTTTTGAAATAATTTTGAACAAGGATGATTTAATCAATGTATTTAAAACTAGACTTATATGTGTGGAATAGTCGGAATTTTTGATATAAAACAAGAGCCTCAGGCATTGCGTCCTCAGGCACTAAAAATGGCTAAACGAATTCGGCATCGTGGACCAGACTGGTCTGGGATTTATTGTGGCGATAAAGCCATTTTAGTACACGAACGTTTATCTATTGTTGACCCAAGTTCAGGGAAACAACCATTGTACAGTAAAGATGGAAAATTAGTGCTTGCTGTTAATGGCGAAATATATAACCATCAGGATTACAGGGTAAAATACGCCAATGAGTATGAATTTCTTACTCAATCGGACTGTGAGGTTATTTTGGCTTTGTACCGCGATAAAGGTGTCGATTTCCTCGAAGATCTGAATGGAATCTTCGCATTTGCACTATACGACATTGAAAATGACACTTATTTGATTGCTCGCGACCATATCGGAATTATTCCTTTATATGTTGGATGGGATTCAATGGGAACATTTTATGTTGCTTCGGAGTTGAAGGCTCTTGAAGGGTATTGCGTTAAGATAGAAGAATTCCTGCCTGGGCATTATTTGTCGAGTAAAGATGGCAAAATGACCCGTTGGTACAAAAGAGACTGGATGGAATTTGATGCTGTTAAGGACAACCAGGCAAGCATCGATGAGCTGAGAGATGCACTTGAAGCTGCTGTACATCGCCAGTTGATGTCTGATGTTCCTTACGGGGTACTTCTTTCTGGAGGGTTAGATTCTTCGATCATTTCGGCTGTAGCAAAAAAATATGCAGCCAAACGTGTTGAGAGTGGAAACACACAAGAAGCATGGTGGCCACAGTTGCATTCTTTTGCCGTTGGGTTGGTTGGATCTCCCGACCTTGCTGCTGCCCGGAAAGTAGCAGACCATATTGGAACTGTTCATCACGAAATACACTTCACCGTTCAGGAAGGCCTCGATGCTATCCGCGATGTAATTTACCATCTCGAAACATACGATGTAACTACTGTACGTGCCTCAACACCAATGTATTTGCTTGCGAGGGTAATTAAATCGATGGGCGTAAAAATGGTGCTTTCGGGCGAAGGCGCTGACGAGATTTTTGGAGGTTACCTCTATTTTCACAAAGCACCAAATGCTGAAGAGTTTCACAAAGAAACGGTTCGCAAAATCGATAAACTTCATTTGTACGACTGTCTTCGTGCCAATAAATCGCTGGCAGCCTGGGGAATTGAAGGCCGTGTTCCATTCTTAGATAAAGAATTTATGGACATAGCCATGCGTATAAACCCCGAAGCCAAGATGGCCAAGGATGGTAAAATGGAAAAGTGGATCTTAAGAAAAGCTTTTGAAGAATATTTGCCAGAAAGCGTTGTGTGGCGTCAAAAAGAACAGTTTTCGGATGGTGTTGGCTACAACTGGATTGACACTTTGCGCGAATTAACTACGAATTCTGTTTCTGATGAAGAAATGGCTGAAGTTGCTGATAGATACGAAATTAATCCTCCGATGAACAAAGAGGAATATTTCTACCGGACAATCTTCAGCGAGTTGTTCCCTTCAAAATCAGCTGCGGCTTGTGTTCCTTCGGTTCCTTCGGTAGCTTGTAGTACCCCTATTGCTTTGGAATGGGATGCTGCTTTTAAAAATATGAATGATCCTTCGGGGCGCTCTATAAAAAGTGTTCACGAACAGGGTTACAAATAATATTCTATTAGCAATTTTAAATGAACTGCCGTACTTTCTATCTTTGCCAGAAGAAGTACGGCAGCATTTTTTTACAATATCTTGTTGACTCCGAAATTATTCCGAATCTTCTGTTTCAAATTCGGCCTCATCGTCATAGATCTTAATGGGGTGGCCAAATAAAGAAACAACTTTGCCGGTAAAGAGGCCTGCAATAATCGCGATAACTATGGTCGCTAAAATGCCTTTCAACTGTGCGCCAGCGTCAATTCCATCCACAACAACAAGAGCAGCTAAACCTCCAAATAAACCTGGAATTCCATGAAGATTGGTAACACCGCAGGTATCTACAATTTTCTGTACTTTCTGTTGTTTTTCCTGTAAAATGGCAAAGCCAATGGTTGAAATTGTTCCAGCAATTATTCCAATTATCATTGCTTCAAAATGATTTGCATAATCGCAGGTCGATCCTATTGCCACACCACCAGCAAGAGCTGCATTGGCAATATCGGCAGGACTAATCTTGCCCCTAATCTTCACCGATGCGATGTATGTTGCTAGTGTTGAACCGCAGAGAGCAAGAAAAACATTCACTATTGTTGCAGGAATAGCTTCATTTGGAACCAGCGCGGCGCAGAAACTTGGCCAGAAAACCCACAGTACCATACTTCCCAACAACGAAAATCGGTCGCTTGTTGCATCGGCCTGAACAGGAATTTCCCGCTGTTTCTTTGTTGAAAGAAAAATGGCAGCCGAAATCCCAAATATTGCGCCAAATGCATGAATCACAATCGATCCTCCAGTATCGGCAACATGTCCTATGAAATTGAAATAATCATCGGTCACAACTAGTTCGTTTAGCATGTAAAACGGGATAAACAGAAGGCCAAGCAACAAATATTGATGCATTTTTATTCTTCCCAGAACAGCACCTGTTGCAATCAGTAAGCTTGCAGCGCCAAATTCTGCCAGAATAAATTGTTCAATTTCACCTTTTTCCTCAAAAATACCCAGCCCTTTAATTGCTAAATATGAAGGTAAAGAAACACTTACAAGAAGAAATGTTGCTGTTAATGCCGAGCGTCCATATTTCTTTACAAAAACCATTAAGAAGCCGAAACCTATCAGTAACATTGCCATGATGTGGATGGCTCTACCATATTGTTCAATCTCTAGTATCGAAGAAATTTCTTGATTTTCAACTCCCTGTGCGAATGCTGTTGCTGCCGACCCAAGAAAAAATAGGGTTAACGCTGCAATTTTAGAAATACTTTTAGCCATAAAGTTTTACAATTTATTTTAGAAGTCGCCAAAAGTAATGATTTGAATATGTGTTATATTTTTTTTAAAACTTTTGCGTGAAACACTGATATTATTAAACCATTTTGACACTTAATATTGAAAAAAAATAACTTTTCTCTTTGTTTAAATGTGTATTTTGAGCCTTTCATTCAAAACATCTGTTTCCATTCGAAAAGGCGCTATATCTTTGCAGTAAATCGTCGAGATTGGATTAGATGTAAAGAGAAATGGTGTTTAGTGCTATTTGTTTAAAATCAAAAGGTTAAATTGGATAGTTTGGTTGAAAACAGAAATGGACAGCAGCTCTGGAAACAGAATTTTGCACCGAAATAATATGGGTGTAAATGCAAAATGGAAGTTCAATGGCATTATAGGCATCAATAATTAATATCTAAAAAATCCCTTCAAATCATTTAACGATTATTTCAGATTCAGGAATGGATATGATGCTTGAATAAAAGAGCACAAAAAGCGATTGATTGATACAAATACATATATAGTATGAGTGAAAATATTGGACATGAATGCGGGGTGGCAATGATTCGTTTATTAAAACCTTTAGAGTTTTATCAGCAAAAATACGGATCGTGGCAATATGGGCTAAACAAGCTCTACTTGTTAATGGAAAAACAACACAACCGCGGACAAGATGGCGCAGGTTTAGTGTCCCTAAAATTAAACAGCGTTCCTGGCGAAGAGTATTTATCTCGCTCACGTTCGGTAAAAGAAAATCCGATTAAAGATATCTTCGATGGTATTTTTCGTTCTTTTGCCTCTCCATCAGAAAAATATCCTGAAAAATTTTCAAGTGCCAACTGGGCAAAAAAGAACCTCGATTACGTTGGTGAAGCCTATCTTGGGCATTTAAGATATGGCACATTTGGACGAAATTCAATCGAATTTGTTCATCCTGTGATGCGCCAAAACAACTGGAAGTCAAGAAATCTTGTTCTTGCCGGAAATTTCAATCTTACAAATACCGACGAGCTTTTTAATAAGTTAATAAGCCTGGGGCAACACCCAAGTGCTTACACCGACACAATTACTGTGTTGGAGAAAATTGGACATTTTCTTGATGAAGAAAATCAATTGTTGTTTAGAAAGTTCAAGAATGCAGGCCTCTCAAATGTAGAAATATCGTCGGCAATTGAAGAGGAGTTAAATATTCAGAAGGTTCTTGAACGATCAACTCGCGACTTTGATGGAGGTTACACTATTGCCGGGATGATTGGCCATGGCGATGTTTTTGTTACCCGCGATCCTTGGGGTATCAGGCCAGCATTTTATTATTGTAACGACGAAATTGTTGTGGTAGCTTCAGAGCGCCCGGTTATTCAAACCGTTATGAATGTTCATCACTTCGAAGTTAACGAACTTACTCCTGGTGAAGCTCTGATTATTAAAAAAGACGGATCTATTTCAACTGAACTAATCAGAGTTCCCGAAACAAAACGTTCATGCTCTTTCGAGCGGATCTATTTTTCGCGAGGTAGCGATCGGGATATTTACAACGAAAGGAAAATGTTAGGACGCTTGTTGTCGACTACCATTCTCGAGAAAGTGAACTACAACTTTAATGATACGGTTTTCTCTTACATTCCAAATACTGCCGAAACTGCTTTTTACGGTATGGTTGAAGGGGTGCGCGAACATTTGCTCGACTGGAAAAAGAAAAAAATCAAAGCGTTAAACGGAAATCTTACGGAAGAAAAAATTGCCGAAATTATAGCCGTTGAACCTAGAGTGGAAAAAATTGCCATCAAAGATGTTAAACTGCGCACATTTATAACCGACGATTCGGGACGAAACGACCTAGTTACCCATGTTTACGACGTTACTTATGGAATTGTAAAAAACCATATCGACACACTGGTTATTATTGACGATTCAATTGTAAGGGGAACTACTCTAAAACAGAGCATTATCCGAATACTTGACCGCCTTCACCCTAAAAAAATCATCATTGTTTCTTCGGCACCACAAATTAGGTATCCCGACTGTTATGGCATCGACATGGCTCAGGTCAGCAAGTTTGCAGCTTTTCAGGCAGCTATTGAATTGCTAACCGAGCGCGGGATGACACATATAATTGATGCAACTTATAAAAAGTGCTGTGAACAACAAAATCTACCTAAAGAAGAGATTATCAATTATGTAACAGATGTTTACAAGCCATTTACAAACGAAGAAATATCGCAGAAAATTGCCGACATGTTGAAGCCCGATGATTGCGAAGCCGAAATTGAACTGGTTTTTCAGACCGTTGAGAACCTGCATGAGGCATGTCCTGCTCATTTGGGCGACTGGTATTTCACTGGCGACTATCCAACCCCTGGGGGTAATAAAGTTGTGAACAATTCATTTATCTTATATTACGAAGGAAAGGAAGGCCGAGCTTACTAATTTTATCACAACTGTTTGACCGTAGAGGTCTGACAAATATCATCAAAGGAATCACCTTATGAGCTATTCATAAGGTGATTCCTTTTTTTATTTCCACTACCAGCCACACTATGCAACCATTAATTCGTTTCTCTGCACATACACAATTGGTCTTCGTTAATTCTGAAATAGAAAAAATAATCCTTTTGCTATTTCAAGAATGGAAATTAACATCAAATGACCCGAAAAAAGAATGTCTACAATCAAATAGAAAGAGTTTTTGCCATTTACCTATCATTTAGACATTAATTTAATGTTAACACAAGAATAATGATTGACAAAAACTCAAAATTCAATTTTTTTGAATTTTTTCACAAAAAATCAACAAGAATCATATTCAAAACGCATAAAATTTGCAAATTGGTTCAAAAAAATAGGGTGTTTGGTTGAGATAAATGCATTTTTATGAGAATTAACTCAATTTTTAATGGGGGTGTTTCGTTTTAAAATGTGTTTTTATAAGAATTACCCCCTAAATAAATTTGCGGTTAACCCTTCAAAATATATTTTTGAAACGGGATTAGATAAAGAATATCCCCAATGAGATACTCTTAACCGATATCTCTCTCGAAATAGGAATAAATGAATATATGTATAACCTAAAAAATGAATTGTTATGAAAAGATTTTACACATTACTCGCAGCACTTGTTTTAACAACAGTAATGGCAAGTGACTTGAAAGCTCAGTTTACTGCTGGTGTCGATTTGTACAGTAGCTATGTTTGGCGCGGTACTAAATTCGCCGGACCATCGGTACAGCCATCGGTAAAATTTACAGTTGGTGGTTTAACTGCCGGAGTTTGGGGTTCGTACGATTTTACTGGTTACAAAGAAACCGACCCTTACATTTCGTATTCTCTACCTATTGGTTTAACCCTTGGAGTTACCGATTACTATTACGAAGGTGATTTTACCGACCTTTCAGATTCAACAGGCAACCACGCATTTGAAGTAAACCTTGGATACACTATTAAAGGTCTCTCTATCGCGGGTAACTATATTTTAAACGAAGCAGGTGGTGCTGCAAGTATGGGTGGCGATATGTACTTCCAGGCAACTTATGCATTTAGCTCATTCAGCGCTTTTGTTGGTGCAGGTAACGGATGGCATACTTCAGACTCCGAGTTCAATGTATGCAACATTGGTATCCAGGCTTCAAAAACCATTGATGTATCCGATAAATTTTCAATCCCAGTAACTGGGCAGGTAATTGTAAACCCTGATAAAAAGCAATTATTTATGGTAGTAGGATTATCGTTCTAGTTTCCGAACGGTCATTAAAGATAATGTCGAATTATTAAGAAATAAGAGATGAAAAAAATTGAAGCAATTATCAGAAAATCCAAGTTTGACGAGGTTAAAGATGCCTTGAAAGAAATTGGTATCGAATTCTTTTCATACTGGGATGTGCGTGGTGAAGGAAAATCGCGACAAGAGAGAGTATACCGCGGTCGTGTTTATGATACAAGTGTTATTGAACGCACCATGCTTTCAGTCATTGTTCGCGAAAAGAACCTAAAGAAAACTATTGATTGTTTGTTGGCTAGTGCAAGAACAGGAGAGATTGGCGACGGAAAAGTCTTTGTCTCAAATCTCGAATCGGCTTACAGAATCCGTACCGGAGAAGAGGGCGATCAGGCTCTGTTTATCAAAGGAGAAGAAGAGTAATCAAAAATATTAAAATCGATATCACATGAAATCAAAATATACAAAATACATAGGGTTAAGTGTAGCTACAATGTTGGCTGCAGGCATTACCCCGCTTATGGCACAAGATGTTGCAACTCCCGAACCTGTAATCAACACAGGAAACACCGCATGGATGATTGTTGCTACAGCACTCGTGTTCTTAATGACATTACCGGGATTGGCATTCTTTTACGGAGGTTTAGTTCGTAGAAAAAATGTACTGAACATTCTTATGCAATGTTTTATACTTGCCGCTGCAATTACCATTGAATGGGTAGCTTTTGGATACAGCAATGCCTTTGGTTCTTCAAGCGGGGCATTGGCGCCTTATATTGGAGGTTTCGACTGGGCATTTCTGAGTGGAATTGGCTTGAACGATGTTAGTCCTTATTACATCTCACAATCAGTTGAAAGGATTCCACATTTTGTGTTCATCTTGTTTCAATGTATGTTTGCCATTATCACACCGGCACTTATAATCGGGGCTTTTGCCGAGCGAATCAGCTTTAAAGGGTTCTTCATCTTCTCGTTACTCTGGGCTGTTTTAGTTTACAACCCGGTTGCCCATTGGGTATGGTCGGCCGACGGTTGGTTATATAAACTCGGGGCACTCGACTTTGCTGGAGGTACAGTTGTACATATCAATGCCGGTATTGCAGCACTCGTAATGGCACTGATGCTTGGCAAACGACGTGGCGTTACCAGCACACCAACAGTTCCTCACAACATCCCGTTTGTTGTATTAGGTGCAGGCCTACTTTGGTTTGGCTGGTTTGGTTTCAATGCCGGAAGTGGCCTTGCTGCCGATGGCCTTGCTGCAAACGCTTTTCTTGTAACACACTTAGCCGCAGCAACCGCAGCATTAACTTGGGCGCTAATTGAATGGTTTTACCACGGGACACCAAGTACTGTTGGCATTGCAACCGGTGCTGTTGCCGGGTTAGTTGCTATAACACCTGCTGCTGGTTTTGTTGGCGTTGGCGGTGCTTTAGCAATTGGTGTTGCTGTATCGGTTGTTTGTTTCATTATGGTTAGCGTAGTGAAGCACAAAGCAGGATACGATGACACACTCGATGCTTTTGGCGTTCACGGTGTTGGTGGTATTCTCGGGGCAATTTTAACAGGGGTTTTTGCAACTGCTTCAGTTCAATCTGCTTACAGTGGTGCTATTGAAGGCAACCTTAAACAAGTGGGAATTCAGCTACTTGCAGTTGTTGTAGTTGCTGTTTTCAGTGGAGTTATGACATTCATTCTATTCAAAATCATAGATAAAACAGTGGGCATTAAGGTTAAAGCTGTTGTTGAAGAAGAAGGGCTCGACATTTACGAGCATGGCGAATCGGCATATAATTAAAGCTGTCAATTTACATTTTTATTGAAGCATTAGTCGCTGTCTGTTTTAAGACAGCGGCTAATCTTTTTCTCACAAAAGTTCATTCGCATTTTTATAGTACCATATTTTTTAATTCATTACCTTTTAATAACTTATAATGCAAATTCGTATTCCGCCCCATATCCAGGGTCCAAATACAGAATGTCCTAAAAAATAATAAAAATGAAAAAAATTGAAGCTATTATCAGAAAATCTAAATTCGACGAGGTAAGGCTTGCCTTGAAAGAAATTGGTATTGAATTCTTCTCATACTGCGACGTTCGCGGTGAGGGAAAATCGCGGCAAGAGAGAGTTTACCGCGGTCGTGTTTACGACACTAGTGTTATTGAACGCACTATGCTTTCAATAATTGTTCGCGAAAAGAACCTTAAGAAAACTATTGATTGTTTGTTGGCCAGTGCAAGGACTGGAGAGATTGGCGATGGAAAAGTCTTTGTCACAAATATTGAATCGGCTTATCGAATCCGTACCGGAGAAGAGGGCGATGAAGCACTGTTTATCAAAGGAGAAGAAGTATAATCATAAACAATCAAGCAGTTATCAAATGAAATCAAAATATATAAAATATTTAGGGTTAAGTGCAATTACAATGTTAGTTGCAGGAATAACCCCACTTATGGCACAAGATGTTGCAACTCCTGAGCCGGTAATCAATACAGGGAACACAGCTTGGATGATTGTAGCAACAGCACTTGTTCTTTTAATGACACTCCCTGGTTTGGCATTCTTTTATGGTGGCTTGGTCAGAAGAAAAAATGTACTGAACATTCTAATGCAATGTTTCATACTATTAGCAGCCATAACTGTTGAATGGGTAGCCTTCGGGTATAGTAATGCTTTTGGATCATCGAGCGGCGCTTTGGCTCCGTATATTGGAGGGTTCGACTGGGCATTTCTGAACGGAATAGGCATGAACGATGTTAGTCCTTATTACATTTCTCAATCGGTTGAAAGGATTCCTCATTTTGTATTTATCATGTTTCAGTGCATGTTCGCGGTTATCACACCAGCACTTATTATTGGGGCTTTTGCTGAGCGTATCAGCTTTAAAGGGTTCTTCATCTTTTCGTTACTATGGGCTGTTTTAGTTTACAACCCGGTAGCTCATTGGGTATGGTCGGCCGATGGCTGGTTATATAAATTAGGCGCACTCGACTTTGCCGGAGGTACTGTTGTACATGTAAATGCAGGTATTGCAGCTCTTGTAATGGCATTGATGCTTGGCAAACGACGTGGCGTTAATGGAACACCCACAGTTCCTCACAACATTCCGTTTGTTGTTTTGGGCGCAGGCCTACTTTGGTTTGGCTGGTTTGGTTTTAATGCCGGAAGTGGTCTTGCTGCCGATGGTCTTGCTGCAAACGCATTTCTTGTAACACATGTAGCCGCAGCTGCGGCAGCTTTAACTTGGGCACTAATTGAATGGTTTTACCATGGTACTCCAAGTACTGTTGGTATTGCAACTGGAGCTGTTGCCGGCTTAGTTGCAATAACACCTGCTGCTGGTTTTGTTGGCGTTGGCGGTGCTTTAGCAATTGGTGTTGCCGTATCGGTCGTTTGTTTCATCATGGTTAGTGTTGTGAAGCACAAAGTAGGATACGATGACACACTCGATGCTTTTGGTGTTCACGGTGTTGGTGGTATTCTTGGCGCAATTTTGACGGGCGTTTTTGCTACCGCTTCAGTTCAATCTGCATACAGTGGAGCTATTGAAGGCAACCTCAAACAAGTAGGCATTCAGCTGCTTGCTGTTGCTGTTGTCGTAGTTTTCAGCGGGGTGATGACTTTCATTCTGTTCAAAATTATTGATAAAACGGTGGGTATAAAAGTTAAAGCTGTTGTTGAAGAAGAAGGTCTCGACATATATGAACATGGCGAATCGGCTTACAACTAGAATCAACTATTTTTAAAAATACAGACAGCAAATAACAGTCGATTTCTGAGTGTTATTTGCTGTCTTTTCTTTTGAATATTCTTTTGAAGACATTACACCAACGTGCGCTCATACTCTATATTTTGAACTTCATTTTCGGTGTTCGAAAACTTATCAATTTCATTTATAATGTCATTATTCTTAGCAATCCTATACGTAGTGGTTTTAGCCGAACGGTTTGTTGAACCTTCGAATTTGAAGTAGGCAATAATTTTTTGCAATTGAACAGCAAGTTCGTTTAGCCTTTCGGAATCAGTTGCTATTTCTTCGCTAAGCAACACATTTTGCTGACTTGTTGCATTGAATTGTTGAAGGGCGCTATTAATTTGGTCGGCTCCTAAAGTTTGCTCAATACTTGCGGCACTAATATCTTGAACCAAACTGGCTGTTTTTAGTATTTCGGGGATCAAGTCATCAAGTAATTTTGTCGAGTTCTCGGTTACACGCACACTTTCCGAAGCGAGTTTAATAATTTCGTCGGCTGCAACTTTGCTGAGTTCGGCAAGCTTACGTACTTCGGAAGCTACAACAGCGAAACCTCTGCCTTGCTCGCCAGCACGGGCAGCTTCTACAGCGGCATTAAGTGCCAGTATGTTGGTTTGAAATGCGATATCGTTGATGACGGTTATTTTGTCTGCAATTTTCTTGATCGAACTCAAGCTTTCTTTCGAAGATGCACCAACTGTTTGAACACCCAGAGAAATTGTATGAGCAATTTTTTCTGTTTCTTGCGAGTTGTCGCTGTTTTGCTGAATTATGGCCACCATCTCTTCCATCGACGAAGATATTTCTTCAACAGAAGATGCTTGTGTTGAAGCCGACAAAGACATCTGAAGCGATACTTCATTTAGCCTTTTACCTGCTGTTGATATCTCCCTAATATTATTGTTTATTTCAGAGACCACACGGGTTAAGCTGTTTTGGATCTTGTTGTTTGCGTTTATAAGTTTGCCAAAGTCTTGTTCGTCTTTGAATATGTTTTTTTCTAAAGCTAAGTTCAAGTTTCCTTTAGAAAGTTCATCTAATCTATTTACCGCGTTCAATAGAGGGCGAACAAATGATATAGACCCATAATAGAAGCACAATACGCTCACTACAATATTTATCACAGTGATAGCAATATTAACAATAGTGTTGCCATCGAAATATTTGTACTTTATTCCAATCGTAAGCATTAAGAAAAGCAGGTTAAAGAGCCAAATTAAGCCCACCTTAATAAATACTGAGTTTTTGAAAAAACGATTAAGAACAAATGTTGCTGCAACTCCTGCTGCAACAATGCTGATGAGGTTACTAACAATGAAGTTCATGTTGTTTATGTTATGATTGGTTAAAGGAGTAATTAACTATTACTGCAAATTAACAATTCATTTTGATTTGGAGACAAAAATGTATTCGATTTTCTTTCGTTCTATAGTTTATTGTTAATGGAGTTGCACTTCTAACGGTTCATCTTTCATCATGTTTTGCCCGCTCCATAGTATGCGTGAACTCCATTCTTGGGCCGGCGAGACCCAAAATTCGTCGGAACATGGCAACCCAAGTGGCAAGAAAATGTTGGTGCACATATAGAGACTTCCTGTTGTGATGTACGATTCGGCTAAGTCGGGTTGGTGCCCATACAGTCCAATGTTCAGCCACCCATCGGCGGTAAATGTCGACGGCGGCTCGAGTGTTTTGGTTATCACCGCGGTTAATGCATCGCGCACCTGAGCCGGTTTTAGTGTAGCTGGCAATTGTTTCCGTAGCGATATGTCGGACAGATGATGGAAAGCCCCGCCACGGTAAGTAATTGAACGTCCGGTTGCAGCGAAACTGCCATCGCTATTTATCGTTCGCTCAAGTATTTCGGCATAGCGTTTATTAATTTGATTAAGCTTTGTCGAGAACCAATCGAAGAAAGGATATCTCTCTAGCGTGGCTAATAGTATGTTGGCAAGAAAAGGATGGGTTACGATGCTATTGTAATAATCGACTTGAAATTGTTCCCCGTCTGAAAACATTCCGTCGCCAACATTCCAATGGTTGGCAAATTCGCGTATGCCATATTCAATCCTAACAGGGTCAAAGGGTAATCCGTATTTACAAAAGAACGCTTCAATCAATGCAGGGAACAATATCCGGTGATTGTTAATCGGAAGAACTCCTTTTGCAATTCGGAATGCTTTTATCGTATTTTTTTTAGTTGTTTCGTCGAGGTTTTCCCAAAGCCAGGGGCATCTTATTAATCCAAGGGCAAAATAGGCATTGTCGACCAGAAACTGAGAGCCTGTCCAGGCCATGTAATCTTTCGAATCGGGATTAACAGCGTTGCTTATTGCTTTCAGTGTCATTGCCCGGTATTGGTTTCTCATGTCGATTTCAGAGGCTGAGCCTCCTTCAATATTGAGCCAAGGTGCTATTCCACTTAATGTTCGACCAAACGCTTCCATGTAAGCCATCTGTTTTCGTGCTTCTGCATTGTCGGTTTCTTTTGAAACTACCACCGGCATCTTTTCTTTGAGCGACCCTTCAGCAAGGTTCTGAATTACCGGGCGCGAAATTTTGTCCATCTGCCGGAGCCAATATTCGCGCTGTTCCGAAGTTTCGTTGAAAAGAGTGTAGTCTGAACTAAAATCTTTAACAGGGTGGTAAATTTTATTCGGTATTTTTCCAATCATATTGAAAACTGGGCGAAACTTCATTGTCGACAGGTATCCAAATTTGAATTGATCGGGTCGGTCTGCCAAGTATACTTTATTCTCAAAGCCGGGAATTACATAGCTTCCTTCTCCTCCAAAATCGGCAATCAGGAAACCACCATTTTTTAGCAACGAAGGGTATAGAACTTCATGGTGGCCGCTCCAGCCATCAAGTAGAGCATTATTTATGAACTTTAGTGCCCGGTTCGAAATCCGGTAAACAGGGTTGAACGAAGCGACACGCTTTTCGAGTGCCAACTCTTTTGTCGGGTGGGTAAGATCCCACCAACACCAACCCGGTTCTTCATTCCAATTGCGGATACTGCAACTTATGAAATCGGAGTTGACAGTGCTCAACGAATCGAATAAAAGCGACCAGTTCCCCGAGAACCTAACGTCGTCTTCAATAATCCAATAGTATTCGTATTCAGGGTTTTCTCGGTAAAATTTCAACAATGGGAAATGGTTGCTTCCAGGAAGTAGTTTGTCACTGATTGGCCGAAAACCAAGGTTGGTCAACACCGTGTTGTCAAACAGGAAATGATCAGCTTTCTTTATTGGCTCTGGAACTGTGGGCTCTTTTTGATGAAAAGCTATCAGAACATCCGAATGGTTCTTGGTCGCTTTTTTTATTTCAGAATAGAGATTAATGATTATTGGCGAACTCTTATCGGTAAGGACAAGTATTGCTTGCTTAGATGTATTGGGCATTGCATCGTTTGTTTTAATTCTGATTATAAAAATAGTCTGTGAATCAAGAATCGCAATGCCATCATCTGAAATTGTTTGGGGAAATGTGTTATTGTTGATGTGTTTTTTTAAACTTTACCTTCGAGCCAATCTTTAAACTGTTTTACTTTTTCGCGGGCAACCAGAAAATCGTCCTCTTCCTGATCTTTTACTTTGAGCTTGAACCGCGAGTTGCTGTAAGAAATAACATCGATAATTGAGCTAAGCGCAACAAGGTATTTGCGGTTTATGCGGAAGAATTTATCGGGGTCAACCAGTTGTTCAATGGTTTCGAGTGTTTGGTCGAGCAGGTAATTGCGACCGTCGTTCGATTTTATGAAAGTCCCTTTCTGATAGCTATAAAAGTAGAGTATATCTTCGCTGTCGACAGTTCTTAAATGTGTGCCAATCTTCACTAAAAACCTCTTTTTAAAATCTTGCTTTCCAATTGAATAAATGAGGTTTTGGATCAGTTGTGGCGTTATTTTGGTTGATGTTGTTCCGTGTAGAAGGTCGAATTTGTGTAATGCTGAAGTCAGTTCTGCTTTGTCTATAGGTTTCAATAAATAATCTATGCTGTTCACCTTAAAAGCCTGAAGAGCGTATTGGTCATAAGCAGTTGTGAAAATTACAGGGATCTGAAGTTCGGTTTGTCTGAAAATTTCGAAACTAATTCCATCGCCCAAGTGGATGTCGAAGAATGCCAGATCGGGTGCTTCGTTTTCCGAAAGCCATTTCAGCGTACTTTCAATGGTGTCGCACACAGCAAGGATTTTTGCCTCGGGAACAACTCCTGCAATAAGTGCTGCAAGTTGGGCCGCAGCCAGTGGTTCATCTTCAACAATTAATATTTTCATTCGTAAATGAGTTTAAAGTTGATCTGTTTTTACTGTTCAAGTTTAACGATAGGAAAAGTTACTCTAAATGTTTCATCAGTTTTTTCTATACGCAATTCTTTGTTGGTCAAAAACAGATAACGTTGCCGCAGGTTTTCCAACCCAATTTTGTTGCTTCCTTCAATGTTTTCTTTTGGCTGATAGTTGTTTTCAATAGCAATTTCGGAGTCATTTGGCTGATAAATAGAAATCTTAAGCGGATGCTCCTTCGAAATAACATTGTGTTTTACTGCATTTTCGACCATCATTTGAACCGACATTGGAATTACTTCGCCTCCATTTTTCGAGTCAAGCCGAATCTGAACATCAAAATTATCGGCAAACCGTATCTTTTGCAAGTAGATGTATTTCTGTACAAAATTGATCTCTTCCGAAACAGGAACCAGTTCTTTGTCTTTGAAATGAAGCAATTCGCGATAAAACTGAGATAACTCGCGGGTGAACTGTTTAGCTTTCTCCTTATCAATATCGATTAGCGACCCCAATGTATTTAGCGAGTTGAACAGGAAATGTGGGTTTACCTGATTTTGCATTACTTGAAGCTGAAGAGAAATGGCTTCTTGTGCAAGTTTTTCTTTTTGAATAACCTGATTCCTCCACTCTTTGAAAAAAGATTGTGCGTAGATGATTGCCATAATCAGGAAAAAGATGAAATATTCACCTACGATAATAAGCCAGTCTTCTGAGAGAAAATGTTGCATTTTTTCACCTCTGATGAGGATGAACCAAAACCACTTGCAAAAAAAGATTACAATGGTTGAATAGGTAAAGTGGAACGAAAGCGCAATCAGAAGGCTTTTGTACGGTTTTTCGACCCACGAAATCCAGCCCCGTTCAACCAGTCGGAATAGTGGGCCGTTTGCAAAAAGTGCAAGGCCAAGGTTCAACGAGTAGCCAGTATTAAGTAGAAAATTTGAAAGCGATATGTGTGACGATTGTGTACCAATTCGCAAGAAGATTGCACCAATAGCTATCGATATCAAACTTGAAAAAAATAATTGCTTGATCAGTTTTTTTCGAGATTTGGGCTTATCTGTAAATTGTATCATGCGTTGTCTATCCTTTCTTGAGATAAAGATAAACATTTGTTAAGCTTTTTGATGTTTGTGTGCATGGCTTAACAGTAAAGCGATGCTGTGGATGCAAGAGTATTGTGTAAATAGATTCTTCATAGTCAAAAGTTAATTGTTTGTGTATCAAATTTGTTTGTTTTTAATTGTCTGGAGAAATAAAAGAATCTGAAGTGTCGATTTTTTGCGATCAACCGTGAGCGATTTGATGAACTGTGTGGGGTATAAGCAAAAAAAAAGTGACCATTTTGTGATCACTTCTTCGCTAATATTTGTGGAATAAACCTATGATGGGTCTATGCTTTTGGTCGATTGAACAATATCTCGATCATGATTGGTTTGTTTCTTTTTTGCCAAACCAGAAGCTTTCTTCTTAGAGTCATCGGTTGGTTTCAATAAAATTTCAAGCTGACGATCTTCATTTAAGTTTATCGAAAAATTTTCAGCTACATATCCTTCTCCTTTTACGTCGATATCGTATAGTCCGGCAGAAAGAAACATGAAAAATACTCCCGATGAATTGCTGATTGTTCCGGTGGTTTTTTCTCTAATGTAAACATCGATTCCGTTAAGGGCCTTGCCAGTTTCAGAATCTTTGATCACACCGCTGAATGTGTAAAAGTTTTGGCTAAATCCAGCCAGCGAGGTGAAAAGTAATAGGGTAAAAAGTAAGTGTTTCATGGCAAATTGTTTTTCTTAATAATTCATGGCTATTTTATAGACAAGATTTGTAGCCCGAGGGTTGCTTCTGAACTCAAATTTTTTCTGTCTTTGTCTCTAATACAAGCTGGGTTTGAAAATCCCCCTAGCCGAAATTAAATTTTTTGAACTTTTTTGTTGTTTGTTAGAATAACGAAATGTCTTCTAAAAATATTGTCTCATTATCAATTCTCTATTGAAAAATTTCAAACAACACTTTTGATTTCTTCATTATTGTCATTGAAAATAAATATGGTGCAAACTAACGGAGAAAGGCTCAAAAAAGAAATTGGATATCGATTTACAGGCAAAAAATATAGGTAAAGGGCTGTTTTTGGCCCATTTTGTGAAGAAGCTAAAATTACTTTGAATTCAGAATTCGATTTACAATGGCGTTGATCTCTTCACTTCTTGTGAAAACCATCATGTGAGATCCCTTGTCAATTGTGTAGTTAGCTTTTATGTTTCTGAACGGAAGAGTGTTGTCGTTGGTTCCGTGAATGTGTACAATTTTGTCGTTGTAGGTTTTCTTGTTCCAATTGATAATCATTTTGGTGCTTTGCTTCATAAATTGATTATCGTTATTGTGAAGCATATCTTTGAAAAGCCCATTGGCAAGTTTTTCGTCGGGTTCAAAAATTGGTCGCAAAATTTGGCCGCTGGCTTTATATAAGAACCCTGGTATTAAAAGGTTGATGGGGAAGTATTTGAACATTTTGTAGCCCGACGGAATTTCTTTCCTCTCTTTTGCGCTTGAAATGAGGATTACTTTTTCG
>Ga0209373_10002471_pt1 | contig 18533 bp, 20 predicted proteins | sample Higcelweek5metaG_FD_187173 | JGI IMG/M metagenome (GOLD analysis project Ga0209373, IMG submission 187173) | Freshwater pond sediment microbial communities from the University of Edinburgh, under environmental carbon perturbations - High... | ecosystem: Environmental > Aquatic > Freshwater >... | reverse complement strand
AGGCCGGAACCGGCTTCGATGAATACGAGTTCGCCTCGGACGCCTTCGACAGTGCGGGCGGGCTTGCCATCGATCTCGTCGACCGGCTGGTGGCGGGCGGCCTCGGTTTTGGCGGCGAGGGTGTGGAGGACGATGTAGGCGGCGAGTTGGACGAAGTAGCCGGGATACTCGGCTTGCAGCTCGGCCTCGGGCGAGGGGAGCGGGCGGGAGACTGTCTTCAGTTCGCGGAGTCGGACGCCGCCGGCGGGCGAGGGGAGATACTGGTCGATGCGGCCGGAGAGGCGGAAGGTCCAGCCGCGGTGGTGGTAATCGCCGCTGATGGGCACCTCGAAGCGCGCGCCGGGCTCCTCGGCGGCGCGGGTGCGGAACTCGCTGTGCCAGTGCTGACCGAGCTGCGCGCGCCAGAGTCCGCCGGAGCCGCCGCCGAATTCGCGCGGACCGAGCGAAAAGCCCGCCAGTTCGCCCACGCCGAGCGTGACGATGCGAGTGGCGAGATCGAAATGCATCCGGCGATGTAGGCGGGAAAGCGTCGCGCGCGGAAGGGGGAAATGCGGCGGTGAAAAACCGCTGATCCACGCTCATGGACGCTGACGAAACGAAACAGGGTCACGGCCCGTTGCGGTGTGCTGCCTTGGTGGACTGTGAAGGGAAACCACTGGTGCATACTGATGAACACTGATCCGGAAGTGGATTGGGCAATTGGTCATCGATGCGCGCAACATTCCCGCGGCGGCGCGGGGCTCGCGGCTTGCTGGCGCACTTCGGCGGTGCTGCGCTACAGCGGTCATGCGTACCCCGCGTTTGCTTCTCGCCGCCGGCGTTGCCGCGCTGATCGCCCTGCTGCCTCTGTCCGCGTTTGCCGCGGCACCTGAGAGCGCTGAGCAGTGGGGTATCTTCGAGCTGGAGCTGCGTGGGCCGGCTGAGGGCAACCCGTTCCTCGATGTTGCTGTGTCCGCGACTTTCACCGACGGCGCGCGCACCGTGGCCGTCGATGGGTTCTACGACGGCGAGGGCGTGTACCGCGTTCGCTTCATGCCGGAAACCGCCGGCGCGTGGCGCTACGAGACGCACAGCAACGCCCCCGCGCTCGCCGGGCAGCGCGGCGCGTTCGCCGTCACGCCCGCCGCGGCGGGCAACCACGGGCCGGTGCGCGTGGCCAACACCTACCATTTCGCCTATGCCGACGGCGCGCCGTACCGCGAACTGGGCACGACCTGCTACTCGTGGACACACCGGCCGGAGGCGTTGGAGGAGCGGACGCTGCGCACGCTGGCGGCGTCGCCGTTCAACAAGCTGCGGATGTGCGTCTTCCCGCAGACGCACGGCACAAAGACGATGCCGCCGCCGCGACTGCCCTTTGCCGGCGCAGCCGACGCGCCCGACACCGCGCGCTTCAACCCGGAGTTCTTCCGCCACCTCGAGCGACGCGTCGGCGAGTTGCGCGAGCTCGGGATCGAGTGCGACCTCATCCTTTTCCACCCGTACGCCGACCACGACGAGTGGAAGCTCAAGCATATGCCGCCGGAGGTCGAGGAACGCTACCTGCGCTACATCGTGGCGCGGCTGGCGGCGTACCGGAACGTCTGGTGGTCGCTGGCCAACGAGTACGATTTCATCCGCGACAAGACCGAGGCGGAGTGGGATCGCAACTTCCAGACCGTGCAGGCCGCCGACCCGTACGGGCGCCTGCGCTCGATCCACAACGGCAAGCGGATCTACGACCACAACAAGCCGTGGGTCACGCATGCGAGCATCCAGAACGGCTCGGCCGTCGTCGATCCCGGCCGGGCCGAGCTGTACCGCGACGTGTACCGCAAACCGATCGTGTACGACGAGGTCGAGTACGAGGGAGCCAGCGACCGCCGCTGGGCGCAGTTGAGCGGGCGGGAGATGGTGCACCGTTTCTGGGTCGGCACGGTGGCCGGCACCTACGTGGGGCACAGCGAGGTGCTGCCGGCGGCCAGCGATCCCGACGCGGTGATCTGGCTGGGGCAGGGCGGCGAACTGCGCGGCGAGAGCCCGGCGCGGCTGGCGTTTTTGAGCCGTATCCTCGCCGACGCTCCGGCCGGCGGAATCGAGCCGCTGGACAAGTGGTGGAACCCGACCGTTGGCGGCAAGGCCGGCGAGTACTATCTCATCTATTTCGGCCACGATGCACCGAGCGCGTGGACGTTCGCCCTGCCGCGCGACGGCGTGGCCGATGGCGCGCAGTACGCGGTCGAGGTGCTCGACACGTGGGAGATGACGATCGCGCCCGTGCCCGGGACGTTCACGGCGAAGAAACGGGATCGGTACGGCTTTGTGGATGCGGCGGGGCGGAGCATCGTTTTGCCCGGCAAACCCGGCATCGCGCTGCGCATTCGTTGCGTGGCCGGCACCACCGGCGAGATCAGCGACAAGCCGCCGGGCGAGTGAGCCTCGTAACCGCGTTTCCGGACAGGTCGCAGAGGCAGAGGAGAGACGGAAGGCGAACCTAGCGCGGCAGAGCGGCAACCGAAGGGACAGAATGATGAACCACGGATTTCGCGGATGGGCACGGATACCGGAGGATGGAGAATGTGGAACTCACGAAATCAGGAAACGGAAGGGCGAAGCTCCGCTATGGCCGATAGTGGAGGCCGGTCTTCGTGGTGCCGGCTTCCGTGCCGGCGAAACCCGATACCGCAGGCAGGGACGCCTGCGCCACGACACGGGACTTCGACGATGCACGTGGCGGAGGGGAAGCGTGCAGAAAAGAGAGGGTATGAAGAGATAGCTTCGCAGGGAACGCAGGGAGAGTGGATCAGTCGGCCGGGGCGAGGAGGGGGTGGAGGGAGGAATCGAGGAGGGTCGCGGCGAGCCGTTCGGCAGAGCTCACGACAGAAGACGGAAGACAGAGGACAGCGGACGGCGCGGGGGGGGCGAAGGTACGGCGGCGAGGCCGTTCTCGTGCGGGGGACTGCGCTCGGGGCTTGATGCGTGGCGGCGGGTGTGGCACGTAGGGCGGCGCCGTCAGCCGTCCCCATAGTTCAATGGATAGAACAGCGGTTTCCTAAACGTGCTATTTTACCTATGAAGCGGCATCTTTCTTGTCATTTCTAGTGGCAAGCGAAAACTGCCGACATGCGGACCAGCGATAATGTGCAGATTCGTGCGACGATGCACACCGTGAAGGGCGCCCGAGGCACCACTCACTTTTTCTCGTACAATCTCCGAGGCCGTCGGGTCAGATCAAAGCGCTACAAGGACGAGGACGTCGCGCGTCTGGAGATGCGGCGCGTGACCGATGAGTACGAAGCTCGCACGCCCTTCCAGGCGACGACTCTGTCACGACCGCAATTGGACGACGCACAGGGCGCATTCCTAACCCTCAAGCGCCAAGGGATTGAAACCTCTCTCGGCGAGATCGTCGCTTGGTACGTGAAGAAGGCCCCACGCATTGAGGCCGTGACTTTGAACGTGGCGGTAAGTCGATTCCTCGCCTCGTTACCCGCCGAGATGAGGGACCGGACGAAGCGGTTTTACACGGCAACGCTCACTCCGCTCCGGAAGAAATTTGGTGATCGCCAGCTTGCCGAGCTGACGACGGAAGATTTCAGGGAATACCTGAACTCCCCGATTTGGGGCACAATTTCCCGGTGGCATCACCGACAGGTCGCCAGTCGTCTCTATCTCTGGGCGATGAAGAAAGAGAACTCGCTCGCCATGGAAAATCCGCTGACTCCCCTGCCGAAGATGACCAAGAAGGGTCTCCGCAAGGTACTCCATGCACCGCTTGTCCTTACGCCGAAGGAAGCCAAGAATTGGCTCAAGGCCGCAGTAGAAACGCCACATCTTGGTTACTCAATCCTAGCTCTCTTCGCGGGAATGCGCCGTCAGGAAATCCAACTTTTCGCCAAGGAGCCCGATGGAGGTTGGAGCGCGATAGATTTCGGCTCAAAGACCATCAGCATCGCTCCGGAGATCGGAAAGACCGGACACCGAATGATCCACATGCACCCGACGCTGATCGATTGGCTCCGTTGGTTGGAAAAGAAAGGTAAACCTCCGTTCTTGGCACCGAATTTCAACAAGGGGCTCCGAGCAATCAAAGCAGCGGTCTTCCCTGCGGGAACGGATGGAGCGGCAAACATCCGTACGCTTGAACCCAATTTGCCTAGGCATTCCTTCATCAGCTACTCCCTCCGGCTTCCGGGCGCTTCATTCGCGGAGGTTGCGATGAACGCCGGCAACACGGAGGCCATGATCAAAGAGCACTACAATTCCCTCCAGTCCACGCAGGAGCAGGCATTGGAATACTGGGGACTCACCCCGAAGCGAATTTTGAAGGCCGCAAGAACCCGTTAAGCTCCTTAAGCAGGATTTCAGGGTCGAAAAGAATCGCACCACCGGGAATCGAAACAGTAGTCAGGATATGCTTGCGGGCGTAGCGCCGGACGGTCTCTTCGTCGCGCCCAAGGATCGCGGCAACGTCACTGACGCTAAGCAGTGGCTTCAAGTTCGTGAGCCGCATCCCCATCTCGAATCGATTCGCCTCTTCCTTTAGGCGCTTATGCACGGCGGTGATCAATGCGTGCAATACGCGGCCCCGATTCATTCCTTCACCGTCCGCTAGGTCAAAATACCATGGATCCATGACGGTTGTATCGGCTGTCGAGCGTGTTCCTAGAGCGTTTCTGCGCAAAATTGCCACGCACTCGCGTCCCTAGCCGCCCTCAATCGCCCCCTTGTCCCAAGTCACACCGTCCGCGGCCGATTGAACTCCGCATGCCGCCCTCACGTATCGCCAAAACACTCGGCCCCCCTGATCTCTAGCACTCGCCTACCTCGACACGATGAACGGCCGGGACGAGGTGGGCGTCCCGGCGAACTGATCGGACGCGACCGTCAACACCGTCACCTCCGTTTCAAGCAACCAGTCCTTCTCGTTCCAGACGACAACAGCGGGTTTAAAACCGTCAACGCTTTCACCGCTAGACCTGAAGAAGAACAGTCGCAACCGCCCGCGCCTGCAAACAACAAGGGGCACTAGGGTCGGACCACAAATGACCGGGGGCGCTTGGTACACTCTCCACATGGAACTCCTACTACTTCTCGTCTTCGTTTCCCGTTTACTCGTTGCTATGCTTCGCGTCCTTGCCCTGCCAGCCATCATCGGCGGTCTCATCTGGTGGGCGAGTTGCAGTGGCACTGTAGCAACGGCCCTACACGTACTCAGCCTCCTCTGGTTCCTGCTCGCGTTCTGCGCTCTAGTTTACTGGGTGATCTGGCGACCCATCTTAGCGTTCCTGCGATGGATTCGAAGGCGATTCGCAAAGCCAATCTCACCACAGGTTAGTGTGCAAACTACTACCAAATAGAGTCCGCGAACTCATTAAGCATTGGAATGAGCCTATTGTCGATTTGGTTCATCGTCACCAGATGCATACTAACTTGGCTTTGAACCGCAGACGTCTGCGCCAAAACATTCGCGAGTAGAATCATTACCGCTACATCATGCCACCTCGCCTTGCGGTAATCACCACCGAACTCAAGGTGCATAAACGCATCCTCTGCGGTATCCTGCAATTTCTTTGGGTCGACTTTTAACTCATACTTCCAATGCCCCGTCAGCATTCCGAAAGTGCCAGTCGCATTCGTCTCATTCGATACAGTATAGGTATACAACTTTAGTAAGTTCGGGAGATTCCACGTCCGCGTCATACCTAGGTTGATAATAAACTCCTTTCGATATGGCATAAGGGCACCATTCTCGGAAAATACGAGTTGCCGTTTGAGGGACCGTATAACCGCCTCCCCGTAGTCGCCTCGGTTATCGCAAGCGAATTTCATAGTAAGGTAAGTGGTTCAGAGACGCTCCAAACGTTTACGTTCAAGCCAAACTCCGTCGCAATCGCCATCGCCTGCCAGCCCAATCCCCTATTTAGACTAGCCGCCCCAGGACTTGGTACCAGAAAAACGAAATGGTAATACCGATTGTCAGGTTGCTTTCGATTGTGCGCGATCACCTTAAAGATGTCCTTGTAAAATTCATGTCCCGGATTGTTGCCAGAAGTCTTCAATTCGTACACTACTCGATCGACGGTATCTACAAGATCAAAGCGTTCATTTAGGCCCGCCACGGGGTACTCTGCCACGAACCCATTCAAATGGTGAACTAATGCCAGTTCAGCCTGCCAAGCTATAGTAATTGCCCTAGCGCGCTTGGTACCCTCGGATTCCGAGCGGGTTAGCAATGGATTGCATTGTAGTATGCGGTGGGCAGCATTCTGCACCAGAGTCTGCTTTACCGGATTTGGCAATTTGTCTGGCATGCCTAGCCCTCATTCGGTCCAAACTTGGTTTGCTTCCCAGTGCATCTCGTTGCTGTGTTTAGCAGAAATTCGTCCGACCGCAAGGATCCAATACTACATTTCATCGCAAAATTCACGAACCTCCGATCTCAGAGTCAGTTTATACACAGCAAGATGTGGGGGACGTATTACGCCCCCTATTTATAAAAGGATTTCTTCTCAGCGGCTCTTATGGAGCCTGCTGAAACGCCCAAGGCAACTCTACTGCATCACTTCTGCTCGGAAGCACGCCGAGCCGCGAGCACGCGGATGTCCAACCGTTTGCTCTTTGATCCAGGAGAGGTGGCCACGATCCCGATGACGCCCGCCGTCGTCAGCAGTGGCGGTCGCGGGGCAACAACAATGAGTGAGAAGTCGACGGCCAGCTTTCTGTTGAGCAGGAGGGAAGGACTCAGTCGGTAAATTGGGACTCCGGCTGGAGCCCAGGTCAACGGTGCTACAATGCCCCAGCGGCTTTTGTCGCCGAGGTCCATGCTCGGCTCAATCTTGCCACCTCTTCGTACGATGGACCAGACTGATGGCTTCTCGGCAATCTCCCATAGGATTTCCCTCAGTCCCGGCGTATTCTGGATGCTCTCGAACATCGCATTGAGAGCGGGAGAGAGGCCCGCAAATGTCCGTTCCTGCTGTTCGGAGAGCGTGACCGTCTTCGGCACCTCGTTAGGTTCGGAGTTTTCGAAAGCATTTAGCACTATCGAACAGGCTGAATCGAGGCCAAGTCCGAGAAATTCCAAATTGAGGGAGGCACGAGTGTGTCGTTCCGCGGGAGGTGTCTTTTCACCCGCACCAAATGGACCGGTGGTGGCGATTTCCAAAGCGAGGATCTCTCCGGAATTGAATATATAGGTATGACCGTTATCAAATTGCACCTTACTTTCCGTGTTCGGACTCGAGGCCCTCTCTTTGTCTGTGAGCACGGCAACGGTGAATTGAGTCAGCCACTGTCTGGCAATCCCGGCGTCGCGAAGGGTAATGAGTGCGACCATGGTGTCCCCGGGAAGAGCACGTGCTGAAGAGTCGGCGATCTCGAATCGCTCCAGAGGAATCGAGTGTTCCTTCGCATATGCAACAACCGCCGGTTGCAGAGGGATATCCTCAGGAATGTCGCCCCCCGTATTCCCGCCGTAAGCGGCAGAGAGCGGCATCAAGAGGAGACCGACCCACCTCCTGGATATGAACCGAATCGTCATCGGATAAGTGTGTCCGGGCGTGACGGTGGCTCGCAAGTGGATTCGGGGCAATGGCAGCGGTCCGACCGGCACTCCGCTTAGGGGATGCGATTTCGTTTAATGTAATACACGAAACTTTAAAGAAATACCAAATCCGTGATACAAATAGCTTATACTATAAGCAGGAGACATCTGCACCATGGAAAAACGAACAATAGTATACACCCTACGCCTCACTGAAACTGAACTTCAGCAGCTGGCCGAAAGCGCCGAGACGGCCGAGATGAGACTGAGTCGGTACGTGCGTGAGGCGGCACTGAAAGGCACCGTTACCCACACACCCTCGGTCAACAAAGTGCAGTGGGCTGCCCTCGGCGGTCTGGCGAACAATCTCAACCAGGTGACTCGCAGTATTCATCTAGGCCGCGCCGACTCTGGTTCGCTCCAGGTCATCGAAGCAATTCGCCCCGTGGTTCAGGAAATTCGGGAGGCACTCCTTCCGTGATCGTCAAAATTCAGAACCACGACAACCCGGCCGCGCTCTGGAAATACATCAGCCAGACCAGTCCCGCTAAAACCGGTAGCAAGCCGGTGTTCCTATGCGGCACCCAGAGCGCCGACCCAAGCGATGGGAAGGCGCTCGTTGCCGAATTCAAGGGGTGGGCTGAATCACGCCCGGAAATCAAATACAAGTTCCGCCAGTTTCTCTGGCGTGGCCACCAAACTGACCGCCTGAGCATCGAGCAGCACATCGACCTTGTGAAGCGCTGTGTCGAAGGAGAGATGGGGTATGCACTCTACACGGCATGGCTGCACGTCGGGAAACACGGCAATGTCGACGGACACTGCCTCGTCGCGGTCCCCGACTTGGACGGCAAGGTGCCCTCGACCAAAAACGAAAGGTGGCGGCTACGGAAGGTCACCCAGGCATTCGAGACAGAGCATGGTCTCATCCAGACGCAGAGCCACTCGACGGAGCAGCACTACTCGAAAGACGAATTGGAGAAAGCCGAACGTCTTTCCCGGGAGGACCCTACCATGTCGCCCGTCCCACCGAAAATGGCCATCGCCGCCGCGCTGCGGGCAACGGTGGAGGACGTCGGGGGCCTAGATTCACTGGCATCTTCCCTTGCGACGCAGGGCATCGGCATGGGGTTCCGTACCGATGACCACGGGGTCCGGCAAGGGGTCTGGTTCGAGAAGGACGGGCTGCGCTTCTCCGGCTCCAGCGTCGGCTTCTCGCTGAAAGGCCTCCAATCACTTTATGAAAACAACGACCAAACAACTCCAGAACTTGGCGGACATTCCCCCTCACCTAACGACCATCGCGCGAATTGTGGCAGACCAACTGAGGCCCGAGGTTTTAGCGCAGACCGCGGCGCTGAACGAGACGAACGCTCTCTTGAAGCAGTACCTGCAACTGCAACTCAACGACCGGGCACAAATCAATTTAGTATTGGAGAGTTTGCGACCATTTTTGCCCGTCTGATGCTAATGACGGCTATCGCCGCGTGCCTCCTGCTAATCTTGCTTTGCGCTATGGCGGATGGTGGAGGCGGACATGGCCGCGGGCTCAGCATCAATCTACCCACTCTATGAAGATATTCATCCAACCCCTACAATTCTGGCCCACGACCAACCCCAACGAACCTCTGGTAGTTATGCCGTCCGTAATTAGATTCGCGAGACTACGTCACGAGGGCATCGAGGTTTTCTACTACGACCCCATCGGAAGTGCCCGAGTTGCCCGTGTCGACGGCATCGGTCTTGGGGGTCTATGGCCTCACCTCCTCTTCAATCGCCATCACGCTTTTCGTGTCGGAGATGTCGAACCAAGCATCGTGGTGACATCGGTTTCGCCCAAAGAACGCAGCCCGGCCCGGCTTACAAAGCCTCTCGCCCCGGTAATCACAAAATGTAGGAATGACTGTTTCACCATCGAAACCGGCATGGCCTGCGACGTCTGGAGCTGGGATGACTTAGAGGCGTTCGCAATCAACCGCCGGCGCCCAGAACTATTGCTCCAATTCCGCGGATGGGCCTACGTCCTCACTCCTCACGCCGGCCAGTTTGAGGCCGTCCGGGACAGGATGCTCGCCGACAATCTTAGCACAAGGAACTGCCCACTCTACACGATTTGGGGTTCCGAGAAACGCCCCGTCAATTACGATGGGAAGTTCCACGCATTCAGGACGATTGCCGTCTTCGAGCGCACCCTCGCTGGAAACGGGGACTGGGATATCCGGCTCCGCCCGAATCCTCCGCAACGGCCACCGTCTGCACACGGCATGGACATTTGAACCAGGTCCTGATCTCCCGGAAACAGAACGCCCAACTCTTCATCGAGTTGGGCGTTCTTGTTTTGTCTCCCAAAGGAGACACGGGCTGCGGTTCAGTTGAAGTCCGCCGGCGTGGCGATATGAAGTCCGACCATCGCAGACAGCGGTACTCGCATCGGGTGCGAGCGAGGTTCTCCGTCTCGCCACACTACTCTGGCGATAACATTACCGTCCGCCAACGGGAACGCGACGGCGACATATCTATGAACATCGCCGCGCTTGTTTGTGTAGGCGAACGCCACAGAACAGTGGCAATACATAAGTTGATGGGCGTTCATTGAGAAGCCTCCTCCGGTTCGAAATCGGCCGCAGTGAGAAGACCGCATATCCCATATTGGATGAACTCGTGATAGGTTAATCGCGACAGATGTTTTCGCCAGCAGGACGCAATGAACCCGCGAATGGGTTCCGAGGTCTCAAAATGGTCTACCTCGTAACCCTCAACCCATATGACAAGTCGAGAGCGATGCTCACAGTCGACTTCGACCTTGAAGTCGCCGCGGACATAGACCCAGGTGCTCCGGCTTCCAGAATGTTCCGTACGTATCCATCGGCCGTAGTTCATTTTACACCCCCAACTTTGTCGGCCGACACCGGCTTCTGCTCATCGAGAACCAAGGTGAAGAGGCGGTTCTTCACCACACCCTGTTTGGTTTCGAAGACCCTCATCGTGACGAGGTCGGGGTACACCGCGGCCAATTCCATGAGGCATTTGAGGAAATCCTCAGGACGGATGCTGCGCAGGTTACTGCGGAGTTCGTCAAATGACTCCATGGTCGAGAAGAGCTTTGTACTTGAGAGGTTGGTGACCGGCCGAGTCGTCGTCCTCAGAATCTCGCGGAACTGCCGAAGGACATCGCGCACTGTCACCGCCTTGCTAGAGACGCCGATGAGTCCCGGCACTTCCGGATGCAGGTAGGGGACGACACCAAATCGCGGCTCTTTCAGCGCTTCGGGAATCTCGTATCTACCCAAGAATCCGAGGACGAATGGTAGTTCTTCCTCCAGCCAGTCCGAAGGGCGAGCGAGTTCGTCCGCGGTTAGGACTCCCTTGAGGGCGCGGAAGCCCTCGCCGGTCACATAAACCGCCATCTTCTTAGTCACGGTCTCGTCGGCACCACGGAGGACATTGAGGGTCTTCCCCTCTGGGTTGCTCGCGAAGGCGAACTGATTGTAGAGGGTGGTCATGGCGACGTCCTTGTTCATCAATTTCGACCCGGCGTGATGGTCGGACAGGTAGCGAAGGACGCCGGAGCGGAATGTCTCGGCGTCACGGTCTTCTCCAATGTCCTGGTCGCTGACCAAAATCGTGGCGTACTGAAGAACGCTACTGCCTCCATTCTCCCCGCGGAACAGCCGCAGGCCGTCGCCGGCGTAATGCTGCCCCACCATTCGCGAAAGGAAAAAGTCCAGGAAGAGGCTTTTCCCCGCGCTCATCGGACCGACGAACATCACGGCGAGGCACTTCATCCGGATTCCTGCCCGCGCCTTCTGGTAGCGGTCTGCCAGCACGGCGGTCAGATGGTCGAGTTGCCCGACGGGCTGCCGCTTGCCAACGGTGCCCACCTGGACGCCTTCCACGAACTGCCGCTGGGCATCTGCGTCGGCGTCGTTCCCCATGAGGGCACGCAGCCACAGCGAGGTTCGACGGATGCGAGGGTCGTCCCAACTGCTGACGTCGCCGGACTCGACAATCCAATCGTGCCGGCACTGGTTGAATACCCATTCTCCGGAGTCGGCACGCAACCTCCCGTAGTTTCGGAACAGTTCAAAACCGAGCTTGGCGACCCTCTGACTGTGGAGGTATCTGTATGCCCCGTCCAATTGACTAAGAGGGTACGTACCGCCGCAGACCGGGACATCTTCGGTCAGGGGAAGTTCGGGACTGAACCCCGCCGCCCGAAGTTCGACATCGACTAGGTCCATCCGGGAACGCGCCAAGAACGGGACTGCTCCCTTCTTGGGTTCACCAACAATGTAGTACCACTCGTCGCCAACCAGTAATGTCCGGTTGAACACATCCACGTCAAACACTGCGGCCTCGGGTTGCCCCTCGCAATCGCGCTCGATGGTCATCGCCCTTCGCCACGTCCCCGCCGTGATGCCGAATGCTTCCTTGGCGGCCTTGCCGAGGCGCTCCTGCCCGATGGGGCCACAGGCCCGACCGCATTCGACAAGTTTGCGCTGCGCAGTATCGCGGGCGGCATCCTCGGTCCTCCTCATTCCATCTTCGGCCATTGCTGCGAAACGGACGACAAGGTCATCCCGCTTGGCTTTGACCTCGATATCGACCGAAGCACTCAGCACATCGGCAAACCACTTCTTGAAGTCGTCCTTTGCGACGAGGAACGACTCCCTGATGTCATCCACGCCCTTGCCCTTGGAGAAGCAGTACGGCAGGCGGGGACAGCGAAGGTGCGTCCGTACACTCAGGGCCATTCGGAACTTCACGACGGCATCCGACCACTGTGGGTTTAGCGCAGTGTCTCCGTCCCCGAGGAGGTACACGGTGTCGGTCAAGTGTGGGACCAACTCCGGGTGTATCCTGCCGTCGGCGAGGCATCCATAAAACCCACTCATCCCAACCGCGTTGAATCCGGCTTCACAAAGGGACATGGCCTTAAACTCGCCCTCCACGATGATGAGGTCGCCCTTGTTCGGTACCGGAGACACCCAAACGTGTGGACTGCTCCCAGCGCGTTGGTGATATTTCTTGTCCGCAGCAGGCCGGTCCAGCCGCAGTCGATAAAATCCGCCCACCACATGGGGGAACGGAATGAGTAAGCCGGAATCCGAGATTCCAACTTCATTGAGTGGGTCCATCGAGTGACGGACGCCGAATATTTCGAGTTCAACAATACCTGGTCGTTTTATTATTTGTTCCATATGCAGAAGCCAGTAAGTCAGGTTCATCCTGAAAGACTGGATTCTACTAGTGTACGACGTTTTGTAATACTTTTCTGATTTTCGTAATCTTTCTTCAATAAATCGCAAAATACTTATCGATTGATGCCCATTCCTCGCTAATCGCCGCCCAGGAGGATTGGGATAGTGGGAACAGATTCGCGCTCTTCCCAATTTGTAACATATTGCAATTATGCTACTTGCGGAGCAAATTGGGATTCTGGGAGGTTTCGACCCGGCACGGCAGTATACAATATAGCGCAGGTCCTGACATCGATGTAACTTGCCTAGCGTATAGTACAATATCTTCCCATTCTCCCAAAATACATAGTATTTTGCTCTGTATACGAGTGAGAAGAAGTATTGGGAAGCACTCCCACAACTTCCCAATGTTCCCAAAGGCTGGCCTTTGTCACATTGACCAGCACAGTGTCCCTCCGCAGGTCGCTAGTCCCCAGTTTAGGGTATGCCAAGCACCACCTAAGTAACTCATTTCCAGCAGGAAAAGACCATTTCCACAAAATACTCGCGGAAATGGCCCCAGAATCGATTTTCCTGCCCAGGCCAGTATCAGGATGGCGGTGAGTGCCCTACGCTACGGCCACGGGGCGCCGTTGCCTTCGGAGGGCGGCCCTTTTGGCGACCCCACGGATGAAACCAACAACTTCGTCTTCCGTCACATAGGTGCGACCAACGTCGAGTCTCCGCCAGACATAGGAAACCACGAGGCGGTGGTATAGTTGCTTTCGCTTCCGGCTCATCCGCTGTTCCGCCTGGTCAATAAACTCCTGAGCCCATCGTTGCCGCTGGCGGAGTGGCAGGCTCGGGAAATCCTCGACCTTGCGGTAACGGCTCAAAGGTTACGGCTGTTTGCCTAACGGTTTCAGATTCCGGGATGGGACCGCAGCGCCGGCTGCCGGAAGCTCATGAAGAATCTCTCCGACGATCTTCTCATCTTTGTCGGGGTGCCTGTTCGGCTTCCCATCCTCTCCGAAATTCCCCCACTGCTTGAAGAAGACCGGCACTTGCGCTTTCCGGCACTGATCGCGCACATCAATCGCCCAGGCGCTATCCATCTTCCGGTCCGATGCGCTCTCGCCGCCGACCACGACCCAGTGAATGTCGTCGAGGTCGAATTTGACCGCGCCCAGCAGCGGTTCGCAACTCACCCATCGCACCGCGGTGACGACCTCCTTGAGGTGCGGCATGCGACCGTCGTGCTCAATCTGGTTTTCAATGGTCGCCCCAAGCCAGATGTGCGGCGGTGGCGGGCGTTTCGCGTACCGTCGCTTGGTGTATTTGGCCATGCGGTCGGGTCGCTTGGTCAGCACTTGGAAGTGGTGCCATGTCGCCTTCTCCATGACCCCGAACACCTCATCGACAAACCAATCGGGGACTTTGTCCCAGAAGAGGTCGGACAACGAGTTCACGAAGTAACGCCGTGGGGTTTTGATACCGAGCGGTTCGTTGAGCGCGTCAACCAGGAGCAGCAGTTTGCCGGTAAAATCGTAGGGAGAACTTCCTTTGGGCGCACGCGCTCTCTTTTCCGCGACACCAGGATATCGCCCCTTCAGTCGGGTCGCGAGAAGGCTGGCGGCGTAGCAAAACTGACAGCCGGCGCTGATTTTCTTGCACCCCTGTAGCGGGTTCCAACTTGCGGTCGCCCAGTTGATACCGGTCGTCCTCGTTTCGCCGAGCCCACGAATTGCTGTCTGGAGGTTTCCGAGCGCCTGTGTGGCCGCCTTCGGATCTTTGGCCACTTGTGCATGTGCCTCCGCGACGAGATCTAGAACCTTTGCTTCCAAGAGTTCGGTATCCGTGACTTTCTTCGATGGAACGGTCGCCGGCCGCACTGCCGCGGTGGCCGATTCAACGAGGGCGGGCGTGACTTCGAGCCCAGAAATCTTCTGTTTCCAGTCTTCGATCCGAACCACAGCCGCCTGTATGGTGTCGTCGTCTCCCGTGGCCAGCAGCGGTCGGAAATGGGCCTGCGTTGTAAGCTCTGCCGCCACCGCAGACTTCATCGTGTCCAGCAGTCTTCCGCAGTGTATCAGCCGATAGGAGTGAGCGCGCTCAAAATTCCATTTGGAGCGGAAGTAGTCGGCAAACGTCCGTCCATTCTCTCGATACAGCCGCTTCTCATAGATGGCATACATGGCGCGTACCATGTCCGCGAATCCGTCCTCCACCGCTTTCCGGCCTGCGTCGATATCCGCCTCACATCGCTTGAGCTCCTTCTGCTCCGGACCCGTCAACGGAGGCGACCCGACATCGACCGGCTCCGCGAAAGCAGCCCGGCCAGTCACCGGTGCGGAGCTCGACACCTCGGCTTTGTCTCCTTGAGGAGACACGGCACAGGTCTTGCCCGTCGTGCGGAGGTCATCCCGAATTTCCATCCAGAGCGTCCCGAGAGCGTTCTTGCCCGAGAGCTTTCCATCCGCGGCTATCACCGCTCCCCAAAAGGGAGGGGAGTGCTTGGCCCCGTCGATTTCTTGGTCGTCCGGGCGAGCCGTGCAGTCCTCGACGATTTCCTCCGGATGGGTGGCAACGAGCGGAGCGATGAGCTGCGGGTTGTCCCGCAGTTTCAACACGAGGCAGAACCGCATCCGCGCCAGGTCAGCCTTGTCACGAAGGGGAATCTTCAACTCTGCCTTGCGCTTCGCCGCTCTCTTCTTCGCAAACATGGGCGACTTTGAGGACCGAATCGCCTCCCGAACCTCGGGCGAGGTTGGAAATCGGAGGCACTGGAAGAGCGCTTCCGATGAGCGGTATTCGAGTCCTTGGAACTCGATGGGGAACCCACCGGACATATTGCCCAACCAACCATAGGGCAATTCGGCTTTCGTGAAGGCGATCATGGGCAGAAGAGCGGAACTGCGTTGCCGTAGGCATCAGCTTTCGACGCGACGATGATGATGCGGGCCGGGGTGCCCGGTTTGGTACACGCCATCGCTCCGGCAAGTGTCGGATACGCCGTGCCTGATGGCAGCCCTCCGCTGCTGGTCCATGGCTGAACCTTGCCACGGGCGGCAGGTTTCCACCGGCCAGCGTCTTTGAACTGTACCGCGAATCGGACGGTCTGCCCGACCAGCATGCGGATTTTCGCCGCTGAATACCGCCGGCCGTCTATGGTACAGCAGAGTTGGGCAACCTGATTGGCGTCCGCCACCGTCTGGATTTTCACGGGGCAGCAATCGGACTCTAGCATAACAACTTGAGGACGCCGCGCCGGAATCGGACGATGGAATCCGCTTCGTCGGACACACCGGACCAACAGTACTGCGCGGGCAGCCCCGCGATTCGTGGCGACCCTGCGCTCATTGGCTGGGAGGCTTCGGCTTCTTTCGCACGCTACGCCCTCCGGAGCGTCTGCCGTCCGCGGACGCTTGCCCTTGTCCCGACCTCCGCCGCGCTTTCCTTCCATGACTCCGGCTCCCGTGGCGGGTCCCCCGGAGACCTGTCGGAATCGGTGCGGCGTCTGCGCAACTTGTCGCCTTCCCGACCGCGTGGCGTCGGCCGGTCCATCCTGCGGACCGGGCAACCCACCGCAGCCGTCTGCCGCCCCTGCGGGCTCCGCTTCCGCTCAATCCGTCTACGCCGCCCATCGGCGTTCGCTACGGGAGGTCTTCAGGACGACTCAGGCTCCTGTTTTCAGCGGAAGAAAACCACTCTCTCTAGCCGCTGTTTTCCAAGTGTAACAAACGGTCAAGGTAGTTTCCCCGTCCGATGGCGGGGACTTCCACCTCGTACCAACATGGCTCCCGCTTCCCCCTCGTCGATGCTCCTCGGCGCTCCCGCATAGGTACTGTGACTCTCGTTTGTTGAATGGCTGACGCCCAATCGGCAGAAGGCGATCAAGTCACACACCGTGACCACGCACGACACCGAAGGCACGCATACCATGAGCAACAATCCCTTCGGTGAAGTCATCTTCAGTTACACCCGCAAACAGGCCATCGCCGACGGCATACTTGTCGACCTCAGCCAATTCGAAGTCACGCGGAGCGAATGGCGGCTCCATGTCGCCTGCACAGATACAGTCTGGAACATCATCGATGCCGCTGTGAAAAACGACCGCAAGGACTACGAAGGAGTTCTCCACGACATCTACACGATGACCCGCCTTGCCGTCTCCGAAGCCAGCAACACGGACACGATCCATTTCAAGGCCATCGTCGGCCGCACGGTCCACGACTTCAGAATGCACTGTGGACCCGGTGACGATGCAACGCCCGTCCTCACTCTCATGCTTTCTCACGAAGATTGGCTCGCAAAGACGCATACGATGGGGGCGGCTGTAGCAAACATGGATGATCTGATCCGGTCGGGAGCAAAGAGCGTTGTTGAAGAGATGGCAAAGGCTGGGTTTTTGACCCAGCGTAAACGATAGGCGCAGGTAAGACGTTTTCGCGAATCCCGTCGCGAAGGAACGGTTTTCCTGCAAGCAAGCAGTACTTGAGGCTTCGCACGAAAATCTCAAGCGCGGCCTGTGCACGCTCAAATAGCGTTAGCTCGACGACCACCCCAAAATCTCTCACGGTACGGCTAGACGAGGGCGTAGCTCAGTTGGATAGAGCAAGAGTTTCCTAAACTCTAGGTCGGCGGTTCGACTCCGCCCGCCCTCGCCATTTTTGAAACGTGCCAAAACTTGCCCGAAATTCGTCGTGTTTTGGGCATTCTGGGGTTTTTAAGGCCAAACCCCTCCTCTGAGAGGGTATAGGCGTACTGTTTCCTAAACCGCTGATCCGAGTTCGATTCTCGGTGGGGGCGCCATCTGTCAGGCGAGAGGTATGAGGTGAGAGGCGAGAGGGCGTGGCGGCGGATGCGCCGTAGGTGAGCGCGTTTCCCTGTGGGCGAAAGGCGAGAGGGCGTGGCGGTATGAATGCGCGAGTGGGGAATTGTGCTCGCGCCGGCTGTGGTGGAACGGAGACTCCCTCGCCATGTATTCCCATGAGCGTCCCGAGAAATCCGGGGGCCGCCGGGTGCGGGTCGATCTGGTGCTGCAAGCGCTGCCGGAACCGCAGCGGCACCGGCAGGCGATCCGGCTTTGCAGCGATGCGCTGGAGCGGTTCTCGCGGGCGGAGTTGGAGGAATTTCGGTACGCGATCGAAAACGATCCGAACTACTGGCCGTTCCTCGCGCCGAAAACGCGGGCCGAACTCGCCGACATCGCAGCCGGGCAGATCGCGCTGCTCGACGCCGGGGCGAAGTGAAAGACGGTGGCCGACGGCGGGCGCATCTCCGGCTTGCTTGCCTGTGCCGCGGCCGCGTACCGTCACCGGCTCCATGACCGAGACTCCCGCCGACAACTCCCACGACCTCTTTGCTGTCCGCCTGGCCAAGCTCCAGGAAATGCGTGCCGCCGGTTTCGACCCGTTCCACGCCAACGTCAGCCCGACCCATTCCTCGGTCGAGGCGCTCGCCGCCTATGTCGACGGGCAGGATTACGCGGTGCCGGTGACGGTGGCCGGGCGCATCACGGTGTTCCGCGATGGCGGCAAGAGCTGCTTCATCAAGATCCTCGACCGCGCGGGAGTCATCCAATTGTTCGTGAAGAAGGATCAGGTGGGCGAGGCGGAGTATGTCGCGTTCAAGAAACTGGACATCGGCGACATCATCGGTGCCACGGGCTCGCTCTTCCGCACCCGCGCCGGCGAGATCACCGTTCGGGTCGACAAGTACACGCTGGTCTCGAAGGCGCTGCGCCCGTTGCCGGAGAAGTGGCACGGCCTGGCCGACCCCGAGCAGGTGTACCGCCAACGCTACCTCGACCTGATCGTCAACCAGGA
>Ga0209373_10002470_pt1 | contig 18536 bp, 9 predicted proteins | sample Higcelweek5metaG_FD_187173 | JGI IMG/M metagenome (GOLD analysis project Ga0209373, IMG submission 187173) | Freshwater pond sediment microbial communities from the University of Edinburgh, under environmental carbon perturbations - High... | ecosystem: Environmental > Aquatic > Freshwater >... | reverse complement strand
GTTTACGGACGTTACCAGAATGGTCCGAACCGGGCAGTTGCCCGGTTTCTGGACGAGCAAGCCGGTAGATACGAAGTTGATCTGGAGCTGTGTAATTTCTATGGCCGTAATGTGACCTATAATCCTCACGGATGGCTGAGGAAGATCTGAGTTATGTTGAGATAGCCTGCTGTCGGCTATGCAAAAAACAACGAGGGGAATCGCTATGAATATCTGTATTGGCAAGACGTCTATCCTCTGGCCGACTGTTGTCATAGCCATGCTCTGCGCCATGTCAAGCTATGCAGCCAACGACTACATTGTTGCACCAAGTGGCGGCGATATTACCGGTGCGGCGCTTTCGCTCCAATTGGCTGCAGGCAACGTAACGTTGCAGAGCAGCCAGGGCAGGAATACCGGATCAGGCAATGTGGTCATCAACGATATTATTACGTGGGGCGCAAACAGCACGTTAACCCTGAATGCATCAAACAGCGTCATTATCAACACGGACATCTCCGCCAGCGGTGCTACAGCCGGGTTGGTATTCAGTCCGGCCACGGCAAACGGAACTGAATCAGCAACAGCAACCGGCGTATACCGCCTCAACGGTGCTTCCGTCACCCTGTCCGGCAGTACGCCAACGTTGGAAATTGCAGGAATCCCGTATGCTGTCATCAACAGTCTTGGTGCGGCAACGGATGCCGTTGCGCCGCCAACAACGCCGACCTTACAAGGGGTGGCGGCAACCGCAAACCTGGCAAAGAATTTCGCGCTCGGCAGCGATATCGATGCCACGGCGACTTCAACCTGGAACTTAGGCGCAGGCTTTACGCCGATTGGGACTCATGGCGATAATCCGCTGGCTCCACCTGTTACCCCGTTTGCCGGAAGATTTGAAGGATTGGGGCATACAATCCGCAAGCTCACGATACTGTTGCCCGGTAGGGCATTGGGAGTCGGTCTGTTCGGAGCCACGGGGATTGAGGCTGCGGTGAGTAGCCTGAGGCTGTCTGACGCAACTGTCACCGGGCAAAGTTTTAGCGGCGGTTTGGCAGGTGAGAATAACGGCATCATTGATCGTTGCTCCGTAAAGGGCACCATAACAGGCCTTCATAATACCGGCGGACTGGTGGGTTACAACACCGCTTCAGGCAGCGTCACAAACAGCTATGCCGAAGGGTCTGTAAGTACCAACTCGAGCGGTATTCATATCGGCGGCTTGGCAGGTTCCAGTTTGGGGATACTCCGCAACAGCTATGCAACGGCCGCTGTGAGCGGTAACGGTGATAAGGTCGGGGGACTGGTCGGCTCAAACGGTTCCATTTACGTGCCAAATACCGGCACACGAGTGATAGACCGTTGTTACGCGACAGGTTCCGTTGCCGGGTCAACGAATATCGGCGGACTCGCCGGATATAACGCCGGTGGGACGTTCAATACCAGTTACTGGAACACCATGACATCCGGCCAATCTAAGTCAGACGGCGGCACAGGGCTTGACACCGCACAGATGCAAAGCCAGGCAAGCTTTACCGGCTTTGACTTCTCCAACACCTGGATCATCCTGGAAGGGATGACCTCCCCGCTGCTTTGGTTTGAAAACTCCACCACGATTTACACTGCGTTCCAGTTGCAGTTGATGGCAACGAATCTGAATGCGAACTACACCCTTGGGGCCGATATCGATGCTGCGGCGACCGGTACCGCTAAAGGTGTCTGGGGAGCATCAGGCTTCGTGCCGGTCGGCAGTGCAACAACACCCTTTGCCGGAACGTTAAACGGCAACGATCATACCATCAGCGACCTTACGATCAATGCCCAGGGAAACGATAATGCCGGCCTGTTCGGTTACACGGGAACTGCCTCCATGGTCAGCAAGGTCGGTATACACAAGAGTATGGTAACCGGTCGGAACAGTGTCGGCTCACTGGCGGGCAACAATAACGGCACCATAAGCAACTGTTATGCTGAACAGTCCAATGTCACCGGCAATGGGGACGGAAGTAGCGGCAGCGGCGGTCTTGTCGGTACCAACAGCGGCACGATCAGCAGCAGCCATGCCTCCGGTAGCGTTACCGGTATTGATGACGTGGGTGGATTTGTCGGCGTCAACACAGGGCAAATCAGTGCCAGTTATGCGTTGGCACATGTGACAAACAACACGAACCAGGCAGGCGGCCTGATTGGAACCAATGAAACAGGAGGGATGGTCAGTGCCTGTTACGCCAGCGGACAGGTGGGCGATGTCGGTATAACCGGCGAGATGGGCGGCCTGGTGGGTCTCAATAGTGGCAACATCAGTTACAGCAATGCTCTGGGCAGGACAGATTGCGGCAGCAACTCCTCCTGTGGCGGTCTGGTGGGCAACAACAACGGTACGATCAGCGACTGTTATGCCACTGGCGGCGTCAGCGGAAGCGGTAGCAATGCCGGTGGTCTTGCAGGCATCAACAACGGTACGATCAGTAACGCCTACGCCACCGGCAGTGTAGCCGGAAAAGAAAATTCAGGTGGTTTGGCGGGGAACAACAAGGGAACCATCAGCAACGGCTATTGGAACAGCAGTCTCAGTGAGAATGGGGTCGGTACCGGTACAGCGGCGGGAGCTATGGGGTTGACAGCGGCACAGATGCTGGTTTCATCCAGTTTCAACAACTTTGTTTTAACCACAACACCAGGTGCACAGGGCTGGGTTGTTGTCAATACCAACGGCAGTTTGCAGGCATCTGCCAGCAGCGCGGCGGCAGCGACCTCGCCGATGCTGGCGACCGAATATTCGACCACGGTCACCAATGCGCACCAGCTCCAACTGATGCTGATGAACCTGGGGGCAAACTACAGTCTGGCGGCTGATATTGCTGCTGAAGGTACCGGCAACAGCAGAGAGGTCTGGGGCGGGCTGGGCTTTGTGCCGGTGGGAAATGCAACCACCCCCTACAGTGGTACCTTCGATGGCCAGCGGCATAAAATCAGCGGACTTTCGATCAATCGTTTAGATAACAATGTTGGTATGTTCGGCTATACAAGCAAGGCTGCGATAGATAATGTCGGACTCTCCGGAAGTTGGATACATGGAAACACCAATGTCGGTGGGATTGTTGGCAACAGCAATGCAAGCACAATAAACAACTGCAATGCCAGCGTATTTGTCAGCGGAGAGGTTATCAGGCAACCAGGGTATGGAGACAGTATCGGCGGACTGATCGGATACAACAACAACAGCTCCATCAATAATTGCTCTGCTGACGGTATTGCCTACGGATACCGATATGTCGGCGGGCTGGTTGGTAACAACAACGCCGGTGCCATTAGCAACAGCCATGCATCAAGCATGGTCAACGCAAGGGGTGGAAGCGCAGGCGGACTGATTGGAAAAAACACTATGGGTACTCTCGCCAACAGCTATGCCAGGGGGGGGGTGCTGGCGAACAAGATGGTTGGTGCCGGTGGTTTGGTAGGGCGGTGCTTAAACTGTCAAGCCGACAGCACCAAGGCTAGTTACTGGGACATCACAACCTCCGGTCAGTCGAGCAGTTCTGGTGGCGGTACCGGCCTGAGCGATGCGCAGATGCAACAGCAATCCAGCTTTTTCGGTTGGGATTTTACCAACACCTGGCAGATGCAGACCTATCCAGCGTTGCGCAACATGCCGGCTGGCTATACGCCCTGAACATATTCCTGCGAAGATATTTATTTGTAAACGCGGCCAACTGAAAAGGGGAATGATCATGAGCCACCGCATGACAAACGGCAGCCTTTGCCGTCTGGTAACTATCGTTTTGATGTTTTGCGCCGTTTCAGCCCATGCCGCCAACGACTACATTGTCGCTCCGAACGGCGGGGATATCACCGGTGCGGCCCTCTCTGCCCAATTGGCAAACGGCAACGTAACGTTGCAAAGCAGCCTGGGTAAGAGCGCCGGACAGGGGAATGTGATCATCAATGATACTGTAACCTGGAATGCCAACAGCACACTTACACTAACCGCCTTGAACAATGTCAGTATCAATGCCAGCATCGTCGCCACCGGAGCTGCGGCAGGGCTGACTATCAGTCCCAATACAGCCAACGGCAATGAACAGCCGAGCGGTACTGGAAACTATACACTTGCAGCACCTTCTATAACCCTCTCCGGTGCAACCCCTTCGTTAAGTATCTCTGGTACCCGCTATACCGTGATCAACAGTCTCGGGGCGGCAGCGGATGCTCAAGCACCACCGTCCATGCCGACACTGCAGGGGGCGGCGGCAACAGCCAATCTGTCCGGCAACTATGCGCTCGGCAGCGATATCGATGCCACAGCAACGGCTGTATGGAATTCCAACGCAGGCTTTACGCCGATCGGCAATGGTACGAATCCGTTTATGGGTGCCTTCGACGGCCTGGGACACCGTATCAGAAACATTACCATTAATTTGCCGACGACGTATGTTCAGTCCGGTGCAAATAACTACGTCGGGCTATTTGGTGTTGTCGGCAACGGTATGCGTAACGTGGGGGCCATCAGAAACATCGGGCTGTCCGGGGGGAACATCAGCGGCAACCTTTACGTCGGTGGTCTGGTCGGGGACAACAACGGAACGATCAGCAACTGCTTTAGCTCGCTCGCCGTGACGGGTGGGGGGTACGATATCGGCGGGCTGGCTGGAAGCAATTCCGGCACGATTACCAAAAGCTATGCCATGGGCAATGTCACGGCTACGGTTGTCCAAGCGAATGGCATGGCCGCAGCGGCCGTTGGCGGGCTGGCGGGAGAAAATTCCGGCACGATTACCAACAGCTATGCTACGGGCAATATCCGGGCAAGCGGAAATAATGTCGGAGGTCTTGTCGGTTCGGCAAAGGATTATACCGAGATCACCAACTGTTACGCCACCGGAGCTGTCCAAGGGAACAACAGCGTTGGCGGCCTTGTGGGGCAAATGTATGCCAGCGACTCATCCAGCGCTGCCACCATCGCCCAAAGTTACGCCACCGGCGTGGTTACCGGCAGCACCAACATCGGCGGTCTGGCGGGAATCATGTGGACCGACAACGGCAGCGGCGGCAACAGTATTACCAGTAGTTACTCCGTCGGACCGGTCAACGGCAGCGACAGTCATACCGGCGGCTTGGTCGGATATGCGGAGCCGGGCAGTAACATAACCACCAGCTACTGGAACGTCAGCACCTCCGGCCAGACGGCGTCCGCCGGGGGAGCAGGACTGACCGGCAGCCAGATGAAAAGCGTTTCCAGCTTGACTGGGTTCCTTTTTACCACCACCCCAGGCGCACCCGGTTGGGTGATTGTCAACACGGATAACAGCCTGAACAACGCTGGAGGCGTAACGGGTACCACATACCCGATGCTGGCCTCGGAATACTCGACCGTGGTGCATAACACCCACCAGTTTCAATTGATGGTGATGACCCCTGGGATACCCTATGTGTTTGATGCCGACCCGGGCGCAAAGATGACAAGCGTGAGCAGTTATTCTGGATTGAATATCAGCTTCACCACCACTCCCGGCGCAGTCGGCTGGGTCATAATCGATCAGGACGGCACGATGAATAACGCCAACGGCGCACCTGGCGCTACCCTGCCGATAGCGGCGTCTCAATACACTGCAACCATCACCACTATTCGTCAGTTGCAACTGATGGCAATGGCGCCTGCCGCAAATTATACGCTGAGCACAACCATAGACGCCTCAGCCACCGGAAACGGTTCGGATGTCTGGGGTGCGGGAGGATTTGCCCCTATCGGCAATCTCAATACACCATTCTCGGGTAATTTTGATGGGCAGGGCTATACCATCGCCAACCTGGTCGTCAACCAGCCTACGGTTAGTTCTGCCGGCCTGTTTGGAGCCACATCGCCTGCTTCCTCCATCAAAAATGTCGGACTGACCGGTGGCAATGTGAGCGGTTCCAGCAATGTCGGCGGGCTAGTGGGATACCTCAACGGGAGTTTGCTCAATAACTGTTTCTTCATGGGCAATGTCCGGGGTTCCGGCAATGCCGTGGGCGGACTGGCAGGCACCAGTACGGGCACCATCAGTTTGAGCTATGCCACGGGAAGCGTAAGCAGCGCCGGCAACAATGTCGGCGGGCTCGTCGGCAACAACAGCACCAAAGGTACCATAAGCAACTGCTATGCAACCGGTATGATAAGCGGAGGCTTTGGTAATGTAGGCGGCTTGGTGGGTGGGAACTTTCAGGGAGCAGCAGTCGCCAACAGTTACGCCGCTGGTAACGTAACCGGCTCCGGCCCTGCCATCGGTGGGCTGATCGGTGGAAACCTGGGAACGGTCAACAGCAGCTACTGGAATATCACGACATCCGGTCAGACTACCTCTGCGGGCGGTGTAGGGCTCAACGGCAAGGACATGTCAAGCGCCCCGAACTTTCTCGGGTTTGATTTCAAAACACCTGTATGGGTTGTCGTGGATAACGACGGTACGCTGAACAATGCGAATGGCGCGGGTGGGGCAACCTATCCGATGCTGGCAACCGAATACTCCACCACAATCGGCACGGCGCATCAGTTGCAACTTATGGCGCTGAATCCTGCTGCCGCCTATACGTTGAATACGGATGTTGATGCAAGCGGCACATCCGGCAGTGGCGACGTCTGGGGTAGTTCCGGATTTGCGCCGGTGGGGGGCTATTCGTCGCCGTTTTCCGGCAGCTTTAACGGCCAGGGGTACAGCATTAACAATTTGAGCAGCAGGCAACGAACGCTCAATCGTGTCGGTCTGTTCGGTGTTGTTAGTGCAAATGCTACGGTACAAAACACGACGCTCAACAGCGGCATGGTAAGCGGATACGGCAGTGTTGGAGCATTGGTCGGCATCAGTTACGGTGCCATCGCCAATTGTACCAGTTCAACAACAGTACAGAGCCTCAGAGGAGGATTTGTCGGCGGTATGGTCGGCAGTAATAACGGAACTTCCAGCAACAGCCAGGCCAGTGGAGCAGTAAACAGCACAGGTGGATTCAGGGGAGGTTTTGCCGGTGTAAACAACGGAACGATCTCCAATTGCTCTGCTGTCGGCAAGGTGACGGGACGTGGCGGCTATTCAGGTCAACTGGTGGGCATTAACAACGGAATCGTCAGATAGCGCCCCCCGTTTGATCTGCAAACGACGCAGAAGTTTCTGTTTTGCTTTGTCACTCAACAGAGACTTGAAAAACTTTTGAATTTTGTCATTATGGGCCAGTTTTTACCGTCCAACCGAAGCAGAAGATGCCTGCCGCTTCCTTGGCCAACCGAAGGGAAACTACCGCATGCACCAATCCTCTCTCGACAACATGGAAGCTTGCATAAAGCGGCACATTTTACCGGACAGGGTGCTGGCTGGGCGGTCACCTCTCAGGGTGCTGGATGTGGGCGGGGCGGAAGTTAACGGTTCGTATCTGCAACTTTTTACTGTTCTGCTGAAACAATATAATTCCACCGTTTGTGATTACGTAACCACAGATATAGCTGCCGACGAACGTCTCAGCACGGTTCAGGCAGACCCGTACCAGCTTCCGTTTCATGACGGCAGTTTTGATGTCGTGATCTCAGGGCAAACCTTTGAACATTGTGAGCTTTTCTGGCTGCTCTTTAAGGAGATGGCCCGGGTTTGCAGTCCTGAAGGGGTTATTATCATCATTGCGCCATCGGCAGGGGCCATCCACCGCTACCCCGTGGATTGTTACCGGTTTCTGCCCGACAGCTACCAGGCGCTGGCCCGCTATGCCGGGCTTGAACTGGTGGAGTCGTGGCGTGATAAACATGGGCCGTTTTACAATGTTGTGGGGGTTTTCCGTTCAAAAGAGTGGTGCCAGCCGGTTTTAGGGGCGGTATTGCCAACTGCCCAAGAATATGCAGCCTTTTCTCCGCACCCGGATGCCGCGTATGAGGTGATGCGTGGAGCAGCGCCAACCATTGAATTCCTTCAGTATATTCACCATATTCTGGAACCCCGCTTTTATCTGGAGATCGGTGTGTTCATGGGGGCAAGTCTTCAGCTTGCCACCTGCCCTGCCCTCGGCATTGATCCCTCGCCCTGCATGGGTCTTGATAATCCGCTACGGGAAAAGATTGCCGTTGCAACAAGTGACGATTACTTTTTTGATAAATCCAATAGACCTGGGCCTTACCAGGACATTCTTGATATGGTCTATATTGACGGCATGCACCTGATTGAAAATGTTATCAAGGATTTCATCAATATTGAGGCACGAAGCCATCCCGGCAGCATCATCGTGCTGGATGATATCTATCCCAATCATCCTGCCCAGGCCAGCCGGGAACGTGAAACGCTGGTCTGGACCGGTGATGTCTGGAAAATCGTGCAGATATTGCGTGATGTGCGTCCGGATCTGGTATTGATCCCGGTAAATACACACCCTGCCGGAACACTCATTGTGCTCGGAGCTGATGCCGGGAATCAGGATTTCATTAAAGGTTTCGATTTTATTATTGATATCTGGCAGAAACCGCAGGACCCGCCACAGGACGTGCTGCAAAGAAAAGGGGCCTTGCATCCAAACGATCCGGTTATCGCCCAGCTTCTGTCACGGGTGAAGGCAATCCGTCACCGCGTTACGACACCGGCAGACATGCAGCCGGTACGAACCTTTTACAACAACAGCCTCCCTCGGATACTGAGTACTCTCTTATGAAACCACGCCTCTCCATAATTGTCATAAACTGGAATTTTCTACGTGAACTGCCCCGCACCCTTTACTCGCTCTCCCCCCGGTTTCAATTGGGCATGCAGCGGGACGAGTATGAAGTCATCGTGATCGACAACGGTTCAGACGGTATGCCAGATTTTACCGACTTACACAGCCTGGGAATCGATCTCCAGATCTATCGCATCGACAAACCATCTCCATCACCGGTTCGTGCCATTAACATGGGACTTAACCTGTCCACCGGCAAATATGTCGGCGTTTTTATCGATGGGGCACGTATGGCATCACCCGGCCTGCTGTTACGCGCTGCGGAGGCACTGGAGCTTCATCCCCGCACCATTGTAGGCAGCCGTGGCAGATATCTGGGACCACAGCTGCAGCGCGTCAGTATCGTGCAGGACGGCTATACCACCGCTGTAGAAGATCAGATGCTTGACAGCATCCAGTGGCAGACAAATGGCTACCGGCTTTTTGATGTCTCGGTTTTTGACGAATCATCCGGTGCAACCTGGTTTGATCCGATCTGTGAAAGTAACGGCCTGTTCATGTCTCGAACGCTATGGGCAGAGCTGGGAGGGTATGATGAGGGTTTTCAGGAGGCTGGCGGCGGGCTGGTAAACCTTGACACCTGGGTGAGGGCCTGCGCTCTTCCTGATATCGCGCCGGTCATACTACTCGGCGAGGCCACCTTTCATCAGGTCCACGGCGGTGTCATGACCAATCTGGGTTCAGTCGAGAAATTTGAAGAGCTGCAAGAGGAGTATGTGCGGATCAGGGGCAAGAAATTTGAACGTCCCGAGATCTTTCCGGCGCTCCACGGCAATTTCATCGCCACGCCGCATCCCTGCGAGCTGAGTGCAGTGTTATATGAATTTGACGCTTTTGCTCACAATCTTGCACTGACAAAGCAGCGAGAGGCACTGCTGCATGAACTGAACGGTCTCAAGCTAAAAAATCGTCTTCTCAAGGCTGAGCAGCTGTTTGAACGGAAAAATCACGTTGGTTAACAGGGCGCATAGACACTATTTCAGCGGATAGTCCGACAGCCTGACAAACCTGAAGCCACGTTTTTTCAGTTCCGGCACCGCAGCCATAATGCCGGGTCCGGTACCTGCCTTGGGATGATTCATATGGGCGATGATAATATCACCCGCTTTTGAGCCAAGCAGCGCGGTCTTGACCTGAGCCGCACTAAACGTTGCCCCGGCGTCTCCCAATACGCTGAATCCGATCACCTCATGCCCAAGCTGCTGCGAAATTTGCACAGCATATTCATCATAGTAGGCGGTTCCCGAACGATAGTAACGGGTCCGTTTACCGGTGATTTCTTCTATCTTGCGAGCGTTCAGCTCAATCTCCTGCACCAGCTCCCTGGTATCCTTTGTACCGTCTATGCCATAGATTGAACGCCCGTTAACCGATGCCGGCTTATGCCACATACCATGGTTGGCTATCTCAAACAAAGGGTTGGCTGCCAACTGTTTGAACAGCTCCGGGTTGGCATCAATCCAGCGGGCATTCATGAACAGGGTGGCAGGAATCTGCTGCTGTGTCAGAAACTCAAGCAGCTTCAGATCCACCCCCTTCCCTTTCGGTGATCCGCAGGCATCCAGAGTCAGGGCCAGCACCTTCTCCTCAGTCGCCATCCGTGTCCGCACACCACTGACATTTTCACCCCATTCATTCGGCTTCTTTCCTGAAAACTCCTGGGCAATACGATTGGACAGATTCTGTATATCCTCTGCCGGTGCAGCAGTCAGCAAGGTGGTAACAACCAGCAGCAACAATATGGCAAACAGGGCAATCTTGGTCATACAAGCCTCCTATTGAATCCGGTACAATGAACGGTAGACCCCGATGTATGCCACAATTTTTTTCACGTAATCACGGGTTTCCTGATAGGGGATATTCTCGATAAACTCATCACGGGGAAGATCGCCAAAGACCTTGCGCCAGCGGTTAACGGCCCCGGCTCCAGCATTATAGGCAGCCAGCGTATAGACGGAATCCTGATGGTAGCGATCCAGCAGTTCCCGCAGATGTCTGGTGCCCAGCCGGATGTTGTAATCAGGCTCCACCAGCCAGAGCGGGTTGTAGTTTTTACCTTTATATCCGGCGGTCATTTTGGCAGTTGCAGGCATCAACTGCATCAAACCGATGGCTCCAGCATGGGATTTCACATCGGCCCGAAAGCTGCTTTCCGCCTTTGCAAGCGAAAGCACCAGCGCATCGGAAAGCCTGTTTGTGGCACTGTGACGACTGAACAGCTCCGCATAGGGACGAGGATAGCCGATGGTCCAGAATGCCAGACTGGCACTGTCAATAGTCGCCGGACGATTCTGTTTGAAGGTAAGTATCGCACCATGCGGATCACCGGCCAGCTGCTGCAGGCGGGCAAGTCCGGGCGCGGCATCTCTGGTCGTTGCTTTGGCTTTAAAGACCGCTAGTTCTGAACGGGCTTCTTCAAGCATCCCCAGCGCTGACAAAGCCTGAATCCGCTGACTCCCTTCCGGAAATACCGGCTCTGGAATCCTGTCCGGCACCGACGGCCACCCGGCAGCGATGTTGGTCTGTGACCGGTGCCATGCGGCATAGAAGCCAAAGGGATAATCCCGCAACAACTGATTAAATCCGCGTTCCGCTTCAGCGGTTTTATTCAGTTTTTTCAAAATCCGGGCGTGCCAGTACAACGCCCGTTCGCGGTAGGTGGAGTCCTTGAAAAGACGACGCATACTTTCTTCTGCAGCAGCCAGATTAACCGCCAGATACTGCCCCCAGGCCAGTTCCCATCCTGCCCGAGCAGCCAGATCAGAAGCGGGATATTCGCTGATCAATCGTTGCAGGATCTGGGCAGCGTTGGCAAATTGGCCATTGTGCTTGTTGATCAAGGCCGCCTCAAGCATGGCGTCATCAGCCAGCGGTCCTTTTTCAGCGGCAAGTGGCAACAGCCGTGCCAGCGCCTTGTCAGAAAAGCCCTGACGTTCCTCCACCCGTGCAAGTATAAGCCGGGCCTCATCACGCACGGAAGGCACCGTCGAAGCAACGGCCCGTTTCAAAAACGGTTCCGCCAGCGAATAGTTGCGTTGCTTGATTGCTGCCTGACCGGACTTTAGTTCAATCCGTGTCAACAGTTCATCGGGCAGATTGACCCGTGGGATACCGGCAAAGGCCCAGGCAGCGTCATTGGGACGATTGTTGGCCAACAACAGCTCTCCCCGCCGAAACTGTTCCTCTGCAGTAAAGGAGGTTGCCTGCTTCTGCCCCTTTTTCTCCAGACTTTTCAGATGATCCAGGGCCTTTGAAGCTACAGCCGAAGCTGGATGCTGCAGATGGATGATCCGAAAGATCTGAACTGCCGAACCTGGTTCCCCAAGCTGTTCCAGACACTGGGCTGTCTGAAACAGGGCTTCTACATGGTCTTTACCAAGAGTGTGGCGGGTGGTGAATTGACGATAGGCAGCCAGCGCCCCCTTCAGGTCATCGGCTTCAAACAGGGCATCGGCAGCCAGTTTCTCCATCCTGCGGCTGATTGCCGGGTTTGGCGACAGTTTGGCAGCATGGAGCGCAACGGTCGCAGCATCACGATACTGCTTTTTTCCGAACAGGGCATCAGCCTTCAGTGCAGCAGCAAGATCAGCCAGTAACGGGTAGCCTCGCTCGGCATCAGTCAGGTACCGTATCGCTTCGTCGTACCGTTTCAGACGCAAAGCGGCCTCTCCGGCCAACAGATTGCGCGAACCGTCAGCCGGTGCAGCAGATGCAGCCAGCAATGCATCCTGGTTCTGGTTAGTACGTAATAACGATGCTGCTTTACGGAGCTGATCGTTGCCGGTATCGACAGATCCGGCGCAGGTGAGGGTTGCTGTGGCAGACAAGATGATCAGGGAGGCCGTCAGCAGACGGTGAATTTTATAGTTCATAATAGGTTTGGCAGTCCTGTGGGAATCGATCCGGTTTACTGTTGGTGCAGTCCCTTTTCAGTAACATCATACAGCTGTTTGGTCAACGGTTTGAGTCCGGGATCATCAGGCAACACACTCATCCTGAACCGGCAGTTCATATCCACGAAGGGTACGAAGTTTCATGAAGATTCAACAAGTTACAGAATATACACGATTCATCCATCCGGCTGTTGCTGTTTGGGTCTAAACAATCTGTTATTCTTGGTGTTTCTTCGTGTGCTTCGTGGACAACTGGTTTTTATGGGATCATTTCATCTGCAAGCCGCTTTGACTTGAGATAGTAGCATGTTCTGCTATGCTGCTAACTTCTACTTTACCATATTCAAAATCAGATCCCCCTCTATCCCCCTTTGCAAAGGGGGAAGCTTTAAAATCCCCCCTTTTGAAAGGGGGGTTAGGGGGGATTTAGCTGTTTCGCGCTGGAACCTGATTAAGTAGAATTACAGAAAGCTGAAAAGCTCATTCATCCTACCCGCAATGCGAGGTGTCACCATGTCAGAACAACCATCTATCGCCACCATTTTTCCAGCTTCCCTGAATGCAATCCCTGCTCAGTATCGGTTTGCTATGCCGCTTTGCCAGACCGGTTACCTGATTGCCGGTGAGATCAGGCATTGGGCCGGTCCGATGCAGGAGGTACGCTCTCCGGTTTGCCTTATGGATGGCGAACAACCGCTACCGGTGGTTTTGGGAACGGTGCCACTCCTGTCATCAGATGAAGCGTTGGCCGCCCTTGATGCCGCTGTTGCAGCCTGGGACTGCGGACGGGGGAGCTGGCCCACCATGACCGTAGCCGAGCGTATCCGTCATCTTGAGCAGTTTGCCTGGCGGATGAAGGAGCAGCGGGAGCTGGTGGTGAAGCTGCTGATGTGGGAGATCGGCAAGATCCTGCCTGATGCAGAGAAAGAATTTGACCGGACCGTTCAGTACATTATTGATACCATTGATGCCCTGAAGGAACTTGACCGCGCCGCTTCCCGCTTTACGGTGGAGGAAGGGGTGATCGCCCAGATCCGGCGGGCTCCGCTGGGGGTGGTGCTCTGCATGGGGCCGTACAACTACCCCCTGAATGAAACCTTTACCACCCTGATCCCGGCCCTGATCATGGGTAATACGGTGGTCTTCAAACCGGCCAAGCTGGGGGTGCTGCTGCTGTCACCACTTTTGGAGGCGTTTCGTGACTGCTTCCCGCCGGGGGTGGTTAACACGGTCTACGGTGACGGATCAACGGTGGTCGGGCCGCTGATGCAGTCCGGCAAGGTGGACTGCCTGGCCTTCATCGGCTCATCCAGGGTGGCAGATTCCCTTAAACAGCAACATCCCAAACCGCACCGGCTCCGCTCGGTACTGGGGCTGGGGGCCAAGAATCCGGCTATTATCCTGCCTGATGCAGAACTGGAACTGACGGTAAACGAATGCCTGCTGGGGAGTCTCTCCTTTAACGGTCAGCGCTGCACCGCCCTCAAGATTATCTTTGTGCATGAGAAGATTGCCGACGATTTCCTGAAACGGTTTGTTGAAGCTGTAGATGGACTTCAACCGGGGTTGCCCTGGGAAGCGGGGGTAAAGATTACCCCACTGCCGGTACCGGGCAAGCCGCAGCAGATGGCAGACTGGATTGCTGATGCCTGTGAGAAAGGGGCCAGGGTACTGAATCAGGGGGGAGGCTCGGTACATGGCACGTACTGCCATCCGGCGGTGGTCTATCCGGTAGCTCCCGGCAGCGAACTGTACGAGCATGAGCAGTTCGGCCCGGTGGTGCCGGTGGTGCCCTATACCGACATCAACGAGGTGATCAGCTACATCCGCGACTCCTGTTACGGACAGCAGGCCAGTATCTTTGGCTCTGACCCGCAGCAGCTGGCAGAGCTGATCGATCCGCTGGTGCATCAGGTCTGCCGGGTCAACCTCAACTGCCAGTGCCAGCGGGGACCGGACAGCTTCCCCTTTGCCGGTCGCAAGGATTCCGCCGAAGGCACCCTGTCGGTATCCGATGCCCTGCGGGTCTTTTCCATCCGCACCCTGGTGGCGGCCAAGGATCAGCCGGTCAACAAGACGATCCTGACCGACATCGTGCGCAACCGGCGCAGCAGCTTTCTGACAACGGATTTTATTTTTTGAATTTCTTCGTATCCGGGAGAGAGCCCAATAGCTTGGGCTAATGGCTTGGTTGAATAGTTAGAAACGATGGTGCTGAATAACAGACAGGTGGTATCAGACATGATAAACAAATCATTGCCGGTACGTGGTTCCGTCACATTTGAAGAGCTGAAAAAGACAAACGAACATGGCGCTGAATTCTGGAGCGCCCGTGAATTGCAGCCTTTGCTGGGATATGGCCAATGGCGGCGTTTTGAAGATGCAATCAACAGAGCTATGACTTCATGCGGACAGTCGGGAAATAATCCTGAGTATCATTTTGCCGGCGCCGGCAAAATGATCGCAACCGGCAAAGGGGCGCTTCGAGAAGTTTCTGATTTCCATCTTTCACGCTTTGCCTGCTACCTGATTGCCCAGAACGGCGATCCGCGTAAGCCGGAAATTGCCGCAGCGCAGAAGTATTTTGCCATTCAGGCCCGTCGTCAAGAGATATCTGATGCCTTGGCTGCAGACCTTGAACGGCTGGAAATCAGAGATCAGGCCCGCGAAGAATTCAAGGCCCTTTCCGGAGCGGCCCGCGAGGCTGGTGTGCAGGACAGAATGTTCGGAATTTTTCACGATGCCGGTTATAAAGGGCTGTATAACGGACTCGGTAATGAAGGGATCAAACAGCGCAAGGGGATACCGAAAAAAGATAATTTGATGGATCGAATGGATACCACCGAGCTTGCTGCCAATCAGTTTCGCATGACTCAGACACGTGACAAGCTCGCCCGTACTCCGGCAAAGGACCAGCAGCAGGCTATCCGCACCCATGAAGCTGTCGGCCGGGAAGTACGCGAGGCGATCAAGCGTATCGGTGGAGCCATGCCGGAGAATATCCCGCCTGCCGAGCATATCAGCCATGTAGAGAAGCGGATCAAGAACACGCCGCCGTTTCTTGAGCTTGATGGAAGCGATGCAAAAGGGTTGATTGGGACGGATGGTGAGTGAGGGATGGATTGAAAACAATCCAGACGTGCTCATTTAACCCAAAAACGGCAGTTCATGTCCACGAAGGACACGAAGTTTCACGAAGATTCAATAGGTTACAGCAATCAAACAATTCACCCAAAAGGTTGTTGCTGTCTTGGCCTAAACAATCTGTTTTTCTTGGTGTTTCTTCGTGTACTTCGTGGATAACTGCTTTTTCTAGGTTTAATTGCGGCAAATCTGATTAATAAACTGCCAAATGGACACAGACAAATGAATTAACCGAGGCCACCATGTTTAACGATCTGTTTCGCAAGATATCCCAGGCCCCCACCCATCCGGGCAGTGCTCCCCAGCGTCCGCAGTTTGATGTAGCCAGCCTGTATGAAGGGCCGGTGGCGCAGGAAGATGCTGCTGCCGGACCGTCTGCAGCGCTGGATGAAAAACTGCGCCAGGCCTATTTCTGGATCACCAACAACGCCATCATCAGTCCGTTCTACGATATCGAGTACAACGACTCACCGCCCCAGCAGTATACCCTGGGGGACCAGAAGGTGAACCTGACCCTGCCCACGGATCAGAGCTATTCCAGCTATGTGCTACTGCCGCTTTTGAACCTGGCGGTGCGGCGGCGCTGCCTGCTGGTGGGTGGTCCGGGGCGTGGCAAGACCGCCATCGCCATCTTGATGGGGGTGCTGGCCGGTTATTCCCTGAAGGAGATCAAACGGGGCATCCAGCATGGCCAGCCCCAGATGACCATTGCCGACCTGCTGGGCAACCCGCTGCCAAGCAGTATGGTCAGTGCCCAGACCAATGAGGAGATCAAGATCGCCTGGCGCAGCTGGCTGGGGATGCGGGTCAAGATCATTGACGAGTACAACCGGATACCGACCCGTACCCAGTCGGCCCTGTTGACGGTGATGGGGGACAACTATGCCGAGATTTACGACCAGATCTACGAGTGCCCCGAGGCGGCCTGGTACCTGACCGCCAATGATGATGCAGGTGGCGGCACCTACGAGGTGATCGAGGCGCTGAAGGACCGGATCGATGTGGTGGTGAAGGCGCTGCATTTCAACACCCGCTTCCTGCATGAGCTGCTCTCCCGGATCGAGGCCGGTATCCGGCCGGAGGAGCTGGTGCCGGAGGAGGTGATCTTCTCCCGGACCGAGCTGGATCAGGTTGAAAAGCAGATCAGGGCGGTGCGGATGCCGCCTGAGCTGCTCAGACGGCTTGAGTTCTTTGCGGCCCAGTTTGAGTTCTTTGAGCCTGCAGCCCGCCAGATTGAGTACATGACCAAGGACACGGTCAAGCTTTCCGGCCTTGAGTTCAGCGCATTTACGTCGGATCAGTCCGGCAAGGATCAGAAGATGGATCTGGGCAGCCAGACCTTTAACGGGCTTTCTGTGCGGGCGTTGATGACGGCGTTGATCTATGTCAAGGCCATGGCCTGGTTCAGGGGAGCTGCCGAGGTATCGCTGGAGGATATGCGCCAGATCCTGCCGTTTGTGCTGCATGACAAGCTGGTGATCAACCATGATTCGCCCTTTTTTGAGCAGGCAGCCAACCGCGCCCTGCGGGTGGATCGGGTCAGCTGGATCCGCACCCTGTTTGACACCTCTTGCAAGGAGTACCAGCGGCTGGGCCTTGACAGCCAGGACCCGGTGCGGGAGATCGAGATCGAGTTTGCCAAGGGACTGGACGGCCTGCCGGAGAAGGAGGTGCGCCGTCAGTTGACCGCCATTGAACGGACCCTGCGGGACTGGAGCGGTTCCCGCAAGCTGTACGGCCATATGTACGACGATATCCTTAAACTGAAATACCTCCACCAGCGCTACACCAATTACCTGCGGTGGCTGACATGGAAAAACTGATCAGCGGCCCGCTGGCCGAGGCACTGTCCCGTAACCGGGAGCGCTATAACCGCCTGTTTGCACAGGCTACGCAACGATCATCACTGCTTGACCAGGACGATTTCGGGCAGCTGGTGCGGGGAACGCTGCAGCCGCTGGTTGATGCAATGGCAAAGGTTTTCCCGGAGCGAACAGAGTCGGCAGCCGGTGAGCTGTTTGAGATCTGCCTTGCCCTGTTCAGCCAGGGGTATCTGGGGCAGCAGAGCCGCAACCCGCTGCTGCCTGCGCTCTGGCAGCAGCTGCTGCCAGCTGTGCCTAGCCTGCTGGCCCGTTCTCCCCGTCAGCTTGCAGGGGCGCTCTCCAACGCGGCGATTAATCTCTGGCAGGAAGATCAGGATACAGCCCAACGCTGGCTGAAGAAACTGTATGACCTGGCCGACCGGTTCGAGACAACCGGGCAGCTGCTGGATGCCTCGCTGGTGCTGGCCTGGCGCTCCGGCCTGGCCCACTACCGGGAAAGCGCCCTGCCCCGCTGGCACAATCTGCCGGACAACCTCAGGTTGGCCTGTCTGGGGATCAGTTCAGACCCTGCCCCAGCTCTGGCCGTTATCACCCAGGCCCTGCAGAGCCGCTGGTATCCGCCTGATCTGGCTGGCAAGGAGACGGAGCTGCAGCTTTCGATTGTTGCCAGAACAGGCCGTTTCAGAGGGGTGAGCGGCCAATTTGCAGAGCCTCCGCTGGTGACAAGCGATGGCGAAACCATTGTGGCCTACGATGGCGAAGCCAGCTTTGGTCTCTGGTCTGATTTCTACGGCAGTACCCTGCGGCGCACCAGCCAGACTTCCGGCAACAGCTCCGGTCAGGGCCAGTCCGGATTCAGCATTGATCAAAACGGCACAGTCCGTTTCGGCGCTTTCAGCCGTTCATTTCCGCCCCTGGCCGGTTGCAGCAGCTTTGCAGCCACCGCTGACACCCTGGCCGTAACCCTGCCCCACAG
>Ga0209373_10002469_pt1 | contig 18540 bp, 16 predicted proteins | sample Higcelweek5metaG_FD_187173 | JGI IMG/M metagenome (GOLD analysis project Ga0209373, IMG submission 187173) | Freshwater pond sediment microbial communities from the University of Edinburgh, under environmental carbon perturbations - High... | ecosystem: Environmental > Aquatic > Freshwater >... | reverse complement strand
TGCTTCGTAACTCCACCATACAACCAAACGGCCCGATGACCACCTCCGCCGATTCACCCAGGGGGAGAGGGGTACCCCTCTCCCCCTGGGCAACCTCAGAATTTACACCACGTCCGAGGACTCTAACGTGTGAAGCGCTTAGCCGTTGAGCTGGAGCACGCGAGCATATTCATCATTCCGAGGGCAAGATCTTAAGGACGAGGTTGCGACGGCGTATGGCGAAAAACTTAATTGGGTTGGCAGAATATGAGTTCTGGCGGTGGGAGTACCAGCGCAGAAACCAGGGCTACCGCGATGCAATCGACCAGCTTGTCGCATTGGTCAGCGCGCGTGCCGAAATTGAAGGTGTGTACACCGGTGTGACCTTAGCTGATTTGCTCACTTCGGATAAACACGCCGAACATCTCCGACAGCTTCTCAAAACCCCTTTTGTCACGAGTGATTGCCTGACCGAATCACCCTTCATCGCGTTTGTCACGCCAGAAGAATTCCTCAAATTCATTAAGATGCATAAGCGCATCCCAGATCACTATTCATGGGGGTTCTCTGGGCAGGAGCTGCTTGCGCAGGATGAGTTGGGCCCCATCCCCGGTCAGTTTGAACCCTCATCGTTTCATGTCCCTGACTTTCACGTCGCCTTCAGCTTTCCTGAGGGGGGTGAGACACGCATAGACCTGAGCATCCCCATAGGCGCGGATATTGACGTCGTCCAACTGGAATTGGCCTACGTTCATGCGCTTGGCAAAGTAAGAGGGACCGCACGATACGTTGTGCCTGGCGAACCCAATGGGCACTGGGTGCTGTGACGGAAGCTTTGGACGCGTTGCGAGGCTGGTGGAGGGTAAAGCGGAGCAACGAGAGGGCGCGATACTCTGCATTGCCTCGGGCCGTTGGCCTATGGCTATACGACTACTCCGAACGGGAAGGGGCCACTCCGACGAAGGCAGCTAATGCCTTCTCAGAGATGTATCAGGACGACACAGGTAATTGTCGAATCGGAAGGCAATTCAACGACGACCATCACCTGATGAAGCTTCTATCGACGACCCGTAAGTGTGTCGGAACTATCGAGGTCCTCCCTATGAAGGCGGGGCGCGGTCCAAAGGTGGCACCCTAAGCTTCGCCTTAAGGTCCGTAACGGCCCCCTCATCTTTTCTGTACTTCGCATGGCAGATCGAAACCTTGTCCAAAGGGAGAGGCTGCCATGGCAGAGCACCAACTATTTTATCCTGACAGAACTCCAAAGCATTCCTGCGATCACTCGGGCTCGCGCACACGCCTGACCACTAGGTGCGGCTTACACTCAGGTGATGGCCGCCCGTGTGTGGGGCGCCATGAGTGAGCAGGCACCTCCGCGCCCGACGATCCTTACGCCAATCCGCGAAAACATCCCGAACGAGATGAAGCAACGGGGCCAGTGGCTTTGCTGGCGGCTTGAGTTTCGCAATGGCAGGTGGACGAAGGTCCCGGTTGACCCGAAGAGTGGCGGATTGGCGAAGACGAACAACCCTAAGACCTGGGCTAGCTTCGATTCTGCTTGGGACTTCTACCACACAAGAACGGGGCGAGGCGTTGACGGCATCGGTTTTGTCTTTTGCGAGGACGACACCTTCGTTGGTATCGACCTTGACCACTGCATAACGGACGGAATCCTCGACGACCTGTTCACGGAACTCGCCGAAACTTTTGTCGAGACCTATATCGAGACAAGCGTTAGCGGGACTGGCCTCCATATTATTGCAAAAGCAAATGCACCGTTCCAAGGCGCTAAGTGTAAGAATGGCGATATCGAAATGTTTAGCAACCGTTGCTTTTTTACAATTACCGGACGCTATTACAGCGGCTCACACCAAACGGCAATAATTGCAGGACTGCAAGCTGAAGTAGACGAAGTATATCGGGTACATTTTTCGAATTCGGAGCATGAGGTAAAACTCACGGTGAATGTCGCGTCCATCGCGACGCCTATGGTGAAATCCCACTCTGAGTCAGGCCATGAGAGCCTGTTGGCGACCATGTTTAGCGCGAAGAACGGCAGCATGATCGAACGTCTGTTTAAGGGCGATGCGTCAGGGTACCCCTCTGTTTCTGAGGCTGACCTAGCCTTATGCAACCACTTCGCGTTTTACACCAGCAATGACCAGGGCAAAATGGATACCTTGTTCAGGGCTTCTGGGTTGTTCCGAGCCGACAAATGGGACCGGAATGCCGGTGGCGGTGAAAGCTACGGCCAGAAGACAATCCAAGTCGCTATTGATGGAACGCATGCCGCGTACGGTGAGTTGCCTCAGACCGCTTCACGCAAACCGCCTATGCTGACGCGTGATGCAATCATAAGCCGAATCAACGCAGTTGAAGACCCCCAGGGCACTGGCCTTGAAGTCCTGAGCGTCGACATCCTAACGGATGTTGCAAACTCTGACTTGCCGCTTTCTCATGTTGAACAAATCCTCAAGCAGATCGCCAGGACGTCGAAGTTGCCGGTCACGGCGCTGCGCAATGACCTAAAGATTATGCGCAAACAGCTTGAAATTGATGGTGATGATGTGCGCCATGACAAGGTCGCAATTTCCGTCATAGCCTCCTTTGGCGATGGGAATGTCATCTACACACAGAGCACTTTTTGGGTGTGGGACGGTCGCGGAAAGTGGCGTAAAATTGATGACCGCATCATCAAAAAGCGGATTCATGATGTCTCGAAGCCGCTCAACCTGACGAAGAGTGTTGTCGATTCGATTGCTGACCTGTGTAAGACGGAGATGTTTACAGAGGTGCATGCGTTCGACCAACAGCGCGAAATGATAAATTGCATCAACGGCGAGTTGCATTATGCCGATGGCACATATCAACTGCGCCCGCACTGCCGTGAGCACTACGCGACGACACAAATTCCTATTACGTTTGATCAAACCGCCGTTGCGCATAGGTTTGAGCGATTTTTAGACGAAGTGTTCGAGTTCGATGACGACAAGGAGATGAAGAAAGTCTTGCTCCTTGAAGCGCTCGGCTATTCATTGCTTGCGACATGCCAATACGAAAAGTTCTTCATGCTGATCGGGCAGGGAGCGAATGGGAAAAGCGTGATTCTTTATGTTCTGGCCGCAATGGTCGGCAGAGATCATGTCGCTGCTGTTCAGCCAAGTCAGTTCAGCAACAAATTTCAGCGTGGTCATCTGCAAGGCAAGCTCGCGAATCTCATTTCTGAACTTGCGGCGAATGAAGTGCTTGCTGATGCTGAGATGAAGGCAATCGCAAGCGGCGAGTTGATGACCGCAGAGCACAAGTTTAAGGCACCGTTTGAGTTCAACGTGTACGCGACGTGCTGGTTTGCGACAAACTATTTGCCGCAAACGCGCGACCGCTCAGACGCTTTGCTTAGAAGAGCGATCATACTTCCTTTCAATCGCGTTTTCAAAGAGCACGAGCAAGACCGACATCTTAAGAATGCTCTGATCGACGAGCTTCCCGGAATACTCAATCTGGCTCTCAAAGCTTTGGCTGGTGTCCATGCGCGAGGTGCGTTTACCTGTGCACCATCGGTCGAACTCACAAAGGAGCGCTGGCGTTCGACGACAAACCATGTGCCCGATTTTGTTGAGGACTGCTGTGAGCTGCTTACTGAGTGCTCGGTCGAATCTGGCAAGCTTTACTCTGCCTACAAGAGCTGGTGTTCAGCCAGGTCCATCAGCCTCATAGGGCAGCAGCAGTTGACCCTACAGCTTCAGAGGCTCGGTATTGCGCTTCGCAAGGGAACTAATGGGGCAAGGCTTCTTCAGGGTATCGGGCTGATATTAGATACGGCGGCAGGGTCGAATAATAACGAATCATCCACAGGAGGTGGAGGCGAAGGCAGAGAGGGCACGGGTGGCGCGGGTGGCGTAGGTGGCGCACCTTCCCGACATAACCCCCAAGACGTTCAGCATGAACTATTTCCTGGGGCCACTGGAATCAACGTGCCGGAGGAGTAAGGATATGTCACATACCCCCGCCACCTGCGCCACCTGCGCCACCTCCTGTGGATGCCGCTGCCTCTTGATAGCCCCGCAGTCATTTTTGGGTAAAGACGCCAAGTATCCAGCATCGTTCACCCTATGCGAGCGCCGGGAAGAGGGGCTTCAATACGTCCAGCATATGTTGGCGACCGAGATGAGTTCATGACGCACGGCGACACCCAACTCACGCTTGAGCGCAAATATGGCCGCGCTCTGACCGCTAAGGACGTCGCGGAGTACTTCCGCATTGACCCGCGCACGGTCAAGAAGTACGCAGAGGAGTTGGGTGGTGTCTGGCTTTTTGGACGCCTCATGTTCTTTGAAAACAGAATAAGAGAGGCAATTGATGCCATCCAAAGTGACCAAAAACGGCAAGATAAGATGGTTAGCGTGCGTAAAGAAGCAGGACATACGCAAGCAAAGGCTATTCGACACGCGCAGCGAAGCCCTCGATTGGGAGGCGCAGATGCGGCGGGAGTTGGAAGGGGAGAACGTGCAGACCCGCACGGTATCCTTGGCGGACTGGGCAACAAGGTATCTTGATTATGCGCGCACCAAGTTTGCGGAAATGACCTACCGTGAGAAGCGCGACGTTTTCAAGTGCTTCTTCCGCACGGTTAACCCGGACCTTTCTTCCGATGCTTTTGTGGCTCGGCACGCATTGGCTTATCTTCAAGCACAAGCCGAACAGCGGAGTGGGTACGCGAGCAACAAGGCACGGAAGAACTTGGCAGCGGCTTGGGCTTGGGGAATCAAGTATCATGGGCTCCCGGCAAATCCCTTCATGCTGGTTGACCGCTTTCCTGAGGAGCGGCAACCCCGGTATGTCCCGCCTGAGGATGACTTCTGGGCTGTCTACGAGGTCGCCCAGGGGCAGGACAAAGTGATGCTGTTCGCATACCTTCACTTGGCTGCGAGACGTTCGGAGTTGTTCAGGTTGACGTGGCCGGATGTTGACTTCTCACTTGGTCGCGTCCGACTCAGCACGCGAAAGCGTCGCGACGGCTCACTCGAATATGATTGGGTTCCGATGACGAGCGAGCTGAAGACGATGCTGCTTCGGTGGTGGGAGAACAGACCGGCTAGAGATACGATGAACGTTTTCGTTTGTCTCGACGAGACATCGTTCACTCGCGATTACTACGGGAAGGCGTTTCAGAAGCGACAGCACTTGATGCAGCGCCTCTGCAAGCGAGCTAACGTCAAGCCCTTTGCTATGCACGCCATACGGCACCTCACCGCGTCAACCCTTTACCACGCCGGGCAACCTGTGGCGGTGATTCAGGCGATCTTACGTCATAAGTCGCCGTCGACCACCGAGCGCTACCTGAAGGGGCTGGGGCTGGAGCACACACGCCAGGCGCTGGAAGAGGTCATGGTGAAGCGTGGCCCGGCAAAGGTCATTCCCATAAACAAAATCGAAACCCCCAAGGCGCTAGCCTCAGGGGTTCCGATCTAAGTACTTCCGCCCGGTACTTCCACCGGGCCTTACTAAGGCGAGCAGGTCGTAACCTGCTTAATTTGCTGGCGTCCCCAAGGGGGTTCGAACCCCTGTTGCCGGCGTGAGAGGGGCATAGCTAGCTTTAACACCTTATGATTATTCATCAAACAAGACGAAAAAACCAGTTCACCACGTTCACCAAACGCACATGACTCATCGAGGGTTGTGTCCTGCCGTGTGTCCATGTGGAGAGTTCCTGATAGATATCAACAGTAATCTTTTCGCCAAATTCGTGGTTTAATTCTTTCTTAAGGAGCCGCCATTCGTTCACTATCCCGTCTTAACATATAGAAAGTTTTGACACAGAAATCTCCAACTGCTACTGTAGTTAACAATTCATCGTGCGCGCGAAGAAGGCTACGACGTTCGTTACGTCTTGTTTATCGAAGTGGCAATATCAAGGTCGGGGGGGCTCCATGTTTAGGATGATGGCGCATGCAGCGATGATCGTGCTTTTCATCTGTTCCATTTCCGGCACGGCCCTGTCCGCGGACATTGAGGAACTTCGGGCTAAGGCTGCGCAGGGCGATGCTGGAGCACAGTACGTCCTCGGGGCGACGTATTCTACTGGCCTGGGCGTGCCCAAGGACGAGTCCCAGGCCATCGTCTGGTACCGCAAGGCAGCTGAACAGGGGCATGCGCTTGCGCAATATGACCTTGGGGTTATGTATGATCGTGGCCAAGGTGGGCCCCAGGATTTCGCCCAAGCCAGCGTTTGGTTCCGCAAGGCGGCTGCCCAGGGCATTGCGCAGGCGCAGTACAACCTCGGTGTTATGTATTCTGCTGGCCAGGGTGTCCCAAAGGATTTTGCTCAGGCCATCTACTGGTTTCGCAAGGCAGCTGAGCAGGGCATTGCAGGTGCGAAGTACAATTTGGGGATTGTGTTCGCCGATGGCCTGGGCGTTCCTAAGGACTATGTCCAGGCCATCGGCTGGTACCGCAAGGCAGCTGAACAGGGCCACGCGCTTGCGCAGTTCAACCTCGGGGCTATGTATGCTGATGGCCAGGGCGTTCCAAAGGATTTCACCCAGGCCATCTACTGGTTCCGCAAGGCAGCTGAACAGGGCATTGCTGGTGCGAAGTGCAACCTTGGGATTGTGTTCGCTAATGGAATGGGGGTGCCTAAGGACTGCGCCCAGGCCATCGTCTGGTATCGCGAGGCAGCTGAGCAGGGCCATGCGCTTGCGCAGTACAACCTCGGTGTCATGTATGCCACTGGCCAGGGCGTGCCAAAGGACTACGCCCAGGCCATTGCCTGGTACCGCAAGGCAGCTGAGCAGGGCTATGCGAATGCACTGTTCAACCTTGGGGCCATGTATGACGATGGCGAGGGGTTGCCTCAGGATTTTTCTCAGGCCCTGAATTTGTATCAAAAGGCCGCATCTCAAGGATCTTCCGATGCGTTAAATAATATTGGTGCGATGCATGAATTTGAAAGAGGCATTAAGCGAAACCTTGTGCTCGCCTATGCTTTTTATAACATCGCATCGTCCTTGAACAGCAAATTGGCACCCAAAAACAGGGAGAGGGTACTGACAAAACTGACCCCGCCCCAGGTCGCGGAGGGGCAGCGGCTATCCTCGAACTGGACTGTGGGCCAGCCCTTGCCGAACAAGACAACCACTTGGGAGGAACCTGCTCCAGCGGCTTCCAAGTCGAGGAAGTAGCACCACTGTTCCTGGTACCAGCGCTCGGGATGTTCGTGGCCAGCTGACCAGGCCAGGGCGGGAAGGGCCAGGAGCAGCGTGAGAGTGAGGATGAGTTTTCGCATGGTACAGACATCAAGATTCATACAGCGTTATCACCTTACCGAAACGCTCCGGGAAGATGATCATTCCCTAACAAGCGACTTCAAAAGCAACATGACCCACGGGGGGGGCGAGTGCTCGTAGCGGCTAGGAATAAGTACAATCACTGGAAGACAATACTATCTTCAATATATCTTACTGTTGGCTCGAGAATATCTTTCTCTGAAACATTAAAAGAAGTAAAAACTTTGATCTTCTTGTTGCCAAGGCTTATCAGGTTTAACGTTTGAAGTATCTTATCTCCAGACTCCGTTGAAACTTGTTTTATCTCAATCGAAATGTATTTTGACAATGCTCGTTTTTTTGCTGAAATAAACATCAAAGAATACTTCGCATCTGCTTTCCTGATCATTGCTTCTGTTTGCTTTGAGCTAGCTTTGAAAATGTCTACAAGCTCACTCTCAGGAGTTGAATTCACTTCACTCTGCGTAGTCGATGGAGCATTGCGTACACTGATTCTTATTGTTGCAGAAGCACGTTTCTTGTTTGGAGAGTAATAGTTCGCGGCGATAAGTATTCTGTTGTTGCCTTGATTCTGACCAGTCATTACTTCTGTGTTTGTGTCTACTTGATTCATCACATCGTTTGAAACTATCTTCCAGTGTGCTGGTACGCGGATAGAGATCCCTTCACTTAACCTGTGCAGTGTAAATTTGCTTTGGCATAATGAAATATTTGGAAATGCTACCAAGGAAACTGCCAGCACAACTAGGAAAATTTTTTTTAACATGCAATGCCTCTGTGTATGGAGGTACACGTTTATGAGGGGATCGATTCTTCGAGGCTATTAACCTCAATTAGGCTTCTTTTTGAACAAACGCCAACCAATAGTGCCGACAACTATGTTATAAACCATTAGAGGGATTGCACCGCCACCGTGCTTCCATCCCATGGCGCTGCTAATAAAAGCGTAAACAATAATTGCTGCAAACAAATATAAACAAATAAACACGTACCGCACTTGAAGCTCCAATGCGTTATGCTGTTAAATTTAATCCACACATCGAACTAGCCAAGGCTATGCTCAAAACATTGAGCATTTTTAAGCGCATTTTATCAGGGTTCTTGTGCTATTTACTCTTCCTTCGTTGAGCGTATTTCGTTCGCTACCGTAAAGTAACTGTTTGTAGTTAATGAAATCATCAAGATCCATCCCCTTACGGAAGAAGGGTAATCTCTTCGGCTACACGGTGCCAAAGGCACCCGTCTTGGGCCTATATTTATTATAACCTAGCTCCATGAATCAGGCAACGGGTGGCGTTGCACCTTCTTAAGCCTTCGCCCCCTCCCCTTCATTCTTCGCCCCGGAATCTCTCATAACACCCCCTTCCTGCCCTCCAATCCCCTGGGGCAAGGGTCAACTCCCGCCGCCGGGTCAACTTCCCTTAAAACCCATTTAAACGCCAATGATTGTTTTCCATGCCACATAATTACTTTGGCTTTCCCGTCGATAAAAAATTGTATTCCTTCGTGACCCAGTACCATCGTTGTGGGTAATCTCCTTTGAGTCAGTACTCGAACATCAAGGAGAAATCTAATGACGACACTAAGCATCGGAGAGAAAGAGTTCAACATCTTGGAAGTACGTCGTTTCTTGAGTGACGACCTGTCCCCTAACGAGATTACAAGGTTGTTAATGGGAATCAAAACACTTGTCGGCACTTTTCCCTTAAAGTTATCCGAACTGAGGGATGCTTTGCGGGACAGCTTCGAGGAACCGTTGTTGAACCGAGCCATAATGGCCTTGAAGATTAACTCTGAAGTCTCGTAACAAGCAGCAAATTGCAGAAAACATCAGCAAGAAGCGTCAATTTGTGCGCGCGCGCTGGTACTCTCCTCATGAGACAAAAGGCGCAGGGAAGAGCAAGGGAAGTTTGATCACAAGCCTGTTGATGACTCAGGGGGTGGGGAAATTACCCATCCCCTTTTTTCATCTCGGTTTCTTGCTCTCTGCTTCAATATCCTCACAGTCAATAAACAATTTTAACCCTGAGTCTAATGGCCGTTGCAAATCATAAAGTTCCTCACTCCACTTGACAAGGCGCTGATCTCCGGTCAAAGCTTGAAATATTGTTTTCTAAACCAAAAGAAAGAGGGACTTGCAATGCAAGAGCTAGAGCTGTTTAACACGATCATCAAAATGAATCCTGGCTTGACCGCTGATGCCGTGATGGAGCTTTACAAGAAGATGCTCTCAAAGTTTTATAGCGTTACAAATGAAGTTAAGTGTGGCATCGTTTCTACGGAAACTCATGAAGTAGCCGCTATCGATGTTCAAGCTGTCAGCAGTGATCCTTTCAATGGGCATACCTTCAAAGCGCTGAAAGTTTCGCCCTCAAAAGCAATTACAGAGGAATCAGCGACATGCTGCATCTGTGGTAAGCAAATGAAAATTTTGACTGAAAAGCATATACAAACACACGGCTTATCAAAGAAGGCGTATATGGAGCTTTGTCGTTATGGCAAAGACATAAAGCTTGTCGCTCGGAAAATAGTTAAGGAACGTCGCGAGACGATCAAGAAGTATCAGCCTCATCTTAAGAAGGCATCAGCTATGAGTGCCGCTCCAAAGAATAATGACGCTAGTGGTATCGAAGCAAAGTAATTAGTTTGATTAGTTTCGACAAGCCTTGATAACGCTTTAAATCGTTAGTTCTCTTTCGATAGCTTTATAGAGATATAAAGTTTCACGGAGGACTATATGACTAAGAAAGAAATTATCAAGGCAAATGTCGAAGAACGTCAACGTCGTATCTTCGAATCGAAGTTCGATGCTGCTAAGCTGAGGCTTCTCATCGAAGAGAAGAAAACTGCCGAAGAAATTCTGGAAGTGATGAAGATCAAGTCTAAGCAGACGCTTAAGCAGTATCTGCTGAGGCTGATTAGCCTAGATCGAAAGTTCTACGAGATTCCTTCCATGAATGTGAGGAGTCTTCAGCGGCCCGTGATTAACTTCAAGGGCGAGGTCAAATTGACAAAGCTAATGCTGGATTTCCCCGGAAGCACCTATGCTAAAGGGGACCAGTTCGAAATTGAAGCTGACAATGAAATCGTCAAGCTTCGCCGAATTGTTCAATAACTCCAACAGTCGCGGTAACACGCGACTTTTATTTTAGCAGCTGAGGCCTCTTCGCACATTACTGATAGTGGGTGGACCAGGGTTTCTCCCTTTCTTGATCCTGTTTCTTAAAGTTTAACATCCGGTTTTTCTTGTTCAGCGTTTGTCGCTCTCTGACCGGGTTAAGCTTAATCATAAAAGAAAAAGTCTCATCGCTGAGACATTTTTAAGCATAACGAATCGGCTGTTTGATCATTTTATGCGGAGGAGAAGAGCTTGCCTGACGCAAAACTAATCCAACCAGCACTTCTGAAAAAGATTGAACGATATAATTGGAAGAAGTTTGAAATCTATCCATTCGATAGTGACGTGCTTAAAAAGATGAAGCGGTATTGTCTATCTGCCGATGATCAAAACTTTATAGAGCATCTCGATATTAATGACTTATCGTCAGCTATTGTTCAAGCACAACTGATGGAAACAAGGTTAACTAATTTAGATGAATCAGCGTTAGCTTTCATCAAAATTCATATTGGAAAAATGCTTAATATGGCTCAGCAATCATTGAGAGTATATAATAAATCACTAACAACAGAGTCTCAGAAGAAAGAAACGTGGGAAGCAATGTCTCAACGTTTATTTGACACTGTTGCCAAGCGAGCTGAAAGATTTAAGTTGATGAGCTTAGCTAAAATACCAAAAGTTGAAAATTATCATTTTATAGGAATTACAAGGCTTAATCAGATTGTTCCTGTTGTTTCAGGTTCAACTTCTCCAGACCCTATTGGCGAATTGCTTCTCTTGGCTGGGTTTTCATATGATATTGACGAAGAGATTGATGTTGATAGATTTAAAGAAATTATCGAGATTGGCGCAAATAGCTTAATATTAACGAAGAACAATATACCGTATACAAGCAGCGAACTTGTTGAAATAAGTAATAAACACGGAATCATACCTCAATCTTATGCCAAGAAGATCAAAGTTTCTGTGTCGAGAGGTAATACAATTTCAGCATCAATTGGAAAAACGCTCACCCCAACCCCAAAACTCGTTGCCGCTACTGTCGATATGGCCCCTTCGTACAACGAACTGGATGAGACATGCCTCAAGTTGAGTAAAATGATGGAAGATATTCTTGATGATCAATATGTTCCACCTTACCATCCAGAGTTAACGGCAAAATGGCTTTCCGTGCTCTCAAAGCTAAATTCCGACCTGTTAGATTTTTGGTCTGTCAAATGGGACAAGTTTGAAAGGAATATTTGATGAGAATTTATCAATCATCGCTTGGTGTAACGGCACTTCGTCTGATTCAAGAATATGCTCCTGATATTAAGGTGAACATTCTTCGCTCTTTTGATTTAGACAATGACGAAACCCTAAGAATAATTAACGACTATTCAGCCAACATCAACTCAATAATCTTGGATTCCGGTGTTTGGTTCAAGTATAAGCAGCCGGAAAAGTATAAAGATGCAGTTCATAACGTGAAGCTGTATGGCGAGTTTGCCAAAGTTCATGGCAGCAAATTCGAATGCTATTTCAACTATGATGAAGATTTTAAAGAAGTGTTTCGCGATGATTACTCAAGCAAGAACCATGAAAATCAACGGATTCTTGAGGGAATGGGACTTCATCCAGTTCCTGTGCTTCACCTACTCGACGACGAGCTGATCAATTACCATGTTGAACAACAAGCAAAATATCCTTTGGTTGCGATTGGATCAAATCAGGTAGGTGCAGCAACATTCCATTCTGCCGTTAAGAAGCTCTACGATAATAATGTCCGGGTTCATGGGTTCAGGTTAGGGAGCAGCTCCAAGCTCCTTGGATTACCAGCATGGTCCGTCGATTGTTCATCTCATGTTCAATGGACTGCAAGTGGCCGGGCTGTTGTTTATGACCGCGTAAAAGGCGTTGAGGATGGGATTTCCTTTCGGCCATTCTCAAAAACCGGAGCAGTTAACAAAGATTACTATCAGATTAGTCCATTAAAAGAAGATTTCCTATGGTTTCTAGAAGAAGTTGTCGGAGTGGAGCTGGAAGCATTGATTATCGATTCTACATATCGATCATTTTCAAATACTCTGTATTACTGGTGGCTTGAAAGATATGTAACATGCAAGAACAATGGTGTTTTTAGCAATCCCTTGTACGATGATCAGCATTTTGACCCGACGAACCCGCTGCTTGATCAGATATTTTCCAGCACCAGCACAATAAAACGTCGAACTGTTTTAGACGATTTGTAGCAGCACAAAAGTAATCACTAATTTTCGCCGTTATATAAACATTTTGCTTTTTATTAGGTCAAAGAAGAACGCCTGAAATTGGTGTTCTTCCATGAATCGTGAAGGTTCAAGATTAAATTCTTTGATTATTTTGCGCATTACTCTCACCCCGCCACCGTCTTCAGTGCTGTAAACACGACTGAAGAAACTCCTTTCTATCTCGTGTCCCAGCAACCTAAGCTCATCTCGATTCAGAACATTTCTTCTTTCGTTTATAATAGACCTTAGAAAGCGTCTGTTATTGAACGACTGAAATCTCCAATACTTGAACACTTGTTCTGCTGGTAAAGCGATTGCTGCTGCAATTGTTTTGACGTTTCCTTTTGCAAAGTGACGATGCCTCAGGATCATTTCCAATCTAATCGCAACACGAGAATCAATCTCTTTGAGATATAGCTTCGCAGACTTCGAACTACTTTTCCTGTTATCATTCAAATAAATTGTTGAAAGATAACTACTAGAGAAGGACTTTCCAGCCCATGAAAGATAGCTTGTCAACTTTAGCAGCCTAAAAAGAGTTCCGGGATCATCACTGTAAAGATCAACCGTATATTCAATCCTGGTGAGCGTGTAACCAAGACCACAGATTTTCTCTAACTCTTGCAGGCATTCTTTGTTCGGATGCCATATCGTTATTGAAGTGCCAAGGTAGAGATTTCCTTCATATCTGAACCTTAGCTGGCACTGACAACGACAAAGACCAACGCGAAGTTCACACTTGCATATATTTTGTGATGAGAAACGGTGCTGATAAAATTTAAGAGGTAGCTGCTTAGCGGCGGCTAATGGAAGTGCGCCCATGTCGTAGTTGATATTTATGTAGTCGATGGAGAGTGAAGTCGATGTTATAATGGAGTCGTAATCGAAATTTTAGTAAACATAATTATAATACTCTTCGAACGTCTTTGGTTCTAGAGTTGATCTTTTGTTTTGCTGAGTACTCATTTCATTCACAGATTCAACGCCTATTCGGAGTATATCTATTTTTAAAACGGCAGGGTTAGAAGTTTCATGTCGTTATGCACCCAAGTGATAAAGATATTAAACAATAGAATCTAATCATTCTCGCAGGAGGGTATGAATGATCCCGCCGCCTGGTTCAATGTTCCAGATAGCAAAGATCTTAATCGCATCACCTGTGACAAAGGAAATCATTCTCTCAATAATCGCAATAATAATAAAACGAAAATTGTGAGGTATTTTCGGCGGAAGGACATCGCTTGTGGGTGTCCTTCTTTTTTGTCTCCAGGTTGGCGTTCATTTTCGCAATTTTCACACAGATATTCAACCCCAATGCCAATGTCCGATTCTTTAATAATATCGGACGTTAAAACTGTTTTTCTAAACATGGCGAAGTATTTCAACCGCTTTTTGTGGGCCAGCTGATGGCGGCGGGAAGGAGGCTGCTAGTGAAAGTCCGAATTATGGGCGTTTACCACTAAAACAACCGAAGGAGAATGTCATGAGGGTTGAACCAATTACGGACCCAAAGCACATAAAGGCTATCAAGCTGTTACTGTCTACCGAGCCAAGAAACAAACTTCTGTTCGTTCTTGGCATCAACTCTGGTTGTAGAATCAAGGATTTGCTGATGTTAAAGGTTAAAGACTTGCAAGGATACGAAGTTGGCCACAGGATTGTAATACGTGAGGGAAAAACAGCCAAGCAAAATGTGATAATAATTAATCAAGAAATTAAAAATTCTCTTGATGAATATATCGCTTTTGCGAAACCTTCACTCGAAGAATACCTTTTCCGTAGTAGAAAAGGGGTGAACTCTCCGCTTACAACATATCGTGTCACTCGACTGGTTAAGTCTTGGACTGAGTCAATCAACTTGAAGCACAACACTGGGGCTCACACTTTAAGAAAAACTTGGTGCTTTATACAACGCACTAAGTATTCTGTTCCTTGGGAAGTATTGAGCCTTCGTTTAAACCACAGTAGCCCTAGCGTTACTCGAAGGTATATGGGCGTCAAAGAACAAGAGGTGGAAAAAATTCTCCTTAACTGCATCTAGAATGGGTGGGGCCGACAGGCCCCCTTAAAAGATTTTTTGACCGCCTTTTGTCGGCTCGATTGAGGTGAAGATGGAGCAAGACTCAGCAAGCAGGAGTTGGTGTATGAGGTGAGTGCTAATATGTAAACAGCCGAAGCTATTGATTTTTTCACTTCACATGGTTCGTTGTCCGTTGTAGGGTCATCCCAGATTTCATTTCGGAGAAAGAGCGATGATCAATGATTTTGAACCTGGTCAACCTATGACACCTACAGAAGTCGCAAAGCTGCTCGGCGTCTGCCCGAACACAGTGAGGAAGCATTATCGCCGCTGGGGCGGTGTTGAAGTCGCCCCCCGGCTAATTCGTTTCTATTCAAACCTGCTCAAGGAGAAGCTATATGCCCACGCTGGACAAGAGGACAAGCAAACACCGCTGGAAGGGGGTGGTCACAATTCACGGGAAGAGGCAAGAGCAACGGTTCCCGGACGACAGCACGGAAAGTTACCACGCGGCAGTATCGTGGGAACAAGCCATCAAGAAGGCGGCCCTGACAGCACAGACAAGAACCGCTACGGTCTTGCTAACTTGTCTTGAGTGGCTCAACGAGTATCTGGATTTTTCCAGCGAGTCGCAGGCCAAGGCGACTTTCGAAGAAAAGCGAGCAACAGCAAAACGAGTTGCTACTTTCCTCGGACAAAACACGCTTGTCAGCGAACTCGATCCTCAAAAGGTGATGCGATTCTTGCGAGAGCAAAACCGGAATCGGAGCGGTTATGCTGCGAACCGCGACCGGAAAAACCTGGCTGCTGCCTGGACTTGGGGGCGGAAGTACTTGGCTGGATTCCCGTCCCACAGCAACCCTTTTTCAGACATCGACCGCTTTTCCGAGAAAAGATCACCGCGTTACATTCCCCCTGAAGCCGATTTCTGGAAGGTTTTCGAACAAGCTGACGGGCAAGATCGGGTCATGCTACTCGCGTTCTTGCACTTGGCGGCGCGCAAGGGAGAAGTATTCCGCCTAAGGGTGGAAGATCTGGACTTTGAGAACATGTCTGCCGCACTTTGGACATCGAAGAGGGAGGGCGGGAATACGGAATGCGACCAAGTTCCGATGACCGAAACCCTTGCTAGGGCCCTTAAGCAGTGGCTTGAGGTTCGACCTGTGGCGTCGCCCTACGTTTTCGTCAATCTTGGAGAGGAGCAGTTTTGCCGCGATCTGTATGGACAGCCTTTCGTAAGTCGCCAGCACTTTATGGGAAAACTGTGTGAAAAGGCCAAGGTGAAGCCTTTCTCGTACCACGCGATCAGGCATTTGAGCGCTAGCATCTTGTACCGCGAGGGACAAACGGTTTCAGCAATTCAGGTAATCTTGCGGCACAAGTCACCCGCAACGACGACGCGGTACTTGCACAGTTTAGGACATCGGGAGTCCCGCGAAGCATTGGGTACGGTGATGAATTCTCGCGGTAGTTATGCGGTGAACAGTGCATCTTAAGACGCTGACGAAATGTGTCCGGCATGAGTCAGGAACAAAAAAAGGACTTAGGAGTAATCCTAAGTCCTTGATTTTCTTGGCGTCCCCAAGGGGGTTCGAACCCCTGTTGCCGGCGTGAGAGGCCAGTGTCCTAGGCCACTAGACGATGGGGACGGACATTGCTTTGGTGGGCCGTGAAGGACTCGAACCTTCGACTCTATCATTAAAAGTGATATACTCTACCAACTGAGTTAACGGCCCCCGAAGGAAGGCCCTTTTATCCACGCCACAGTGACGTGTCAAGATTTTTGTGACCCATCGCAATATTTCTTCCGCGGGTGCAATCCTTGAAAAAGTGCGGTAGCCATGCTCCACGGCGAGCGCGCCGGAAGGGGGGGCCATGGCCGCAGACAAGCACAGCAGACAACGCCGCCGCCGGCCCGGCAGAAAACGGCCCGGATATGCCGAGGGAATGCTGCCCGCGACCAGCGACGGAGGCAGGCTTTTTCTGCCGGACAGCCTCGCCGACATCGTCTGGGCCCTCGACACCTCACTGCGCTGGACCTATCTCAATCCCTCGGCCGAGGCGTTTCTTGGCATTCCCTTGAAGCAACTGGGGCAGCGGACTTTGGAGGAGACCTTCCCGCCGGATTCCCTGGCCATGGTGACCCGCGTGCTGGGCCAGTGGACGCAGACGGCAGGGCCTGCCGCGCTGGAACCCCACGTGCTGCTCAACCTCGACATCTATGACGTGGCAGGGAAGTACGTGCCTGTGGAAGTTCTGGCGCGCCCGCTGCGCGACCACCAGGGCCGGCTTGCCGGATATTGCGGCACCGCCCGCGACATGCGGCCGCGCAGGCGCATGGAGCAGACGCAGGGCGTGCTCAACCATTTGGCCAAGGGGCTGCTTGAGTGCGAGGAGCTGGCGCAGACCCAGGCCCTGGCCTCTGCCAGCGCAGAGGACCTCACCGGAGCAGTATTGGCCCTGGCGGCGCACAGGGACCCAGAGACGGGCCTCTTCCACGACATGGACGGGAGGCTTTTGCCCGCCGAAGAACCCCCGGACGCCTTGTGCGTTCCCGTGCTCCACGCGGGGGAGACGGTTGGCCGCATCCTGGCGTATGGCATCGCTCCGGAGCGCACGGAGGAGGCCCGCCAGTTGCTGGAGCGGGTGGCAGCGCTTTTTGCTTTGGCCGTGGCGCGCATCCGCGCGGAGGGGGCCTTGCGCAAAAGCGAACGCCGGGCGCGCATGCTGCTTGAGTCCATGCACGAGGGCGTGTGGGCCGTGGACAGGGAGCAGAACACCATCTTCGTCAACGAACGGCTGGCGGCCATGCTGGGCTACCCTGTGGCGGTGCTGCAAACCCTTCGCCCCCCGGAGGTGCTTGACCTTCCCGAGCGGCTGTCTGCGCGGGAGCGGCACCTGGAGCACCGCTTGGGCTTTTCCTGCTCGGCGGACTATGAGCTGGCGCGCAGGAACGGGGAGCGCCTGCCCGTGCATGTGAGCGCCTCGCCCATTCTGGACGAGAGCGGCGGGTTCGAGGGGCTTGTGTACACCGCCGTGGATCTTTCGGAGCGCAAGCGCATGGAGGAAGAGCTGCGGCGCAACCAGGCCCGCTCCGAGGCGCTCTATGAACTCTCCCGCCTCACCGCCGCCACGGAGGCCCAGATGGCGGCCTTCGCCCTGCGCGAGGCCCTGCGTCTGACGGGAAGCGCGGCGGGGGTGTTGTTCTTCGTCGGTCCCGGCGGCCAGGAGCTGACGCCCTTGGCCTGGAGCGGCGGGCCGGAGACCGCACGCATAGGCGCTGTTGCGAACACGGGCGAATCCCCTTGGGCCAGGGTTTTCGCCACACGCAAGCCGCTCATCGTGAATGATTTTTCGCCGTACGCTGGTCACCTGCCCACGGGGCACATGGCTGTGGCGCGTTTTCTTGGCGTTCCCGCGCTGGATGGCGGCCAACCTTCGGCCATTTTGGGGCTCACCGGCAAGGTTGCCGCCTACACCCCAGACGACAGCCTGCAGGTCGCGCTCCTGATGGACGGCATGTGGCGCATCGTGCGCGGCCGCCGCGACGAGGAGCGCATCCGGGCCTCGCTGCGCGAGAAGGAGGCGCTGTTGCGCGAGGTGCACCACCGCGTGAAGAACAATCTCCAGGTCGTGTCGTCGCTTTTGGACATGGCCGGGCGCAGGCTGCCCGAGGCCGAGGCCCGCCGGAGCATGGAGGAGGTGCGCGCCAAGGTGTTGGCCATGAGCCTGGTGCATGCGCAACTGCACGGCGAGGGCGCAGCCGGCCCCGGCGCCGGGCGCGGCATCGACCTGGAGCGCTATGTGCGGGCGCTGTTCCGCCAACTGCGCGAGATATATTCCGGCGGTCTGGAGCTTTCCCTCAAGGTGATGCTGGAAGAGCTGGAG